>WNGD01001706.1_pt1 | contig 23525 bp, 21 predicted proteins | sample 5400671 | NCBI WGS metagenome assembly WNGD01 (sample SAMN13153369, study PRJNA577476) | soil metagenome | isolation source: 40 cm soil or saprolite under grassland replicate 2 | place: USA:California | collected 2016-06-15
AAGAGGTGGAAGAACTTGTCCAACCCGGCGAGGATGGGGGCAACTGTGAATCCGACGTGAAGGATCCAATATGCCTGATACGCCGGCGAACCCGTGCTGGCGGCGGCATGCGATTGATCATTGGTTGTGTTCATAACAAATAGTTTCTCAATTCTCTCGCAATAAGTCAATATGTTATTTGACTATTTATCCAAGCAAATCATTAATCTGAATACGAAACTGCGGCAATTACTGGATGTCTTGCTGCCAAGCAATGAACGAAGTGCGAAGCCGGTTTATTTCACTTCAAACCGGCAGGAAGGCGCTGGTCCGCGAATGCAACGTTCTTTCACGGGCGAGCCAATTACCTCGGTAAGTAACGATTCCGCCAGGAGACATGCTTCGGGATGATTTGCTGTGGCGGCAGCGATTGGACAGCCGTTGCCGTAAATGAAGTGCTTTCCATCTTCTTCCTTAAAACTAGCCGCGCCGCCCAGCTCTCTGAGAATGCCGAGTGCAGCATCAATTCTTTGCTGTCTCGTTTTGCCGCGCAACTCGGGCAGATGTTCGTTGGCCACGGTTTGGCCCGCGGCGCGCATTCCGGCGCGCAAATTTCTGGGTTTGATCTGCCGTGAGAATATTGACATGAGAAGCGAAACCAGTCGCCCGTATGCCTTCGGAAACAATTGTTCGGCTTCCGGGCCGAGAGCATATGTGGTGTGGGGTTTTCGAAAGCCGGGCTTCATGCCTGAATGGACTACAAGCCTGTCGCGCTCCAAGCTTGCAAGGTGTGCTCGCACGGCGTTGTCGGTGAGGCGCAACTCTGCCGCGAGTTCGTTTACCGTCCTATCTCGTGTCCGCAAAAGATCCATGATTTTCCCTCGCGTACTTTTGAACAACCGCTCCCGCCAGCCTATATGTTTCATTAGTGAAAGATCATGGGAATACGGAGTAAGTCAAAAGAATGGTTGACTAATTCTTGTCAAAGGCCGGATGGCGCGCGCGATTGTTTAACATTATGCTCCTCACCGTCAGCAAACGCCTGGAGTTCTCAGCCTCGCGGCGATTAAAGCTTACGCACTTTAGCGATGCTGAAAACCTGGCCTCGTTCGGCCCGGAAACAAATGCGCGGTATGGCAGCGGCCGTAATTACATCGCGTATTTCGTTTTTACCGGCCCGGTCGATCCAGCAACGGGAATGCTGATCAACATCAGCGAAATTAAGGAGCGGGCGGGTAAAATCGTGCGCGAACGTTTTGATCACAAGTTCCTTAACGAGGATAATTCTGCTTTTCGCGATGTTCCGCCAACTGCAGAGAACATTGCCCGGCAGCTTTATTGCGACGTGGCCCCGTTGTTTTCTGATGTCCAAGCGAAACTATGCGCTTGTCACTTGACCGAGTCACCCGAGCGGAGTGCCACTTACTATTTCACCGGCGCTTGTGAAGCGAATTACTGGTTCGAATTTTCGGCGGCGCGCAAAACGATGTCGCCTCTGCTTAGCCCGCAGGAAAATATGCAGCTATTTGGGCCGGCGACTGCACCGCACGGGCACAACTATCGCTGCCGCCTCACGTTTCGTGCGGAACAACCGGATAGCAAACAGCCTTTGGTCCGCTACGACGAAATCGATACTTGCGTCCGCGCGTTGCGCGCTGAAGTCGATCATCGTTATCTCAACGAAGAAGTGGTCGGACTAAAAGAACGTCCCATAACCACTGAAAGTCTGGCCGAATACATCTATGAACGAGTGAATTCAATGATGCCGGCACATTGCATTCGTTTGCACGAGCGGACCGATTTCTTCGCGGAAGCATGGAACGGCAATACAATTTTTCTCGGAATGCAGATGCCGTTCCACGCAGCGCATCGATTGCACACGGGGAAGCTTTCCGCTGCCGAGAACGTCGGGCTCTATGGCAAGTGCAACAATCCGACTGGTCACGGTCATCGGTACCTGACTGAGACAACGATCGGAGGCGAATACCATTCGCGCAGTGGAACACTTTACGATTTTATTGCGTTGAACAACGCGATCCATGAATCACTGAAGCCGTGGCAGGATCGTCATCTGGACCTGGAAACGGAAGATTTTCGAAACGCCGCTTCAACCGGAGAAAACATTGTGCGCACACTTTGGCAAAAGATCGATAATCGTTTGAACCAACAGCTTGTTCGATTGCGCCTGTGGGAGACGGCGAACAACCGGTTTACGTTGCGCCGGACGTAACGCATTGGTGGGGATCCGGCTGTTTTGTGGAGACCGATCCATTTGCAGTCGTTACGGCGCCCTCGCCACGGCGAGCGAGCTGTGGTCGCGCCCTACCATTTCTAGATTAGGCGTTGGACGTTAAGAGTTGGACGTTCGACGTTTCTGCGAGCAAATGAAGCGTTATCTCATTACCGGCGCGAGCCGCGGAATTGGCCGCGCCATCGCTGAGCAGCTGGCTGCAGACGATGCAGTGCTGCTCTTGCACGGGCGCGATACCGTTGCCCTCGCGCAAACGCGCAAGGCCGTCGAGCCACGTTGCGCGAAAGTGATTCTCCTGGTTCATGACTTAGCGAAGCGGTCAGGCATTTCCGAGCTCATTTCTGAAGCAGGCAAGACACCAATCGATTTGCTGGTGAACAATGCCGGGGTCGCGGTTGTGAAGCCATTCACAGAAATTACGACAATCGAATGGGAGCAAACTGTCGGCGTAAATATCACCGCGCCGTTTATATTGACACAGCATTTCGCTTCGCGAATGCCGCCGGGCTCAAGCGTTGTAAACATTCTTTCTATCGCCGCCAGGAGCGGCTTCGCCAACTGGAGTGCGTATTGCATGAGCAAGTTTGCGCTTGAAGGATTCTCACAATGTGTGCGCGAAGAATTACGCGACCGCAAAATTCGTGTGATTAACGTTTATCCAGCGGCAACTGACACCAACATTTGGAACGAGATTGAAGGCGATTGGCCGCGCGGCAAAATGATCTCGCCGGAAGATGTTGCCAGCGCAGTCGCCTATGCGCTCTCGCGATCGGCAGACGTTGCGCTTGAAAACATCACTCTGTCCAGTTTGACTGGAAATATTTGATCGCGCCGTGCGAATTGTGCCGCCTGGTACGATTTGCCTGACAGGTGACAATGTCAAAAGCCACGCGAGGACGCGTGCGCACTCCCAAAGTCCGGCAGCTGCCGGATGAAACAGAGCAGCGTCTGTCATCGATTTTGCACGAAGTGCTTTTGGAGTGCGATGCGTCTTCGCATCGCTTTCACTCGCTGAATGTCATATATTCTGCGTCTCTCAATAATGAACCTTTTCCTATGATTAAGGCTCTGCAAGGCGAGCTCAGTATTAACATCGTCGCTTCGATCATTGTCTCACTGCTCTTTCTGGTAACAGGCTTTCTTTGGGGAAAATATAAGGAGCGTCGCCGCAAATTTGGGAGAAATCTCGAGGAGTATGATTTCTATCCGTTCACGGTCACGCGCGAAAATTTCGGGGAATTCAGCCTGAAAGATTTCCGGCTAGGGATGCATTATTTTCTCAAGAATGAGGATCACACGGCGGCCCGGCAGCTCATTTTTATCGGCGAGCAAAGTAATGTGCGCGCGCAGCTCGAACCCGCGGAACAGAAAGTTTACGCCCAACTCTTTGAGAAGTACAACGGTAAGAAAATCGCGGACGACACTAATGAGTATCTCGAGAACTACGTGCGGCTGGTGCGTCTCATCGGGAAATCATTTCCAAATACTGGCGTCGAGATTTTGCTACACAATCTGGCTGATCCTGCGCACTCGCTGATTACGCTCGAAAACAACGTGACCGGCCGCCACCTGCGCGATGGTACGACCAACTTGCTGATCGACCTGAAAAAGCGCCAGCTGCAAAACGAAGACAAACTGAACTACGAGCTGAATATCGGCGCGCGAAAATTCAAATGCACGACGATCCCCATCAAACGAAAGGAATTTGGAATTGTTGGCGCGATCTGTATCAACATCGACGCCAATTACATCACCGAGGAAGTGCTGAAGGATCGACAGCGGATCGAAACCTGGTTCCAAAACTTCCTTCGCACCGAGATGCAGCTCGACGAAAATATTCTGAGCAAAGACGAATATGCAAAGGCGCTCAAGGGCCAGCGTCATTTCAAAGACGACGCTTTCTGAATTGTCATCTCGAGCGAAGCCGAGAGATCTCTCAATCAAATCTCAGTTTCAGCTGAGCACGATGATGACTGATCGCGTGAGTGATAATTTTGAATCCAAATTAGTGACGAATTGAATCTCAACGAGAGATGCACCGTTTTAGAATTCATTTATCGTCGTTCGGATTGATCGTCTTCATTTTGTCAGCGGCTTGTATCGGTGCCGCTATTGCCGATGAATCGAAAAGCGCCAGGCCCGATGATTGCCAGATCGGCACATATCGCTTTGCAGACGGAGAGATTGTCGATATCGCGCGATCTGAAGGCGACACGTTTCGCTGGCGCAAATTCGATGGCACAACCGGGGTTTTGCACGAGAAGCAGGAGGGCTCGTGGACAAGCACGCTAGGATGGACAGACCGTCCCGATGGACACAACGTGTCTTTCACTCGTTGTGCGACGGGTGAGATCGAATTCGACGGCAAGAAGGCTCGCCGCATTACGTTTGATGTGACCGACACGGGATTCGAGGGCCGTGGCGGAGTTAAGCTCGCAGGGAGATTGGTGCTGCCGAAGGGTAATGATCCGGTTCCGATCGTCATTCTCGTTCACGGAGCAGAAGGAGACTCTGCACGCGATTCATACGCGCTCCAACGACTGTTACCGGCCGAGGATATTGGCGCTTTCGTCTATGACAAACGCGGAACCGGCGGCTCGGAGGGCACATATACGCAAGATTTCGAGACGCTTGCGGATGACGCCATCGCTGCCATGCGAGAAGCGAAGCGAATCGCGGGCAGGCGCTGCGCCAGGATCGGATATCAAGGCGGTAGCCAGGGCGGATGGGTCGCGCCACTTGCCGCAACCCGCGCTCCCGTAGATTTCGTTATTGTCAGCTTTGGGTTGGCAGTCTCCGTCATTGACGAAGACCAACAGGAGGTTGCGCTTGAGATGCGGCTCAAAGGCCATAGCCAGGAGGAGATTTCAAAAGCGCTGGAGGTGGCATCCGCCGCCGAAGCCGTATTCGAAAGCGGTTTCACCAAAGGTTTCGAGCGATTCGAGGCTGTGAGAGCCAAGTATCGCAATGAGCCTTGGTACAAAGATGTGCATGGCAACTATACGCATTTCATTTTGCCGTACACGGCGGCCGAAGCGCGCGAGAAGTTTAAGGATTTTCTCCCCGGCACGCCATTTCGCTATGACCCCATGCCTACCCTTCGCGCTGTCGAAGCGTTGCAGTTGTGGGTTCTCGGAGAGGACGACCTCGAAGCGCCGAGCGCAGAAACAAGTCGCCGTCTCAAGACACTGATCGCCGAAGGAAAACCAATTACTCTTGCGCTATTCCCGCGGGCCGAGCACGGAATGACTGAGTACGAAATTGCTTCTGATGGCGAGCGAGTCTCGACCCGATACGCACCGGGCTATTTCATCATGATGCGCGACTTTGCGCGAGATGGGCAGCTATCGGGGGCCTATGGATCGAGTGCGATCGTCAAACCGAAGGTGGATCCACTCGATCGTCATTCTGAATGAAGCGAAGCGGAGTCGAAGAATCCCGAGGCATACCTTAGCTGTTTCATCGCGGGGTTCCTCGACTCAGACAGAGTCACTTCGGCGACGCATGTAACGTTGCTTGGTATTCCGGTTTCTTGTGATATTCGACCAGACGGAATCCCCAACTGATAAGAGTCGTGAGATCTTTCGTCTTCGCTTTCCTCTCGTTCAGAAACTTTTCGATCCTGGTTTTCAGTTCGCGCTGTTGATCCGTCGTGTCGAGAATCTCGAAAATTTCCATCGATAACAGCCAGTCTTCAGGATGCTCGGCCTGTTGTGTTTCCCAAATTTCCCCAAGCCGTTCGTAGCCAGCCTTGCTCTCGCGAATTTTTCGCACCTGCGCATAGAGGTTTTCCAGCCGACGTCGTTTTGCGTCGGATGGGACTTTGATTGTCCGCTCCTTCGGAATGAGCGCCACTTGATTGTAGGCGTCCTTGTCTGCGGCTCCGTTAAACACAGAACTGATCCGCTCGCCAACGGCCATGTCGTACATGCCCCAGGTGGGATCGAACAAAACGCGATCGCAGTATTTCGCGCTGCAATTCGAGAATGTGATCAGCAACAATTTGCCGTCGCGTTGCAAGGTATTTTCCACTCTCCCTGCAATTACGACTCCGCTGACAAATTCAATTTTCGCCTTCCTGCCCTCGACGATTCCGAGCGCGTGCAACTGATCGTTCGTGAGCAACTCGGGGGATGCTGACGTTTGCTTCCATTTCCCAATGGGCGAACCGAAACCTTCCTTGTGATAATCGATGCCGTGGCTTTCGAGTTCCTTGTCGCGAAACGCCAGTGCCGTCTTGCCCGATGTGCGCAGGTAAATCGGCGAATTGTTTTCGTCGGTGATGACTTCGGTGAAAACGCCGCTGACTTGCAAGCCGGACGAATACTCACAGGTGGCGGCGTTCTGGCATTCGATTGCCTTGTTGATTCCTTCGAGTCCACCAACCTGGTAGGCCATCTTGCTAGCAAATTCTTCGAGTACGTCCTTTAAGTGCTCGAAATCGCGGCAGACGAAAAGCTGTGGCTGGCGAGTTGTGATGTCGAACGCCGTATTCATCGCGTCGATGGAATAGGAAATCTTCTTCACCTCCGGCTCGAGACATGAAACCGATTCGCCAATCGATGAAAGCAAACCCGCGCCGTAAATCTTTGGAACCTCCAGAGTCCCAATCAATCCGTATTCGACTGTCCACCAATGCAAGCGCGAGAGGAGTGCCATCTCCGAGGGTTCGCCCAGGGTTTTTTGCCGGTGTTCCACAAGCTTGGTTGCTTCCTCCACTTCTTTCGAGTCAGCATTTGGGCGCTCCTTCAAAATCGACAAGTGGCGGATCGCTTGATACAGCTCAAAATCTTTTTTCGACGACATCGCTTTTGCGCCTACTTCACCAAAACGCTGTAAATATTTCGAGTATTCGCGATCGACGATAATCGGGGCATGACCCGCGGCTTCATGAACAATGTCGGGCGCGGGCGTGTATTCGATGTGATGGATCTGGCGCATGTCGCACGCGATTACCAGCACTTTGTAAGCCTGAAATTCCATGAACGCCGCCGGTGGAATGAACCCGTCCACGGCCACTGCGCCCCACTCAATTTTTGAAAGAATATCGTTCATCTCCTGGATACGCGGGATTCGGTCGAACGAGATGCCAGTGTTAAGTAAACCCTGGAAATAAACTTTGTGCGCGTACTCGCGCAGGAAAAAAATGTTCTGGCGCATGATGAACCGCCAGACCGCGTGATCCACGGGCGTGTAATCGTCGTAACGCTGATCGACTGCGAATTGGAGCAAATGTTTGGGACAAGCCGCGACCGCGGCATTGTCATAGCTGATTCCGCCTTGAGATTTCATTCGAGAGTCTCTTCGTTGGACGACTATACGTTATGACTCGTTGGCCGCGTGGGCAAGAATCATTGCGCTCGACTGTACGCGCGGGTGGATCGGCGAAGACGATGCTGGAGCCGGCGCGCCCTCGCGCCGCCGACCAACGGCCCGAGGGCGGGCCGTCTCCATTGTCAACACGTTGAGGACAACGCGTTTCACCTATCGTCGCGCCCGTATCACGCGCTTCGCGATCCAGACGATCACGATGATCGCGATGACCCAGGGAGCAAGAAACGCGATCGCCACGCCGATCATCCGCAAACTCCACATGATGGCCCCGGCGCTTTGCGTCAGCGTGCGTCGCAGGGTGGGGAACAAACCAGTCTTGTACGAAATGATGTTGCCCTGGCTGTAAACCTGGATCGAGACGTCAGCTGGCGCGTTGGCTTCATCAATCTGGGCATCCGTGCGGTTCTGGCGTTGCACACTCACGTTTTCAACTTTGCCCAGCGAGTTGAGCGATTGTATGAGTGAAAAGTAATTCTTCATCGGCACGCGCAGCCAAACTTTTGCCAGTTCACGTCCGTCTGGATCGCGATTGAAGGTCGAACTACGAACGCGTCCGCCTTGCTTCTCAGCCAAGGTGCGAAGCTCCTTTGCCTTCTCGTCCACTGACGACGTGCGAATGCGAAGACTGGTTTGTTGCAAAGCTTGCTCTTGTTCGTCCCGCGAGATGGTGATGTTGAGTTCCACCTTGTCGCGTTTGGTCTTGGCATTTTCAGAAATGCCGCTCCCGCCTTGTGCAATGCGCTGCGTTTGCATTTGAAAATTCTCTACGCGCCCGAAACCTTTTACGCGCCCGATCACAGCATCGCTTTCTTCCGGCGCGATCAACATGCTGATTGTCGCGGAGACGCGTCCTGAATAGTCGCGGTTCAGTTGCGCGTTCGTGATCTGCACCTTTGGCGACGCGAGCGCTTTAATGTCGTTGTAGATCTTCTCTACATCCGGCGCGTAAAGCGAGAGTTGAGCGCGTTCCTTGAGCAGGAAGGCCGCAGGTTCTTCCATGTCTTTCTCGGCGAGGGAAATGGTCACGGTGGCGAACTGCACCTGTGAATCCCAATACTTCAAGTCGCCTTGCATCTTCTCGATCTCTTCGCGGACGCGACCGAGTTCCTTCTCTACCTGAAGCAAATCGGCAACTTTGCCGGTCTTAACGTTTAGCATGTCGATCAGGCGTTGCTCCATCACATGAGCGTTCTTCAGCCGCGCGTCGGTATCGAAATACGCTTTTGTCACGTCCTCGGTGCCGAGCGTCTGGTTCTTTAATTCGCCAAGGCCGCGAAGCTTTTGCAGAAGACGATCCAGATTTTCAGGCAAAACCTTCACCACGACTTCGCCGCGCAACTTTCCATTGGCCTGCTTCTCGGAATTCGTTGTCGCGACGTAACCGTGTTCTTCGTTCGCAAACGCCGTGATCTTCTGGACTGCATCATCAAAGCTGACAATCTCAAGCTGGACCGTCGCGTTGCGAATCAGTTTGCGATTGGCCGACGCTGGAGCGGGCGCTTCCGCGGGTTTTTGCTCAGCTACTTCCGCCCGGGCAAAATTCTCCGGACTTGCAGAGCGTCGTAGGACCTCAGTGGCCTCCGGTTGTGCCATCTTGGCCGGCGCGACCGTCGTAGACAGTGTCTTGGCGTCTTCGTGAAAGTCCGGTCGACTTGCGGGTAACGACGATGGCGTTGCCTTGAGGGCCAAGTCTTGCGATCGCCCTGCGGCGAGTTCGTCTGATTTATCTAAACCACCGGCTCGACCGACTCCTGACGCCACCTGGGATCGCTGTTGTCGGAAAACTTCCTCGTTCGCGTAACCCTCACGACCGCGCAGCATAGTTGCACGTTCGCCAGTGATCATGCGGCCGACTTGAATTAGTGCCAAAAGGATGGCGGCGACGGCAGTAATCTGCACAGGGCGCAAACGCATCAGATCGACAAGCGACTTTACGAGTCCGCTTCGTTGCGGAATGCGACTGCGAAAACGGGACAGCATTCGGTGTTCAAAACGCAGATCGGGTTTTTCCTGAGCGAGAGTTTCTTCAAGAATCTTGTTCATGGTTTTGGTTTCCTGATGAGTTTTCCGACAGGTGGCGCAATCGACCAGGTGCGTGTGAAGCACGCTTCTTTCGTTCTCGGAAAGCTCGCCGTGCAGATCGGCGGCGAGCCAGTTGTCGATTTCGTCGTGAATCGTTGTCATTCGTCTAATCCAGTGAGGCGAGAGCGGGACGAAGCTGTTTGCGCAACGAAGCGAGAGCGCGGCCAAGAATTCCGCGCAGCGCGCCATTCGTCAGGCCGAGTGCATTTTCGATGCTGCGATAATCTTGTTCTTCGAAGTACCGCAGGGTAAGCGCGGCGCGATGCAGCTCCGGCAATGCGGCCAGCGCTGAGTGTAATTGTTGATCGATCGCGGTCGTATGGGCCGTTTTTGTTTCGCTTGTTTCGAGTGTTTCGTGAGGAAACGGAACGGGTCGCCGTTTTCGAGCCATGTCGTGCGCGCGATGACGCGCGATCGTGCAAAGCCAGGCGGGAAATTTTTCCGGATCGCGCACGCGCCAGCGCGTTTTCCAGGCTTTAACCAGCGAGTCTTGCACAACGTCTTCGGCTTCCTCGCGGTTTTGCAGAATGCCGTAAGCGATTGCAAAAAGCGTCCTGCTATGTGTGCGAATAATCATTTCAAAAGCCTCTCGATCGCCGTGAATGGCCGCCCGGTATTGTTCGCGTTCACTGGCATCCATGCTGTTGCGATCTAAAGCCTAGACGCTTGAGGATGCGATTCCGCGCGAAATTTTTTCTGTAGCGGCGGTCTGTGACCGCCGAAACAAGGAGGGGGCGGTTTCCAATCCGCCCTTAGAGACGGCGGACTAGAGACCGCCGTTCCTTGCAGCATAGGTGCTCAAAGAGCGCCGCTACTTCAGAAAATAATTACCGTATTGCCGACGCTGACGAGGTCTTTCACCCGCGCGGCATCCCAGTTTGCAAGGCGAATGCAACCGTGACTTGCCGCGCGGCCAATTGTCTCAGGATTATTCGTGCCGTGAATGCCAATGCCAGGTTTGTTTAAGCCCATCCAGAGAATGCCGACGAGGTTGTTCGGGCCCGGCGGAAGATTGTAATAATTTTCCGTGCGCACGCCGTAGTTGAGCATGCCTTCGTCATAGCGGAACCACGGCCAAATGGTTGCGCCTAGAATTTTCCATGTGCCGACCGGCGCTGGAAGCGTTTTCGATCCCGGCGTGATCGGAAAAACGCAGACCAACTGGTCGTGGTCGAAGACCTCGAGCAAATGCTCGTAGGTATCCACGAAAACTTTCCGAGAGGCCAACGCCGGATTTTCAGGAACTTTTCCTTCTGTGAACTTTTCTACTTCAAAGGGCAAGACATTCGGCACTTTGAGAGTCTCGCCGGGCTGCAAATGTTCCCAGTTTTTGCCGGGATTAAGTTTCTGAATGTAAGACTCAGCGGAATGATAGCGCTCAGCGACAAATTCCAGCAGCGATGTGTAAGATAGCCATTTCAGCTTGGCTTGCTCGGCATGACCGCTTGGAACATCGCCGACCAACTTCAGGTCTTCATCTCTGATTATATAAGTTGTGTAGGTGACCGGCACTTGATCAAGCATCCATTGATCAACCGCACCGGTCTTTGGCATTGCATTCGCGTGCTTGTACGAGATAAGAGCCTTGCGAAAAAATTCGCCCATTCTGCCGTCGATCTTCCCCGGCCCGAAATCGCAGTTGTCCAAAAAAATCTGCAGCCGCGTGGCGGTTTCCTCGTCGTAATTTGGCAGCGCGACAGGATAAACCCTGGGTGGCGGAGTAGATGTCTCCTGGCCGAGCGCGGAAATCGATAGCATGCTAAGCAGCAGAATTGAAAAGCCGAATCTCATCGGCGGAAGTTATGCGCTGTGAATCCAACCGGCGCAAACGCGTTGCGGAAGGAATGTTCTCAAGGAACGACAGCTTCCAAGCCGTCGAGGAAGAATTTGACGGCTGGGAAGCCGTCATGCCTTGCGTTCCAGCCGCAACGCGAAAGCAGATTCGGCTGGTAGAATCCATCGGTCCTGAGTGGCGCCTACAATAGAACCCGCGCCGCCGTAGCGTGGCGAGTCGCTTGTCCAGAGTGTTTTCCACTTGCAACCAATAGGCGGCGCGAGCAGAGGTTCTGAAGCAGGGTGCAGGGAGTGGCTCTCTCCAAAGTTCACGAGCAAAAGCCGATCGTCGTTTGCCTCCGCGAAATATCTGAAAACGAAGCTCGCCCGCCCTAGCACTGCACCGTCAATTCCTCCCGAACTCTGCTGGCGAAAACGCGAATCTTCGCGCCGCAATTTCAGAAGATCGATGTGCAGATCGTAAAGTTCGCGATTTCTTTCGCGCTCAGAAAAATCCAATTTGCACCTGGCAAACACGTCCGGATCATCCGGAGCGGGCAAAGTTTGCCACGCTTGTTGTTCCGTAAGCGATAAGAATGACGCCAGCCATTTAGCGCGACCTTTCCGAATCGCATCGCGCACGGAAGCATCCCCTATGTCCGCGAAAAAAATGAAAGGGCTTGACGCGCCGAACTCTTGTCCCTGAAACAGCAGGGGCGTCCAGGGCCCGAGCAGGAGAACTGCTGCCATGGCGCGGTAACGGCCGGGTGACGTTTGAAACCGCAACCGCTCGCCCTGCCCGGTGTTCGCGATTTGATCGTGATTTTCACTAAAACAAACGAAAACCTCTGGAGCAATGCCGACGGTCGATGTTCCACGCAACGCTTTGCGCCATGAGAGCGCCTGGCCCTGATAAAGAAAACCGTGTTTCGCTGCAGAAATAAATTCCTGCGGCGTGCCAGAGTAATCATTGAAATAGGCTTCGTTGCGACCGGTCAACGCCACCACGGCGCTATGATGAAAATCGTCGTTCCACATCCCATCCAAATCATCGCCGCCTTCGCTGCGCGGCCGCGCCATCTTCGCTTCCTGGAGATCGTTCTCGGCCACGAGAATGATGGAGCGCGAGTCGGCTGCCTCCCGCGCTGCCCGTCCGACAGCGCCGACGATATATTCGCTGGATCGCTCGCGAATGGCGTGTGTCGCGTCGAAGCGGAACCCATCGAAATGAAATTCTTCAATCCAGTAACGCCCATTCGTGATGAAAAACTTGCGAACCGGCCCTGAATTCGGACCGTCGAAATTGATGGCATTGCCCCATTCGTTTTCTTTCTCACGAATAAGATAATCGTCAGAAAAAATTCCCAGATAATTCCCGTCGGGCCCAAAATGGTTATAAACGACATCGAGAATTACGGCCACGCCTAACGAGTGGGCACGGTCGATGAATGAACGCAAATCGTCCGGGATTCCGTACAAATGCGAGGGTGCAAAAAGATTCACTCCGTCGTAACCCCATCCGAATTTTCCGGGAAAATCCGCGATCGGCATCATCTCGACCACCGTGATTCCAATCCGCGCTAGCTCCGCCAACTGCTCTGTGGCAGCGCGCCACGTGCCGTCCTTCGTAAATGTGCCGATGTGCATTTCGTAAATGATTTGGCCTTTCAGCCCAGCGGCTGCAGGGCCCGGCCACTGCGAATCGGTCCAGTGGAACTGTCTTGGATCAACAATGCACGAAGACCCGTGTGGGCCTTCTGGTTGAAAGCGCGATGCGGGATCGGGATAAAATCTTTCTCCGCTGTTTACTCGAAACCAGTACCGAGTCCCGACCCCGACATCGAGAGCACCGGAAAAATATCCACCTTGTTCCGGGCTGAGTGAGTGAAACGTTCGCTGTGAGTTCGGTCCGTGCTCGGCAACGACATCAAGTTCGCGCGCCTTCGGTGCCCAAACGCGAAAATGGGTTTGGTTTTCGCCGACCAATTCTGCGCCAATGGGGTAGCGACGCTTTGCAGTAGACATCGGGAAGAACATGGCGCTCCTGGCTCACTAAACAACCGCGCGGCGCGGGCTGTAGAGTGCGCTGTCCTCAGCGCATCCGCCACCGTGCGCCTATTATCCGCTGAGGACAGCGGACGCTACAGCGTCAAATGTTTGAAACGCGGCCCGGCGTACTTCTTCCACACGCAGGGAACGCGAATGACCATCGCGGGCTTGATTACATTTGCGAAATCCGTTCAGAATGCCGCGCATGAATGGAAGCGAGCCGAGAATCGAAATTTTTAAGCCCTTTGGTGAAGCGTTCGAGTTGATGAAGAAGATCCTGTTTCAGCCGTTCGATTTGAAAAAATGGCTCGTCGTTGGTTTCGCGGCATGGCTCGCGAATCTGGGTGGTGGTGGCGGTGGTTTCAATTACCGCTATAATCGCCGCGAAGAGATGCAGAAGGTGAATGAGGCGCTCAGCCAAATTCCGCATTCGCTTCTCGTCACAGGCATTTGCGTTCTGATTTGCTTCGTCGTCGTTCTCATCGTGGTGTTTGCCTGGCTGCGAGCGCGAGGTTGCTTCATGTTTATCGACTGCATCGCGAAGAACCGTGGCGCAATTGCAGAACCTTGGCGTAACTTCCGAAACGAGGGGAACAGCTATTTCCTTTTCTCACTGCTGGTCGGCTTTGCCTTTCTGATCTTCGTCGCCCTGCTCTCGTTCCCGTTCATGCTTCCCATTATCAGAGGCGTTACCTTTCTGCACATACACGATGTCTATTTGATATCCACGATCGTCGCGTGGGTATTCGTAGTAATCCTTCTTGTTCTGGCGTGGTCATTGATCGCGAATTTCATGGTGCCCGTCATGTATCGGCAGCGATGCCGCGCGTCCAAAGCCTTTGGTATCGTTGTTAGATTAATTGCAGCGTATCCCGGTGAAATCCTTTTGTATTGCTTGTTTTTGATTGTTCTGGCGTTGGCCACGGCGATCGTGGCATGCGTCGCGACTTGCGCAACTTGCTGCATCGCTGCAATTCCTTATATCGGCACCGTGATTTTGCTGCCGGTCTTTGTCTTGCTCCGTTCGTTTTCGCTTTTGTTCCTGCGGCAATTCGGCCCGGATTACGATATATGGGCGACCTTCGTGCCACCGGAATTTTTGCCCGTCTTGTCGTCGGAGACGCCCATGCCGCCACCGCCGACATCGTCATTAAATCCGCCGCCTGAACCGCCTTCGTCTCCGGTCGCGTGAAAGCCGGAAGTCAAAGCGCTCGACGAATCTTTTACGATCAAGTTAGAATCACCTGTGTGAAATTGGCTGTCGGTATGAAGACGAAAATTTGTTTCGGGATCGTGGGGATGGCACTTGCGTTCGCATTGATCGGGCGGGCGGACAATCCTCGCGCAGATGCGAGTTCAAATGGTCCAGAGGTCAAGAATCTGTCGGAAGCTAAATGGGACAAAATTTTGCCGGATCTGGGCGAAAATTCTCCTGAGATTTGTATTCTGCGTATTGATCCAAAGACGCACGCGACCAGTTTGCTTATACGCACGCCAAAAGCGATTCATGTGCGCAAGCACTGGCACACCGCTAATGAAACACACACAATTATCAAAGGCACGGCTACGTTCGCGTGCGACGGCAAGAAGTTCGAGCTAGGCGAGGGTGGTTTCAATTTCATGCCTGCGAAGATGGTTCACGAGGCCTGGTTACCCGAAAATTCGCTGACGTTCATCACTGTCGATGGCGCTTGGGACGTCAATTGGGTAGAAGGACAACCGACTGCGGCAGATCTCATCAAGTGATCGCGCCGCTAAACCCGCGTCACAGCGGAGCTTGGCGATTGCCAAATTGCACATCAGCGATGCGAAAAATCTCGACGACTGTCCAGCGATCAAATAAAGAAACAGTCATGAGAAAGCAATCCGTTCTCTGTTGTATTGCCTTCGTTGCGATAGCTCCCTTTTGCTTCGGCCAGGCCAACCCGGCGAAATCGGGCAAATCTGCTGCAAATGACGCGACAATTACTAATTTGGAAAAATCCGCGTGGGAGGCGTTCAAGAACAAACAGAGTGACGCGTTCAAAGCGCTTCTCTCTAAGGACTTCTATGGCGTTTATGCCGATGGAATTAAGAACCTGGATGCCGAGGTTGCTGAAATGGCGAAGACCGATTTGAGCGACTACTCATTCGCCGACGTGAAGGTGGTGTTCCCACATCCGAAGGTCGCTGTCATCACATATAAAGCGACGCAACACGCGACTTCCGGCGGTCAGGACATGTCTGGTACGTTCAATTGCGGAAGCGTCTGGGTTCAACAGGGTGGGAAATGGCTCGGCGCCTTGCATAGTGAAAGTAAAGTTCAGTAGAATCGATCGCTCCCGGCAGTTAGCAGATCCGGTTTGGTGTGGTGTGGGCAACGTCATCTTATTCTCAATCTAGGATGCGAACCTTAACGTTGCTTCCCCGATATGTTTTCGTAACTGCGTTCGCAATCACGCCGGTTGCCCTAAGCGCCGAGTCGACAATGAAAGCCGTTGTCATTCACGAATATGGTGGCCCAGAGGTTTTAAAGTATGAGGATGTGCCACGACCCGAACCGAAGGAAGATCAGATACTCGTTCGCGTGATCGCGGCTGGCTTGAACCCTGTCGATGGGTTGATCCGATCGGGAATGTTTGCCAAATATGAAAAAGCTGTATTCCCGATGATTCTGGGCGCCGACATTGCCGGGGTCGTCGAGAAGGTTGGAAGCGAGGTCACGAAGTTTAAAGCAGGTGATCCCGTGTTCGCGTACGCCAGTTTGAAAAGTGGCGGCGGCTACGCCGAATACGCGCTCACGACGGAACGTGAGGCAGCGCCGAAACCGAAGGTCCTCACGTACGTCGAGGCTGCGGCGGTGCCGGTTGTCGCTTTGACTGCGTGGCAGGCGTTAATTGATACCGCGAAGCTAAGCGCTGGCCAGACTGTGCTTATCCACGGTGGGTCGGGCGGGGTCGGAACTTTTGCGATCCAAATCGCCAAAGCGCGCGGCGCAAGGGTGATCGCCACGGCATCGACCGCGAATCAGGATCTCCTTAAACAACTCGGTGCCGACATGACGATTAATTACACGAAGCAAAAGTTCGAGGACATGGCGAAAGATGTCGATGTGGTGCTCGATTCGGTTGGTAAGGATACTTTGGCGCGTTCGTACGGAGTGGTAAAGAAAGGCGGATTCATTGTGTCGCTGGTCGCACGCCCGGACCGGAATGAACTCAACAAACGTGGTATTGGGGGCGCAGCGCTAAATGTAGAGGCAAATTCGGATGAGCTGGCCGAGATTGGCAAATTGATCGACGAGGGTAAAATCAAGGTAATCGTTTCTCAAACGTTCCCGCTTTCCGAAGCAGTGAAAGCGCAGGAGCAGGTCGCGACGGGTCACACGCGGGGTAAGATCGTACTCAAAATCGCTGACGAACCGAAGTAAAGCCGATCCGATAAATGGCGCTGTCATGTTGAGCGAAGCGAAACATCTCTGATCATTTCCGCTGGCACATCGCTCGAAAAAGATCAGAGATTCTTCTCCCGCGACTGCGGGATCAGAATGACAATTAAAACACCGCCTGTAGCATAAAGAGCGATGAATTGGGACGCGATTAGCGCCATCTCACAATTGATCGGCTCAGTAGCTGTCGTTTTGTCGGTGCTATACCTCGCGCTGCAAGTGCACCGGAGCACGCGCGTGGCCAAGCTGGCCACCCAAGACGCGGCTGCCACGGCTTTGCGTGAAGTAACCAAACCTTTCATGGAGAATGCGGACCTGGAACGCATCTGGCGGGTAGGCTTGGAAGATCTCAACGCACTTTCCCCCGAAGAGCGGGCGCGCTTTTTTCACGCTGCCTACCAGTGGTTGAAAGCGTTCGAGACAATTCATTTCCATTATGTTTATGGATTAATGGACAAGCAGTTGTGGGAAGGATGGCACGGACTCCTCCGGCATTACGTCGCCGCGCCCGGCATTGCGCATTACTGGAAACTTCGTCCGGAGGTTTTCTCCGAGCGTTTTCGCAATTTTGTTAACTCGCTCGAGCCTCCAGCGGATCAGCGCACGGTAGGAACTCTTTTTGGTGAGCAACGAAATTTATAGTGCAACCCGCTCGCATCGCGTGGAACGCAACGGCGGTGAAGTCCAGGGCTGCATGAAATTTGCGTGACATTAAACACGGCGTTTGAGCAGACTCACCCAGTAGATCTTTCGACCGTTGCGAACATTGCTACCGCACTGACGGTCCTGAGCGCGGTGATTTTTGGCTGATTGAAATGCGCCACGCGCGCAAGGAGCGAGAAGAACGTGCAGCCTTCGTAGCCATGCAGGCGATTCTGACACCGGCGTGGATGAGATCAATGGTCTTGGTGCAATCAATCCCTGAGGGTGCAACTGCCGAAAAACCGACGATCTCAGGATCGGCGCCCTGCGTATAGAGGAATGATTCAAGCGTCGCCGTGTCCTTCCCTTCGAATGCTTTTTGGTATTTGTCGGTAAACGCCTTCTCTTGTTCGGGCGTGCCGGCTGCAATTGGCAGGGCGATTGTGCCCAACAGCGCGCAAACCAAAGCGGGAATTTCATGGATTTTCTCACGCCTGCCACCGTAGTTGGAGCGTTCTCAAAGTGGCAAGCCAATTCGCAGAAGAAAAATCTTTGCTGATCTGCATTCTGCAGGCTATTCCACTTTCTCTGAAATCGATAGCGGCGGAGTTGGGGAACGCCGCTCCTTGAATGAACATTCACGAATATCAAGCCAAGGAGTTGTTGCAGAAGTTCGATGTCGCAACGACGCCGGGTAAAGTCGCGTCGACCCTCGATGAAGCGGAACAAATCGCGCGCGAGCTCGGCGATGTCGAAATTGTCGTCAAAGCGCAGATCCATGCCGGCGGCCGAGGCAAAGGACTATTCAAGAACGGGTTCAAAGGCGGAGTGCATGTTCGCAAAACGCCTGAAGAGGTACGTGAAGTTGCCGCGAAAATGCTGAGGCAAATCCTGGTGACACATCAGACTGGCCCGGCTGGTCGCGTAGTAAACAAGGTGTTGGTAGCGCAATCCGCCGAGATTGCGCGCGAAATTTATTTTGCGATTCTGCTCGATCGAGAAACTGCCGCGCCTTTGATTGTGGCCAGTCCGGAGGGTGGCGTAGAAATCGAAACGGTCGCAGCGAAATCGCCTGAAAAGATCATGCGTGAGGCGATTGATCCATTAGCTGGTTTGCAGCCGTTCCAAACACGCAAGCTGGCGAAACAGCTCGGTTTTGATTCGTCGCAGTTAAAAAGCGCCTCAAAATTGTTTGAAGGACTCTATCGCACATTTCTCGCGTTCGATTGCTCGATGATCGAGGTCAATCCACTCGTCGTCACGACCAAGGGCGACGTGCTCGCGCTCGATGCCAAGTTCAACTTTGACGACAACGCACTCTATCGCCATCCCGACATCGCGGCGCTGCGCGATGTCGCGGAAGAGGACCCGCGCGAAGTCGAAGCGTCGAAACACGGCCTCAATTACATCGGGCTCGACGGAAACATCGCGTGTCTGGTCAACGGCGCGGGGTTGGCCATGGCAACCATGGACATCATCAAGTTCTACGGCGGCGAACCGTCAAACTTTCTCGACGTCGGCGGCGGCGCGACGGAAGAACAGGTGACCGAAGCGTTTAAGATTCTGATCGCGGATAAAAAGGTAAAAGCAATCCTCGTGAATATTTTTGGCGGGATCATGAAATGCGACATCATCGCGCAAGGCATCGTCAATGCAGCGAAAACGGTAAAACTGTCAGTGCCTCTTGTTGTTCGACTGGAGGGAACGAATGTCGAGCGAGGAAAGCAGTTGTTGAAGGAAAGCGGCGTTGCACTGATTGCGGCAGACGATCTTGCGGACGCTGCACGGAAAGCGGTTGCTGCTGCCAAACGCAAATGAAAACTAGATCGACGATCGTTTTTCTCGCGCTCGTTGTCACACTTTCCGGCGAAGAGCTACCGCGCAAAGCGAAAACGCCTCGCGAAACTTATCCGGGCGCCGACGTGATCTACGACTCGGTAACGACGCCCGACGGCAAGCGATTGCGCACGATCCTCACCAAACCGCGCAATGCGAAAGGGAAGGTGCCGGTCATCTTCGTTGCTGGTTGGTTGAGTTGCGATTCCGTCGAAGCGCCGGCTGGCACCAAGGACGAGAGTGGTCTGGTTTTTCGCGGTCTCGCCCAGCTCCCGGAATTCGCTTTGTTTCGAATGGACAAGCAGGGCGTCGGCGACAGCGAAGGCGCTTGCGCGGAAACCGATTTCGAATCGGAGCTTGCCGGTTACCGTGCGGCCTTTCGCGCATTCAAGAATTACGATTTCCTGGACACGAAAAGAATTTACATGCTCGGCATCAGCAATGGCGGAGGCTTTGCGCCGCTCGTTCCGGAATTGGACTCAGAACAGGCGCAGGTCCGCGGTTACATTTCAGTCGGCGGCTGGGTGAAGACTTGGTTCGAGCACATGCTCGAGATCGAGCGAAGGCGATTCGCATTGATGGGAAAATCGCCCGGCGAAGTCAACGATCGTATGAAAGGAGTGGCGACGCTTTACTATGAATGGCTGATCAAGGGCCGATCAGTCGATGATATTTTGAAGGAGCAACCGAAGCTCGCGGATCTGTGGCCACAGGGAAAAGACCACGCGCACCTTTACGGGCGGCCGCTTGGGTTTTATCAGCAGTTGCAAAAATTGAATCTCGCGACCGCGTGGTCACGCGTGAAGGTTCCAACGTTTGTTGTTCGCGGCGCATTCGACTGGATCATGAGTGGCGGAGATTCCGAATTGATCTCGGCCTACGTGAACAAGAATGGAGATCTCGCGTCCTTTTACGAAATCCCAAACACGGGCCACACCTTTCAGCATTATTTGAGTCTGGCCGACGCATTCAAGGGAAAGAGCGCGCCGTTCGATCCCAAAGTGATCGCGCTGTTAGCCGACTGGTTGCGCAACAAAGCCATTACGCATGAAGATTAAAAATATTGCATTTGTTGGAATTCCGGTCACGGACATGAAACGCGCGCGGGAGTTTTATGAAGATGTGCTCGGTTTAAAGATTGCGGACCAGATGATGGGCGGACAATGGATCGAGTACGTAGTCGGTGACGATACCCTGGCAATCGCGAATGTCGGTGAACAGTGGACACCGTCCGATGAGGGCACTGCGGCCGCATTTGAAGTAGAAAACTTCGATGAAGCGATCAAGCATTTGAAAGATCGACAAGTGCCTTTCGCCGCTGAGCGCTTTGAAACGCCGTGCTGTCACATGGCAGTCGTCCAAGATCCGGACGGCAACAAATTGATAATTCACAAACTAAAATCCGAAGACGAGAAAGGAATCTGTAAATGATTACAAACGAAGTGGCCTTCATTGCTATCGCGGTGTCTGATAAGGAACGCGCGCGGAAATTTTACCAGGAAACACTCGAGCTCAAACCAACTTCCACTCAGATGGACGGTGTATGGGTCGAGTATGATCTTGGCGCAATCACAATCGGTGTTGGCTGTCATCCCGCGTGGAAACCTTCGCGCGATGGAACCACAGTCGCCTTCGAAGTTGACGACATGGATGATGCTATCGCGCAGCTTAAAGAGCGCGGTGTCACTTTCGACATCGAAAAAACTGAGACTCCGGTTTGCTGGATGGCACAATTTCGAGATCCAGATGGGAACAAACTCGTGGTTCACAAGCGAAAGAAATGACGAAGCACGAATGACGAATGCCAAAGGAAGCCAGAATGCCCAAATGAAGAAAACGACACTGGAATCTTTTTTGGTCATTCGTATTTCGTCATTCCTTCGAGCTTCGTCATTCGTCATTCGTCATTCCGACCATGTCTGTTCTCGTTGATAAAAGCACGCGGTTGGTCGTGCAGGGAATTACGGGCAGCACAGGCGCATTTCACACGCGACAGTGCATGGACTACGGCACAAATGTGGTCGCGGGCGTTACCCCGGGGAAAGGCGGCCAAATGTTCGACGACAAGGTACCAGTATTTGACACTGTTTGGGAAGCGCGACAGAAAACTGGTTGCAACGCATCGATGGTTTTCGTCCCTGCTCCTGCGGCTTCGGATTCGATTCTGGAAGCAGTTGATGCCGGAGTCGAACTCGTAGTTTGCATCACGGAAGGAATTCCTGTGATGGACATGATGCGGGTTAAGGCATTGATGCGTGGAAAAAAATCGCGGCTGATAGGGCCGAATTGCCCGGGGATCATTACGCCTGGTCAATGCAAGATTGGGATTATGCCCGGATACATTCATAAGCCAGGCAACATTGGCGTGGTCTCGCGCTCCGGAACGCTGACCTACGAAGCAGTCTGGCAACTGACTTCGCGCGGGTACGGACAATCGACTTGCATCGGGATAGGCGGCGATCCGATTCAGGGCTTATCGCATCTCGACTGTGTTAAGTTGTTCAACGAAGATCCTGGAACAGAAGCCATGATCTTGATCGGCGAAATCGGTGGCTCGGCAGAAGAAGAAGCTGCGGACTGGATCAAGATGAATTGTAAAAAACCGGTGGCAGCTTTCATCGCAGGAATGACTGCGCCACCGGGGCGCCGAATGGGCCATGCAGGCGCAATTGTTTCCGGAGGGAAAGGCACGGCAGCCGAAAAAATCAAAGCGCTAAAGGCCGCGGGAATCGCTATCGCTGAGACGCCCGCCAACATTGCTGATACGTTGATTGCTCGAATGAAAGGGCGATCATGAGTCGCTAATTTGCCCTATGATATCTGGAATCGCTTGCTAAATCGTTCCGCGACCTCCTCGCTTTGCGCTGGATGAAATCGCGGCAAATCCGATACGAAATCGCCGAATGGAATGATTGAGATGAAGGGATTCAAGCAATAAGCCCTCACCTAGCTCTCCCTTGTGAAGGGAGAGGCAAAACGCTAAAGAACTAGTTGCCTATGAATATGCTCACCATTGTCGCTATCACCTGGATCGGAAAAGAATACCGATTCCTTGGTCTGGATTGGAGTTATCTGATGGTTCTCGGCTTCGTTGGAAACGCTCTTTTCTCGATGCGATTCCTTGTGCAATGGCTCGCTTCTGAGCGACAGGGCGAAAGTATAATACCAGTGTCGTTTTGGTACTGGAGCATTGCCGGAAGCGCGCTGATGTGCCTGTATTTTATTTTCCGGCGGGACCCCGTCGGAATACTGGCTTACCTTCCAAACTCGCTTATTTACATTCGCAATTTGATGCTGATCCGGAAACGCAAGTTCGCTTTCACCGCTGCTGCACCCTCGCAACATCCACGCGAAACGGGCTAGCACATTAGCAGTGGAGAACCCAGCCGCGCCGGCTTTGCCGCGCTGCGGTTACGATTTTTCAGCCGTTGGCTCGGCAATCTGCGCTTCCTCTTCTTCGACCTGACTCACCACAGGCGCGATTGCCTGCAGCTTTTCGCCGTTACGCAGGTCCATCAGTTTTACGCCCATTGTGTTGCGGCCGGTTTCGCGAATTTCTTTGACTCGGGTACGCACCATCTGCCCTTTGTTCGTGATCAACATAATCTCGTCTGCTTCGCGAACTGTGAGCGCGCCAACCACATCGCCGGTTTTTTCGCCGGTTCTCATCGTAATGATGCCTTTGCCGCCTCGCGATTGCCGCCGGTAGTCATCGAATGGCGTTCGTTTGCCGATGCCATTTTCGCCGGCGACCAGCAACATGGCGTCTGGATCGACGATGGCGATGGCCACGACATGATCGCCTTTCTCCGGGCGAATTCCCCAGACGCCGACGGTGTTGCGGCCCTGATCGCGCAGTTGTTCCTCATGGAAGCGCAAGCTCATACCGTCTTTTGTGATGAGGACGATCTCGTTGTTGCCGTTCGTTAGCTTCGCATCGATCAAACGGTCGCCTTCCTCGATTTGAATGGCGATGATGCCGCCGCGCCGGACGTTCGCGTAATTAGACAAATTCGATTTTTTGACGATGCCGGATTGCGTCGCGAAAACGATGTGGAGATTTTCATCCCACGTTTCATCAACGGCGTTCGGGCCCGTGCCGGATTTCTTGGACTGGACGCGAATTGTGGCCGCGATTTTTTCATCGGGCTT
>WNGD01002698.1_pt1 | contig 23512 bp, 18 predicted proteins | sample 5400671 | NCBI WGS metagenome assembly WNGD01 (sample SAMN13153369, study PRJNA577476) | soil metagenome | isolation source: 40 cm soil or saprolite under grassland replicate 2 | place: USA:California | collected 2016-06-15
TACCGCTCGCTGGAGGGTGCCGACCAGCTCGACAAGGTGATCGACGTCGACCAGTCGCCGATCGGCCGCACGCCGCGCTCCAACCCAGCGACGTATACCGGCGTCTTCGACCACATCCGTCGCCTGTTCGCCCAGACCAACGAGGCCAAGGTGCGCGGCTACCTGCCGGGGCGCTTCTCGTTCAACGTGAAGGGTGGCCGCTGCGAGGCCTGCGCGGGCGACGGGACCATCAAGATCGACATGCAGTTCCTGCCCGACATCTACGTCCCCTGCGAGGTCTGCAAGGGGTCGCGCTACAACCGCGAGACGCTTGAGGTCCACTACAAGAACCACACCATCGCCGATGTCCTGAACATGTCGGTGGAGGAGGCGCACGAGCTGTTCGGCAACATCCCGCCGATCGCGCGCCACCTGAGCACCCTCTGCGACGTCGGCCTCGGCTACATCCGGCTCGGCCAGCCCGCCCCGACCCTCTCCGGCGGCGAGGCGCAGCGGGTCAAGCTCGCCAGCGAGCTGGCCAAGCGGGCCACGGGGCGGACCTTGTACGTGCTCGACGAACCCACCACCGGGTTGCACTTCGAGGACGTCAGCAAGTTGCTGGGGGTGCTGCACCGCCTGGTCGACACTGGCAACTCGGTGATCGTGATCGAGCACAACCTCGACGTGATCAAGACCGCCGACTGGGTGATCGACCTCGGCCCCGAGGGCGGCAGCCGCGGCGGCGAGGTGATCGCCGAGGGGCCTCCTGAACGGGCCGCCAAGGTCCCCGCCTCCTACACCGGCCACTACCTCCGCCCGCCCGAACGGCAACGGCAATGGCAATGGCAACGGCAACGGCAACGGCAAGAAGCCCGCGAAGGGGCCCGCGAAGGGGGCGGCCAAGGCGCCCGCCAAGGCTCCGGCCAAGGGCGCCAAGCGGCCCAAGCGGGCAGCCGCCGGGTAACGCCCGGACCCGGATCGCGTGCGCGGTAGCATGGCGCATGCCTACTCCGCAGATCCCGCTGACCCCGCGAGCTGAGCTGGACGCCCGCTTCGCCGCCGCGCTCGCCGTGGCGTTCGGTGAGCAGTTCGCCGCCACCGATCCCCTGATCCGCCCGTCGCAGTTCGGCGACTTCCAGGCCAACGTCGCCCTGAGCCTCGCCAAGACCCTCGGGCGGCCGCCCCGCGAGGTCGCCGCGGCGATCCTCGACCGCCTCGACGTCACCGGAGTGGGGCGGGCTGAGGTGAGCGGTCCGGGGTTCGTCAACGTCACCCTGGATCCTGCCTGGATCGCCCAGCAGGCCGAGGCGATGCTCAGCGACGCCGCCAGGCGCCTCGGGATCGTCTCGGCAGCCGTGCCGGAGACGGTCGTGGTCGATTACTCCGCCCCGAACATCGCCAAGGAGATGCACGTCGGGCATCTGCGCTCCACGATCATCGGCGACGCGCTGGTCCGGGTGCTCGGCTTCCTCGGCCACCGGGTGGTCCGCCAGAACCACCTCGGCGACTGGGGCACCCCCTTTGGCATGCTGATCGAGCACCTACGCGACGTCGGCGAGGCCGCGGCCGCTGCCCAGCTCGCCAACGACATCAACGCCTTTTACCAGGCCGCCCGCCGCAAGTTCGACAGCGACCCGGAGTTCGCCGAGCGGTCCCGCAAGCGGGTCGTGGCGCTGCAGGGTGGCGACGGGGAGACCCTGCGCCTGTGGCAGGAGTTCGTCGACGACTCGCTGCGTTACATCAACAAGGTCTACCGCCGCCTCGGCGTCCTCCTCATCGGCGACGACAACTACGGGGAGAGCTTCTACAACGATCAGCTCGACGACGTCGTCAAGGAGCTGGAGGCCAAGGGCCTTACTGTGGTCAGCGACGGCGCGCTCTGCGTCTTCCCGCCCGGCTTCACCAACCGGGAGGGCAAGCCGTTACCGATGATCGTGCGCAAGAGCGACGGCGGTTTCGGCTACGCGGCCACCGACCTGGCCACCCTCCGCTACAGCGTCCAGCACCACCACGCCAACCGGCTCGTGTACGTGGTCGGCGCTCCGCAAGCGCTCCACCTCCAGATGCTGTTCACCGTCGCCCACATGGCCGGCTGGCTCAACGGCGACGCCCACACCCACGCCGAGCACGCCACCTTCGGCTCGGTCCTCGGCACCGACGGCAAGATGCTCCGCACCCGCTCCGGCGAGTCGGCGAAGCTCCTGGAGCTGCTCGACGAGGCCGTCGATCGTGCCGCCGCGATCCTCGCCGACCGCGAGGAGATCGATCCGGCCGAGCGCGCCGCGCTCGCCGAGACGGTCGGCATCGGCGCGGTCAAGTACGCCGACCTTTCGACCTCTCGCGAGCGGGACTACATCTTCGACTGGGACCGGATGCTCGCCTTCGACGGCAACACCGGCCCCTACCTCCAGTACGCCGGCACCCGCATCCGCTCCATCTTCCGTCGCGCCGGCCTCGATCCCGACAGCGCCGCCGTCACCGGGGCCCCGATCATGCTTGGCGACCCGGCCGAGCGGACGCTCGCGCTGCGCCTGCTCGGCTTCGGCGAGGTCGTCCAGTCGGTAGCGGACAGCCTGGAGCCCCACCGCCTCTCCATCTGGCTGTACGAGCTGGCCACCGCCTTCACCGATTTCTACGAGCGCTGCCCCGTCCTCCAGGCCGACGATGAGACGGTCCGCCAATCGCGGCTGGCCCTCTCCGCCCTCACCCTCCGCGCCCTCACCCTCGGTTTTGACCTGCTCGGCATCGCCATGCCCGAGCGGATGTAGCGGCACGGCAAGGCCGCGTTGCGGTAACCAGGTCACGCTTTGGTTGCAGGTGCGCAGAAGCGCATCTTATCGCCCGAATGGGAGTTGCTGGCATTGGGGTGACATACCATGATGCTTGGTATGTTTCGGAGCGCCCGGGGGGATCGGGCACGGCCATGGCAGCAGATCGGCGGTGCTGTTGCTCGTGCTGGCACTCACGCTGCCGGTGGGATGCACCCGACAGCGGCACGCCCACCCCAGTGGCTCGCAGCGCAGAACCACGGGGACCCAGCCTCCCGGCCCGCCAGTCGCTGAGGCCAGTCGCCTCCTGGCAACCCGCGGCGTCGCTGTGGTGAAGAAGGACCAGGCCGCGTTCCTCGCCAGCATCGACACCACCCAGACAGCGTTTCTTCACGCCCAGCAGCGCGTGTTCGCCAACCTGCAAGAGGTTCCATTCGACAGCTTCGAGCGCCTGATTCTGGCCTGGGACTCGAACATCGCCCCGGTCCGCAGCCGCTTACAGCCGCATCAAGACCTATGTCCCCGACTACGGCCTGCCGTACCAGTTCAGGGATGAATTCCCCGCCTTGGCGAAAGCGGGTAGCCGTTTCGACAGCAAGCTGGTCACCCGCGACGTCAACATCACCGACGGGGACTACGACATCGTCGCCAACGAGGCGGGCTCGTTCTGCAACTGGGTCGTGCAGACGTTCGGCCAAGCCAAGTTGCTGGCGTTCTACCGCTCCTTTGCCGGCGCCGACTGGCCAACCGACGACACCGAGGCCATTCAGCAAGTGCTCGCCAGCGGTTCAGGAGTGTCCTCCACCTCTCCTTCGCCGCCACCCAGCAGCGCTGGGCCGCCTATGTCCGGGCGAACCTCCAAAGTGCATCTCTGACCAGCGTGTCAAGCGTCCAGCGTCCGGTAGTGGTAGGCGTGTGACGGCGTGAACCCCATTCGTTGGTAGAGTGCGCGCGCCGCCGGGTTGTCGGCCTCCACCTGCAGGTACAGGCTGTGGGCGCCCCGCTCGGCGGCCCACCGGACCAGTGCCGCGGCCACCGCGTGTGCCGCTCCCCGGCGGCGGACCTCCGGGCGGGTGCCCATCGAGAAGATCCCTGCCCAGCGGCCCTCGGCGACCACCCGTCCGATCGCAAGCGCCCGCGCCTTGCCGCCGCCGTCCGCATCGATGCTCGCGTAGGCACACGCCGGCCCGATGCGCTCGAAGTTCCGCCGCGCCGCCTCGATATAGGAGGTCCCGCTTCTGCGGTAGAGCCCAGCGAGCAGCTCCAACCAGGCATCGTCCGGCGCTGGGGCCATCCGCACTGCCAGCCCATTCCACGGCTTGGCCTCACCGTCGATCCTGGCGAGCACCTCCGCCAGCGGCGCTGTCCAGACCAGGGTGAGCGCCTCGTGCCGGTAGCCGCGCCGCTCCAGGATCTCATCGAGGTCTGGCGGCCTGGCCGCCGGGCTGAGCTGGAAGCGTGCAGGCGCTCGCCAGCGCCGGTAGAACGCCTCCGCCTCCCGCACCATCGCCGACAGGTCCATCCCCGAGGCGGCGTCGTCGAGCGGCAGGACCGAATCGGTCCGCCTGCTCAGCCCATACCCAAACCGGCACCGCCACCCGCCAACCACCTGCACAACCGGCGCTGGCCAGGCGTTGGCTGCCAGCTCCTCGACCAGCCGCATCCGTTCGGCGTTCGCACCCATCACCCAACGATACGTGCAGGCCGCTCGGAGGTTGCCGGAAGGCGAGCGCCTCAGATGCCGGTCGCTCCGCGGACGGTGAGGAACAACCCGACCGCCACGATCACCCCTGCGGTCAGCGGTGGCAACGCCTGTGCCAGCGCGACCAGCCGCCAGCGGCGTCCGCTGGTCTCCCGCTCCCGCGTGGCGGCGCGGGCGGCGCGGCGGTCGAGGGCCGCACGGGCGCGGACCAGGAGGAGGCCGGCGCCAGTGAGGGTCGCGGCCATGCCGGCGCCGTAGGCGACCACCAGCAGGACCCCGAACCAGGCGCGGTGCAGCGCGATCGCGCCGAGCAGCACCACCAGCGCCGAGGGGCTCGGCACCAGCCCTCCGGCGAACCCCATCGAGATCAGGCCGCGCCGCCCGACCGGCGGCCGCGCCGCGTGGTGGTCGTGGTCGTGCGGGTGGCCGTGCCCATGCTCATGGTCGTGCCCATGCTCGCGGCCATGCAGGTGGCGGCGGAGCGCGCCGCGCAGCAGGCTCATCCCGATCCCGGTCAGCAGCAGCCCGCTGGCGAGACCGAGCCACGGGTAGAGGCGCTCGGGAGCGAGGCTGGTGGACGCGGACAGGACGACCCCGAGCGCCAGCACCCCGGCGGTGTGGGTCGCCGTGACGGTCAGCCCGACCAGCAGCGCCTGCCGCAGGCCGCCGCGCTGACCCAGCAGGTAGGCGGCCATCACGGTCTTGCCGTGCCCGGGCGCGAGCGCGTGCAGCGCGCCGAGCAGCAGCGCCAGTGCCATCGCCACGGCCCCGAACGCGAGGCTGAGGCGCTGGCGCGCGACCAGCCCGGTGAACGCGCGGGTCGCCCGGTCCACCCCGAGCGGCAGCGCCGCCGGAGCCCCGGCCCTGCCCGCCTCCGGAGCCGACCCCGGCGCTGTGCCGCCCGCGAGCCGGGCGCCACCAGGCCGCAGCGACACCCGGGCGGTGCGCTGGTCGAGGGGGGAGCGCAGCAGGTCCGGCGGGTAGTGGGTGAGCCGGGCGCTGCTGCTGGCGGCCGGGACGTCGCTGCCGGTGATGGTGGTGCCGTCGCCGACCGCGGTGATCTCGCGCCAGCCGACCCGGTCGGCGTAGCTGCCGTTGCGGTATTCCAGTGTTGAGGGCGAGCCGAGCGGGCCGGCCGGAGCGCTCAGCGCACACTCCAGCCGCAGGGTGCTGAGGCCGCCCTGCCCCGGCGGGAAGCTGAGCCGGCTGGACCCCACCGCGAGGGAGACCGCCCGCCCGTCGAGTCGCAGCTCCAGCCCGCTGGCGAGCCGGCGGCAGGTCGCCACCCGCCAACTGGCCGCCTCGGCGTCGGAGACCACTCCGTCGCCGTTAGCGTCGATGTCCTCGCGGGTCTGGAAGGTTGGGATCTCGGCCATGTCCACGACGTAGTCGACCTCGGCCCGCTGCGGCTCCAGCCGCAACCCGCTGTACTGGTTCACGGTGAAGTTGCCAAGCGGGTGCGCGCCCGCGACCCCCACCCCGGCGGCCAGCAGCCCGCCGGCCAGCAGGACCGCGAGCACCAGGCGCCGCCTCCAGGTCCAGCGCAGGTTCCAGCTCCAGCTCATCGGGATCCCTCCAGCGGCAGCGGCGCCAGAGCCGGGACCGCGACGCCCAGACGCTTGGCGAGTGCGAGCGCGTCGCTCCGGTCGCGCAGCGCGGCCGACGGGGTCATGAGGTAGGGGTCGATCCGCCACGCCGTGGTGAGGTCCCGGCTGGCGGGTGCCCGCTGCCCGAGGTCGGCCTCGATCGCGGCCAGGTGGTACCAGAGCAGCGCGTCGCGGGTGCCGAGCCGGACGGCGGCGCGGGCGTGGGGGAGCGCCTCGGCGGGCTTGCCGGCCTGCCGCAGCGCCCAGCCGAGGACGTCCTCAGCGAAGATCGTTGGCCGCTCCCCCAGCGCCTTCCGGGCGAGGGCGACCGCCGACCCCGGGTTGCCGCCCGGATCGCGGGCGTGGTTGGCCTCGAACCGGGCCAGCTCCAGGTCCACCGCCACACCGTTGGCGCGGTTGAGCGCCTCGATCGCGCGGACCAGCCGGTACTGGTTGGCGGCGGCGCGGGTCCGGCCGAGGGCGGCCTGGACGTCGCCGAGCAGCGCCACCGTGGCGGGCAGCGGCAGCCGTGCCGCCACCGGCCCGAGCAGCGCGGCGGCCTGGCGGAGCTGCCCGGCGGCGATCGCGACCTCGGCGAGCCCGACCTCCGCCGGGCCGTAGTCTGGCTGGTCGCGGAGAGCGGCCAGGTCGGCGGCACGCGCCTGGGCGAGCTGCCCGCGGCCGAGCCGCAGGTCGCCGACCAGGACCTGGACATAGGCGAGGTCGGCGGCGGACCCGGCGCCCGCGCTGACCGCCTGCTGCATCGCCAGCAGCGCGCCGTCCGGGTCGCCGAGCAGCTCGCGGATGTAGGAGACCCGGGCGAGGCTGGCGAGGTTCGGCCTGCGGTCCACCATCGCCTGCGCGCTGGCGGCCGCGTCGCGGTAGCGGCCAAGCTCCACCTGCGCGTCGACGATCACCCCAAGCGGGTCCGCGGCGGCCGGGGCGAGCCGGTGCGCCCGCTCGCCCCAGGACCGTGCCTGGCGGAAGTCATGCCTGGCCAGGTCGAGCAGGCCGAGGGCGGTCACCGTTTCGGCGTTGGCGCCGTCCAGCTGCTGGCTGCGCCGCAGCGCGGCGGCGGCCTTCGTGTAGTAGCTGGGGTCGGCGGTCTCGCGGGCGCGGGTCAGGTAGGCGGCGCCGAGCTGGGTCAGCAGCGCTGGCTGGTCCGGGGTGGCGGCGAGCTGCGCCTGCAGCCGCGCCACCGTCGCCACGGTCGCGACAGCCCCGGCCCCGGTCCCGCCGCTGGTGCCGGCGAGGGCAGCGGCGGAGGTTTCCGCCGGCCCTCCAGCCGAACCTGCCGCACCCCGGCCCTGCCCGGCGAGCAGGAACCGGCCGGCCAGCAGCCCGGCGAGCGCGGCGACCAGCAGGACGCAGAGCGCCTGGACCGGGAGGGGCCCGAAGGCCCCTCCCAGTGGGCGCGCCGCGTCACGGGGTGGAGGTGCTACCCGGGACATAGTGCGGGTCGCTCGCGTACCCCTGGTGGGGCGTGCCCACGTAGGGGAAGCTGCTGAGGAACGGCTCGTCGTTGGCGTTGACGCCGTCGCCGAGCTTGTTGTTGGGGAACACGTTGAACGCGGGCGTGAACGGGGTGGCCCCGGCCAGCGCGCGCAGCTCGATGTCGGTGACGTCGTCGCCGAGCCGGCGGCCGTTCGGGAACCCTGCCGCGTCGCCGCCGAGGACCCCGAGCGGGCTCGGGTGCGCCGACGGGGCGATGCCCATGTTCAGGCGGATCATCTCAGCGGGGTGGACGTTGGCTGGCTGGTTCAGCCCGGGGATGCCGGTCAGGAAGATCGCCACCAGGTCGTTGCGCGGCGCCGCCGGCACCTTCACCCCGGGGTACAGCAGCGGGATCAGCCGCGCCGGCTCCGGGTCCTGGACGAACTTCAGGAACTGCGCGTCGTCGACCGGGTCGGAGGCGTTGAAATGGTCCTTCTGGCCCAGCGGGATGACCACCTCGTTGACCAGCGGCATGCCGAGGCGCGAGACCTGCACCCACTGGCCGCTCTGCGTCGGCGTGCCGCCGCTGGCGGACAGCACCCGGGTCTGGCGGCGCAGCGAGGTCGAGTAGACGCCGATGATCGCGTTGGGGTCCTTGGCTCCGGTGATGTTCTTGTGGTTGTGGGTGAGCTGGCTGATGGGCAGCTGCAGCACGATCGAGTGGGTGTTGTAGCCGCTGACGCCGTCACGGCCCCTGGCGGTCGGCAGCTTGATGGCGTGGGCCTGGTTGAAGGGGCGCAGGCCGGCCAGGTCGAAGATCGAGCCGAGGTCGACGAAGAAGGGGTCGTCACGCTGCCCGGCGAAGACCTTGCCGCCGCCGGGGAGGCCGTGGACGGCCTGCTGCGCGAGGTTCGTGTAGGTCGGCGTCGACCGGGGACCGATGTTCACCGGCGGGGTGGTCAGGCCGGCGGCCACGATGGTCCGGATGCCGTTCTCGACCCGCGCCACCGAGTAGCTCTGGCGGATGTTGAAGTGCGGGTCGGTGAGCGAGCTGATCGGACCGGTGTTGTAGAGGAAGGTATTCGGGTTCAGCACCTGGGTGCGGAAGCGGAACTCGTAGACGATGTCGTCGACCGCGTCGCCGTTGTTGTCGACGTTGAGGGTGTAGACGACGTCGTCGCCGAACTTGTTGAAGTTCGGGCCGCCCGCCGGCTCCTCCAGCGGGATCCAGTCGCCCACCAGGGTGACCGTGTCCGGCTTGTCGGGGCTGACGAAGGCATAGGTGTCGGTGTTGTCGGCCAGGGGGTCAGCCGAGATGAGCGGTGCCTCCCGGTGGCTTGACGCCACCGACGGGCCGATGGTCCCGAGGACGGCTGCCAGCGCCAAGGTGGCTGCCAGCGCTCCGACCGTCATGCGCTTGCGGAACTTGGACAATGAGGTCCTCCTGCTGACGTTGACTACGACTGCCTGCTCGTGCGTGCCTGCGTGGCGGTCACCTCCTCTCGCGTCCCCGCGCCCCGCGATGCGGCCCGTTCACGGCGTCGTTGCGCGTCTTCGCGGCGTCTCAGCCGGCGTCGACGCCGATCACCCGCCATCCGTCGCCGAGCGGGCCGGCCACCGCCACGAAGTGGTTGCCGCCCGGGCCATGGACCGGGATCACGCGGGCCCAGGCGCTGACCTCGGGGCCGAACGCGGCCACGTACGGGGCGGAGTCGGCCACCGTGCTGAACGGCTGCGGGGTCCCCACCGCCCAGTGGCCGCGCAGCCTGCAGGGCGCCTGCGCCAGGCTCGCCTGCCCGTACAGGTCGGGGTCGACCTGCAACCCTGCCGCGCCCTGCTGGTCGCAGGCGGCGAGCTTGCCGACCCAGGCGCCGACCGCGCCGGGAGCGAGCCGGTCGCTCGGCAGCAGCGCCTGCACCGCGCCCGGGTCGGCCGCGACCCGCCAGCCGCCCGCCTCGGTGTGGGCGCGCCACACCTCGAGGGTGCGGCCCGGCACCAGCCCGGCGAACGGGTCGATGCTGGCGGGGTGGCGCAGCTCCACGGTCACGTCGCTGACGCCCGCGCCGGCGGGCTTGTCGCCGCCGACCCGCACGCCGCCGACCGGCATGCGCTGGGCCTGCGCCGCGGTCCAGCGGGCCACCGAGCTGTACCTTGCCTGGCTCGCCTGGTCGAGCAGGCCGTAGGAGGTGGCGAAGTCGCTCGTGGCGAGCGCGTCGAGGAACCGCTGCACCGCCTCGCGGGCGCTGCCGGCGACAACCGGTGTGGTCGGGCCGAGTTCCGCCGGTGCCGCGGCCGTCCCGGCCTGCCCGTTCCCGGCGGGAAGGGTGAGCCGCTGCACCGAGGCGGGCTGCCCGCCGCCGCCGTCACTGCGGGCGCGCACCGCGACAGCCGCCCCGAGCCCGAGCGCGAGGCCGAGCACGCCGATGCCGACGGTGCGGGCGAGGCGGGTGAGGCGGGCAACCTGCGCGCGGCTCTGGATGGGAATGGACGCCAAGGGAGAACCTCCTCAGTCCATGGAGGAACAGACGTTGGGTGGCGGGAGAGACCCGCCGCTGTCTCGCCGGCGGCTGGCTGGCGCTGCGCGAGGTGGCGCCCCCGCCCGGGTGCCCTGGCTGGTCGCTGCCCGGTGGCGGTGGGGTGTCTCACCAAAGCCTTCGTCACGCCCGTACGAATGGTTCATTCACGCGGCAACCGCTGCGGCAACAAGGCTGGGGCGGTCTGCGGGGAGTGTGACGGCCGCCCGACTAGAATCGTGGTATGAGCGTGCCAACCTCGCCCCGGCCCAAGCCGGAGGCGATCCCCGACCACCCGGGCGTCTATCTGTTCCGCGACGCCACCGGTCGGGTCCTCTACGTCGGCAAGGCGATCTCGCTGCGCAAGCGGACCGCCAACTACTTCCAGCCGCTGCGCGCCCTGCATCCCCGCACCGCCGCGATGGTCGAGGCCTCCGCGACCCTTGAGTGGATGCTGGTCGGCAACGAGGTCGAGGCGCTGCAGCTCGAGTACAACCTCATCAAGCAGCACCGCCCCCGCTACAACGTCCGCTACCGCGACGACAAGTCCTACCCCTGGCTGGCGGTCCCGCTCGCCGACGAGATCCCCCGTCCCCGGGTGGAACGCGGCCCCAAGCGCAAGGGCGTGCGCTACTTCGGCCCCTACACCCACGCCTACGCCATCCGCGAGACGCTCGACCTGCTGCTCCGGACCTTCCCGATGCGCACCTGCTCCAAGGGCGTGTTCGAGCGGCACCGCAGGATCGGCCGGCCCTGCATCCTCTACGACATCAACAAGTGCTCGGCGCCCTGCACCGGCTACGTCTCGCCCGAGGAGCACCGCCAGATCGTCGAGGAGTTCATCGCCTTCATGGACGGCCGCACCAAGCCGGTGCTGCAGCGCCTGGAGGCCGAGATGCGCGCGGCCGCGGCGGGGCTCAACTTCGAGGCCGCCGCGCGCCTCCGCGACCAGCTCGCCAGCGTCCGCAAGGCGATGGAGCGCCAGCAGATGGTCTCCTCCTCCCCCGAGGACTTCGACATCGCCGCTTTCGCCGAAGACGACCTGGAAGCCGCCGTGCAGGTGTTCTTCGTACGCCGCGGGCGGGTCGTCGGCCAGCGCGGCTTCGTGGTCGACAAGGTCGAAGCGCTGGACACCCCGGCGCTGGCCGCCACCTTCGTGCAGCAGCTCTACGGCGAACGCCTCGACGAGGTCCCCCGCGAGATCTTCCTGCCAGTGCTTCCGGAGGGCGCGGACGCCCTGCGGAACTGGCTGGTCGGCCTGCGCGGCGGCCCGTGCGCCTTCCACGTGCCGCAGCGCGGCGAGAAGCGCGCCCTGCTGGAGACCGTCGCCGCCAACGCCCGCGAGTCGTTCGCCAGCCACAAGCTGAAGCGCGCCTCCGACTTCGACGCCCGCGCCCGCGCGCTCAAGGAGCTGCAGGACCGCCTCGGCCTGCCCGCCGCGCCGCTGCGGATCGAGTGCTACGACATCTCCAACCTGCAGGGCAACCAGGTGGTCGGCTCGATGGTGGTGTTCGAGGACGGCCTGCCACGCAAATCCGAGTACCGCCGCTTCGAGATCAAGACGGTCGAGGGCCAGAGCGACGTCGACTCGGTCCAGGAGGTCCTGCGCCGCCGCCTCAACCGGCTCGTCACCGACCAGGAGGAGCCCGAGGACTCCAAGCAGCGGAAGTTCGCCTACCCGCCGAACCTGATCGTGATCGACGGTGGCCGCCCGCAGCTCAACGCCGCCCTCGACGCCGTCGAGGCCGCCGACCGGCCCGACCTCGCCGTGATCTCGCTGGCCAAGCGGATGGAGGAGGTCTACCTGCCCGGCTCGCCCGACCCGGTGGTGCTGCCACGCGCCAGCGAGGCGCTGTATCTGCTGCAGCGGGTCCGCGACGAGGCGCACCGCTTCGCCATCGCCTACCATCGCAAGCTGCGCGGCAGGTCGATGACCCGCAGCGCCCTCGAAGACATCCCTGGAGTGGGGGAGGCGCGGCGCACGGACCTGATCCGCCAGTTCGGCTCGGTCCGCAAGCTCGGCCAGGCCAGCGTCGAGGAGATCGCCGCGGTCCCCGGGTTCGGCCCGCGCCTGGCCGCGACGATCTGGCAGCATCTGCACGGGACGCCGGCCGCTTCGCCGGCCGCAGCCGAAGCTCCGGCGACGAGCAAGGGGGGACCTTGAGCAAGGGAGGCCGCACCGCACAGACGGCATGGCCGCACGCGGTCGATTTCGTGGTGATCACCGGGCTCTCCGGCGCCGGCCGTTCCGAGGCGGCCAAGGTGCTGGAGGATCTCGGCTACTTCGTGATCGACAACCTGCCGCCGTCGCTGATCGGCCGGGTCGCCGAGCTGGCCCTGGCCGGCCGCGAGCACACCCGCGTCGCGCTGGTGGTCGACGCGCGCGGCGGCGCCTTCGCCGGCGACGTCTCCGAGCTGTCCAGCGCCCTGCAGCCGCTCCGCGACCAGCAGCTGACCCTGCGGATCCTCTACCTGGAAGCCTCCGACGAGCTGCTGGTGCGCCGCTTCGAGCACAACCGCCGCCGCCACCCGGTCGCCGGCGAGCGGGTGGTCGACTCGATCGCGATCGAGCGGGACCTGCTGCGCGAGCTGCGCGCGGACGCCGACCTGGTGATCGACACCAGCGACCTCAACGTCCACGAGCTGCGCGAGAAGATTCTTGCCGCCTTCGCCGACGAGGCCGCCGGGCTGCTGGTCACCGTCACCTCGTTCGGCTTCAAGTACGGCCTGCCGCTGGACGCCGACACGGTGGTCGACGTCCGCTTCCTGCCGAACCCGCACTGGATCCCGGAGCTGCGTCCCCACACCGGCCTTGACCCGCAGGTCCGCGACTACGTCCTGGGCCAGGAGGCCACCAAGCGGTTCATGGACCGGCTGCAGGAGCTGCTCGAGGTTTCGCTCCCCGGCTACGTGCGGGAAGGCAAGCAGTACCTCACCATCGCGATCGGCTGCACCGGCGGCAAGCACCGCAGCGTGGTCCTGTCCGAGGAGCTGCGCGCCTGGCTCCAGGGCAAGGACTACCGGGTCAACGTCGTTCACCGGGACATGGAACGCGAGTGAAGTGAGTCCGGCGGTGAGCCCTGACATCGAGGTCGCCGCGCTGGGCGGCGGGCACGGCCTCTCCGCGACCCTGACCGCCCTGCGGCTGCTCGGCGCCGAGCCGACCGCCGTGGTCGCCATGGCCGACGACGGCGGCTCCTCCGGCCGCCTGCGCCGCGACCTCGGCCTGCCGCCTCCCGGCGACCTGCGCATGGCGCTGCTCGCCCTGGCCGACCCGGCCGGCGCCGCCAGCGGCAGCGAGGGCGGCACCGCCGAGGCGGAGGTCGCCGCGTTGTTCGGCTACCGGTTCGACCACGGCGAGCTGGCCGGGCACAGCCTCGGCAACCTCGTGCTCGCCGCCCTCTCCGAGTTGCGCGGCGGGTTCATGGAGGCGCTCGACACCGCCCACCGGCTGCTGCACACCCGCGGGCGGGTGCTGCCCTCGACCCTGGTCCCGCTACGCCTCTCCGGCCAGGTGGACGGCCAGCTGGTGGAGGGACAGGCGGCGATCACCACTGCCCGCGGCCGCGTCGAGCAGGTCTGGCTCGACCCGCCCGACGCCGCCGCGCTGCCCGAGGCGGTGGCCGCGGTCGAGCGGGCCGACCTGGTGCTGCTCGGGCCCGGGTCGACCTTCACCTCGGTGGTCTCGACCCTGCTGGTGCCGGAGCTTGGCGCCGCGGTCGCCGCCGCCGCGAAGGACGCGCGAGTCGTCTACCTCTGCAACCTCGACCCGCAGTCGCCGCTGGACGAGACCAGCGGGTTCCCGCCCGAGGCGCATCTCGCCGTGCTACTCGACCACTGCCCGGGGTTGCGGGTCCCGCTGGTGCTGTGCCAGCGGCCCGCCGAGGAGGCCACCGCCGAGCGCGAGACTCACGACTTCGCCGCCCTCGGCGCCCGGGTGCTGCACGCCGACCTCGCCGACCACCGCATCCCCGGCCGCCACGACCCTGCCCGCCTCGCGGTCGCTCTCAAAGAGCTGGGCTGATCAATGGGCGCCCGTGGCGCGTTCACGGTCCGGGTCAAGCAGGAGCTTGCGGCGTTGCGGCCAGCGAATCCGGCCGAGCGGCGCGCGCTGCTGGCGGCGCTGCTGCGCTTCACCGCCACGCTGCACATCGGCGGGACGGTCGGGCCACGGTTCACGCTGGTGCTGTCGTCGCGCTCGGGTGGGGTCGTGCGGCTGGCGTTCTGGCTACTGCATGACGGGTACGGGGTGCGGTCGGACTTCCGGATCCGCAGCCAGGGGGCGCTCGCGCCGGGGTCACGCTACGAACTGGTGCTCGCCGAGCGGGTCGAGCGGATCCTCACCGACACCGGCCTGCTCGACCGGAGCGGGCGGCTCGCCTCTGGGATCCCGGGCGGTCTGGTGCGCGGCGGCGCGGCGGCCGCGTGCTTCCTGCGCGGCGCCTTCCTCGGCCGCGGGTCTGTCTCGGCGCCGACCAGGGGGCCGCACCTGGAGATCGGCACGCCCGAGGAGCGCAGCGCCCGCGATCTGGCCGTCCTGCTCGTCCGGCTGGGCCTGCCGGCCAGCCCCAGCGCCCGCGGCGACGACGAGCATCGGGTGGTGGTGAAGGGCGGTGAGGCGATCGGCCGGGCACTGGCCACCATGGGCGCCCGCGACGCCTATCTCGCCTGGGAGGACGGCCGCATCCGCCGTGAGGTCCGCGGCGAGGCGGTTCGGCTCGCCAACGCCGACCAGGCCAACCTGCGCCGCAGCGTCGCCGCCGCCATCGCCCAGCTCGCCCTGGTCGAGGCGGCCGTGGCCCGCCACGGCTGGGACGGCCTGCCCGCCGAGGTCGCCGACGTCGCCGCGCTGCGCCTCGCGAACCCGGAGGCGACCCTCGCGGAGCTGGGCGCCCTGCTCGACCCGCCCCGCTCCAAGGGCGCGGTCGCCGCCCGGCTCAAACGGCTGGAGGCGCTCGCCGAAGCGGCGGGCGAGACCGAGGGGCGCTGACCCTGGCTGACCCTGGCTGACCCTGGCGGGGCTGTGGACAACGCGTGGCGGCCTTCCCCGCCCTGGGGAAGAATGGCCCGCGTGAGCTTTGGCAGTCCCAACACATCTGATCGATGGCCAGCGATGGCTTGAAATGGGAGGATCCGATGACCATTCGCGTCGGCATCAACGGTTTTGGCAGGATTGGACGTATCTTCTTCCGCGCCGCTCGCGAGGCGGCCAGCCGCAGCAAGCACGACATCGACGTCGAGGTCGTGGCGGTCAACGACCTCACCGATAACCACACCCTCGCCCACCTGCTCAAGTACGACTCCACCTTCGGCAAGCTCAACGCCGAGGTCAGCTACGACGACACCTCGATCACTGTTGACGGCCAGCAGATCAAGGCGAGCGCCGAGCGCGACCCGGCCCAGCTCGCCTGGGGCGACCTCGGCGTCGACGTGGTGGTCGAATCCACTGGCTTCTTCACCGAGCGGGACAAGGCCGCCCTCCACCTCAAGGCGGGCGCCAAGAAGGTGATCATCTCCGCGCCGGCCAAGGGCGCCGACGCCACCATCGTGATGGGCGTCAACGACGCCACGTACGACCCGGCCACCCACGACGTCATCTCCAACGCCTCCTGCACCACCAACTCGGTGATCCCGCTGGCCAAGGTCCTGCTCGACCAGTTCGGCATCGAGAAGGGCTTCATGACCACCGTCCATGCCTTCACCAACGACCAGTCCACCCTCGACTTCCAGCACAAGGATCTGCGCCGCGCCCGCACCGCCTCCGCCAACGTGATCCCCACCTCCACCGGCGCGGCCCGCGCCGCCCACCTGGTCATCCCGGAGCTCAAGGGCAAGCTCGACGGCATCTCGCTGCGCGTCCCGGTGGTGGACGGCTCGCTCACCGACCTGGCCGTGATCCTCGGCCGCGAGGTCACCGTCGAGGAGATCAACGCCGCGTTCAAGCGCGCCGCCGAGGGCGACCTCCAGGGGGTCCTGCGCTACAACACCGACCTGATCGTCTCCTCCGACATCGTCGGCGACCCGGCCTCCTGCATCTTCGACTCGACCCTGACGCAGGCCAACGGCAACCTCGCCAAGGTGTTCGGCTGGTACGACAACGAGTGGGGCTATTCCAACCGGCTCGTGGATCTCTGTCAGCTGGTCGGCGGCTCGCTGCGGTAGCGGCGGCAGGGGACAGGAAGAGGAAGCGACGCGATGGAGCTTCGCACCGTCGACCAGGCGGAGGTGAGCGGCCGGCGGGTCCTGGTCCGCGACGACTTCAACGTGCCCCTCGACGACGAGGGGCACGTCACCGACGACCTGCGCATCCGCGCCGCCATCCCGACGCTGCGGTCGCTGCTCACCCGCGGCGCCAGCGTGGTCTGCTGCTCCCACCTCGGCCGGCCGAAAGGCAAGCGGGTCGAGAAGTACTCGCTGGCGCCGGTCGTCTCCGCGCTCGCCGAGCAGCTCGGACGCGACGTCAACTTCGTTGACGACGTCGCCGGGCAGGCCGCCCACGACGCCGCCGAGGCGCTGCGGCCCGGGGAGGTGCTGCTGCTGCAGAACCTCCGCTTCGACCCGGGCGAGGAGGCCAACGACCCCACCTTCGTCGACCAGCTCGCCAGCCTCGCCGAGGTCTACGTGGACGACGCCTTCGGCGCCGCGCACCGCGCCCACGCCTCGACCGTCGGCGTTGCCGAGCGCCTCCCCGCCTACGCCGGCTTCCTGCTCGCCGGCGAGGTCAAAGAGCTGTCGCGCCTGCTGGAGGGCCCGGCGTCGCCGTTCGTGGCGGTGCTCGGCGGCAGCAAGGTCTCCGACAAGCTCGCCATCCTCGACAACCTCCTCGGCCGGGTCGACGCCCTGGTGGTCGGCGGCGGGATGTGCTTCACCTTCCTCGCCGCCAACGGCGACGGCGTCGGCGACTCGCTGTTCGAGCCCGACCAGGTGGACGCCGTCCGCGACCTGCTCGCCCGCGCCGGGCGGGAGGGCAGGCGGGTGCTGTTGCCGACCGACGTGGTCGTCGCCGACGCCTTCGCCGCGGACGCCGACCACAAGGTCGTCCCCGCCGGCGGGATCGAGCCGGGCTGGCGTGGCCTCGACATCGGCCCCGAGACGGCTGCCAGCTTCGCCGCCGCCGTCCGGGACGCCAAGACGGTGTTCTGGAATGGTCCCATGGGCGTGTTCGAGTGGCCCCCGTTCGCCGCTGGGACCCGGGCGGTCGCCGAGGCCGTCGCCTCCAGCGACGCCTACACCGTCGTCGGCGGCGGCGACTCCGCCGCCGCGCTCGCCCAGCTCGGCCTGGCCGACCGGGTCGACCACCTGTCCACCGGCGGCGGCGCCAGCCTGGAGCTGCTGGAGGGCAAGACGCTGCCCGGCGTCGCCGCCATCCCGCCCCCCGATTCCTCTTCCCCTGACAAGGAGCGCTGACCCCGTGGCCCAGCCGCGACGCCCGCTGATCGCCGGCAACTGGAAGATGCACAAGACCCACCTCGAGGCCGTCCAGCTCACCCAGAAGACCGCCTGGGCGCTCAACAAGGACGACACCGAGGCGGTCGAGGTGGTGGTGTGCCCGCCGTTCACCGCCCTCCGCAGCGTCGGCACCCTGATCGAGGGCGACAAGCTGGCGCTCGGGCTCGGCGCCCAGGACTGCCACCCGGAACCCCAGGGTGCCTACACCGGCGAGATCTCCGCGCCAATGCTCGCCAGGCTCGGCTGCGACTATGTGATCGTCGGCCACTCCGAGCGCCGCCAGTACTTCGCCGAAAGCGACCAGCTGGTCAATCGCAAGGCCCGCGCGGTGCTCGCCAACGACATGTGCCCGATCGTCTGCGTCGGCGAGTCGCTGGAGCAGCGCGAAGCCGGCCAGACCGCCACCGTGGTGCCGGGCCAGGTCCGCGGCTCCCTCGCCGGGCTCTCCGCCGAGCAGGTCGGCGGCCTGGTGGTCGCCTACGAGCCGGTCTGGGCGATCGGCACCGGCCGCGCCGCGACCGCCGCCGACGCGCGGGAGACCATCGCCCTGATCCGCCGGACGATCGCCGACCTCGCCGGCCGGGCCGCCGCCGACTCGGTCCGCATCCAGTACGGCGGCAGCGTCAAGGCCGCCAACGCCGAGGAGCTGATGTCCCAGCCCGACATCGACGGTGCCCTGGTCGGCGGCGCGAGCCTCGACGCCGACGAGTTCGCCCTGATCGTCAAGGGCTCGGTGCCCCGCCGGCGCTGATAGACTGACAACAGCGTCGCACACCCAAACTCGTCAACCCGCACGCAAGGAACTCGCCTGATGGTTCCCCTCCTGGTCATCCTGCACATCATCGCCTCGCTCACGCTGTGCCTGTTCATCCTGTTGCACGCCGGGCGTGGCGGCGGCCTGTCGGACATGTTCGGCGGTGGCATGAACACCAGCCTCGGCGGCTCCACCGTTGTCGAGCGCAACCTCGACCGCCTCACCGTCGGCGCCGCCAGCCTGTTCGGGCTCACCAGCATCTTCCTCGGCCTGCTCCTCGCCCCCAAGGGCTGAGCTCCCGGCCGTGGCCCGTCGGCAACGGTCAACGCCTTCCGGCACCCGAACCCGAACCCGAACCCGAACCCGAACCATCGCCCTGGCGGCGGGGCTCGCCGTCGCCCTCGCCGCTGGCGGCGTGCTCGTGGCCCTCAACCCGGGCGTCACCAGCCGCCTCCTGCACCGCGCCGCCCGGGCTGCTCAGGTCAAGCGGAACGCGCGGGCCCAGCCGCACGTCGGCGGCACCCTGACCGTCGCGCTTCCCCTCAGCAGCCCCCTCGACCTCGACCCCGCGTTCGCCGAGCAGCCGGGGGAGCGGACCATGGCCGCCAGCCTGTTCACCGGCCTCACCACACTCGACCCGGACGGCACCGTGCGGCCCGCCCTGGCGGCCTCCTGGTCAAGCGACGCGAGCCTGCGCCATTGGCGCTTCACCCTCCGCCCCGGCGCGCGCTTCTCCGACGACACCCCCATCCAGGCCGCCGACGTCACGTTCGCCTGGGAGCGCCTGGGTCGCCGCGCCCGATGCGGCCACCCTTCGGGTCGACCTCAGCCAGCCGGATGCCGACTTCCCGACACGGGTCGCAAGCCCCAGCCTGGCTCCGCTCCCGCGAACCCTGGTCGCCAACGACCCCACCGGCTTCGCCGCCGCGCCAGTGGGGGAGGGTCCCTTCAAGCTGGCCGACCCCGCCACGCGCCAGAAGGGCGAACCGCTCGACCTGCTGCGCAACCCCGCCGCGGCCGGCCCGACCGCCTACCTCGACCATGTCCGGGTCCTCACCGTCCCCGACGAGCAGACCGCCTGGCTCGCCTTCCAGGACGGCCAGGCGCAGGCAGTTCCAGTTCCAGCCGACCAGCTCGACGCGGCCAGGACCGTCGAGGGCACCGCCCTGCTCCAAGCCTCCGTCGCCACCACCTGGTCCCTGGGCCTCAACCTGCGGACCAAGCCGTTCAGCGACCCCCGCTGGCGCCACGCCATCGCCCTGGCCGTCAACCGCCCCCGCCTCGCCGCCGCGTTCGCCGGTGCCCGCACCCTCGCCCCCGGCATCATCCCCGACCCCATCCCCGGCGCCACCCACGCCACCTGCCCACGCTGCACCTACGACCCCACCCAGGCCCGCACCCTCCTCACCCAGCTCAACCCCGGCGCCGCCCCGATCTCACTGACCCTTGCCGTCCCCGCGACCGCCCCAGACGAGCGCATCGCGAACCTGCTCGCCGCCGACCTCCGCGCCGTCGGCATCACCCTCAAGACGCACTCGATCCCCCCAGCCGCCTACCTCGCCGCCCTGACCGCCAAGCAGCCCTCCGTCCAGCTCTTCACCCTCGCCTGGACCGGCGACCCACCCGTCGCCGAGACCTTCCTCGCACCCCAGTTCGCCACTCACAGTCCCCTCAACCTCACCGGCTTCGCCGACCCCACCACCGACACGCTCCTCACCCAGGCCCAGTCCACCCCTGACGCCCCCGCCCGCACCCGCCTCTACCAGCAAGCCGAATCCGTCATCCTCACCCAGACCCCCACCATCCCCCTCCTCGAAGCCCGCTCCACCTTCGCCCTCACCCACGGCATCGAGGGCGCCACAATCACCCCAACCGGCGCCCTCGACCTCGCCAGCATCAGCCTCGCCACCTGACCCACAACCCCCCATTCCCCCTCTGCTACAATCCCGCCGCACCAGGTCGAAGACCCAGTGCCCAGTCGGAGTGGCGGAATAGGCAGACGCGCTAGGTTGAGGGCCTAGTGTCCGCAAGGACGTGGGGGTTCAAGTCCCCCCTCCGACACTTACGTACACGCCTCTCCCTTGCTGGAGGTGCGCCTCCACCATGACGCGGTGCCTGGTGAGCTGGTAGGTGAGCCGCAAGCCGAGTTCGCCGTACAACTGGTGCTTGTCGGCCGGTTCGGCGCGCTTGAGCGCTCGAACAGCGCCGCCTGCCCGCTCGACCAACTCCCGGACCTGGCGGGGGCTGAGCTGGCGGTTGGCCCGCTTCAAGCTGGCCTGGAGCTGCTGGAGTTGCTGCTCGGCGGCGGCGCGCTGGGCTTGGGTCTCCTTGATCCACTGAGCGACCACGGCAGGGTCGCCGCCAGCATCCAAGGTGGCGCGGTAGCGCGCCAGCCGCTTGTCGCAGTCGGCCACTGCACGGCGGGCGGCCCGCTCGGCAGCGCCTGCGGCCGGGCCGCGGCTGGCGCCGGCCAGCGCCGCACAGGTGCGGTCGAGGTGTTCGGGGCTGAACATCCCGCTCAGCCACCGGTCGAGCTTGGGAACGATCAGCCCTTCGCGCAGGTAGATGGTGGGGGATGGTCCAGGCGGTTGGCGAGGGCGTACTCGCGGGGGAAGCGGCAGCGGTAGTGGGCTACCTGGCGGGATTCGAACCATGCGCTGGGTTCGAGTCCCCTCACCTCCAGTGGCGCCCTTGCGCCGCAGGGTCAGCTCGAACTCGATCACGCCGGCTTGCTGGATCTTGAAGCCGACCAGCTCCGGGACGCGCAGCCCGAAGTCGTCGCGGCGGATCTGCAGGCTGCCGGCGACCTGGATGGTGGCGCCGTCCCAGCGGGCCTGCACCGGGATGACCACCGGGCGGGTGACGCCGTGGAGGGTCAGCTCGCCGGGCAGCCGCAGGTCGAGGACTCGTCCGGCCAGCCGCAGCGGCGGCAGGCCGAGCGGGACCGGGCGGGTCAGCGTGAAGGCGGCCGTCGGGAAGCGGTCCAGCTCCAGTCCGCGGTCGTGCATGGACCGGTCACGCTGCTCCAGGTCGGTATGCAGCTGGTGCATGTCCACGGTGAGTCGCGCTGCGGTGATGGCGCCATCGGCGACGGTGACTGATCCCGAGACCCCGGGTGAGCGGCCGACGACATCGTTGGGCGCGGCGATCGTGGCGTTTGGGGCTGTGAGGAGGCCAGTCTGCCTGGCCGGGGCGTCGCGTGGCTCGGGCTCAGTCGCTTTCGAGGAACAGGTCGTCGGGGATGGCGTAGACCTCGGTGCGGGCGATCCCTGGCGGCACCGTCGAGGTGTCGATCGTCACTGGTGCCGAGGCGCCGGCGGGCAGGGTGTCCAGGCTGTCGTCGTGCCCGCCGATCAGGTGCCCGGCGCGGTCGTACCAGACCGCGACCACCTTGACCTTGTCGAGGCCGCGGCCAAGGGTCGAGTGGATCGTGGCGGTGGTGGTGAGCTTACCGGCGACCATGCCGGTGTGGATCCCGCTGGCCTGCAGGCCACCGGCCAGGCCCTGGCCGGCCGGGGTCCAGCGGGTGACTGTCACCTGGACGCGCAGGCCCCTCACCCCGGCGGCGGCGGTGTCGCCGGCGACCGCGCCAACCTGGCCGGGCAGCAACGCGTTGAGGGTTTCGTCCTTGGTCTTGATGACGGTGCCGGTGGGGCCGGTGAGGGTGATGGTGACGTGGAGGCCGACGGCGACCTGGTCGCTGCGGGGATTGCGCAGCAGCAGCGCGTAGGCCGCCTTCTGGCCGCCGTCGGGCTGGGGTGGGAGTTGGGTGACGCCTTGGCGGACGACCTGGACGGCGGCGGTGGCCCCTGGCGGCGCGGCTGCGGTGGTGGCGCTGGCTGGGGCGATGGAGGTTGGGCTGACGACGGCGTTGCCGCCGCGCGTGCCGGGGCTGGACGCGTTGTGGGCCAGCGCGAGGCCGACGCCGATCCCGACCGCGAGGATCGCGACGGCGGCACTGGCGAGCAGGCCACCGCGGACTCGCTGCCGCGGGCGGCGCGGCGGGCGCACGGCCGGGGCCGGTGCTCGTCCGGGCAACGGTGCTGTGGGCAGGGCAGCAGCCGGCGATGGGGGTTCGCTAGCCATCGCAGCGACCGGAGCAGATGCCTCCAGGGCCGCCTCCGGTTCCTGCTCGGCCTCGGGAGCGGGTGGCGTGGTCGCGACCTCCGGTGCTGGCGGCTGCGGTGGTGGCGCCGGGCGAGGCAGGGCCGCGTCCAGCATGGCCTTCCAGGCATCGGGGCTAAGCGACTCAGTGGAGGTAGCGGTCGGGTGCTCCGGGCTCAGCGGCGCTGCCTGCTCCCCGGTCGGCAGCTCCCCCGTTGACGCATCGGCCGGATGCTGCTGCTCGTGGTCGGAAGGCTGCTGCGAAGGCTCCCTGGACCTGGACATGCTGCCCCTCCATCCGCTACCCGTGCTCCTGCTCCCGCCGGGTCGCGTTGTTCGTCGGTGTCGAGCGCTGTGTCCGTGGTGCTGCGTTACTGCGCGGTGCCATGATCTCGCGCAGACAGCCATGCGGCTAGCGCCACAAGGGGTGGCTGTGGAGTGCTGAAATTCATTCATGCAGCTCGCCGGTACTTTGCAGGAGGCTGCCGAGCAGGTCACGTCGCGCATCTGGACTCGGCGCGGACCGTACCGACCTAGCGGTCTGCGAGTACGTTGGCGGCGGCGTTGGGAGGGTTGTATCCCCGGTCTGGTTCGTGCCCAACGGACGGAGCGAACCTGCGACTGTGGCCCTCAGGCCGGCGATTTTGGGATCGCCTCCGCAGGGATGTAGGCGGGGTCGGATCGCTGAGATTTCGCTCCGTTTTCGCTCCGCTGACGCCAGACCGGGCGGGACGGGCGGAGGCGCCAAGGGACGGCAGGGGATATCGGGTGGCCGGTTCTGCAGCTTGTGGCCGACAGCAGGGGGCAGGAGGAGATCGGAGGGGACGTGAGGGGATTCGCTCCTTTGGTCTGTAAAAATCGCCGGCATCGCCTACACAGGTTCGAATCCTGTCCCTGCCACCCCGCTGAACCGCGGAAATACAGTCCTGTAATCCGCTCTGTCGACGCTGGTTCGACCAGGTTTCTACCACTCTCTGTTGGTTCTCGCGGGTGCTGACGGTCGCGTGTAGTCGGAAAGTGCCGCATCGTGGATGATGTCGAGTTCGAGGCGGCAGTGCCGGACGGTGAGGGCAATGGCGGTCCAGCTGAGCGCCGGTTCGAAATCCGCGGCGAGGCGGTCGACGACATCAGTCGGTTCACAGGCTCCAGAGGGCTTGGGTGGGGGACATCCGGGCGGCGCGGATGGCGGGCAGGAGTCCGGCGATGGCGCCGATCACGAGGGC
>WNGD01001709.1_pt1 | contig 23511 bp, 14 predicted proteins | sample 5400671 | NCBI WGS metagenome assembly WNGD01 (sample SAMN13153369, study PRJNA577476) | soil metagenome | isolation source: 40 cm soil or saprolite under grassland replicate 2 | place: USA:California | collected 2016-06-15
GGCCCCGCCCACCCCGGCGGCCCCCTCGGACGAGGCGAGCCCGCTCCGCGCTCGTGAGGCCGCTGAGCTGGCGGCGCAGATCGTCCACGGTGTCCGAGTGCACCGCCTCGCGCTTGCCGCGCAGCACGGTGAAGCGCACCGGGCGGTCGAACGGCGGCAGGTCGCGGGCCTGGAGTCGGCGCGCCTGTCCCTCCTTGAGGCGTAACCGCACGCATCCCACCCCCTGCTCCACCTCGTAGTCCACCGTCACCCGGTCGCCGTACAAATGGATGGACGAGGGAAGTGCTTCCAGCGTCTGTCGCACGGCCTCCGGGATCGCCTCGTCGACGTCGAGCGCGAGTCGCGTGTTGATGAAGTCCTTCCAGGAGCCGATCGATTCGAGCTGCACCGCGAGTCGCGCGGCGAGCCGCTCCGTCGCCGCCTGCGCCAGCCGCCCGCCGGAGCGCCGCCAGTAGAAGCCGAAGCGCTCGAGGGCGCGCCGCACGCGCGCCTGGTCGGGGTGCGGCGTGTGCCCCGCGAGGAGCGCCTCGACCAGCGCCGCGCGCGCCGCGCCCGCCAGCTCCGATGGGAAGGGGTTGGGGAGCGGCTCGACGTCGCGCTCGAGCAGGAAGCCGAAATACTCGACGGTGCGAACCACCATCAACCCTTCCCGGCGCCGCTGCCGCTCGAACGCGACCGTCGGCGCGCCGCGCCGCGCGTACCGGCGGATCGCCCGCTCGGGGAGCTGCGTCCCTTCGATGCTCGCCCGCGGCACGCCGAAGCGGTCCGCGAAGTAGCGGAGCGTGCCCGCGATCGCCCCCCAGCTTCCCGCGACCGACCCGCGGCTCACCCGGGCCTCGCGGCCGTCCGGCGTCTCCTCGTCGATGACGAGATCGAAGGGCATGATCTTCGCCACGAGGTCGGCGAACGCCGCGAGCGTCTTCTCGCCCGCGTAGGACAGCTTTTCGGGAAGGGGCAGTTCGAGCTGGCGGTACACCGACGCGGTGCCGAGCGCCACGTCCTCCATCGCCTTGACGAGGACGCCGCGACCTTCCGCCCAGCGGTCGATCGCCTCGTGGAAGAGGTGGCGGGGCAGCCCGTACACCTCGCCCAGGTAGCCGTGCTTGTTCACCGCCTCGGCGTACACGTTGTAGGCCGTGAGGTGGTCGCTCCCCACGACGATCAGCCCCCGCAGGTCCCGCTCCTCGCGGGTCATGCGGTGCAGCGACTCGATGTTGGCCGCCACCGCCACCATGGGAACCAGCTCCGGATCGGCGTGATACAGCAGTTCGCCCCAGGGCCGCTCCACCGGCATCGCCTCGACGGCGCGGCCGTAGCGAGTGAGGCGCCCGTGCTCGATGAGGCCGCGCTCGGTGAGCAGTTGCACCGCGTCGCGATAGGCCCTGCGGTCGAGCGGGACGGGGAGTTCGAGGTCGGCCGCGTCCACGCCGAGCGCCGCACAGGTGATCGCGACGCGCTCCGCGTCGCCCGCGAGCTGGAACTCGGGGCCGGTCGGCTGGAGCCGCTCGAAGACGAGGTCGCGGTCGCTCAAGATGTAGACCTCGCCGCGCTCCACCCGCCCGTGCACACGCCCTGCCATCTGGAGGATCTCGTTCGCGCCCAGGTAGAGCCGGGTGAGCACGTTGCGGCCGCGCTCGACCACGTTGCTGTAGCGGGCGTCGTAGATCACCACCGTATCGAGGCCGCGGATATTGAGCGCGGACTGACCCGCGGCCGTCATGGCGAGCAAGAAGGGCCGCTTCACGAGCCCGTCGAGGAACGGACGGATCACGCGGATCGGCTCGCCGCCGTGGTAGAACGCCGTTGGGAGGGCCGGCCAGCGGTCGCCGAGCTCGCGCGCGATCTGCTCCACTTCGGCCCGCGTCGGAACGAACACCCCCACCCCGCGCCGCTCCCGCATGACGCGCTTGATGAAGCGCTCGTTCAGGAACTCGAGCGGCTGCTGCGGCAGGACCCGCACGTCGGCGGCCAACGCCCGATCGAAAGCCTTGGTCTCGAGGACTTCGACCGAGTCCAGGTAGCCCGCGTAGAACGTCGGGTCGACGGTCGCCGACAGCCAGATGAAGCGGCAGTCCGCCCGCTTGCCCAGCGCGAGGCACAGCTCGAGCTCCGCCGACGTCTGGTGGATCTCATCCACCACCAGCGTATCCCGCGCGGTGATGAGGCCGTCCTCGAACCAGCGACGCGCGATGCCTGTCGTGACGATCACCACGTTCCACGTCGGCGTCTCGGGGGTCGCCTCGCGCTCGCGGTTCACGACGCCCACCTTGAGCGGTGCTCCGAGGATGGTCTCGGCGATGGGCCGGATCGCGAGCGTCTTCCCGGTCCCCGTGCCGGCCACGACCCCGAAGCCGCGCCCCGACGCCGCAAGGCGGCGGATATCCTCCCCGTGCTCGCGCGCCAGGAGGGTATCGATGTCGAGCCCCATCGCGAGCTCGATGGTCTCGCACGCGGCGCGCGTCGGGGCGATCACGGTGACGCGCCCGGTGGCAGGCTCGGCGGCGAGAAAGGCAGACGGATCGGGTGGGAGAAAGTGGTCGCGGGAAATTCGCACGGTCGCAATATAGAGTGGCGGCTGCGCCCTGCGTTGGTGGGCGGCGCGGCATACCTGAGAAAGCTGGTCCGGCGCAAGCGGGCGCCCTCTCAGTGAAGCGAAAGAAAGCGGGAGGCGTGCGTGCGCGCCTCCCGCTTCGCGACCGTACCTGCGGCCCTGCCTAGGGCGTCAGTCGCCGCATCCGGAACACCCGATCACACGCAACACTCCGGGGGTACGGTCGGGGACCGGGGTGTCGCTCAGTCGTCGTCGTAGTCCCAGTGGTGGTGGCGATGATGCCGCACCACGTATACGCGTCGTACCAGGACCACCGCCCGTCGATGGAAGTACGGTCGCGGGCGCACGACGATCACCGCGGGTGCGGGATAGTAGTAATAGGGCCGGCCCACCACGACCACTCCTGCGACGAACGGTTGCGGTACGCCCAGTCCGACCGCCAAGCTGATACGCGTCTGCGCAGCGGCGGGGGACGCGAGGAGCATGAGCGCTAAGCCAATTGCCACTGTGATGTGTTTCATGGGGTCACCTCCCGCGGCGGGTCACGAGGAAGACCCGTGCCACCATCTGGGGGCCGCCGCGCAACTCGTTACTCGGATGCGGGTTGCCCCCGTAAGGGTGGCTCGCCATCGGGATCGATTTCTGTCCACCGAGCGGGACGACGGGACGCTCATTTTATGACGTCCCCTTCCACCGTGAGCGTCTGCAGGTACCCCACCACCACCCAGGACACGGTGAAGCGCGAGCGGACGTTCACGAGGGTCCGGCCCCCCGGGACTTTGCCGACGGCATCTCGAATGGCGATGTCGTAGTCCGGCTTGCCGAATGGAATCACCCCGAACAACGAGAAGTACTGCTGCTTGCCGGCCGCATGGCCGAGGACCTCGCTTCCCTCGGCCGGCACGGGCGTGACCGACGGGGCGAACCCGGCGGGGGCGTAAACGCAGGCGGCAAGCGCCACGGCGGCGCTGCCGAGTAGGGGCAGCATGACGTGCCGACGCATGATCCTCTCCTCCCGGTTGTGGGTTGAGCGCGACAGGAGAGGTTGGGGAAAGCTTCATGCCGTCGGGCGAGGAATGCGAAAATGCGAGCAGCCCGGTCTGCGGTTGTCATCTGTGGTGAACAGGTGAACGGGAACGACGCGCTCTTCGTCACCCCGCCGGCCGCACGGCCTGCTGCATCAGCCGCACCACTTCGCCCGGCTCGGCGTGGCGCCCGAGAGCCTTCTTCGAGAAGACCCGGCGCCCGTCGACTTCGACCTCAAACACGCCACCCGACGACTGGACCAGCTTGACGTCGGCGTGCGGGTAGGCCTTGCGGATTTCGGCCGCCAGACCGGCGGCTCTGGGCTCGTAGTTTCAGACGACGCAGTATTCGATCGTGACGCGCATGCGATAAACGATAGTCGCGCTTGACACACCGTGCCAAGGGGCCGAGTTTGCGCGACATCCGCATGAGTTCCGTTTCCCGCCTCAAGGCGTCGCCGGGTTGGCTGGTGCGGGCGCTCGTTTCGCTGGGCGCCACGGTCGCGGTCACCGGGGCGCTCGTGGCCTACATCTCGGGCCGTGCGCCCCTGGGTGCGGACATGACGCAGCAGGCCCTGGTGCTCGTCGTGGCCGGGGCGCTGGCGCGGCGCTACGGGATCCCCCTCCCCGGCAACGGCTTCTCTTCCTACATCCTGGGCGTCACGGTCTACGCGGTACTCGACCGGGGTTGGCCGTTCGCGGTGCTCGTCGCCCTGCTCGCGATGCTCGTGGGCGATCTGGCGCTGCGACGGCTTCCCGCGAGCGGCGCGCTCGGCAATGCGGCCCATCTCGCCGCCGGGACCGCGATTGCCGGCCTGGCGTACCAGCGACTGGGGGGCGCCGGTGGCGCGGACGCGCTCACGGCGGCGAACCTCGGCCCGCTGGCCCTCTTCCTGATCGTGCTCCCGGCGGTGGTCAACGCGACGTTCTACCTCGAGCTCGCGCTGGGCCGCTCGCCCGCGTGGGTGGACGCGCGACTCACGACGCGCTGGGAGGCGATCGTGTACGCCTGCTCCGCGGGGTTCGCGCTCGCGTGGTTGCGCCTCGCCCACGCGGGGCTGGATACCGGCGACGCGGCCGCGGTGGGCGGCGCGCTCGCGGCCGCGACCGTGATCAGCTCATCGGTGATCCGGCGCGCGGTGCGCGCGGACGAGCTGGCGCTGGTGCAGAGCCTGTCGCAGGCGATCGCCGGCGACGTCAGCCTCGTCAAGAGCTTCCCCCGCATTCAGGAGCTCGCGCGGCGGGTCGTGGCGTGGGAACACATGGGCTTCGCGCGCTACGACGCGCGCACCCACGAAATGGAGCTGATCGCCGACACGGCGGCCGCGGGGCAGTCGCCGTTCCGCTTCGATGCGAACGCGGGGCTCACGGGCGAGGCGGTCCGGATGCGGCAGCCCGTGGTGGCGCGCGAGTTGTCGCGCGAGCGGGTGATCGTCCCGGGCCAGGAGAGTCCCGGCTCAGAGGTGCTGGTGCCGCTGTACCACGCGGGGCAGCTCGTGGGACTGTGGAGCGTCCGGCACTCCGATCCCACGATCTATCGCGAGAGCGACGGCGACATGCTCGCGCTGCTCGCGCCGCAGCTCGCCCTCATGCTCGCGCTCGAGGGGTCGGTGCAGCCGGTGGTGGTCGCCTCCGACCGCACGAGCGCCTACGTCGAGACACTCACCGCGACCACCGAGGAGATCCACGCCTCGAGCGAAGAGGTGGCGGCCGCCGCGCGGCGCGCCAATCAGGGCGCCGCCCAGGCCGCGCGCCTCGTGGCGGCCGTGGAGCGGCAGTCCGCGCAGCTCAAGCAGCACGCGGCCGAAGTCGCCGCGGCGGGCGACGAAACGCGCAGCTCCGGGGCCGAAATGGAGAAGACGACCGCGAAGGTTCGCGCGGCGACGCAGGCCGCCGTGCGGCGCCTCAGCGATCTCGGCGCGACCACCGAAGAGAGCGCGCGCGAGGTTCGGCGGCTGCGCGACGTGGCGGAGCAGGTCGAGAAGTTTTCGGAAACGATCGGTTTCATCGCGAACCAGACCAACCTGCTCGCCCTCAATGCCACGATCGAGGCGGCCCGCGCGGGCGTGCACGGTCGCGGGTTCGCGGTCGTGGCCGACGAAGTCCACAAGCTCGCCGAGGAGAGCGGGCGCGAGGCGCGCAACGTCGGAAAGTCCGCCCAGGACACGCGCCGCGCCCTCGATCGCGCAGCCCAGCTGCTGGAGCGAGTCCGCACCGACCTCGGCGAGGTCGCGCACGGCTCGGCCGACTGGCTGCAGGACCTGAGCCACATCGCGGAAGCGGCGTCGGGCACCGCCCACGCCGGGAAGCGGGTCGCCGAGCTGGCGCACGGCATCGCGGAGCAGGCGGCGCAGATCAGCGCGGCGCTCGAGCAGGCGAAGGCGGGCGCTCAGTCGTCCACCCAGGAGGCGGAGGCCGTCGCGGCCGCGGCAGCGGAGCAGCTCCGCGCCATCGACGGCCTGGCCCGCGGCGCTACGGAGCTGGCGTCGCTGGCTGAGAATCTCGGCAGGGCCGTCCGGTTCGTGCGAGGTGCGAACGGGCGGCAATAGACTCGCCCCCGCGCTCGCGGCGGCACTGCTCGCCTGCGGCGAGGCGGCCGGGCCGGCGCCGGCGTCCCCGCGCATCGACTTCATCGACGGCGCGCTCGAGCCGATCCTCGAGCGCGGCCGGGCCGTCGTAATCGAGGGTTTCGGCTTCGGCGCGACCCAAGGGAACGGCACCATCACCTTCGCGCGCGCCGACGGCGGCGAGGTGACCGCGCCCGTGGCGGCGCCCGCCGACTGGAGCGACGGGGCCCTTCGCACCACAGTCCCGGACAGCGCCGTGTCGGGGGCACTCGCCGTGACGACGGCCGGCGGTCTCCGGCTCGTGGCCACCGTCCACGTGCTTCCGCACGTCGCGTTCAGCCCCGACACCCTGAGCTGGAAGGCCCGCGGCACCTTTCCGGAGGCGCCGGTCGGCGTGGCGCTGGCGGCGGCGGAGATTCCCACCGGCACCACCGTGACCACCACGCTCTTTGCGGCGGGCGGCGCCGAGCAGATCGGACTCGCACTCGTCCCGGACAGCGGCGTTTACCTCGCGCACGCCACGACGGGCGGCGTGGTCGGCCCCTGGGTGCGCCAGCGCGACGCGACGGACTTCACGTCGCGCGTGCTGCCCGCACCGCGCGCGTTCGCGGCCGTCGCCCTCGCCACGCGCTACAACTCCCGCTTCGCGGGCAGCGCGCTGTACGTGATCGGCGGCATCGCCGCCTCCGGCCGTGCGCAGGCCTCGGTGCTCGCCGCCGACGTCACGGCTGACAGCGTCGCCACGCGGTTCACGCAGATCGAGCCCCTCCCCGTGCCGGTGGCCGGCGCGCTCGCCGTCGTGCAACGCGGCCGCATTTACGTGATCGGCGGCACGGACTCGGTCGGCCACCCGCAGCAGAATGTCTTCGTGGGACGGATCGGCCTCGACGGGCACATCGACGGCTGGTACGTGCAGCCAGCGCTCCCCGGACCCCGCGCCTACGGCGGCGCCGTCGTGCTCGCGGACCGCGCGGTCGCGTTTGGGGGCGTGGTGGACAGCGTGCCGCCGGGCGGCGGGCTCGATCCCGTGACCGCTCGCCTGGCGTCGAGCGACACGGCCGCCGTGAGCCTCGTGTCGGGGTTCTTCACCGGATCCTGGATGCCGGGCGCTGCGCTCCTGCCGGCGGGCCGGTCACAGTTCGCGACCCTCGACCTGCGCGACGTCGTGCTGCTCGTGGGCGGCATGTACGCGGGCGCGGCGACGAACAGCGCGGAGACGATCGCCGGGACCGTGGTCGGCGACTCACTCGGCGCGTTCATCGGACCCGTCGGGCCGGGCGGGGGGAGCATCGGGAGTCAGGGCGGCGGAACCCTGGTCGGGCCGAGCGGGGTAACCTGGCGTGAGGCCGACGGCTCGCGGCGCGGGCTCGTGCTCGGAGGCATCGACTTGAGCACGAGATTGCGGGAAGCGGGTGTGTGGGGTTTCTAACCTGGGGCGGAGTTATTACCGTAGGGCCACGCCCTCGAGGGAGGAGTCGCTCCATGCGGACGCTCGTCACCATGGGACTGGCACTCACGTGCGGGGTCGCCCGCCTCGGCGCTCAGCAGCGCGCGCACACGTTCGAGCTCGGGGCGTTCGGATCCTTCACGCGCTACGACCAGGCCTTCAACCTCGACAACCAGTTCGGCGGCGGCGCCCGCCTCGGCTATTTCTTCAGCGACGTCCTCAGCGCGGAGCTCGACGGCGGGTACCAGAGCCCGAGCCCCAAGACAGGCGGCGCGTCGCCCACGCTCGCCTTCGGCGGCGCGAGTCTCGTCCTGAATTTCGGGGGCGCCCACAACATCTTCTATCTGCTCGGCGGCTACTCGCGGCTCGACTTCGAGAAGGCGGCGTCGTACCGGTTCACCGACAACGCCGCGCACGGCGCGATCGGCGACCGCATGTTTCTGGGGGACCGGGTCGCGCTGCGCCTTGAGGTTCGTGCCCTGTACGCGCCCAGCACCGGGTTCGCCGGCGGAGATTGGGCTGGCCACGTCGTCGGCTCGCTCGGCCTGTCGCTCTTTACGAGTGGCGGACCGGCTCTGGATCTGGACCACGACGGCGTGCCCGACAAGCGGGACGCCTGCCCCGGCACGCCCGCGACGGCCGTCGTCGACGCGCGCGGCTGCCCCCTCGATTCGGACCGCGACGGCGTGCCCGACGGCCTGGACCAGTGCGCCAGCACCCCCACCGGCGTGCCCGTGAACGCCGCAGGGTGCCCGACCGACTCGGACTCCGACGGCGTATACGACGGCATCGACCAGTGTCCCAACACGCCGGCCGGCGCGCAAGTGGACGCGAAAGGCTGCCCCGCGGACGCGGACGGTGACGGCGTGGCGGACGGGCTCGACCGTTGCCCCAACACCCCTGCGGGCGCCACCGTCGACTCGGCCGGCTGTCCCCTCGATTCGGACAAGGATGGCGTGCCGGACGGCATCGACAAGTGTCCCAATACGCCGCCCGGACTGGAAGTGGACAGCGTCGGTTGCCAGCGCTTCAAGGACTCGGACGGTGACGGCGTAGACGATACCAAGGACAAGTGCCCCGGCACTGCGGCCGGCACCAAGGTGGACGCCGCAGGTTGCCCGATCCTGTTCACGCCTGAGCGGACGCCGGTGATCCTGCGCGGCGTGACGTTCGAGGTCGGCAAGTCGGCCCTCAAGTCAGAGTCCTTCACGGTGCTCGACATCGTCGCGCAATCGCTGATCGGGAATCCGGACATCCGGATCGAGATCGCAGGGTATACGGACAACACCGGTTCCTCGGCGACGAACCTGAAGCTCTCGCAGGCGCGCGCCGATGCGGTGCGCGCGTACCTCGCCAAGCAGGGCGTTGCGCCGGACCGCATGATCGCGAAGGGCTACGGGGCCACCAACCCCATCGCGCCGAACACGACGCCCGACGGCCGCGCCCAGAACCGGCGCGTGGAGCTGCACCAATTACCCTAGCCGCTCGAGACGCGGGGGAGCCGACATGAGACGGTTCGGATTGCTGCTGGCCGCGCTGGCGTTTCCAGCGGCAGGGCTCGCCGCCCAGCACGCGGGCCAGTTCGAGGCCGGCGCGTTCGGCTCCTACACCCGCTACGACGCCGCCTTCGGGCTCGCCAACAAGGTGGGAGGCGGCGCCCGCCTCGGGTATCTGTTCGGCGACTTGGTCGGCATTGAGGGCGACGTCCTGTTCCAGCCCGAGTACACCGTCTCGACCGGCGGCACGGCCACGACGCTCGAGCCGCTGATCGGCAGCGCCTCCCTCGTGCTCAACGTGGTGCGCGCCGACCGCTTGATGCTCTACGTGCTCGGCGGCTACTCCCTGTTGGACTTCGGTACTCGGGCGCCTTACCACTTCACCGACAACGGGCCGCATGGCGGCGCCGGCGTGCGGCTGTTTCTCACCAACCGCATCGCGCTGCGAGTCGAGGGACGGGCGATCTATACGCCGCAGACTCAGTCCACCTTCAGTCCGACCACCGCGACGCACTACGTCGGCACCGCGGGGTTATCGGTCTTCCACCTGGGTGGGGTTGGCGGGGGCCCCCCCAAGGACTCGGACCACGACGGCGTCCCCGACAGCCGGGACGCCTGCCCCAACACCCCGCCCGGCGTACAGGTGGACGCGAAGGGCTGTCCCATGGACACGGACGGCGACGGCGTGCCGGATGGCATCGACCAGTGTCCCAATACGCCCGCCGGCGCCACCGTGGACGCGAAGGGCTGTCCCATGGACACGGACGGCGACGGCGTGCCGGACGGCATCGATCAGTGTCCCAATACGCCCGCTGGGGCCACCGTGGACGCGAAGGGCTGTCCCGCCGACTCCGACGGCGACGGCGTGCCGGACGGCATCGATCAGTGTCCCAACACGCCAGCCGGCGCCACCGTCGATGCGAAGGGCTGCCCGGCCGACGCGGACGGCGACGGCGTGCCCGACGGGCTCGACAAGTGCCCCAACACTCCGGCCGGCGCGCAGGTCGACGCGAGCGGGTGCCCGCTCGATTCCGACCTGGACGGCGTGCCGGACGGCATCGACAAGTGTCCCAACACGCCCCCCGGCGCGAAGGTTGACGCGACGGGCTGCCCGCTGCCCGCGGAGGCGGTGCAGGCGGCACCGCCCGCCGTGCCGACTCCGGCGCCCGCGGCGCCCCCCAAGTGCCCGCCCGCGCCGCCGGGAGCTCCGGTGGACGCGAACGGCTGCCTGATCCTGTTCGCGCCCGAGTCGGTACGGGCCGCCGCCCCTGGAGCGCCGCCGCGGCCGACGCTCGTCCTGCGCGGCGTCAACTTCCAGACCGGCCGGTCGGCCTTGACGCGTGACTCGTACACGGTGCTCGACGCCGTCGCGGCGTCGCTGCTCGCAAATCCGGACATCCGGATCGAGATCGCGGGGTACACGGACAGCACTGGGACGAAGTTCGGGAACTTCCGGCTGTCGCAGGGCCGCGCCGCGGCCGTGCGTGCCTACCTGGCTCGCAAGGGCGTGCTGCCCAGCCGGATGATCGCTAAGGGCTACGGCGCGACCGGCTACATTGCGCCCAACAGCACGCCCGAAGGCCGGGCGCAGAACCGCAGGGTTGAGCTGCACAAGCTTCCGTAACGGCGGCGGTCGGGCGGACGGGCGGTCGGCGGTCGGTAGTCCGCTGGACCGCCCGTCGCGTCGAGGGGCGGCGCTCGGTATGTTTCGTGCCCCGAGGGACGACGAGCTGAGCCATGAGCGTGCTCCGTGCAGTATCTGTTGCCATCGTCGTAATGAGCGCCCGACCGCCCGACCGCCTGACCGCGCAGGCCCCCCGACCGTTTCAAGCCACCGACTACTACCGGCTCACGTTCGTGAGCGAGCCGCGGCTCGCGCCGGACGGCCGGCGCGTCGCGTTCACCGTGACGGCGGTGGTCGAGGACAAGGACCGTCGCCATTCGGAGATCTGGATGGCGGCGACCGACGGCTCGGCGCCCCCGTTCCGCTACACCAGTCCCGCCGCCGAGGCGTCGAGCCCGGTGTGGGCGCCCGACGGATCGCTGCTCGCGTTTGCGAGCAAGCGCGAGGGCTTCGATGACGACGTCTGGTTCCTGCGGACTGCGGCGCCAGGGGGCGAGGCGTTCCAGATCCGCGGCGTGCACGCCCAGCCGGTGTTCTCACCCGACGGGAAATCGCTGCTCTACGGCTGGCGCGGCGCCGAGCCCGACAGCCTGAAACAGCAGACATGGCGGAGCCGCGTCTCGCCGCTCGCCATCACGCGGGGGCCCGACGTGAAGCGGTTCGACGGCCGCGTGTACACGTCGTTGCCGTTCGTGGAGGACGAGCGCGGTCTTGTGCCGCCGCGTGAGACCCGGCGGCCGCGTCACCTGTACCTCGTGCCGGTGGCCGGAGGCGAGCCGAAGCAGGTCACCGGCGGTGACCTGAGCCAGAACGACCCCGCTTGGTCTCCTGACGGCCGCATGGTCGTGTTCGTGCAGGATTCCACCGAGACCGAGGAAGCGCGCGAGGAGGTCCGCCCGCAACTCTACGTCCTGACCCTCGCGGACGGCTCGGTGCGCCGGCTCGCGACGCAGTACGCCGAGAACCACGCCCCCGCCTGGTCGCCGGACGGCAAGGCCATCGCGTTCATCTGCTCGAAGGGACGCGGCGAGGAAAACGATGTGTGCGTGATCCCCCTCGCGGGCGGTCCGGCACGCAACCTGACGGCTGGCTGGGACCTCGATCCGCAGGGCCCGATATGGGCGCCGGACGGCAGGACGGTCTACTTCGCCGCCGAAACGCGCGGCAGCGTCCATCTCTTCGCCGTCGCAGCCGGGGGCGGACCGACGCGCCAGGTGACGACCGGCGAGCGGCAGCTCGGTGGCTTCGGCGTGAGCCGCGACGGCCGGGCCCTGGTCTACACGGCGAGCGATGTCACGCACCCGAGCGAGCTGTACGTTGCGCCGCTCGGTTCCGGCGGCGCCGGGTCGGACCGCCGGCTCACCGCCCTGAACGACTCCCTGCTCGCGCAGCTCGTGACGATCCCGGCGGACACGTTTTGGCTCGCGGGCGGCGGCGGCCTCCAGATCGAGGCGTGGTTGATGCGTCCTCACGGCTACCGGCCGGGCAAGGGCTACCCGCTGATCCTCTACATCCACGGCGGCCCGCACTCGAATTACGGCAACGTCTTCTTCCCCGAGTTCCAGATGCTCGCGGGCCAAGGGTACTGGGTGCTGCTGGTGAATCCGCGGGGCTCGTCCGGATACGGGCACGCCTTCACCTTCGCCACGCGCGGCCGCTGGGGGAGCGAGGATTACCAGGACCTGATGAAGGCGCTGGACGTCGCCATCGCGCGGGCGCGGGGAGGCGTGGACACCACCCGCCTGGGCGTGGCGGGCGGCTCGTACGGCGGCTTCATGACCAACTGGATCCTCGGGCACACGAGCCGCTTCGCGGCCGCGGAGACTGACCGGTCCATTTACGACTGGTTCTCGTGGTACGGGTCGTCGGACGCGCAGGGACTGACCGACTACGAGTTCTCCGGGCCTCCGTGGCAGGCGGACTCGCTGTACCGGGCGCTGTCACCCCTGAGGTACGCCGGGAACCTGCGCACGCCGCTGCTGATCGTGCACAGCGAGGACGACCGCCGCACGCCCATCACCGACGCGGAGCAGCTGTTCGTGATGCTCCGGAAGCGCGGGGTCCCGGCTGAGTTCGTGCGGTACCCGCGGTCCTACCACGGGCTGTCGCGCACCGGCCCGCCCTGGCTCCTGGTCGATCGGCTGGAGCGTGTCCGCACCTGGTTCGCGCACTGGCTTGGCAGCGGCAACACCCCACCCGCCGCCGGGGTGCTGAAGTAGGCCGTGAGGAACGGTGCGCTCGCGGTCCTGCTCACGGCGGGGCTCGCGGCCGCGGCCCCCGCGGCGACCCAGCAGCCGCGGCGCCGCGCCCGCCCCCCTGCGCCCCCGCGCGTCGCTCCGGCCGCGGCGTCGCGCATCCCCACCCCGCGCTCGGTGCTCGGGTTCGACCCCGGCGATGACCGGAAGCTCGCCGACTGGCCGACGCTCACGCGCTACTACCAGGCACTCGCCCAGGCGAGCGACCGGATGCAGTACCGCGAGCTCGGCAAGACGACCCTCGGCGCGCCGCTTGTCGCGCTGGTGATCTCGAGCGCCCAGAACCTAAGGCGGCTGGAGCGCTACCGGCAGCTGAACGCGAGGCTCGCCGACCCCCGCACCCTCAAGACGGCCCGAGAGGGGCAGGAGGCGTTGCGCGACGCGAAGACCGTCGTCCTCATCACGTCCGGCATCCATTCGGACGAAGTCGGCGGGCACCTCACCCCGGCCGTCCTCGCCTACCGGCTCGCCAGCGACACGAGCGCCGCCACGCGGGAGATCCTCGACAAGGTGGTCCTCTGGCTCGTACCGTCGCTCAACCCCGACGGCGTGACCATCGTGACGCGGTGGTACAACCGCACACTCGGGACCGCCGCCGAGGGCAGCGACCCGCCCGAGTTGTACCACCACTACGTGGGGCACGACAACAACCGCGACTGGTACGCCTTCACGCAGGTGGAGACGCAGCTCGTCGTGGACTCGATCTACAACGTGTGGCATCCGCAGGTCGTGCACGACATCCACCAGCAGGAGAGCGACGGCTCGCGGCTCTTCCTGCCGCCCTACCTCGATCCGATCGAGCCGAACGTGGACCCTCTGCTCGTGGACGGCGTGAACGCGCTCGGTACGGCGATCGCGTGGGAGCTCGCGGGCGAAGGGAAGACCGGCATCGCGATCAACGCGCTGTACGACGCCTGGACGCCGGCGCGCGCGTACCAGCACTACCACGGTGGCGTGCGCATCCTATCGGAGGCCGCGAGCGCCAAACTGGCGTCGCCGATCGATATCCCATTCGACCAGCTCGCCACCCGGGCGCGCGGCTTCGACCCGCGCGAGCGCTCGTGGAACTTCACCAACCCGTGGCCGGGCGGCCGCTGGACGCTGCGCGACATCGTCAGCTATCAGACCGACGGCGCGTACGCGCTGCTCGAGAACGCCGCGCGCTACCACGATCGCTGGCTCGCGAACTTCCTCGTGGTCGAGGGGCGGGCGGTGCGCGGCTGGAAGGGCTGGCCCTACGCGTACGTGATCCCGCGGCAGCACCAGGACACGGTCGGGCTCGCCACGCTGCTCGGCATCCTGCGCCGCGGGCAGGTGGAGATCCGCACCGCGCTGCACCCCATGACGATCGGCGGCCAGCGCTTCCCCGCGGGAAGCTACGTGGTCGTACTGCGCCAGCCGTATGCGGCGTTCGCGAAGACGCTGCTCGAGCCGCAGCACTACCCCGATCTGCGGCTCTATCCCGGCGGGCCGCCCCTGCCGCCGTACGACGTGACCGCGAACACGCTCCCGCTGCTCATGGGCGTCACGGCCGTGCCGGCGCGCGATTCGCTCCGCATTGGGCTGTCACCGCCGCTGGAGCCGCCCGCCGCGACCCCCGGCTATCCCGGCTTTTCCGGCCCCGACGCGCCGCGCGTGGCGCTGTATCGCTCGTACGTCAACAACACCGACAAGGGCGCGATCGACGAGGGGTGGACGCGCTGGGTATTCGACACCTGGAAGGTGCCCTACGCGTCCGTGGTGGATTCGGTCGTGCGCGCCGGGAAGCTCAACGACCAGTTCGACGTGATCGTGCTGCCGGACCAGGAGCCGCACGATTTGCTCGAGGGGTTGCCGCGCGAGTACCCCGCGCCGTACGCGGGCGGCCTGGGGCCGGAGGGCGTGAAGGCGCTGCGCCAGTTCGTGAGCGACGGCGGCACGCTCGTCGCCCTGAACGATGCCAGCCGCTTCGCCGTCGAGCAGCTGCTCCTCCCCGTGCGCAACGTGCTGGAGGGCGTGGCGGACGACGAGTTCTACGCGCCGGGATCCATCTTCCGGCTCGAGCTCGACACCAGCGATCCGCTCGCGCGCGACATGCCCGCGCAGAGCGTGGCGTGGTACGAGAGCGGTCCCGCCTTCGAGGTGCTCGACTCGAGCGCGGCGCGCGTCGTCGGCCGCTACCCGACCGATCCCGACCGCGTGCTCCTGTCGGGCTGGGCGTTGCATCCTGAACGGGTGGCGGGAAGGGCGGCGCTGGTGGAGGTCAAACTGGGCTCCGGGCGGGTGGTGCTATTCGGCTTCCGGCCCCAGTACCGAGGGCAGAGCATCGCTACTTACCCCTTACTGTTCAACAGCTTGCAGTTGACCACCCGGTAGCGTGACGTGTGGACTTGTCGGATTTCCCGGTGATTCCTATCGTGTAGCCCCCTATGAATGTGGTCCGGCAGGCAGGCGCCCTCTTGCTGGCCGCGCTCTTCACGAGTCGCGGCCTTTTTGCGCAGGGCGCCGTCACCACGGCCCCGCCCGATCAGGTGAAGGTGTTGCTCCGCCCGGTGGAGATCCGCTACGTCCAGCAGGAGTCGGTGCTGCTCCCGGCCAGCGGGTCCATCAAGGGCTTGTACGTGAACGCGTGGGCGTTCGGGTCGCAAAAGCTGTGGCAGCTGGTGCGGCTCGCCGACGAGACCGAGATCAACGCCTTCGTGATCGACGTGAAGGACGACACCGGCTGCCTGCTGTACCCGTCGGCCGTGCCCACCGCCGAGCAGATCGGGGCGAACCGGTGCGTGCGCGCGAAGGACGCGCAGGCACGGCTCGACACCCTCAACGCGCACGGCATCTATCCCATCGCGCGCATCGTGGTCGCGAAAGACCCCCTGCTCGCGGAGCGGAAGCCCCGATGGTCGATGCGGGATCGGCAGACCGGCGGCCTGTGGCGCGACCGGATCGACATCGCGTGGGTCGACGCATACAACGACTCCGTATGGATCTACGCGGCGCAGCTCGCGCAGGAAGCGGTGCGGATGGGATTCGCCGAAGTCCAATTCGATTACGTGCGCTTCCCCGACGAGCCCCGCGAGCGGATGGCGACGGCGATCTTCCCGGCGCACCGCGCTGGCCAAACGCAGCGTGAAGCGGTCCGCGCGCACATCCAGCTGCTCCGCGACCGGCTGAAGCCGCTCGGCGTGCCGGTCACGTTCGACATCTTCGGGCTCACCGCCTCCGCCACCGGCGATCTGGGAATCGGCCAGGTGTGGGAAGACTTCGCGAACGTCGCCGACGTGGTGCTGCCGATGGTCTATCCCAGCCACTACTACAGCGGCGCCTTCGGCTTCGCGTGGCCCAACGGTCAACCGTACCGCGTGGTGCGGAGCGCGCTGAGCGCCGCCCTCGAGCGCTCCCGCCCGCTCTCCGGCTCGGCCGAAATCCGTCCGTTCCTGCAGGCGTTCACGCTGGGCCGCCGCCTGCCCCGGTACACGCCGTTCGAGATCCGCGAGCAGATCCGGGCGGCCGAGGACGTCGGCATCACGTCGTGGGTGTTGTGGAACCCGCGGAGCGTCTATCAGCGCGGCGCCCTGCGGCCCAAGCACGGCGGCTCGCCGCCCGTGGCGCGGGAGCTGTCGCCGGCCAGCGGCGGCGGCGGCTGAGCGTTCGCCCCGCCCGTGACGGCGGGGCTTTCTATTCGCTGGACGCCAGGGCCATCCCCGGCTGCCACTCGGTGATGTAGCCAGCGATCGCCGAAGCGGCGACGGTGTAGGGGTTCGCGAGATAGAGCCGCCCCGGTCCCGAGCGGCCCGGGAAGTTCCGGTTGATCGCGCTGATCGTCACCTCGTCCCGCGTCGTCGAGACTCCCGGCCCCGCGTTGATGCACGCGCCGCACGACGGCTCGAGGAATGTCGCGCCGACCTTCCGGAACAGCTCCAGATAGCCCTGCTCCTCACAGTATCGCTTCACGTCCTGCGAGCCGCACTGGATGTAGAAGCGCACCCACGGCGCGACCCGTTCGCCGCGGTCCGTCGCCTCCTGCAGCACGCGCGCATACATGTCCATGTCCGCCTTCTTCCCGGCGGTGCAGGAGCCGGCGTACGCGATGTCCACGCGCACCCGCTCGGCCGCATCGTCCAAGTAAAGCCCATTCCCCGGATCCCCGGGCAGCGCGACCATCGGACGGATCGCGGCCGCGTCGATCTCGATCACCTCGCAGTACTCCGCGCCGGGATCGCTGGCCAGGTCCCGGCACAGCCGCTCGGCCTCGCGGCGCGCCATGCCGCGATACGCCATCAGGTACTCGACCGTCTTCTCGTCCGGCGCGACGTACCCCGTGAAGCCACCGACTTCCGCGGTCATGTTCGTCATCGTGGCACGCTCGTCCACGGACAGCGATGCGACAGCATCCCCACAGTATTCAACCAGCTTGCCGATCGCTTGGCCGCTCTTGACGTACGGCTGGCGCAGGATCTCGAGCATGAAATCCTTCGCCGTCACGTTTTCGGGCTTCCGGCCGCGCACCACCACCTTCACTGTCTCGGGCACGGTGAGGCGGACATCCTTGGTGATCCACGAGTTGAAGATCGCCGTCGTGCCGACGCCGAAGGCCACGCACCCCACTGCGCCCGCGTGCGGGGTGTGCGAGTCGCTCCCGATGATGACCATGCCGGGTTCAGCGTGCCCCTCCAGGATCCTCGAGTGGCAGATGGCCTCCGAGCCGTGGTGGCCGAGCCGCAGCTCGCCGTACAGCTTGATGCCCTGCTTCTCCGCGAACTGGCGCTGCTTCTTCTCGAGCTGCAACGCCACGTCGAGCAGCCCCTCCTTGACGCGCTCGGGCGTCATCGCCTCGCCCAGGAACGTGAGGTGATCCCGGAACAGCAGCACGGAGCCCGGGTCGTACACCTTCTCGTCCGGTCCCACCAGCTGCTCGAAGAAGATGGCCGCCATTGGCGTCACGTACTCATGGCTGAACCGGATGTCGGTCACCACAAACCCCTCGTCCCCCGGCTTCACCGCGGGCACGCCGACTTTCCCTTTGGAGGGATCCACGACCCAGTGACGGGCGATGATCTTCTCGCCGAGCGTCATCGGGCGGGTCGGCGTTCCGGGAGGCGCGAGGACCACCTTTCCCTGGAGGCGCGCGACGTTGAAGTTGAACAGCCCGCCGTACTCGATGATCCCGCGGGTGATCTCGCCTTCTCCCTCGGTGAAGGTGCTGAGCGGGATCGCGGCGCCGCGCCGCACCTTGTCGATGATCGTGACGTCGGTGGTGGTGAGGACTCCCAGGTTCTGGCAGTTCTCGCGATAGATCCGCTCGATGTTCTCGGCGACGACGAGCTTGATCCCGGCGCACATCTCGGCGTACGGCGACTGCTCGCGCGACGACCCCTTGCCCCGCCGCTTCCCGCTCACCGACGCCACGAAGCCGCCCCGCTTCACCGAGCCACGGGTGACGGGGAACTCCTCGCCGCACTTGAGCCCCAGGTAGGGGAAGTCGCCGAGCGTTTCGTCATAGTAGTAGCAGATGTAGGCGGGCGTGATTTCGTCGGTCGAGATGTTGTCGCGCAGCTTGAGCGGCGGGCGCCAGTCGAGATCCTTGCCTTCGAGCTGCTCGCGCACCAGCTGCGCATCCTCGGTGAGGAAGAGAATCCGACCCTCGAGCCGCACCGCGCTCGGCAGCTTCTCGACGCGACGAGCTTGCAACGCCTGGAGCATGCGCGAAAAATGGCCCGTTGCTACAAGTGGAGCAAGCGATTGCAGCAGCGGCCCGGCCCTCCATGCAAGTCGCTGCACCACAGTTAACGTGTTTGCGATCAGCGTGATACGTTGCTGCGTCGAGCGGGCAACGGCTCCCTCTGGCCGATTGCACAGGACCCGGGTAAGTTTGCGCCCGCTTTTTGACAGTCGAACCTGCCCGCACTCAACACCGCGGAGCGAGCACCTGGAACTCCCGACATCCCATCGGTTGCCGCTGTCCTGGCTGCTCGAGGCGGCGAGTCTGCCGTTGCAATACCGGGCGTACGCCGAAATCGTGCCCGAGGCACAGCGGGACCCGGAGCGGCTGGCAGCGTTGCGCCAGGCGGTGCTCGAGTACAAGCCGGCGCAAGCGATCGCCCGGAAGCAACGGCCCACCGGCCTGTGGGGCGGCAACCTGCTCGCGCCCGCCGCTTCGAAGGCGTACGGCTGGACCGAGATCGGCACCGTCTACCAGTATCAGCGCCTGCTCGAACTGGGCTGGCCGCCGTCGCAGCGGCCGTTCCGCGACGCCGATCGCTTCCTGTTCCAGCTGCTGTCGCGAATCGAGCCGGATGATCCGGACCGGATGGTCGCCCAGCGGGCGCACGAGCTGCTCGTCGAGTTTCACAAGCCCGCGAAGACCGACCCGGGGTTGGGCCGCTGGGCGCGGCAGCTCGGGCGTGAGGCGGCGGCATGCGCGCTCGCCCGGGGAGGGCATGTCGACGACCCTCGCGTGCGGGGGACCGCGCACAACGTCGCCAGCAACATCTCGCTGTTCCTGCGCAGCGAGCTCGCCGAGAAGCCTTTCAAGAAGGCGCACGGAAAGACGATCCTCGACCCTGCCGCCGGCCCCCCGACGATCTTCGCCGTCGAGATGCTCGCGTTTCTGCCCCCCGTGCAACGCGAGCGCGCCGGGTTCATTGAGCGGTTGGGGACCTACTTCTCGTCCCCGGCCCCGCGGCGAGCGTTTTCCATTCTCGCGGGCAGGAAGCTCTTGAAGCCGATGTTCGAGCTGCTGGGCGATCCGCTGCGCTCAGACGCCCAGGGGCATGTGACGGATGTCCCCTTCGCCCTGTACTGGCTGGAGCTACTCGCCCGCCTGAGCCTCGTCCGTCAGATCCCGAGCGCCAGCCGTGTGCTGGCCCGTCTCTACAGCGAGTCCGACGACCAGGGGATCTGGAGCCCCAAGAGCCTGCGGGCGATGCCTAAGGCCACGAGCCCCCTCACGGCGCACTACTTTCCGCTGGAGGGGCCGGGCAAGAGCCCCGCACAGCGCCAGACGGACGTGACCTTCCGGCTCGCGTTGATCGCCAGGCTGATGGGCATCCCCGTGGAGGTCGTGTAGCGGGCGTTCCGCTGCCGTGGCAACGTCTGACTTGCCGATCGCCATATACGTAGTAGTATCTGCTACTACGATGTCCAGTATCGATCTCACCCCATTTGCCTTCACGCCCACCGAGTCCCGGGTCTACACCGCCCTGCTGCGTCTCGGACCCTCCACCGGGTACGCCGCAGCGCACGCTTCGAGGCTCGCCCGCGCCAACACGTACGGGGCCTTGGAGGGTTTGGTAGCGCGCGGGGCTGCCACGCGGCTCCCCGGACGGCCGGCGCGCTACCGCGCGGCGGATCCCCAGGCGCTGCTCGCCCAGCTCGCGGCGCACCAGGGGGAAGCCCTCGAGCGGCTGAGCCGTGCGCTCCGGAACTTGAGCGCGCCGGCCGAGCCCGAGACGAGAAGCATCGAGGGGGCACGCGCCATCGCGAATCTCATCTTGCAGCTCGTGGCGCGGGCGGAGCGCCGGGTCGAAGGCGTCATCGCCGCCGACCTGCTGCGGCCGACGCTCCCGGCCTGGCGTCGCGCCGCGGCGCGGGCCGAGCTCGCGCTGCGGGTGGCGGGCGACGTCCCGGCGGACGCCGGCTCCCTCGTCGCCGGCGCGGTGGCGTCAGACGTGCCAACGATGCTTCTCATTGACGACGCGCACACGGTCGCCGTCGCCCCCGCCGGCGCCACGGTCGCCGGCATCTGGAGCTCCCACCCAGCGGTCGCCGCGCTCGCGCGGGCGGCGCTGCGGAGCCGCCCGTGATGGGCCGCGGGGGCCGGGGGGGCCCGATCGCGCTCGCCCTTGCCTGCGCCGCAGGCTGCCGCACGGCTCCCATCCCCGCGGCGCAGCGGTTCCCCGCAGGCACGGAGTTTACGGCCAGATTTTTCAACGTCGGCGGCACGCGGATCCGCTACATCGACGCCGGCACGGGAACTCCCGTGATCTTCCTTCACGGCCTCGGTGCCTCGATGTACGCGTGGCGGAAGACTCTGGGCCCGGTGAAGGCGGCCGGGTTCCGCGTGGTCGCCTTCGACAACCTCGGGTCCGGCTTCTCAGACAAACCGGCGAGCGGGTACGACAACGCCGCATACGCGCGGCTGCTCGCCGGGCTCATGGATTCGCTGCGGCTGGCCGACGCGGTGCTCGTCGGCCACTCGATGGGCGGTGCCATCGCCGCCGAGGAGGCGATCGAGTTCCCCCAACGGGTGCGCGGCCTGGTGCTCGTCGGCTCGGCGGGGCTCGGCGCCCGGGAGCCGCTGTTGTTTCGCGTCGCACGCTGGCCGGTGGTCGGCCCGCTCATGCTGGCGTTCCGGAGCCGGGGGGTCACCGAGCGGATTCTCCGGTCTACCTACGCGGACCCCGGGAAGGTCACGCCAGCGGATGTGGACCAGTACTACGCTCCAGTCGCCGAGCCCGACTACGGTCACGCTCTACGAGCCGCGCTACGGGAGTTCCGGTTCGACGGGCTGGCCGACCGCCTGGATCGGATCGCGGCGCCGACGCTCGTGCTGTGGGGAGAGCACGACCGCTGGGTCCCGATCAACTTCGGTCGGCTGATGGCGAGCCAGATCCCCCGCTCCGCGTTCCTCACCGTGAGCAACGCCGGCCACGCCGTGCCGGAGGAAGCCCCGGACGAGACGAACCGCCTCCTGATCCAGTTCCTAAAGCAGGGCCTGCCGCGAGTACCCGAGAACCTGGCAATTCGTCTCTCCGGGGTGTATGCTTTGTCAACCATCTGGTTGAGGAAGTAGTGCCCTGAAGCCAAAGCTCAGCAATGCGAGAGCATTACGCATCATCACGGCGGCGCGAGATGAGTTCTCGCGGCGCGGCTTCGACGGCGCCCGCGTGGACCAGATCGCGCGGCGGGCCGGGGTGAACAAGCAACTGCTGTTCTACTACTTCCACTCGAAGCGGGGCCTGTTCAGCGCCGTGCTCGCTCGCGGGGCCGCAGAGCTTGAGCAGGCGCTGGCCGACCTCCCGGTGTCGGGGGATCGCCCGCGCGAACGGATCCGGGCCGCCCTCGAGGCACAGTTCGCGTTCCTCGCCACTCATCCGGACCTGGTCGCGCTCCTCACGCAGGCAGGCCGGTCCGAAGCCCGCCCGTTCGCGCCCGCGATCAAGCGGCTGGTCGTGCTGCTCGCCGAGGGGCAGGGCCGCGGCGCGGTGCGCGACGACGTGGACCCGCACCTCGCCGCGGCGCAAGCCCTCGTCCTGATGGTCGCCTACCTGGGCCTCGAGTCGCTCATCGCCGCCAGCGCGCCGCCGCTGGGCGCCGACGAACCGGCGCTGCGCGAGCGCTGGAAGCAGGGCGCGGTGAAGCTGGTGCTCGAGGGAATCACCGCCCGGTAACGAAGACGCACGTCACCAGTTGAACCAGTACGATGCCTTGACGAGGAAGGTGTTGTTGGGGTGCAGGTCGAACATGTCGCGGAAGTTGCCCGCCAGCGAGCGCGGTCCTTCGATCGGGGTATAGCCGGCGCGGCCCTGCGTCCATACCACGAACAGCGTCGAGCCAGGTCGGTATTCCCAACGCAGCACGACGGTGGAGTTGAACACCTTGTCGTTGAACCCGCCGGGGGTGGCGGCGTAGGGTTTGTAGCGATTGTCGAAGGCCGCGGCGTTCGGGTCGGCAAGCTCACGCACGTTCGAGTAGGTGCCCTTGCTCACGAACGGCTGCGCATAGAGCTGCAGGGTGAGGACCGTCGAGAGCGTGTAGTCGACCCGCCCGGTGAGCGACACGGTCTTCTGGTTCAGATGCGCAAACGTGTAGTGCGTTCCAGTCGCGTCCCGGATCGTGCTGTCCGGCTGGATGTCGTTGACGTTGTGCGTCGCGCTCAGGGTGACGGACGTATTGAACTGAGACGCCACGCGAAACGTGATCTGGGCATTGCCGTTGAAGCTCTCAGACCGGCTTCCGTCGCCCCGCCAGTAATTGAACCACAGGTAGGGCACTAGCGGCGGACGTGCATCCCCGTCCACCTCCCCCCACGCGGACAGGTAGGGATCGTTCCGCACCGCCGGCCCACCCCGCGAGCAGTTGCGATCGCAGAACGTGGTGCCGCGCTGGCCCGTAGTAACCCCGCCGTGCACCCACCACCGATTATTCAACTGCACGTGCCCATTCGTGTTGGCGGCGCGCTCGACGGGCGTGCCGGCCGCCGTCCAGTACTGCCACCAGTTGAAGTTCCAGTAGGCTATTTGGTACAGCGCCGTCGGGTGCAACGATTGCAGGCCGAACCACGTGCTCCAGCTCTGCTGGTCCGCCTGCAGGAGGAAGCCGAGGTCGTTCGCTTCGAAGCCTTGGGAGCGGCGCTGGTAGCTGGTCTCGAACCGCGTGATGCCCCCTCCCAGCTTGCTGAAGAACAGCTCTTCGGCGTCGCCGGAGAGCGTGGTCCGCGTCGAGTCGTACGTCACGCCCGCGCCCGGGCGCTGATAGAAGTGGACCGGATCCCGTTGGGTACGCGCGATCGCCGAGTCGGTGCCGGCGATGCGGCTCAAGTCGAGCGAGCCGGAGACCTGGTAGTGTC
>WNGD01001711.1_pt1 | contig 23494 bp, 23 predicted proteins | sample 5400671 | NCBI WGS metagenome assembly WNGD01 (sample SAMN13153369, study PRJNA577476) | soil metagenome | isolation source: 40 cm soil or saprolite under grassland replicate 2 | place: USA:California | collected 2016-06-15
GTTCGGGCTTCGGTGTGTACGGCATCGAGATCGATCAGCGCGGGACACGCCCGCCGCGCGGCATGATCGTCCTCGCGCGTATCGCGAACGCGTTCGGGCTTGGGCGGTCCGCAGAGATGACCTATTACACCACCCGCCGCGGAGCGAAGGTGTTTTCAGGGGGCGTGATGAACTTCGGCGGAAGCGCGCTCTTCCCGCCGGTCGCCGTCATGCTCGAAAACCTCTGGGTTCGGGTGTCCGCTCCGTAACAGCGGAAGCGCTAGTGAGGACCAGGCGGCGACTCCGATCACGCCCCAGACGATCGGATCCTCGAAGAAGCCCGAATAGAACAGCGAATGGACGAAGAGGGCGAGGAAGACGGATGAGGCGCCGAGACCCAGGGCACGGCGCTGCCGGGAGAGGAGGAAGAGGAGGCGGGTCGCGGCCGCCATCAGCGCGACGTAGACGACCAGGCCGACCAGGCCGAGCTCGGCTGCGACGGTGAGCGGGGTCGTGTGTGAGCGGTCGCGCCGCGCCGACAGCCGCGTCTTGGCCTCCTCCTTGCTCGCCGCCGGCTGTCCGCCGATGCCGACGCCGACGAGCGGATGGTGCTCGAACACGATCCACGTGACGCGTGCCAGACGCGTGCGTCCGCTCGTGGCCTTGCGGGCGGAGTCGCTGACCGCGGTCGCCGCGACGAAGGCCGCCCCGGCGATCACGCACGCGGCGGCGCCGACAACGAGCACACGCCGGAGCTTCGGGCCGCCGAGCGCGAACGAGACCGCGACGCCGACGGCGAACAGCGCGGCGAAGCTCGACTGCGAGTAGGCGAACAGCAGTCCCGCCCAGAGGAACGCGATCAGAGCGGCACCCACCCAGAACCGAATCCGTCCGAGCCAGATCGCGACCAGGAGCACGCCGATCGCGATCACGACGTGCCGCCCGAAGACGCTCGGATCCTTGAACAGCGACGTGACCCGGAAGTAGGTCGTGTACGCGTTCGCGCGCTCGACGTCACTCGCGAGCAGATGGCCGTGCGTCAGCCGCTGGAACAGCGAGACGGCCGAGAAGAGCGCGGCGAGCGCAACGAGCGTCGCGGCGAGCGCGCGCGGGTGCCACCTGCGGAACGGCGACTTGACGACCGCCACGACGAGCGCCGAGAACGGGAAGAGGAAGAAGAGCAGCTCGATGCTGCCCTGGCGCATGTCTTTCGTCCACAGGAAAGAGATCCCGGCCCACAGCACGAAGGCTGCGGCGGGGACGGCGAGCAGGCGCGGCAGCGGCCGGCCGGTTGCACCGCGGAGCGTGCGGACGACGAGCGCGAGGAGGGTCGCCGCGAGCACGACGTACAGCGGGTCGAGCAGGTATGCCTTCTGCGTTCCGACCGAGGTCGAGATGCGGAACGGCGCCGCCGCGAGCAGGACGATCGGCACGGCGGTCGGGTACCGCACGAGCGCCCACGCCAACGCACCGATCACGAGTAGCCCGACGACGAGCGCGGCGAGGTGCGTCGCGGGCGTGACGAAGAGCTTGAGGTCGCGGCCCGGGATCAGCGCGACGGCGAGCATCGCCTCCCCCGTGACGGCGATCGCGAGCCCGGCGAGCAGCTCGGCGCGCGTACGCGAAAGGAGCAAGATCGCAGCGCCGACAGCGCCGACGACCGCCGCAAGTTGACCCAGGTCGCCGTGAGGCATGAGAACGAAGCCTACGGCCGCGTGATAGGAAAGGCCGCGTGATCGGCGCCTGGGAACGCGTGCTCGTCCTCGCACCGCATACCGACGACGGGGAGTTCGGGGCCGGCGGCACGATGGCGCGGCTCGTCGAGGCCGGTTCGCAGGTGCGGTATGTCGCATTCTCGATCGCGACCCGCTCGTTGCCGGAGGGTTTCCCACCGGGCACGCTCGCCGGCGAGGTCAAGGAGGCAACGGCCGAGCTCGGCATCGCGCCCGAAAACCTCACCGTGCACGACTTCGACGTGCGGACGTTTCCCGAGCATCGCCAGGACATCCTCGAGCTGCTGGTCGCGTTGTGGGAGGAGTGGCGGCCCGACGCCGTCTTCCAGCCGAGCCTGCACGACATCCACCAGGATCATCAGGTGATTGCGGCCGAGGGGATGCGGGCGTTCAAGCGCACGACGATCCTCGGCTACGAGATCCCCTGGAACAACTTCGACTTCGCCTATCAGGCGTACGTGTCGCTGCAACAGGGCCACGTCGACAAGAAGGTGGCCGCGCTGGCGAAGTACGAGTCGCAGCAGCACCGGCGGTACAGCGACCCCGAGTACATCCGCAACGTCGCGCGGACGCACGGGATCAACGTCAACCGCGAGTTCGCGGAGGTGTTCGAGGTTTACCGGGTCGTCGTGGCTTAGTTCGGCTGGGCAACGGCGTACGTTTCGCCGTCGTACGCGTCCACGCCCACGAGTGTGACTCGTGTGGCGAGGGCTTCGAGCACGTCTGATTCCACTTCAGCGGCCTTTGCGGGATGGGGTTCGTCTTCCGGCCAGCAAACCGCGAAGAAGGCGACACCATGAGCTGCCTGAGCATCGCGCAGCGCAGCGTCGACGTCGGCGGTGGTGGGCTGGTTGGCGGCGACGTGGTAGATCTCCTGTCCGAACACGAAGTAGCTCCGCGATCGCTGCACGCCCGGATCGGCCGGTTGCGCAAGCCAGTCTTCGGCGATGAACGTCCCTCCGGCAGCTCGGTCTGCGATCCAATTCACGACGTAGTCACGCATCCTGCCGGCGGTCACGACGCCTCCGCGCTCGAAATCCGCAGGCGCCTGTTGCCCGTCTGAGAGGAACACTCCGGCGTCCCAGCTGCCGACGAGGTCGCGAACGAGCTTGCTCAAGGTCAGACCGTTGGAGAGGCGGCCCGCGACGTGCGCACGTCCGGCGGCGCCCGCGTCTGCGAGCGTCGGCACCTAGACGGCCGCGACCGAGCCGACGGCTTCGTCGATCGCGCGCAGCGTCTCGTCGTCGAGCTCGATCCCGGATGCGGCTGCGTTCTCCTCCACCTGCTCGGGACGGCTGGCGCCCGTGATGGCGGCGGCGACGTTCGGCTCGCGCAGGACCCAGGCGAGCGCGAGTTGGGCCATCGTGATGCCAAGGTCGTCGGCGATCGGGCGGAGTCGCTGCACCGCCTCGAGGACGTCGTCGTCGCGGAACCGGTCCATCGACCAGCCCATCTGCTGGGACGCTGCGCGGGTGCCGGCCGCCGGGGCTTCACCGGGTTTGTACTTCCCGGTCAGCGCGCCCTGCGCGAGCGGCGACCAGACGATCTGCGAGATCCCGTTCGCCGCGCAGAGCGGGAGCACCTCGCGCTCCGGCTCGCGCCAGAGGATCGAGTACTGCGGCTGGCTGGAGACGAACTTTTCCACGTCTGGAAGGTCGAGTGCCGCCTGGATCCGGTCCGGAGGCCACTCACTGAAGCCGAGGGCGCGCACCTTGCCCTGGCGGACGACCTCGGTCAGCGCCTCCATTGTCTCCTCGAGCGGCGTGTCGAAGTCGTAGCGATGGCACTGGTAGACGTCGACGTAGTCGGTGCGGAGGCGGAGAAGCGAGAGATCGAGCTGCTTGAAGACCTGCCCGCGCGAGAGGCCGCGGTCGCCGTTCATCGGGAAATACAGCTTCGTCCCGAGGACGTACGAGGCGCGCGGCCGCCCGCTGAGGACTTCGCCGAGGAGCGACTCGGCGGCGCCGCGTGAATAGACGTTGGCCGTGTCGATGAAGGTGATGCCGACCTCGAACGCTTTTGCGACGCACGCCTCGGCCTGCTCGCGCCCGACGCCGCCGCCGTACGTCAGCCAGGAGCCGAGGCTGATCTCCGAGATCTCGAGGTCGCTCGAGCCGAGGCGGCGGTAGCGCACCTCGGAAGCTCTAGCATCGACGGGTATGCGTACGCGGCGGTTGGGAGCTGAGGGGCCGGAGGTCTCGGTCGTCGGGCTTGGTGGCAACAACTTCGGGGTGCGCGTCGACCTCGACGGCACGCGTGCCGTTGTCGACGCCGCGCTCGACGCCGGCGTGACGCTGTTCGACACCGCGGACATCTACGGCGACCGCGGGGGGAGCGAATCGTTCCTCGGCGAGGCGCTGGAGGGCCGCCGGGGTCGCGTTGTCCTTGCGACGAAGTTCGGCGGCGACATGGGCGACGGCACCGAGGCGCGCGGGTCGCGTGACTACATCCGCAAGGCGATCGACGGATCGCTGCAACGGTTGCGCACGGACTACGTCGATCTCTACCAGTACCACACGCCTGACAACGTGACGCCGTTCGAGGAGACGTTCGGCGCGCTCGACGAGCTCGTGCGCGAAGGGAAGGCGCGGTACGTCGGCCACTCCAACCTGGAGGCGGCACGGGTCGAGGAGGTCGACGCGCTCGCGCGCGAGCACGGGTGGGTGCGTCCGGTCAGCGCGCAGAATCAGTACTCGCTGCTGCGGCGCGAGGCCGAAGAGGAGCTGCTGCCCGTGTGCGAGCGGCTCGGCCTCGGTGTGTTGCCCTACTTCCCGCTCGCCAGCGGCCTGCTCACCGGCAAGTACCGGCGCGGACAGCCGCAGCCCGAGGGCACGCGCCTGGCGGGACGGGAGGACGTGTTCACAGACGAGAAGTGGGATCGCATCGAGGCGCTGGAGAGCTTCGGGCGCGAGCGGGGCCTGTCGCTGCTGCAGGTTGCGATCGGCGGACTTGCCGCGCAGCCGGCCGTGGCCTCGGTGATCGCCGGGGCGACCAAGCCGGAGCAGGTGCGGGCGAACGCCGTCGCGGGCGACTGGGAGCCGACCGCCGACGACCTCGCCGCGCTCAACGTGCTCCGGTAGGCGCTGGGGGAACCTCCCGGTTCCGCCAGGCCCCCTCCACCGGTCCGCTTCGCGGACGGGCACCGGGGTCAGACCCCAGAACCCGCTGCACAGCCCCACTTTCGTGCCAGGCAGGGGACATGTCCTGCGGACGTGGCCGGATCGGACACAACCCCCCGTCGGCAGAATCGCCGCATGAGCGTTGCGGCGGCTGTGATCGACGTCGGTTGGGTCAACGGGCTTGCCGCGATCCGATCGCTCGGGCGCGCCGGAATCCGCGTCCTCGCCGTCGACCACCGGCCGAGCGCCCTCGGCTTCCGCTCGAAGTACGCCGAGCCGTTCCTCTCTCCGGATCCACGCACGGACGAGACACGCTTCGTCGCGTTCGTCCGTGCGCTCGGCGAGGTGGTCGTCTTCCCGACGCACGACGACTCGCTCAACGTCCTCGCGCGGTACCTCGACGACCTCCCGGTGCTCGCGCCGTTCCCCGACTGGGACGTGCTCGAAGGAGTGCAGAGCAAGCGCAGGCAGCTCGAGCAGGCCGCGCAGCTCGGCATCGACACTCCCCGCACGCGTTACCCAGCGACCGCGGACGAGGCCCGCGCCGCCGCGGAGGAAATCGGCCTCCCGATCCTCATCAAGCCGGAGCACCCGGTCGGCTTCAAGCACCGCTTTCGGCGGCAGGCGTTCCGCTGCGACTCGCTCGACGACGTCGCGACCGCCTTCACGAACGCCGAGGAGTTCGCGCCGATGGTGCAGGAGCTCGTCCCCGGCGGTGACGACACCCTCTACACCGTCGGGAGCTACCTCGACCGGGACGGCCGCGCGCTCGGCGTCTTCTGCGGCCGCAAGCTCCGGCAGACGCCGCCCGGCATCGGCACGTGCCGCGTCGGCGAGGCCGTGTGGGTGCAGGAGGTCGTCGACGACGCCCTCCGGCTTCTCGGCGGCTTCGGCTACCACGGCCTCTCGCAGGTGGAGTTCAAGCGCGATCCCCGCGACGGCCGCTACAAGCTGATGGAGATCAACGCGCGACTGTGGCAGTGGCACGGTCTTGCGACCGCGTGTGGCGTCGACCTGCCGCGGATCGCCTACGAAGACCTGACCGGCGCGACGCCGGCCGGCGCAAAGATGAACGGCCAGGGCAAGCGCTGGGCGATCACGCTCTTGCCGGGTGAGCGCCCGATGCCGCAGCGACCTCCCTACGTCGACGCCGTCTTCGCGCTCGACGACGCAAAGCCCGGGCTCGTCCATCTCGCTCGCGTCGCGCGGAGCGCGCTCCCGTGATCCCGGCAAACGTCGAGCGCCGCGCCCGCTGGGTGCTCGACTCGATCGGCGCGACGGAGCTCGGCTTCGGGGACGACGTTCCCTATGACGCCGCGGCCTGGGAACAGGTCGAGCGCGGCGAACGCCCCGCCGGCGACGAGCTCGCCGACGCCTTCTTCCATCTCGCCCGCGTCGAGGAGCGCCACGCGCCACGGGACGAGCACGGGCGTTTCCGCGCCGAGTGGTCGTGCCTCGACCCACTCGACCCGCCGCTCGAACGACTGCGCCGCGCGCTCGGGCTCGCCGACCCGACCTTCACGGTCGCCCTCACGCACGACGTCGACAGCCCCTGGCGCTGGACGCGCATCGGCCTACGCGGCGCCGCCGCCCGGCTGAAGCGCAACACGCTGGAGGGTCGCCTGGCGCCCGCGCTCCGTGAGGCGACCGCGCTCGCCGCGGCACCCGTGCACCGCGCGCGCGGCACCGACCCGAACTGGCGCTTCCGGCACATCGTCGAGGAGGAGCGCCGCCGCGGCGCAAGCGGCTCGACCTTCTTCGTCCTCGCCGGCCACAACGACCCGCACGACGGCGCCGCTCCCGACGCCTACGAGACGCTGCGCCCGCGCCTCGTCGAGACGATCCGGACCGCGGGCGCCGAGGTCGGCCTGCACGGCAGCTACACCGCGGCGGACGACCCCGTGCGGCTCGCCGACGAGAAGGCGACCCTCGTGGCGTTGGCGGGCGACGTGCAAGGTCACCGCTACCACTACCTTCGTGCCGATCCGCACCGAAACGTGGCCCAGCTCGCAACGCTCGGCTTCCGCTACGACACGACGCTCGGCTTTCCGGACGCTGTCGGCTTTCGCGCGGGGATCGCGCGTCCGTTCCGCCCCTGGGACTTCGAGCGCGGGGCGCCGGCGGACCTCCTCGAGATCCCGCTCGCGGCGATGGACGCGACCCTCGCCGAGGAGCGCTACCTCGGGCTCTCGGCGAAACGCGCCGAGCCGCGCCTGACCGCACTGCTCGACTGGGCGGCGGCGAACGGGGGTGCGTTCGCGATCCTCTGGCATCCGGACCGCTTCGACCCGCTCACGTCCGGCGGTTGGGACCGGCTCTACTCAAGGCTGCTCGACGGCATTCGCGAGCGCGGCGGCGTCTGCATGTCCGCGGGCGAGCTCTCGTCCCACTCGACCTGGTCGAAGTAGCGCAGCGCCCGCCTCGTCGGCCGCACGCGCGCACCGAGCAGCGCGAGCTCCTCGCGCGAGATCTCGCCGAGCGCGCTCTTGACGCCGAGGTACGGCAGGTTCAGGTCCTCCTGGTAGACGATCGTCGAGATCCGCGGGTTGATCTCGATCACGACGTCGCCGACGAGCTGGATGTTGAAGAAGTACTCGATGCCCAGTTCGGACACGATCCGCTGTGCAACCTCCTGCAGCCAGTGGTCGTTGAGCGTCTCGAAGTACATCGCGAGGCCGGCGCGCATCGACTCGCGCGTCTTCGCATGCGCGAGCAGGACCTCGCCCGAGCGCGCGATGCCGTCGACCGTCCGCTCGCGTCCCTGCGCGAGCTCCATCACGAGCAGGTCGGGACCGCCCTCTTCGGGCAGGAGCTCGATCACATCCGTCAGGCGCATCGCGAGATTGCCAGGGCGCTCGTCGATCAGCTGCCTCGCGCGGTCGACCGTCGCGTCGAGGACGCGGAAGCCGCGCGAGCCGGAGCTGAACACCGGCTTGAAGCACACCGGCCGGTCGGGATAGCCGAGCTCTTGCGCGGCCACTGCGAGCGGCCGTCCGCCCGTGACCTTCCGCCACGCCGGCGCGCGCAGCTCCAGTCGTTCCAGCAGTGCGTACGTGGCCGCCTTGTCGTTCGCGGTGCGGATCGCTTCCGGCGGTGACACGAGCACGGTCGTCCCCATGAAGCGTTCGCGGGACTCGCTCAGCGCGAGCAGGTCGAACGACGACTGGGGGAGGACGCAGTCGATGTTCTCCCGCCGCACGATGTCGAGCAGTGCGTCGGCGAATCCCGCATCGCGGCCCGGCGGGACGACGTAGAAGCGATCGCAGAAGTGGCGGCCGATCGCCTGCGGGGACATGTCCGTGCCGACGACGCGCACCCCGCGCTCGCCGTTCATCCGCAGCGCGCGGGTCAGCGCTGCGGTTCCGGGCGCGCCGGAGGCCGTGACCAGGACGGTGATGTCGCGCATGGCCGCGCGATGCTACTGGCGGCGAGTGACGGCGTCCGGGAAGAGGAAGTGGACGCGCATCCAGCGTCCGATCTCGCACCCGTCCCTCCGGCTGAAGTGGGCGCGGATCAGGCGGTCGCGGAAGCGGCCCGTCACGAGCGCCTCCTGGGGCCCGCCGTAGATTTGCGTGCACGCGGTGTCCGGGGGTGTCGGGGCGAACGGCGCCTTCAGCGCGGCGAGCTTCGCGCACGCGGTCCCACGATGCGGCAGCGTTCCACCGACCGGCGCGCAGGTGAGCGTGTACGCCCGCTTGGGGCCGTGCCCTTCCCCATTCGGCCAGACGGTGATGTGGAGCGACGCCGAAGCCACGAGGATCGCGGCGAGAACGTTCACCGTCCCAGGATAGGCAGAAGGCGCCGCAACCGCCTGCGCTCGGCGGGGAGATAGAAGCCGAGCAGCGCCAGCAGGAGCGGATAGGCCGCGGTCAGGCCGAGCGCCAGCACGAGCGGGCCGGCCACGACCTTGCCGAGCACGGTCAGGCCGACAGCCGCGGCGCCGAGCGTTGCGACGCGCCGCCACTGGTACGGCACCGGGAACACCGTCTGCGCCCGCCAGGCCATGCCGACGAAGAGGAGCGTGTAGGCGGAGACAGTCGCGATCGCGGCACCCATCCTCCCGTACGGCGGGATCAACGCGAAGTTGAGCGCGACGTTGAGCGCTGCGGCGGCGCCGGTGACGACCCAGTTCGAACGCGTCTGGCGTGACCGCCCCGTCCCGATCTGCACGACGACGTACGCGCCGAACGCCGCCACGCCGAACGCGAGCGGCGCGACCACGTTCTGTGCCGGATAGAACGGCCTGGTCGTGATCACCTTCAGGATCCACGGCGCCAGCAGGCCGAGTGCGAGGGCGAGCCAGCAGCAGACGTAGACGACATAGGTCAGGACGAAGCTGTACGTCCGCTGCGCCTCGCGGTCGTCCTCGATCGAGTACGCGAACGCCGGCCAGGCCATTCGGAACGCCGTCAGCAGCAGGACGATCGCCGACGCGACCCGTACACCGATCGAATAGAGCCCGACCTCGTGCGCATCCGTGAGCTTGACGAGGAAGAAGCGGTCGCTGAAGTTCGTCAGCCAGAGCGCGACCGCGGACGGCACGAGCGGCAGGCCGAAGCGGTTCATCGCGCGGTAGAGCTTGCGGTCGAACTGCAGCCCGAGCGCCCGCCTGCTGTAGGTGAGCAGCGCGGCGTAGACGACCAGCGTCCCGGTGAAGTTGCCCACGAGGACGCCGAGGGGCCCCTTGTCGAACACGACGACGAGCAGCACGGTCGCGGCAATCGTGATGGCGACGTTCGCCAGCGTTGCGATCACGTACGCGGTCGAGCGTTGCTCGACGCGGAACAGCGACGTCATCTGCTCGTAGTTCATCGCCGCCCAGAGGCCGATGAAGGCGGCGATCACTAGGCCGTCGTGGCTGCGGGTGTGGAACAGCACCCACGAGATCGGTTGCGAGAGCGCAACTCCAGCGACGAGCACGGCGGTCGACGCCGCGAAGACGTACCAGAAGGCCGTCCGGACGACGAGCAGCCGCCGCTCGGGCTCCGCCGAATCGAAGTAGAAGCGGAAGAAGGCGCTCTTCATCGCCTGCGCGACGAGCGCGGTCAGCACGGCCGCGAGCGCGACGAGCGTCTCGATCAGGCCGTAGTCGGTCGGCGACAGGTAGCGGGTGTACAGCGGGAGCAGCAGCACCGCCAGGATCCGCGCGACGATCGAGCCGAGGCCGTAGATCGCCGAGTGGCGGAAGAGCTCCTTCAGGCGCTCGATCATCAAGGCTGGGGTCTGACCCCACAGGGGTCAGACCCCAGCTCTTCGAATCCGGTCACGCTCAAAGTATGGAGGCGTAAATGTCGATGAGCCGCTCCGCGACCTTCTCGAGGTCGTGGACGCGTTCCACGTAGGCGCGCCCCTCCTCACCGAGGCGCTTGCGCAGCTCGAAGGACTCGACGAGCGGTCGAAGCTGCTCCACGAGGTCGTCCTTCGTCGCCGGCACGATCGGCACCTTCACGCCGAACGCCTCCTCCGTCTGCCGGACGGCCTCCGGATCGAGGTGCGTCACGACCGGCTTGCCATATGCCATCGACTCGATCGCGAAGACCCCGTGCCAGAGGTAGTGCATCTGGTCGACGACGATGTCGGCCCGCCTGAAGCGCTCGACCGCCTCGTCGTGCGGGACGCCGTGCACGACGTCGAGCTCGACGGGAAGCTGTTCGCAGGCGGCGATCACGTGCTGCGTGCCCTTCTTCTCGAGATCCGACGGCGCGTGCACGACCAGCGGCCGCTCTCGCTCGACTGGCGGCACCGGCTCGTAGTCGTGGAGGTCGAGCCCCGGCGGCACGACCGCGGTCGCGTCCGGCACCCACCGCGTCGCGGCGTACGAGCCGACGATGGTCGCGTCGAACTTCTTGCGGTACTCGAGCGCCTCGAGCGGCTTGTGGCGGATGTCGTCGCCGAGGAAGTGCATCACCGATCGCTTCCGCGCCGCCTTCAGGATCGGCATGTTCAGCGACTTCGGCACGAGCGTCTTGCCGAAGTAGAAGTGGAACAGGTCGGTCAGCGGCAGGTAGCGGCCGAGCGCACGCCACTGCACCACTTGCTGCCGGACGAATCCCTGCCGCGGCAGGTCGAGGTTGATGTCGAACTCGTCCGGCCGCCAGCGCTGCGGCCAGAAGACCAGCAGCCGAGCGTCGACGCCCCTGCGCCGCAGCGCGTTGACGTGTGCCCAGCCGGTGCCGGCGAGGTTGACGGGGAGGTGAAGGATGCGGGCGTCGAAAACGTCCAGAGCCGCAACGATACGATCAGCAGCCTGAAACGCACGCTTTACCGGGCGGCTCGTAACGTGCGACACCCGCAGCGCCTGGTCGAGGCGCGGAAGATCCGAGCGGAGGTCGCCGACTTCCTCGGCGGTCGTGACGTGCTCGCGGCCAACGAGCGCGAGGTGCGCACGAGCGGCCTGGTCGAGCACCTGATCGAGAAGGGCCGCGAGCATCGAGCCGCGGTCGGCGAGAGCGGCCACTCCCTCGGTGCGATCGGGTATGCCGAGGGGGCCTACCTCTACGCGGTGCTGCGCCATGTCCGCCCGCGCGTCGCCGTCGAGACGGGTGTCGCGAACGGCTTCTCGACGGCGTTCTCGCTGCTCGCGTTGGAGCGGAACGGGGAGGGGCACCTTCATTCCGTCGACCTCCCGCGCGAGGTGGGGCGCGACTACGAGCCGGGGACGTTCTACGAGGGCGAGGGGCGCGCCGGCATCCCGACCGGCTCGCAGCCCGGCTGGCTGATTCCCCCGGAGCTAACGCGGCGTTGGACGCTCGTCCTCGGCCGCACGCAGGACGAGCTGCCGCCCCTGCTCGAGCGCCTCGGCACGATCGACTCGTTCATGCACGACAGCGAGCACTCCTTCGACTGCATGTGGTTCGAGTTCAACGAGGCGTGGCCGCACGTCCGGCCCGGGGGCGTGCTGCTGTCGGACGACGTCAACTCGACGGCGGCGTTCCCCCGCTTTGCCGGGGAGCAGGGCCGGGCGCCCGTGCGCCTCGCCCGCGGCATGGCGCTCCTCCTGAAGTGATTTGACAAGTTAGTAAGCAGTAGCTAATAATGCCTGGGATGGCAGTTTCGGAACGAAAGACCGCGACGGAGCGTCGCGACGAGATCCTCGAAGCAGCGCTGGTCGAGTTCGCGGCCCGCGGCCTCGACGGCGGCTCGACCGAGGCGATCGCGAAGGCCGTCGGCATCTCGCAGCCGTACGTCTTCCGGCTCTTCGGCACGAAGAAGCAGCTCTTCATGGCCACCGTCGAGCGCTGCATGCGCGGCACGCTCGAGATGTTCCACACAGCCTCCGCCGGCCTGGCCGGCGAGGACGCCCTGCATGCGATCGGCGAGGCCTACACCGACCGTCTCGCGACGGATCCGACCTATCTGCACTCGCAGATGCAGGCGTACGCCGCCTGCGACGACGCCGAGATCCGCGAGGTCGTCCGGCGCGGTTTCGGCGAGCTCGTCGAGTATGCGGAGCGAGTGTCGGGGGTCTCGAGCGAGTCGATCTCCCACTTCTTCGCGAAGGGCATGCTCCTGAACGTGATCGCGTCGATGGACCTGCTCCAGGCCGACGCCGGCTGGGCGCAGCGCCTGATCGAGGGCTGCCGCAAGGACGTCTGACCTCTTTTTTTCGACTGAAAGTAAGTGACTACTCACAAGCATCTGAAGGAGGATCGATGACAGCAAAGACACGCACGATCTGGACGTTCGCGATCACCTCGGCGGCCGTGTTCATGGCGACGCTGGACAACCTCGTCGTCACCACCGCGCTGCCGGTGATCCGGAAGGACCTCCATGCCTCGGTCGAGAGCCTGGAGTGGACGGTGAACGCCTACACCCTGACGTTCGCCGTGCTGCTGCTGACCGGCGCGGCACTCGGTGACCGCTTCGGCCGGCGCCGGATGCTCACCGTTGGCCTCTTCATCTTCACGGCCTCGTCGGCTGCGGCGGCGCTCGCCCCTTCGGCCGGCGCGCTGATCGCCGCCCGGGCGGCGCAGGGCGTCGGCGGCGCGATCGTGACCCCGTTGACGCTGACGATCCTGAGCGCGGGCGTCCCCGAGAACAAGCGCGGTGCGTTCATCGGTGCGTGGAGCGGCATCGCAGGCCTCGCGGTCGCGTTCGGGCCGCTCGTCGGAGGCGCCGTGGTCAGCGGCATCTCCTGGCACTGGATCTTCTGGCTCAACGTGCCGATCGGCGTCGTGCTGATTCCACTCGCGCTCGCGCGGCTCGACGAGACCTACGGTCCGGCGAACAAGCTCGACCTGCCCGGGCTCACGCTGGCGAGCAGCGGCCTGTTCGGCATCGTCTGGGGCCTCGTCCGCGGCAACTCGCAGGGCTGGGGCTCGGCCGAGATCGTCGGCGCGCTGGCCGCCGGCGCCGTCGTGCTGGCGCTGTTCGTGCTCTGGGAGCTCCGCGCGGAGGCGCCGATGCTGCCGATGCGCTTCTTCCGCAACCGCGTGTTCGCGCTCGCGAACGTTGCGTCGCTGTTGATGTTCTTCGGGATGTTCGGCTCGATCTTCCTGCTCTCACAGTTCTTTCAATCCATACAGGGCTACTCGCCGCTCGGATCGGGCGTTCGCATCCTTCCCTGGACGATCATGCCGATGTTCGTGGCCCCGATCGCGGGCGCTCTCTCCGATCGCGTTGGTGGTGCTCGCCTGATGGGGATCGGGCTCGTCCTGCAGGCCTCCGGGCTGGCATCGATCGCTGCCGTCTCGACGCCGACGACCCCGTACTGGCAGCTGGTGGCGCCGTTCATGGTGTCGGGCATCGGCATGGCGATGTTCTGGGCGCCGGTCGCGAACGTGGTGCTCGCGGCTGTCCGCCCTGAGGAAGAGGGGCAGGCGTCCGGGGCGCAGAACGCGATCCGCGAGCTGGGCGGCGTGTTCGGGGTGGCAGTGCTCGCCTCGGTCTTCTCGGCCTACGGCGGCTACCGGACTTCCGACACGTTCGTCAACGGCATGAACGCGGCCGTGTGGATCGGTGCCGGCGTCGTTCTCCTCGGGGCGGTCGCCGCCTTCGCCATCGGCAAAACTCGTGTCCGTGTCGCGGAGCAACCTGTTCAAGCGGAGCCGCTGGCAGAAGCTGCCTAACGCTGCTCCAGGCGATTAGCTCGAGGGCCGCGCTTGTGCGCGGCCCTCGCAGTCGCTCCCTTCGCATGCCGCCGCGTCCTCACGGCGCTGCGCAGTCCTCGTGCCTTTCACCTTGCAGCCAGTCGCTTGGGTTCGCGCCCCCGTAGAACCGGACGAGAGGCGCGACGCCGGCCGGCTCGAAGGAGAATGTCTTCCAGTCCTGAGCAAAGCCCGCCGTGTCTCTCCCCAGGCAGCCCGGCGAGCCCGGCTCCGCCGCTGGAGGTCCGGCGGCCGCCGAGGTCGCTGCCGTGATTGCAAACACGGCTACCGCCACGAGGCCGACGATTACTCGGCGGAGTGCCTGCAGCTGATTGGTACGCATGATGCCTCCTTTCCGTCGCTTCTTGGTGCCTCGTCCGATGATCGGAGCAGGCGCTATCGGGGCGCTATCCAACGGTTACGGTCCCGCCGAGTTTGCTCGAGTTCCGCATCCGGGGGCCCGTCGCCGGCGAGCCGGCCTACGCCGAGGCCGCTTAGGGCTGATCCCACCCCGGTGGCAGGGCTGGGACCTGCCACCCGGGGTCGGGTCGCCACTCCTCCCAGCCGGTCGGCCAAGGCGGGTTAGCCAGGATGTAGGAGGCGACGGCCCGGATCTCGGCGGCGCGCTCGTCCGTGACGAAGCCGCACCGAACCGCCTCCTCGAGCTCGTCCTCGTCGAGCAGCTCCGGCTCCGCGCCGAGCGCGACCCAGACGTCGAGCAGCTCGTCCTCGTAGTCGAAGCCTAGCTCGGTGCGCACGTGTGGACCTTCGAGATTCACGTACCAGCCGCGGAAGCTGCGGTCGTCGTTTGTGAAGAGGAAGACGGAATAGGGATCGCCCCGCCGCGTGCTGCGCAGCTGGTCTCGCCCGGCCACACGCAGCTCGTACGTCCAGTCTCCGAACAGGTCGTCTCCGATCGCATACGTGCTGCCGCGCGGGAGCCAGAGAACGGTCCGATGTGGGCCGTCCTCGACGACGATCGTCGGAACGGCGTTCCAGACTCGCCCGCGGAAGAGCTGGCGCAGGACGACTGGTTCGCCGGGGGTGCGATACGTCAGAGCGCCGAGGCTACTGGCGCGTGCCGGCTACCTGCTGCACGGTGCGCAGGTTGCGCGAGATCAGCTTCGCGGCGTACAGGCGGTCGTCGGCCTTGCGGAAGAGCTCCCGGGGGCCGACTCCGTCTTCCGGCTGTGCGGCCCAGCCGAACGTCACGTGCAGATCCTCGGCCGCAAGCTTGTCGCGAAGGCCCGCGCAGACGCTCGTCGCCTCGTCGATGCGTCGTTCGGTCAGGATCGCGAACTCGTCGCCGCCGACGCGCGCGAGCTCGTCGCCCGGCCGGATCGCGCGCGCGAGCGCGTCCGCGAGCCGGCGCAGCTCGGTGTTGCCCGCAATGTGACCGTGCGTGTCGTTCAAGAGCTTGAGGTTGTCCAAGTCCCCGAGTAGCAGCACGAACGGACGCTCTCGCCTGCAGCGTCGCGCGAGCGCCTCGTCGAAGACACGTGTGTTGAGGATGCCCGTGAGGAAGTCGCGCTCGGCGAGGTTGCGCAGCTGCTCGACGTGACGCCGGTGCTCGTTCGCGAACCAGCCGACGAGGACTCCACAGGACGAGAACGTGACAAAGCGGATCGCCGTCGCCGCGGTGAGCACGTCGCGTGTCGGCAGGCGCGGCGTGACGACGATCGCGAGTACGTAGAGCGCTGTGGCAAGCGTGCCGCCGAGGAACCCGACCTGGGTCCCGCAGGCGAGCGCCAACAGGGCGACGGGGATGTAGAAGAAGTGCCCAAGCCCGAGGCCGGGCACTTCGAACAACACGAGACTCGTGAAGACGAGCACGTACGCCGCGATCGCAATCGCGAACAGCAGGCGTCGATGCGTGGTCGCCGCAGGCACCTCGCTCACAATCGACCCGCGGGACAATGCGCGCGTCCCTCGAACGAGTGATCGGGCGCTAGGGTTCGCCGCATGGCTGACACGGAGGCGCGGCCCGAAGCTCGGCTCGTCGAGGCAGAGCTGCCGACCCCGGACGTCTCGATCGTCGTCACGCTCTACAACGAGGCGGGCTCGCTCGAGGAGCTCTATCGGCGCACGCTCTCGGCGCTCGAGCAGGGGCCGCGCACGTTCGAGCTGATCTTCGTCGACGACGGCTCGACCGACGGGACCTTCGCCGCGCTCGAGCGCCTCCACGCCGGTGACTCGCGCGTCCGCGCCGTGCGGTTCAAGCGCAATTTCGGCCAGCATCCTGCGATGCACGCCGGTCTCTCGCGTGCGCGCGGCGATGTGGTCGTGACGATGGACGGCGATCTCCAAAACGCGCCCGAGGACATCCCGCGCCTCGTCGAAGCCGTAGAGGCCGGCAACGACGTCGCGAGCGGCCGGCGGCGCGTGCGCAAGGATCCGCTCGGCCGTGCGGTGCCGTCACGGCTGATCAACGGGATGCTGCGGCGCTTCACCGGAGTCGCCATCACGGATTTCGGCTGCGCATTCAACGCCTACCGGCGCAGCGCGGTCGAGCCGATGCTCGGGTCGATCGGGAAGCAGAAGTTCACGAAAGCGCTCGTTCTGTCCGGCGGCGCGAGCGTGATCGAGGTCGACGTCGCACACGCACCCCGCGAGGGCCCGTCCCGTTATTCGCCCCTGCGGCTGACGCGGATGGCCTTGCACGTCCTGGCGGGCTTTTGGCCGCAGCCGATCCAGTGGATCGGCGTCGCCCTCGGGATGATCTGCTCACTCGTCGCCGTGGCCCTGGGGGCGTACGGCGTCGTCTACTGGGTCGGCAAGTCCAACTTCCCGGGCCCGCTGTTCGGCGGCGTGGCCGTGCTCTTCGTCCTCGGGATCCAGGGTTTCATCCTCGCCCTGATCGGCGAGTATCTCGGCCGCATCCAACGGGACGTCGAGGGACGACCTCTCTATACGATCGAACGCGAGCTTTGAGCGGCCGCGACGATTGCCTCTTTGAGCTGGTCGTGCAGCGCGCCCTTCTTTAACAGCGCCACCGCGCCGGCTTCCTTCGCCTGGTCGACGATCTTGGGATCGTCGAGGCCCGTGACCAAGATGACGTTCGTCTCCGGGCTGCGTTTTCGCAGTCGCTTGGCCGTCTCGATCCCGTCGACCTCCGGCATGCGCACATCGATCACCGCGACCTCCGCGCCGCCGTCCACGGCGAGGTCGATCGCGGTCGGCCCGTCACTTGCGGTGCCGATCACCTCCAGCCGGTCGTCGTGGCCGAGCAGGAGCGCCAGCGCGTCGACGAAGAGACGGTGATCGTCGACGATCACCACGCGGACGGGCCTCTGCTGGAAGTCTCTGGCCAAGGTCTAGGACCCGAGAGTCTAGGAGCACGTTCCCGGGCTCGCTCGCAATCGAAACACGTAACCTGAGCCAAATGTCGAAGCGCGTGCTGGTCACCGGCGGGGCAGGCTTCATCCCGTCCAACTTCATCCACCACCTCCTGGCGAAGACGCCGTACGAGGTCGTCTCGCTCGACGCGCTCACCTACGCGGGCAACCTCGACAATCTGAGCGGTGCGATGTCGCACGAACGCCTCTCGTTCGTGCACGGCGACATCCGCGACGCCGACCTGGTCCGCGAGGTCGTCTCCGAGGTGGACGTGATCGTCAACGCCGCGGCCGAGTCTCACGTGGAGAAGTCGATCGACGAGGGTGCGCGCGAGTTCGTGACGACCAATGTCGAGGGGACGCAGATCCTGCTCGACGCCGTGCGCGACGCGCCGGTCGAGCGCTTCATCCTGTTCTCGTCGAGCGAGGTGTACGGCACCGCCGAGCACGCCCCGATGGACGAGGAGCATCCGCTCAACCCGCGCAGTCCGTATGCCGCGACCAAGGCGGGCGCCGACCGGCTCGCCTACGCCTACTACGTCACGTACGGCCTGCCCGTCGTGATCGTGCGGCCGTTCAACAACTACGGGCCGCGCCAGCATCCGGAGAAGGTGATCCCCCGCTTCGTCACGCAGGCCCTGCAGGACCGGGAGCTGACGATCCACGGCGACGGTCACGCCAGCCGCGACTGGCTGTACGTCGACGACGACGCGGAGGCGATCGAAGCCGTGATCTCGGCGCCACTCGAGGACGTCGCGGGAGAAGTGCTGAACGTCGCCACGGGGATCGACATCCCCGTGACCGAGATCGCGGACGCCGTGCTCGGCGCACTCGGAAAGCCGTCGTCGCTGAGGGCGTTCGTGACGGAGCGGCCGGGTCAGGTCGACCGGCACATCGGTTCGACGGAAAAGATGGAGCGCTTGACCGGTTGGCGGGCGCGCACGTCGTTCGAGGAGGGCCTCGCGCGCACGATCGCGTGGTACCGCGAGAATGAGGCGTGGTGGCGGGGGATCCTCGAGAGCGAGAACAGGGCAAGCGTCTCCTCGTCCTAGGCGCCGGACCGGCACAGCTCGGCCTCCTGGCCGCGGCGCGGGCGCGTGAGTTGCACGTGATCGCCGTCGACCGGGAGCCCTCGGCGCCCGGCTTTCGCTACGCCGACCGGCGGGCCATCGTCTCGACCGAGGACGAGTCCGGCATCGAGCGGCTGGCGAGCGCCGAACGGGTCGACGGGCTGATCGCGCCCGGAATCGACTGGCCGGTGGCGATCGCCGCCCGCATAGCCGAGCGCCTCGCTCGGCCGCACCCCGTCTCGCCGGAGACGGCCATGCTCTCGACCTCGAAGCTCCGTCAGCGCGAGCGCTTCGCCGAGACCGGCGTCCCGCAACCTGGGTACGAGGTCTGCTCGGGGGCAAAGGAGGCGGCCGACGCTGCGGGGCGGATCGGCTTTCCCTGCGTCGTCAAGGCACCTGACCGTCAGGGCCAGCGCGGGCTGACTCTCGTCGGCTCCGCGGGCGAGGTGGAGGAGGCGGTGAAGATCGCGCTGGCGGCGTCGCGCAGCGCAACGCTGCTCGTCGAGGAGCACGTGCCGGGGCGCGAGCTCACCGTCAACGCCTTTTCGGCCGGCGGCCATTTCCATCCGCTGACGATCACCGACCGGCTGACCGCGCCGCTGCCGGCGTTCGGGGTCGCGCTGACGCACGTCTGGCCGAGCGAGCTCGAGCCGGCGCAGATCGGTGCGGTCGTCGAGGCCGCCTCGGCGGCGGCCCGAGCGGTCGGGATCGAGAACGGGCCGAGCTACACACAGGTGATCCTCGGGCCAGAAGGCCCGCGCGTCGGCGAGCTTGCCGCGCGCCTCGGCGGTGGCCACGACGCGGAGCTCTGCCGGGTCGCCCTTGGAGTTGACCTGAACGGCGCCGCGCTCTCCGCCGCGCTCGGCGAGGAGGTTTCGGCCGCGAGCCTCGCGCCGGTGGCCCGGGTCGGCGGTGCGTGCGTCCGGTTCCTCGTCGCGCCGCCCGGTGAGCTACGCGAGGTGACAGGGGTGGAGCAGGCCTTCGCCGAGGAGGGAATCCGTGGCATCCGCATCTACCGCCGCCCCGGCCACCGCTTCGGGGAGCTGCGACGCGGCGCCGACCGCGCCGGCGCCGTCCTGGCCGTCGGCGGCAGCCGCCAGGAGGCACTGGAGCGTGCGGCACGCGCCGAGGCGATGATTCGCTTCGAGACCGTCGATGTCGAAGCTCTCGTCTAAACGGGAAACCATGCTCGGCTTCCAGCCGCCGGCGATCGGCGACGAGGAGATCGCCGAGGTGACCGAGACCCTGCGTTCCGGCTGGCTGACGAGTGGGCCGCGCGCGGCGGAGCTCGAGCGCCGGATGGCGGAGTTCCTGGAGGCGGAGCACGTGCTCGCGCTCGCGTCGGGCACCGCCGCCTTGCATCTGTCGCTCGTCGCGCTCGGCGTCGGCCCGGGTGACGAAGTGGTCACCTCGCCGATCACCTGGCCGGCGACCGCGAACGTGATCGTGCACACGGGCGCGACGCCGGTCTTCGTCGACGTCCGCGACGACGATCTCAATCTCGATCCCGAGCTTGCCGCGGCGGGGGTGACCGAGCGGACGAAGGCGATTCTGCCGGTCGACCTGGCCGGCCAGCCGGCCGACCTCGACCCCCTGCTCGCACTCGGCCTGCCGGTGATCGAGGACGCAGCGCACGCGGCAGAGAGCCGCTACCGAGGTCGCAAGGTAGGCGCGATCGCCGATGCGACCTGCTTCTCGATGTACGCGACGAAGAACATCGCCGCGGGGGAGGGCGGGCTGATCGCCACGAATCGCAGCGACGTCGCGCAGGCGGTCCAGGATCTCCGCCAGATGCGCCGGGGCGACGGATCGGTCTACGACATCCCGGTCCCGGGCTACAAGGCCAACCTCTCGGACGTGCTGGCGGCGATCGCGCTCTGCCAGCTCGACAAGGTCGACCGGCACCGCGAGATCCGCCTGCGGCAATTCGCGCTGTACGACGAGGCGGTGGCCGAGCTCGACGGCATCACGCCGCTCGCACGCGACGAGCGCGACCTGCACGCCTTGCACCTCTACATCGTCCGCGTCGACCCCGAACGGGCCGGCGCGACGCGCGACGAATACCAGAGCGCGTTGCGCGACGAGAACATCTCGACCTCGATCCACTTCCTGCCCGTGCACCGGCTGACCTGGTACCGCGAGCGCCTGCGCGACCAGCCGCGGCTGCCGGTCGCGGAACGCGCCGGCGGCGAGATCCTTTCGCTGCCGCTCTCGCCCGCGCACTCGGACGAGGACATCGCGGACGTGCTCGCGGCGCTCCGCCGCGTCCACGAGCGCTTCGCACCGTGAAGAGGGGGCTGGTCGTCAGGCTCGCCCTGACGCTGGCGATCACCGGCGGTTGTCTCGCCTACATCCTCTGGCAGCTCGACGTCGGGCGGACGGTGCACATCCTCGTCCACTCGCAGCTCGGCTGGTTCCTGGGCGCCGTCGCGATCATGCTCGGCGGCGTGCCGCCGATGGCGTTCCGGTGGCAGAAGCTGCTCGAGGCACGCGGCGTGCACGAGCGCCTCGGCTGGCTGAACCGCGCCTACCTCGTCGCGTACACGGCGGGGCAGGTGCTGCCGAGCGCGGTCGGCGGCGACGCGTCGCGCATCTTCGAGACCGCGCGACGGCACCCGGGCCGGCTCGGCGACATGTCGGCGATCGTCGTGCTCGAGCGCGCCCTCGGCGGTGTCGCGACGTTGCTGCTGGCGGCAGTGGGCTTTGCTCTGGCGATCGGTCAGTACAACGTCGGCCCGTATCTCTGGGTCGAGGGAGTGTTCGTCGCCGGCACGGTCGTGCTGGCGGTGCTGTTCTTCTCGCGCCGCGTCCGTGGCGTGATCCGCCGCTTCGTGCCGTTGCTGCGGCGGCTGCGTCTGGAGCGGCCGCTGCGCGCGTTCTACGAGGGCGTCCACGTCTTCCGCGGGCACGTGCGCCTGATGGTCTGGATCTCGCTGCTGACGCTGGCGGTGCAGGCGGTGCGCGTGCTGGCGATCTGGATGGCGGGCAAGGCCGTCGGCGTCGACCTCTCGCCGCGGCCGTACTACGTGATGGGGCCGCTCCTCTTCCTCGTTCTGCTCGTTCCCTTCACCGTCAACGGGATCGCGGTGCGCGAGGCCTTCTTCGTCAGCTTCCTGACGCAGCTGGGGGTCGAGAAGGAGGCTGCGCTCGCGACGGGCTTCCTCTTCTTCGTCGTGACGGTCGGGTTAGCGCTGCCGGGCGCCGTCATCCTGGCGCTGGAGAACCTGCTCCCTCACGGGAGGTCCGCCGACGGGACGAAGACCACCCGCCCGGGCGGGTCTCCCCCGTCGACGACGTAGGAGTAGAAGAGCCCCGGCGGCTCGAGCTGCGCGAGCACCGGACCGTGGCCCGGAGGCGTGATCGCCGTGTCGCGTCCGTCGGCGAGACGCAGCAGATGCACCGCCGACGATGTCACGTAGACGGCGACGCCACCTTCGACGTCCGTGAGCGTGCTGGTGGGCGGCACCGGCCAGCGATGCAGCGCGGTCCCGGAGCCCGCGTCGTAGTGCGCTAGCACCGGGCCTTCATGCAAGACGACGTCGCGCCCCTGGAGCGCGGCTTCGGTGAAGCCGGCCGTCGCGACGGTCGCGAGTGGACGTGCGGATGAGTCGAGGACCTCCACCATTCCCGGCCCGGTCGCCACGAGAACCCTGTCGGCGTCGACCGCCAAGGGCGTGAGCTCGCCGACGCTCGTCGTCAACTCCCGGGCCGCCTCGCCGTCCAGCCTGAAGAGGTGCGTGTTGCGCTTCGGACCGAGAGCGGTGCCTTCCCAGCTGTCGAAAACGATCAGGGATCCCTTCCCCGCGAGGTCGCCGATCGGCGTGGCGCGCGGGCACGAACGGTGCGGCGGAGGGCAGATGCCCGCCACCGGGTGCGTGTCCGGGCGCGACTGCGTGGCCGTGTCCAGGTAGTAGTCGACCACGCCGAGCGTTTGGCCGTAACTGCCAAAGGCAACGCGATCGCCGGCGAGCGCCGTCCGGAACTTTCCGCCGCACAAGGGGAAGCGCGTGATGGATCGCTGCATGGTGTCCCAAAGCTCCAAGCAGCTGAGGCCGGTCCCTGCAAACGTGTATGCAAGGCGGCCGCCGTCCGCTGTCAGCTCGCGGATCGCGCGCGTCGTGCTCAGGATATTGCCGTCGGCGCGCGTGTCCGATGCGAGCCCCGGTGGGACCTGCCTTGCCTTGATCTGCGTGACCGCTCGGAGATGCGGGATCCACACCGGGTCGAGGTTCGAGTAGCCGTACGTGGTCCCCTCGGTGACCCGGTCAGCCTGTCCGTCCAACGTGACGACCCAGACGTCGACACCGTCGAGGCTCTCCCGCTCCCCGCGTGTGAAGGCGAGGCGGCGCGAATCGGGCGCCCAGGCCGGAGCGCGGCTCCAGAAGTCCGCATCGGCGAGGTGCCGGTAGCCGCGGCCGTCCGGGTGCACGATCGCGATGCCGTCGTCGCAACAGAGAGCGAGCCAGGTTCCATTGGGCGACCAGGTCGCGTTCTCGTCCCCGCTGGTGATCCGGCGTCGACGGCCTTTCAGATCCGTGATGTACACGCCGCGTGCCGCGGGATCCCTGCCCCTCCAGGTCGGGCCGCACGAGTGGAACGCGAGCATCGTTCCGCGGGGCGACCAGCTGGGAGCCTGGAAGACGCAGAACGCGAGGCGGGTCGCATTCGTCCCGGCCGACGTCATCGTCCAGAGCTCGCCTTCGCTGACGAAGGCGATGCGTCCGCCGCCGGGCGACCACTGCGGATCCGACGCGTTGAGGAGTAGTTCCGGCAACAGGTGGAGGCCGTGCCCGTTCGCCGCGACGGTGTAGATCCGGCCGCCGCGGACGAACGCCAGCCGGCGGGAGTCCGGCGCCCAGGACGGTTGCTTGGCCCCGCGCACCAGCAACCGTTCATGTTCGCGCGTGTCGCGAAGCCACAGGTCGTAGGTGAAGTTCGGGCCCTTCCGGGTGAACGCCAAGAGCTTTCCGTCCGGCGACCAGGCGAGCCGGCTGCCGAGCTCCGCACGTGTCGTCACGTTCTGGAGCGGCCCGCCACGCGCGCCGACCGCGTCGATCGCCATCGTGAGGGGTGAGTCCACCGGCGCATCGCGACCGCTGAAGAAGGTGAGGGCGCCTGCGGGAGCGCTCGCCGTGGACCGCGCGGAGCCGGGGCTTCCGCCTGCGACGGCGA
>WNGD01001712.1_pt1 | contig 23489 bp, 23 predicted proteins | sample 5400671 | NCBI WGS metagenome assembly WNGD01 (sample SAMN13153369, study PRJNA577476) | soil metagenome | isolation source: 40 cm soil or saprolite under grassland replicate 2 | place: USA:California | collected 2016-06-15
GAAAGGTAGGCTTCAAAGGTTCGCGCAAGAGCACGGCGTATGCAGCGCAAATGGTCGCGCAGGACGCCTCGCGGCAGGCGATGGGCCACGGGCTGAAAGAAGTAGAAGTGTTGGTCAGAGGGCCGGGAGCTGGACGCGAATCCGCCGTGCGCGCTTTGCAGGCAGTCGGGCTCGATCTCACGCTTATTCGCGACGTCACGCCTGTGCCGCACAACGGTTGTCGTCCGCCGAAACAACGCCGCGTATAACGCTATCAGCTATTAACTCTCAACTATCATCTTTCTGAAATGGGCAGATACACCGGACCAAAAACCAAAGTAAGTCGCCGTTATGGTGTGCCGATTTTCGGTTCCTCCAAGGCGTTGGAGCGGAAAAATTATCCGCCCGGTATGCACGGCCCGAGAGGTGCGCGACGCAAACAATCCGACTACGCGATTGCGCTCGGCGAGAAACAGAAGCTGCGCTATCAATACGGACTTCTGGAGCGGCAGTTCCGCCGCATTTTCCAGAGCGCACTGCGCAAGCGCGGTGTGACCGGTGAAACGCTGCTGCAGTTACTAGAGACGCGGCTTGATAACGTGGTTTACCGCCTTGGCCTTGCGAACACCCGCAGCGCTGCGCGCCAGCTTGTGTCGCACGGCCATGTGCTGGTCAACGGTCGCACCGTGAATATTGCTTCCTACAACGTGAAAGCGGGCGACGAGATCAAGATCAAAGATAAACCTAAATCCCGCCAACTCGTGCTGCGGAATCTTGACCTTACGCAAATTGTTCCCGTGCCTGATTGGTTGACGGTCGATCGCGACGCGCTCAGCGGCAAAGTCGCGCGCATCCCCTCCCGGGAAGAGATGCAGCCCATCGTGAACGAACAGCTGATCGTCGAGCTGTACTCGCGGTAGGGCGATTCACCGAATCGCCCAAGGACGATTGTGGTCAATCGTCCCTACCTTCCAGATATTCGAGCGCCTTATCGTAACTCTTGCGCTCGAGATAATGCGCCAGCCGAGGATCAACTGGATTTGGAAGCGCCGCTTGCAACGTCTCGATCTTTTCAGAAACTACCCGCAATCGTGCGATGTGATTTGCCTCGTCGCGACGGCTTTGTTCATCACGGATGATGGCGACTCGTTCGCGTAAAGCTTCTTTAAGATTCGCGATTACGTTTTCCATTAGTTCAGCAACCACGGATTACACGAATTAACACGGATAGAAAATTGGCTCAGCGCGGGCCTGATTCAGAAAGAAGTTGTCGCTTCGCTTCAAGCCAATCGGACTCGGTGTCACCCGGCAATGCAAATCTGCGGCGGCGTTCGGAGATGAAGTAGGCGCGGAGACGAATTGCTTCGTCCGATGGCTCCGCAAGTCCTCTTCCCGCCTCGGCAGGCATTGAAATCTTTGCTCTGTTGTCAGCGGCACCTTTCCCGGCACTCGTACCGCGTGTTTTTCGACTCGCGGTTCCACGACGCGTGCTCTGGCCTTTGCCGACTTGCACTGCGGAGGGCGACCCGCCGGCTTCTGGTGGCGCTTGACTTTTATTTTGGACAATTCTCGTTTTTTTCGGCACAAATTGATGCTGTTGATGATTTCATTTCGTTTACCGCGCATCCGACGATCCGCAAGCAGTTTCTCGCATGCGTTTGGTCGAACCAGGAATCAGCATAACTTTTTCCTATGAGACATCTTGTTTTCCGTTGGATTGTGACAACAGTGGCTGTGTTCGTGGCGGCACCGATTGTGGGCATTAACTACGGGGACCGCCTCGGTTGCCTGCTGGGCGCGTCACTTCTGCTCGGAATTGTGAACGCTTTTGTTCGTCCAGTGCTGTTGTTATTGAGCCTGCCATTGATTCTGCTGACGCTGGGGCTTTTCATTTTGATCATCAACGCGCTGATGCTGAAATTCGTCGGCCAGATCGTACCCTGTTTTCAAGTGCCCGGCTTCTGGCCGGCCTTTTTCGGCGCTATCATCATTTCGATTGTCAGTTGGTTGCTCAGCGCATTTTTCCGTGGAAGCGATGGGCGTATTTATCCGCTTACCCATCATACCCAAATCCGGCGCGTCCGGGGGCGGGTTCTTGAGCATGGGAAATCACGAATGTGGAATGACGAATGACGAAATAATTACAAAGCTCGAATGATCAAATGATCCATCAATGTGATGAATCCTCCTGTTTCGGCATTCGGATTTTGTCATTCCTTCGTGCTTCGACATTCGTGCTTCGTCATTTTCCTATCGCTCAGCGAGGTCCAGATTGCGAGACGCGAGACATCCGTCTCAATCGTGAAGCCGATTTACGCAAGATACTTGCTTAGCCGCGAGCGCAGTTCTGAGCGCGCGCGAAAGAGTACGCTTTTTACAGCGGGAACGGAGAGATCGAGAACCTCGGCGATTTGCTCGTAGCTAAGCTGCTCATACCTGCGCAGCACCAGTGCCATCCGCTGAGTTTCTGGCAGCTGCAGAATTGCTTCCTCGATCGTTCGCTGAAGTTCCGACTCCAAAAGCGACGCATCCGGCGCGAGATTCGTCTCATCCTTCAGAGGCGGATCTTCGGTGCCGGGTTCTGACTGAAGCGGAACATGCGCGTGACGCTTCGTACGGCGCAGCTCGTTGAAAACCAGATTGCGCGTGATTTTCAACAGCCACGTCGTGAATTTGGCGCGCGGGACATATCGGCGCGCGCTTTTCCAGACCCGGATAAAAACCTGCTGCGCGATATCTTCTACGTCCGAATTGCTGCTCAACATCCGCGCCACCGTGCCCGCCACCAAGGCTTGATGTCTTTCAATCAGTTCTTCGAACGCGCTGGTATCGCCCCGGCTCACCAGCCGCATCAGCCGCACGTCTTCAGCGTCTTCCTCCGATCTCCCTTGATTTCCTGGATCGCTAGCAGCCATCGCTCAATTAGACGGTAGCATCGGGCGGGCGTTGCGAAAATCTGACTATCCTGCTCTCATTCGCCCCCACGGTTTTTGTTGCAAGCTGGGAGGGCACTGTGCATTCTTGAGCGCCAACATGTTGTTGTAGCCGCCGGATGAATTACCTACTCCTTCCAAAAGAACTCAGGCCAATTGCCGAAAAAGTTGAGACGGCCCAGCGAATCTCAGAGGCCGATGCGGTTGCGCTTTACCGTTCGAACGACCTGAACGCGCTCGGAATGATCGCCAACGTTTTGCGCGAGCGAAAAACTGGCAACTACGCGACCTACATTCACAATCGTTACATCAATTACTCCAACATCTGCATCCTTTCCTGTCAGTTCTGCGCTTTTGCGGCTAGAAAGCGTGATGCGCACGCCTTCGAATACGCGATTGATGAAATTACCAGCGCTGTCCGGGAGGCGCTGCCCCTTGGGATAACCGAAGTCCACATGGTCGGCGGGCTGCATCCGACGCTAAAGAAGGACTGGTATCTCGATCTTTTGCGTCGTCTGCGCGCACTTGATCCGCAACTTCACATCAAGGCATTTACCGCCATCGAGGTTCGTCATTTGTCTCGACGAATCTTTCGCATGCCGATCCGCGACACGCTGGAGACTCTGCGCGAAGCGGGTCTCGGTTCTATCACCGGCGGCGGCGCCGAAATTTTCGATCCCGTCGTGCGTGATCAGATTTGTCGCGGCAAAGAGACCGCCGCCGAATGGCTCGATGTGCATCGCATGTGGCATCAGATGGGCGGCCGCAGCACCTGCACCATGCTCTACGGTCACATCGAAACGGCTGCTCAACGTGTGGATCACTTGCGGCAGCTTCGCGAGTTACAAGATGAGACGCGCGGGTTCACTGGCTTCGTTCCCTTTGCGTTCGAGCCGTCGGCAGCCCACGGGATGCTCGCTCACATAAAACGCGCCTCTGCATTTGAACAGCTTCGCAATCTCGCGGTGAGCCGAATTTACCTGGATAATATCGACCACCTGACCGCATATTGGGTAAGCTTGGGACTGCCGCTGGCGCAGGTCTCGCTCAGCTACGGCGTGGACGATCTGCACGGCACAATTTTGGAGGAGAAAATTTTCCACATGGCGGGCGCGACGACACCGCAGCAGCAAACCGTGGCTGCACTGGAACACGCCATCCGCGAGGCCGGCCGCGTACCCATGCAGCGGGACAGTTATTATCGGCACTTGAACGGTGCGAAACGACTCAGCCGACCTGACGAGCGCGAATTGGTTTGCGCGTAGTCCTTGCTGTCATTCCGAGCAAAGTTGAGGAATCTCGTGGCAAGGTCCAAGGTAATTCCACAGGGTTCTTCGGCTACGCTGCGGTTTGCGCAGGATGACAGGCGTCGTTCACTGATCACTTGAGCTCCCTTCGTATCGGTTGCGTAAAATATCTGAACGCACGTCCACTCATTCGCGGATGTCCGGGTGGCATCGAGTTTGATCATCCGTCGGTGTTATGTGAACGACTCGCGAAAGGCGAGCTCGATGTCGCGCTGGTCTCCAGTTTCGAATTTCTGCGCAACCCGATTTACCGGATTGTTGATGAGGTTTCCATTTCATCCGACGGATCGGTTTACAGCGTCGTCGTCGCGCATCGCGGCGACATTTCCGAGATCAAAGAAATCGAGCTCGACCCTGCATCGCAAACTGCGGTCAATCTCCTGCGCTGCCTCCTCGCTGAGCGCGGGCTGAAGCCGCGCTTGATCCGGCGTAGCACGGGCATCTTGCCTGTGGGGCCAGCGGGCGTCTCGCCTGCTGTGGCGAAATCAGGTCTGGTCCGTCGCGCGCAACTTCTCATCGGTGATCAAGCCATTCGCTTCCGGCAAAAACACGCGGATGAATTTCAATTTTGGGATCTCGGCTGGCAATGGAAAAAACTTGTCGGCCTTCCATTCGTTTACGCGCTCTGGCTAATTCGCCCCGAACTCGCCGATGCGAAACAAATCGCGAATCGCCTCCGTACTCTTCGTGATCGAAACTTGGCCAATCTCGAGGAGTTGATCTCGGAAGTTGTAGCCGGGGTCGCTGACCCCGGTGACCGAAAGGAATTCGATTACCAATTCTGCGCCCGCTATTATCGCAAACATCTTCGATTCAGCTTTGGTGAAGAAGAGAAAGAAGGCCTGCGAACGTTCGCGAAGCTATGCGCGAAGCATGGCTTGCTTGAAAAATGCGATCTTAGGTTCGATCTGGTGTAGCCAAGAAAAGGATTTCTAGGGATTTCTCAGCGTTCGGAAATTACCGCTTCTCGAATCATTGCGAAAGATACAAGTGCTTCGTAGCGTCTTGTCAGGAAGTTCTCCGCGAATAAACTGATCGGTGCAACACCGATGGATTTTAGCGCCGCGTGAGGAGTTGAATGTCGGCGCGATTGGCTGGAGCGAAATTTGCGGGTCCGAATGCATTGCGCGGTTGCTTTTGCGAAAAGGATTCCATTCCCTGGAGGAAGTTGAAAACTTTTTGCGGCCGCGTCTTAGCTCGTTGACCGATCCGTTTTTGCTGCCGCAAATGCGCGCGGCGGTTTCGCGAATTCTCGCGGCGCTGGATCGACACGAACGCATCGTCCTTTTCGGGGATTACGATGTGGATGGCGTGACTTCGCTGGCGTTGCTTGATGAAATGTTGCGCGCTTACGGCGCCACCCCGGAATTATTTTTGCCGTTGCGCATGGAAGAGGGCTACGGTTTGAGCCGCGAAAGTATTGAGCGTTGTGTCAAACAACATCGACCGCAATTACTCATCGCCCTTGATTGCGGCACCTCGTCAGTGAACGAGATCTCTGAACTGAAGAAACGCGGGGTAGATGTTATCGTGCTTGATCACCATGAGCCCAAGTCCGAGTTGCGTGACTGCGTTGCGGTCGTGAATCCGAAGCTGACGCAGTGCGGAATGGAATATCTCTGCAGTGTTGGGATCGTCTTCAAACTCTGCCACGCGCTATTAAAAACCAGGCTGCTGACCGGGTTCGATCTCAAATCGAAGCTTGATCTTGTGGCGCTCGGTACGGTGGCGGACATCGTGCCGCTGCGTGGCGAGAACCGTGTTCTGGTACAGCGTGGCGCGCTCGAGATCGCGCGGTCGTCGCGTGTTGGTCTGCGGAAATTGATGGAAGTCGCCGGAGTCCGGGCACCAATTTTGCCCGAAGATATCGGTTATCGGCTCGGCCCGCGATTGAATGCTGCGGGGCGTTTGAGCACGGCGGAGAAATCTTTGCGACTACTCCTCACGCAGGACGAAAGCGAAGCAGCAGTGCTCGCGGCGGAACTCGATCAGCAAAACCGCGAACGCCAGGAGGTGGAACAGGAAATCTTTGATGCAGCGATAGAGGGAATAGACAGCCAGTTCGACGCGGCTCGTGATGCCGCTATCGTGGCAGGCGCGCGCGGCTGGCATCCCGGAGTTCTCGGTATCGTGGCGTCACGGATTGTTCGAAAATATCATCGGCCCGCAATTGTGATCGGCTTCGACGAGAGCGGAATGGGCAAGGGAAGCGGGCGAAGCATCGAAGGGTTGAACCTGGTCGAAGCGCTGAATCGTTGCGCCGACAGCCTCGGCAACTTCGGTGGACATGAGATGGCGGCCGGGCTGGCGGTGCGCGAGGGAAATTTCGATCTTTTTACCAAAGCATTTCGTAACGCCGCGCGCGAGCTTCTGTCCGACGAAGCATTGCAACCTTGCCTGCGACTGGACCATGAGCTGGCATTCACCGAGATAGACGTTGATTTTCTGCGCTGGCACGAAATGCTACAGCCGTTTGGAAACGGAAATCCACAGCCGCTGTTCCTTGCGCGTGAAGTTGAGCCAGTTGCGCCGGCGCGCGTGATGAACGAAAAGCACTTGCTCCTTCGTTTGCGCCAGGGCGATCGCCATCGGCGCGCGGTTTATTTTAACGGCGCACCGAATCAATTGCCCCCGGCGCCGTGGGATGTGGCATTCCGAATTCGCGCGGATGAATATGGAGGTGAGACGTTGGTTGCGATGCACATCGAAGCGGTGCGAGCGGCGGAGCCAATGTAATGAGCAAGGTTCTTGAACAAAAAGTTCGTGACGGCGAGGTTGCCGTCGCCAGCATGCGAGGCGCGTGCGCTCCTCAGGTTTCACAATCGCTTGAAGAGCTAAACTGGATCCCGCGGCCGCGTCTGCTCGCGCTGCGGCGCCTCGGGATTGAGACGGTAGAAGACTTGCTCACTCATTTCCCCCGCCGCCACGAAGATCGCACCGAGTTCCCGCGTTTTCCACGCGAGGAAAGCGATGTTCCGGTCTGTCTTTGCGGTGAGGTAGTTAAAACGTCGCTGCGTCGTTTTGGCGGATGGAAAAAAATTTTTGAGGCCACGCTCCAAGAGTCGCAGGCAAATGCTCTGAGCGAGCCGCTGGTGTGTCGATGGTTCAACCTGCATTACGTGCAAAAAATGATCGCCACCGGCCAGCGTATTGTTGTCTTTGGAAAGCCACGTCTCCGTGGGAAGCGAATTTGCATGGATCATCCGGAGTTCGAAGTGATTGAGAACGATGAGGAAATATCGATCCATTTCCGCAGGATCACGCCCATCTATCCAGCGACGGAGGGTCTTTCACAGCGCGCCTTGCGCAGCATCGTTTATCGGCTTTTAAATGAGCTTCGTCCCGCGCCGGCGGGATTCGAAACATTATTGCCGCGTGCACTCATGAATGGCGACATGACGCGGGCGGCGGCGATTCGCGCCATTCATTTCCCGAAAAATTGGGAGGAGCGGGATGCCGCGCGTGAGCATTTGGTCCTCTCTGAATTCTTTGCAATGCAAATGCTGATTGCATCCCGAGGCACCGATGCGTCGATTCGCACTGGCGAGGCGCACTGCGGGTCCGGCGTATTGTTGGACAGATTTCTGAAGGCGCTTCCGTTCGAACTGACGCGCGCGCAGGAGAAAGTCATCGCAGAAATCCACCACGATCTTGCGGCTACGCATCCGATGAACCGTTTGCTGCAAGGCGATGTTGGCTCAGGCAAAACGGTCGTCGCAATAGCGGCGATGCTTCTTGCGGTTGAAGGCGGATATCAGGCAGCATTCATGGCGCCTACGCAAATTCTGGCGGAGCAACATTACGATGTGTTGCGGCGCTGGCTCGAGCCGCTGGGCGTACGCCTCGCACTACGAACGGCCGCGCGACAGGAGGAGAGCGGGCCGCTGCCGCTGTTTAAGCATAGACGGGATTCCGCGCGCGAAGGAGTTCCGGGGAGCACAGGCTGCCAGCCTGTCGTGTCCGGCAGCCTGCCGGACACACGAGCGCGTGCAATGTCCGAAGGCGCAGATGAGCCGCACTATCATCGCCGGAACCTCCCACACTTTGAACGTCCCTGGGCCAAGTACGCGATCACGTTTGCCACGCGAAATCATCGCCAATTGTCGGAGAAAACGCGTGACATCGTGCTCCAATCAATCCTGCGTTGGAAGGATCGGCGCTACGAACTGTATGCGGCCTGCGTAATGCCAGACCATGTGCACCTGTTGATCGAGCCGATGATCGAGCGCGATGATGGCTCCGGTAATCCGATCTTTTTTCCTCTTTCGAAAATACTGCACAGCATCAAGTCGTTTACCGCGAATCGAATCAACAAGATTGAAAACAGCAATGAACCTGTCTGGGAAACAGAATCATTTGATCGTCTGATCCGATCGGAGAGCGATCTGCAAGAGAAATTTCGTTACATTACGCGTAATCCTTGGGATGCGGGCATAGCGAAACAAGATGAAGATTATCGGTGGGTTTGGTACCCGGGGAGCTACAAAGCCCGGGAGTTCGCGGCAAGCTGCCGCGAACAACAGGCTGGCAGCCTGTGCTCCCCGGATCAGACGCTGCCGCCGGAAACGCCCCAAATCATCGTCGGGACGCACGCATTGCTCTACGACAACGTGTCGTTTTCAAATCTTGGACTCGCGGTGATTGATGAGCAGCACAAGTTCGGGGTGGCGCAACGTGCCCGACTGACTGCGCGCGAACCAGCGCCCGATGTGCTGGTCATGACCGCCACGCCGATCCCGCGCACGCTAACGATGACGATTTACGGCGACCTCGATGTTTCAACCATCGACGAGATGCCACGGAACCGGGGAAAAACCGTCACTGCGGTGCGCGATACTACGAAACTGGGCGAAGTCCTCAGCTTTTTACGAACGCAATTAGAAAGGGGCCGCCAGCTCTACGTGATCTATCCGTTGATAGATGAGAGTGAAAAATTAGACGTGAAAGCCGCTGCGGCTGAGTACGAGTTATGGCGGGAACGCCTCCATCCCTTTCGCTGCGAATTGGTCCATGGCCGAATACCGGCGCCGGAGAAACAAAAGATCATGGAACGCTTTCGGCGCGGCGACACGAGCACGTTGATCAGCACGACTGTGCTCGAGGTCGGCGTCGATGTTCCCAATGCCGGCGTGATGCTGATTGAAAACGCGGAGCGTTTTGGTCTGGCGCAACTGCATCAACTTCGGGGACGGATCGGTCGGGGAGAGCATAAATCCTATTGTATCTTGCTGACCTCGTCTCAGGCGAAGGAGGCTTCCGAGAAGCTCGCCGTTTTGGAAAGAACCAGTAACGGCTTCGAAGTGGCCGAAGCAGACTGGGAATTGCGTGGCCCGGGCGATTTGCTCGGCACGGCGCAGAGCGGTCTGCCTGCGCTGAAGATCGGTAACTTGAAGACGGATGCGCATTTGATGCGGCGCGCGCGCGGGGCTGCCATGTCAATCTTCCAGGCAGATCCGCGGCTGGAATCGCCTGAGAATCAACGTTTCCGGCGCTTAATTGTCGAAAAACACGGACGGACTTTTTCCAACGTCAGTTAATGAAAAATCTCGCGAAATTTTTACTGTTTGTCCTGCTGGTCAGCGCGGGAATTTCCCTCCTCTACGATTATCGCCTTAAGCATGGAGGCTTGAAATTACCTTCCACGCGGACGCCGGAAAAGTACACGCTGGCTTCGGGCCCGAGCGTGGACTCAAAGCAGGTAGCTTCTCTAGAGGCGTTGAACCGGGAGCGTCGCTCTCTGGTGAGCAGCGTGCTTCCGTCCGTTGTTGCCGTGAAAACATCAAAAAAAATCGGCATTCGACGCGAGTATGGGCTTGATCCGTTCGAGTTTTTTTTCGGCAACCGGCAGCGGCGATTTCGCAGTCCACGCGACGAGGCGCTGGTGCAGAGTTCGCTGGGCTCCGGTGTGATTGTGACCAATGAAGGTCACATTATCACGAACAATCATGTAGTCGCCCAGGTGGACGAGATCGAGGTGCAGTTGAGCGACGGACAAACCAAGAAAGCGCGCTTGGTCGGCGCAGATGAGCAGGTCGATCTGGCTGTGCTTAAGATCGACAATCCCAGCGTAAAGCCACTCAAACTTGCTGACTCGGATACGGTGCAGCCCGGAGATTTTGTCTTGGCCATCGGCAATCCATTTGGTTTCGAGGAAACGGTCACGGACGGAATCATCAGTTCGAAGGGGCGGCCGAATCGGAGCGATTTTTTCGGTGACTTACTGCAAACCAATGCGGCAATTAATCCAGGGAACAGCGGTGGCCCTTTGATCAACCTCCGCGGCGAAGTGATCGGGATTAATACAGCGATCGCCTCAACGACGGGCGGTTCGCAGGGAGTGGGGTTCGCGATTCCCTCGAACACGGTTCGTAATGCGCTGGAAAGTTTACTGAAACAGGGCCGGATCATTCGCGGGTACCTTGGCATCCAGACGCGAGCTTTGCAGCCCGGTGAAGACGGCGCGGACACCGAGGGCGTGACGGTTGCGGAAGTAATGGCAGGGTCGCCCGCAGCTCAGGCGGGCGTTCAACCGGGCGATGTTGTCCGCAAATTCGATGGGCACGAGGTGAAGAATTTCAGCGCGCTGCGGACTCTCGTGGCCCAGACCCAGTTGAATAAACAAGTCGAACTTGAAATCGTACGTGACGGGAAACCGCTTAAAGTGAAGGCGCAGATCAAAGAGCAACCGATTGATCACGACACAGCGCGGGCTGTTCCTCGGCAAAACGAGCCGCAGCCGCAAACTCCGCGACAACCGAGCGATGAAGAAGCGGCCAGCAGTCCTCTTGCTGCGATTCATGTGGAAGAGCTGACGCCGGAGATGGCGCGTCAGCTTGATCTACCCTCGAATGTGCAAGGCGTATTAGTCACAGGCGTCGATCCCGATAGCGGCGTGGCAGAATTACAGAAAGGGGATGTGATTGAAGAAATCAATCAGCAACCGGTCACATCAGTTTCAGATTACAACAAGATCGCTGCCGCACTCGAGCCGAGCCAACCGCAAGTCTTATCGGTTTGCCGGCATCGGGCGCGTTCGTTTCTAGTCCTGCGACCGCGCTAACCGCGTCGGAACACCTGGAAACGTGGGAATGTGCCGGCCTTTTCAGGTACCCGCGAATCACGCGAATTGACGCTAATAAAAATGACAGAAATAATTCATGGGACGTTGAGGCTGAAGCACGGTGGTGAAGTGTTGATACGAACGCGGCGCCAGCCTGATCGGACAAAGACCACAACTGACTTTCCCGATCTCTCCTTCTGATGTATTCGCGTTTATTCGCGTGATTCGCGGGCTCGTCCGATTCAGCACGCGATGGCGTGACGCCGGCAAACGCCAGAGAGCATTTCCCAAAGCGCCTCGAGCACGCGGTTCACTGACGCTTTTACAGACTCGAAATTCTGCTTGTCGATGTACGCAGCGAGCATCTTTCGCTCGGCGTCAGAATGTTCGCGATCCGCTTCGATGTGGACGGTGAAATACTGATAATGCTCGGGACTGGTGAAGCCGTAGTGTTTTTTTAGTCCGTCAATTTTCGATTCACAGATCTCTGGTATTTGGCTCTCGTAGGCGTAGAGTGCTGCGAGACCTTCAGCGGTCGATCCATCGCGGCAAACTTGCCGAAATATATCGATCAAGTCCGTCGTTTCGGACCACTTTTCAGATTTGCGTACATCGGATGCAGAAACGCCGAGACCTTCAGCAAACTTGAGCCAAAGCTCGGGATGATTCGGTGAACCTGCTTCCTCGTCGATCAAATTCGACAAGAGTTGTTTGCGCGTTGCTTGATCCTCGCACTTCGCGTGCGCCGCCGAAAGATACGTGGGGAATGCCACGACATGGTGATAGTACTGCCGCGCATAATCCGCGAGCGCGTCCCTGCTCAGCTCCCCACGCGTCCACGCGAGATAGAAGGGATGTTTCAAGAGATGTTTCGCCGCGATGTTTTTATCTATTTCGTCGAGATGTTTGTTCATAGGACCTGTTATCTTCCACAGATTACGCAGACTTGCACAATCTCGATTTTTTCAATCTGCGCTAGTCTGCGAAACCTGTGGACATTTTTATGCTGATTTCAAACTGTGTTTGATGCCGCGGATGGGGATGACGACCCAGGTGGGGCGGTGATTTAGTTCGTAGCCGATTTCATACACCGCTTTGTCGAGCAAATAGGCTTGGAGCATAATTTGAAGGTCGTCGCTGTTTTTGGGGATGAAAATCGCGCCGGCGGTCGTGTTCAAATAGCTTTGCAGAAAGACGCTGCTCGCCTGGCGATACCAAAGATCGGCCCAGCGCTCAAGGAACGGCACGTCTTCTTTACGCATGGCAGGCTGCCAGAGCGCGCTGTAAGCCGCGTATTGAAACGAGCGCATCATGCCGGCGACGTCACGCAGTGCCGAGCGTTTCAGTTTGCGCTCGCTTAGCGCACGGGCCGGTTCACCTTCAAAATCGAGAATCACAAAATCTTTGCCGGTATAAAGCAACTGCCCAAGATGATAGTCGCCGTGAATCCGAATTTTCGCGGCGTTCGTGCGGCGATCGAGCAGCCGTTTTTCGCACGCGAGTATTTCCTGTTCCGCAGCAAGCACTTCCTTCGCTTCATCTCGAAATGCCCGGGAGAGATCTGGCAATTTCTTTTTCAGAAGAGTAAAGGCGCGCCGCAGTGATGCCCGCATGTTTTGGTAAACCGAGCGCTGCGCCATGGCGTTAAAAGGCTCCGGCGCGAACGCGGGATTGTCCGTGCGTGAGGCGAGTGCAAGATGCAGTTCGCCCGTACGTTGTGCTAATAGCTTTGCCTTGTCGGGATACACCCCGCCAATCAGTTCGTCGAGAAGCGCACCGGGCGGCGCTGTTTCATTCTGAAGATCGGCTTTGCGCTCCAACACTCGTTCATAATAGCGGCCGATCGCGTCCACGGTGAGTGTCCAAACGTTGCCTTCGCTCGCGACCGCGCGTTGCAAGAGGCAAACCACAGTCGGTTCAGCCTTTGTCCGGCGGTATTCGAGTGCCCCGACAAAAGCCGGCACGTTTGGAAACTGGGTATGCTCCGTGAGGAACCGGTTTAGTTCAACGTCAGGGTTCACCCCATCTTCAAGTTTACGATACAGTTTCAGGAAAAATCCGTTGTCGAAGAGCATCGAAGAGTTGCTTTGTTCCGCGCCGAAAACCTGTGACTTACCGGAAGCAAGGAGATGATCTGGCTCCAGCTTGTCGCTGGCGAGGCCGACGAGATCGCTGGCCTGTCCTTTGATGGCTTGGCGTTGTACGATCGCCTCGAACAGTTGCGAGCGAAACGTCGTGTCCCAGATCGCATCGAACAGAATCGCTCCGCCGCTGTCCGCGAAATGCGCGATGATCGCGTGCGAGGCGCTCTGGGAAACCTGGCGCGCCGCTTCGCCGGAGGCGATCTTCACCGGAATGGCATACGTTTCTGTAGGAGCATCCAGATAGTTTAACTCAACGAACAAAAGTCGCGCGCCGTCGCGGTCGGGGGAAATGGCAAGCTGCTCAATCACCTTGAGATCGCGAAAGGTCCGCGCCTTGGAGCCAAACCAGCGGGAGTTGCGGACGTAATTGGGCAAGATTTCGCGCTCGAGCTGTTCTCGCTGGCTATTACCAAGCAGAATGTCCAGATCGGCCGGCGCTTTGATCGTTGGCACAACGCGTTTCTTCGACGCACGGCGAGCGTCGGTCGGCGCTTGCAGCGCGAACCAATAATAGGCATGCGGGCCGAGCGTGATGACGTAGCGCGATTTCCTGATCGGCCGAAACAGATTGCGGCTAAAAACTTCCATTGGCACGTAGCCGGCGAAGCGCGATAGATCCAACTCCGCGGACTGCGCGAAGCGCGAAAGGTTCGCCACGACCACTATGGTCTCGTTTTCCCAACGGCGGAGGAACGCCAGAACTTTCGCATTGTCCGGGTTGAGAAATTCGAGGGAGCCGCGCGAGAACGCCTTGAAGTTTTTTCGCATGGCGATGACCCGTCGCGTCCACCACAGCAGCGAGGAGAGATTCTTCTGCTGGTTCTCAACGTTGACCGCTTCGTAGTGATATTCCGGATCGATCGTGACCGGCAGATAAAGCTGCTGTGGGTTCGCTCTCGAGAATCCCGCGTTGCGGTCCGGGCTCCACTGCATTGGCGTGCGACAACCATTGCGATCGCCCAAATAAAAATTGTCGCCCATCCCGATCTCATCGCCGTAGTAGACGATGGGGGTGCCAGGCATTGAGAATAGGAGCGTATTCAGCAGCTCGATTTTGCGGCGACTGTTTGCAAGCAGCGGAGCAAGCCGCCGGCGGATGCCAAGATTAATCCGCGCGTGCGGATCGGTAGCGTAAACCCGATACATGTAGTCGCGCTCTTCATCCGTGACCATTTCGAGCGTGAGCTCGTCATGGTTCCGCAGAAACATCGCCCACTGGCAATTCTCGGGAATTGACGGAGTCTGCTCCAGAATGTCGATGATCGGAAAGCGATCTTCCATCTGCAGCGCCATGAACATGCGCGGCATGAGTGGAAAGTGAAAACTCATTTGGGATTCGTCCCCTTTGCCGAAATAAGCCGCCGCGTCCTCCGGCCATTGGTTGGCCTCTGCAAGCAGCACGCGGTTCGGGAACTTCGCATCGACGTGCGCGCGCAACTTCCGGAGATATTCATGCGTCTCAGGCAGGTTCTCACAATTACTGTCTTCCCGTTCGTACAGGTACGGGACAGCATCGAGACGAAGCCCGTCTACACCCATGGACAACCAGAAGTCGCAGACCTTCTCCACTGCATCATGCACGGCCGGGTTTTCAAAGTTCAGGTCTGGCTGGTGCGAATAGAACCGATGCCAGTAGTACGCTTTTGCAACAGGGTCCCACGCCCAGTTCGATGTTTCAAAATCTTTGAAAATGATTCGGGCATCCTTGTATTTTTCCGGCGTGTTGCTCCAGACATAGAAATCCTTGTAGGCAATGTCCCCACCGTAGCCAGGTTCGATGGCCCCGGCCGCTGCCGCGGCTGCAGCACGTCGGGACTTTTGGAACCACGGATTCTGATCGGAAGTGTGATTAATTACGAGTTCCGTGATGACGCGCAGGTTACGTTCATGCGCAGCGTCCAGAAGCGCACGGAAATCATTGAGCGACCCAAAAGTCGGATTGACGTCGAAATAATCGGCGATGTCGTATCCGTCGTCGCGTAGAGGTGACGGATAGAATGGCAGCAGCCAGATTGCAGTGACTCCCAGGTCCTGGAGATAATCCAGTTTTTCGATCAGACCGCGGAAGTCACCCATCCCGTTGCCATCGCTGTCGTAAAAGGTCTTAACGTGCAGTTCGTAGATGATGGCGTCCTTGTACCAAAGCGGATCGATAGATGTGTCATTCGGCTCCTGTGCCATGCGTTTAACTTTTGACCTACAAAGCGCGGCGCGCAATCAACTGTTCATCGTTGCTCGCGCGAGCTCGGCATCGGCCCTATTCAGAACAAAAGCGGCCACGTTGCCGTGGCCGCTTTCACGAAGTCTGTGCTGCTTAATTTTGCTATCCCTTGATCTTCATTACGTGGCTCGCAACGCATTGCCATTGACCGCCGCGTTGCATCCAGGTGTCGGTGAAACGGAACGCGCGATCAAATGGCTTACCGTCCTTGGTCGTGCCCTTTTCGTGCGCCGTGCCAATAACGACTGCCACGCTTGGTCCGTAGGTGTGCACCGCGAGCCTTTCATTCACGGCAGACTTGTAAGTGTCTTTATCTTTTTTGATCTCAGAAATAACGGCGGACTTGTTCATCACTCTTCCATCCCAATAAACGCCAGCGAAATCGTTGGCGACGAACGATTGAGCAACTGAACTATCGTGAGCCCCATAAGATGCTTCCCATCTGTTTTCGTTGTTCTTCAGCGTTGCTTCGACGCTCATGTTTTTTGACGGCGCAGTAGCAGGCGAGGAAGGCGCTTTCGCTGCAACCGGACGTTTCTGGTTCGCCGCCGGCGCTGCGGGCTTTTCCTTTTGCTGAGCCGGAGTTTGTTCGGGGGCTTTTGCAGTCGTCGTTGTCTCCGGTGAAGGCGCGGTTGCTTGTTCAACTGTAGTAGATGGCTTCTCCTCAGGCGCGGGAGATGCCGTTTGCTGTTCCTGTGCCACCGCCAGTATGGCGAAGCTCAAGCCAGCGATGCCGATTAAGGATGTAATTAGTCTCATTATCATTTTGCGAGCGTAGTGAAGTTGCCGGCGATGGGTCAAGATTTATCGTGTGTGTGAATCGGACATATCAGTTTGTTCGCGTTCGAGTTGTGCGGTGTGTTTGGAAAACTGGTGGACGAAGGCGCCTGCGCAGATTAAGACACGCGATTGCGACTATACGCTCGATCCTGTTCTTGATTGCTCCAATTCCTGATTACACATGGGACCAACCAAACTAATTGCTTCCACGCGCCGCAAGCCGAAGAAACGGGTGCGCCTGGCAAAGTCGCGAGCGCGACCACTCACTGTTGCGCCGCAACTCGAACCCGGCGCGCCCAGTGACTTGGACTTGATGCGGGGAATCCAAGCCGAGGACCCCGATGCGCTGTCTCAACTCTACGATCGATACAACGGCATTCTGAAGGCGCTTATCTTGAGGGTAATTCACAACGAAGCCGAGGCCGATGATCTCCTGCAGGAGATCTTCATGGAGATTTGGAATCAGGCGAAAAATTTTTCTGCGCAAAAGGGCAAACCTCTCGGCTGGATGGTTACACTGGCCCGGCGACGGGCGATTGATGGCCTGCGCAAGAAGCAGGCTTATGCGCGCGCGGAGGAACGCCTGAAAAACGAAACGGAACAGCAGCCTGATGCCTGGGTGCATAACGCCACAGAAGAAGAAATCGTGCTGAGCGACACGCGTGCTCTCATTCGCAAAGTCATAGCCGGCCTACCACCCCCCCAGCAGCAGGCAATCGATCTCGCATTTTTTAAAGGCATGAGCCAGCGCGAAATCGCCGCCAAAACGAATACACCATTGGGCACGGTGAAGACGAGGCTTGAACTGGGACTTAAAAAAATTTATGACGGCCTCAAGGAGTTGAGAGATGAACTTTAGCGAATTCCAGAACCGGTCGCGGCTCTATGTGATAGGCGCGCTGGAGCCGGAAGAATTAGAGGAATTCGAGAAAGCGCGGAAGAAATTCGGGAAAAAGGCCGAAGAATTCATCACCAAATGCTACGCGTTGCATGAGGCATTTGCGTTGAGCTTGCGCCCGGCGAAGGCCTCCGCCGCAATCAAAGACCGGCTCATGGCGATGGTAAGAGGAAAGAAGGAAGCCTAGTTGCCGGACCTGTCTTCTCTCAATCCTCCAGCTCGCGCAGAATAAATTCTTGGAGAAAACCGTAGAAGTTTACCTGGAACAGACTCAAGTCTCGGCGCGATCCGATGGGTGAGCGAAAGTGGTCGTTCAGCTCGTTTTCGGTGAAGTTATTTTTTGCGGCTATGACGAGGCGGGCCTGATTCAGCGCGCTCAGCCATGCATCGGCATGTTTGGCAGGAATGCGCAAGGTGCGGTTGGCGAGACTTTTCTCGTTGCCGTTCAGTTGCTCTAAATCAATCGCCACAGTTTGCGTCGCCGTCTGAAAAAGGCTTCGCAACTCAGGTTCAACATAGGTCTTCCACTCGGCGCAAATCTCGGTTTCTTTTCGATTAGTTGGGAGACTGAAGAGGCGCTGTTCGGCAGCCGGCGCGCCCTCCGGGTTGGCACTTCCGGGAATTTGCCGAAGCAGCTCCGCGAGAAACGGATCCAGTTCGGAGATTTCGATCTGGTCCTTGCGGCGGCGAATCTCCATAACTAACAAGCCTTCTCCAGTGTGGCGAGCAGAAGATACCCGTGCAGCTGCTGCACATAAAGCTCGGCAGGCTCGCGCATGCCGCTCCACAAAATCGATCGCCCTTTGTGATGCACTTCCAACATGTGTCTCTCCGCCCTCTCGCGCGGATAGCCGAAGACGCGTTGAAAAACCATCGTCACATAACTCATCAGATTGACAGGATCGTTATGCACCACCACTTGCCAGGGAAGATCGAGCTCTTCTTCCGAACGGGTTTCTTTTTCAATCGTAGGCTCGGCCGTCGTTATGGATCCAGTCTTCTCGTTTGAGACCTGAGCGATCCCTTTTGTTTCTTTGATCTGCGCCAGGCATCCGCCATCCCGCCGTGGCCCACAACTCATGCTTAAAAGGCTAACATACGGCGCCCTCAGTTCAAACGTGTAGCGCCCGGTCTGTGACCGCGGATGCGGCCTTGCAGATTACGACAGCTGCGCGGCATTTTTCGGCGCTCACAGAGCGCCGCTACAGTCGCTCAGAATTTTTTCCTGCCTCCGCGCCATCTTGCGTGCCTCCGCCGGCGTTCGGTCGTCGAATCCGTGCAAATGTAAAAGGCCATGGATGATATACAGCTGAAGCTCGCGCATGATCGAGTTCCCAAACAAACGAGCGTGCCGTTTTGCCGTCTCGGCGCTGATAAAAATTTCGCCGTGTCGAAACGTTAGCACGTCAGTCGGACCCGTTTGCCCAAGAAATTGCCGATGCAGAAGCGACATTCGCCGGTCCGAGATCAGCCAGACAAAGACCTCGCCCAATTCCCGCAAATCCGTTTGTTTCCCCTTTTGCAATTGCAAACAATGCCGCAGGACCTTTGCGGCGAACTTGTGGAGAGCAGCCGCGTTGACTGGAATGGTTCGTTGCAGATTGCGAACAGAAATTTCCGGAACTGTCATTCTGAGCGGAGCGAAGAATCCCTGAAGGTTGCTGGCCAAACGAAATCAATAATCAGAGATGTTTCGCTTCGCTCAACATGACATTGTTCTTCACACTGGCGGCCGTTGTTCCGATTGAAAGTTGCGCGTGATTAATCGTGCGCCTTTGTCGAAAGTTAAATACGCCCACGCCCATTGAAACAGGACCAGCAAGCGGTTGCGGAAACCGACCAGGAAAACAATGTGCACAAATAGCCACGCGAGCCACGCGGGGAGACCGCTCAGGTGCATGAACTTTAAATCTGCGACCGCTTTGTTCCTTCCAATCGTCGCCATGGTGCCTTTGTCCCTATAACGGAAGCGTTGCGGTTTACGACCGTTTATCATCGCCAGTACGTTGCGCGCGGCATGACGGCCCTGTTGCATCGCCACTGGCGAGATTCCGGGCAAAGGCTCTCCAGTCTGATGCGGAAAATTCGCCAGATCACCAATCACCTGCACTTCCGGGTGCCCAGGAATCGTAAGATCGTTGTTCACAATAACGCGGCCGACCCGGTCAACCGGTATGCCCAGAGTTTTCCCAACGAACGACGCGTTGTTGCCGGCGGCCCAGATCTTGACACGGCACGGAATAAATTCATCGCCAATCTGCACGCCAGCTTCAGTGAGATTCGTTGCCCGTGTGCTTGGGCGCACTTCTACACCGAGCTCCACCAATTGTTTCCGCGCGCTCTCCGATAAATCCGGCGGATACGCAGCCAGCAGACGTGGCTCGCCTTCTATGAGAATCACACGCGCCTCCGACGGATTGATGTGGCGAAAATCTTTGGCCAGCGTGTGGCGCGAGATTTCTGCGATCGCGCCCGCCATTTCCACACCCGTTGGTCCGCCCCCGATGATGACGAAGTTCATCGCCGCACGGCGCGCCGCTTCATCTGTAGTTTTTTCGGCATACTCGAATGCCAAAAGAATCCGGCGGCGCAATTCAACCGCGTCCTCGAGGCTCTTTAATCCAGGGGCGAGTTTTTCCCACTCGTTGTGGCCAAAATAGGAATGTCGCGCGCCGGTCGCGAGAATCAAATAGTCGTAGTCGATTTCCAGATCGACCGTTTTCACTTTTTTCGCATCGACATCCACGGACTGCACTTCCGCAAGGATCACCTCCACATTCCTGCATTTGCTCAAGACTGCGCGCACAGGAGCAGCAATGTCGGCCGGTGAGAGTGCAGCTGTCGCGACCTGATAGAGCAAAGGTTGGAAGAGGTGGTAATTTGTGCGGTCGATCACAGTGACGCGCACATTTTCGCAGGTAAATTTTTTCGCCGCCTCAAGCCCGCCAAAACCCGCGCCGACAATGATGACGTGCGGCTTTCCTGTGAAGGCGTTTTCCATGCGGAAAATTGTAGAGCGTTTGATTCGCTCGCGCCACTCGCTCACCCTCTCGGGCTTCCCGTCTATGTCGCTCGGCGCCCGCCGATTCCAGTCTGTGAAACGCCAATTGCGGCAATAAACAGTTTGTTATTGCCTCCGCGCGAATTACCTTTCCGGCCTTATGCCGAAGCCAATTGCGCGAAGCAAAACACGTAAATCAGTGGCCAAGCGATTTAAAATCACGGCGCGCGGCAAGGTGTTACGAGCACACTCTGCGCGGCGTCATTTGTTGGCCGCGAAAAATGCAAAGCGCAAACGCCGACTGAGCAAAGCAGCGCTCGTGGACGATACGGATGTGGCACGAGTTAAGGCAAACTTGCCGTTCGGTTAACAACTGCGCGTTACTTTTCGTCGTTTTAGTATTGGTCCGGCGGCGGCAACGCTTCTCCGCGTGACCTTGTTCTAGTTGTCGTGGTCGTGATCCCGTACCACTGGCGGGCAGCCTCCAATGAATCGGGCCCGGGCTCCGGGCTGTAAAGATCGCGCCGGTTAACCAAGGTTGTGCAGGAGTTTGTTGCGGCAAAAAGAAAAGCGAGCGGAGCAATAGCTGAGCCATTTCACGCTGCCGATGCAATCAGAAGCATCGTGCCTTGCCAATGCGCCGATTTTTTCCTGAAAGGGTTCGCAGTTGCGCGTCGCGATTCTTGCGAGAAGATTTGATCTCCGTCAGGGGCTATGGATTGAGGACTTACAAATCCCGCCAGGGCAGGAATGCAGCAACGGTAGTCTGATCCTCCTTGCCGTAGTTCTCTGGCGGACTTTTTTGCTCAGATAGGGCGCCACCGCGTGCGCCGACTACAATTGAGTCATGAAACTCCTGAAAGTTAAAACGGCTCGCTTCTCGGAGGTGGTTGAAAAGTGCGGTAGGCCGCACGTTTACACGCTTTGGCAAAAGCCGTCAGCCGATCGTCATTTCCAAGCGCAAATAAAGAATACTCGGGTTATGACAATCCAAAAGAGCGAGAGCGGGACAGACTTCGGAATTGCCGGCTTCAAAGAAGCAAAAGGCGCAAGTTATCTCGTCTTTCCAAAATCACTGAGACGCTTTACGGACAAGCGAATCGTTGGAATCGACTGGGCGCTTGTTCGTGAGTAGCCGCCCTATCCCGGGGGCCAGGCAAGAGCGCGTTTGCCCAGCAAATGGACATGCAAATGCGGGACGCTTTCGCCCGCGTCGGGGCCGCAGTTGATCACGACGCGATAGCCGCTCGACAATTCTAGTTTCCTGGCCACGTCGCGGGCGATCAGAAGCAATTTGCCGAGCAGCGCGCGGTCGTCGTCCGTCGCGTCCGTGAGCCGCGGAACGACCTTCTTTGGCACGATCAGCACATGCACGGGCGCCTGCGGATTAACGTCGTGAAAAACGACTGCGTCGTCATCTTCCCAGATGATTTTCGCTGGAATTTGTCGTGCGATGATCTTTTCGAAAATGGTCATGACATTTTATGAGCTTGGACTGTCGGATCCTGGGTCGGTGTAAATCTGCGCAATCTGACGCTAATTCAAATGCGAAAGCTGTGCGGTGTGGGCGAGTCAGGCGAAGGTTTTCAACGCAGTGAACAATCCAATCGCGGAAAATCAGCCGCGGCTGTTAGTCTTTCGCGCACGAAGCAGACGATTTCCTCGCGCAGCGCATCGCAGGCGCGCGTCCACGTTTTGACGCCCCGAAGCTGTTTCACACAAGACTGGAGCGAACAAAGCTGAACATTATCGGCACCGGTTCCGATCAAGCCGCTGATTCGCTTTTCCAAAAGATCAAAAAACGCGAGTTCATACCCTGCGCCGGCATGGTGCGCGATGTCCAGCAACGATACGGAAATGGGCGGCGGCGAAGGCGCAAAATGCGGCACAATCTCCTTGTAACCGATTGCTTTCAGGACGTAACGCACAGTCTGCGAGAGCTGATTGAATGCGACCACGTTTTCGTCGTTTCGCAGATGCAGGTAAAAAGCAATGCTTTCGGTCACGTGATCGGTGAGCCACCACCTGGGATAACCGGCTTCGTCAGCAGCCCGCGTGATCGCCGCATGAAGCCAATCGCGATTGAATTCGAAAAGTTGTCCTGAGTCCGTGCGGAGATACGGAAATTCCTCTTTAAACGCGACCATGGTGCTCGTTCGTCGAAATTTTGCGTGGTGCTGGCGTGGAACTTTGCGGGGTCTCAGGAGAAAACAATTCCCGCTGAAGCGCATTGGGTTTTACGTGACGCCCCAACGTGTGAATGGCATCTACAAATTGATCGACGTCCTGGAATCGCTGATACACCGACGCATAACGTAAATAGGCGACTTCATCGATGGCGCGGAGTTTTTCGAGCACTTTGGCGCCAATCCCCGATGAAGGAACTTCGCGCCCGCCGGTTTCCAGCTCGTGCACAATCTCGTCCACCACATCTTCCAAGGTAAGAAGACTGGTGGAACGTTTTTCAAATGCTTTCGCGATGCTGGCGGCGAGTTTGCGCCGATCAAACGGTTCATGTGTTCTGTTACGCTTCACCACGCGCAGGTCCGAGCGCTCGATTTCTTCATAGGTCGTGAAGCGATATTTGCACTTCAGACATTCGCGGCGACGACGAATACTGGAGCTATCGCGCGACTGACGGGAATCGATGACTTTGTCATCACGAGACCCGCACTTGGGGCAACGCATAGTGTTGAAGCGCTAATTACCACACCATAAGTTGTGGCGTCAATGCTTGTTTAATTTCCTTCCCATTTAAAACCAGCCGGAGGCGAAAGCGACGCGAGGACGCGTGCGCACTCCCAAAGCTGGCGCATAACGCACGGATATTTTTGGTTTATTTCGCACGAAGTGCTTTTGGAGTGCGATGCGTCGTCGCATCGCTGTTCCCAAAAAATGGGCGGGTGATGTCCTGAATTGACGGAGCCCATCGGGAGGATACACGCTTTCGAAATGCAACAGCCCATAGTAAAGAGAGCAGCTTATGGCCCGTGGCTGGTCGGTCTCGGTGCTGGGCTCTGGGGCACGGAAAGCGCGTGGCGCATTCCGCTTAACGAGCTGTTCGATGCGAGGGTGATTGTTTTTTGGGAACACGTGTTCATTCTCATCACGTTTTTGCCGATTCTTATCCCGCGTTTGCATGAGGTTCCAAAAATCCGGGCGCGCA
>WNGD01001717.1_pt1 | contig 23466 bp, 24 predicted proteins | sample 5400671 | NCBI WGS metagenome assembly WNGD01 (sample SAMN13153369, study PRJNA577476) | soil metagenome | isolation source: 40 cm soil or saprolite under grassland replicate 2 | place: USA:California | collected 2016-06-15
TACGCGCTGCTGCTGCGCTTCGAGCCACCGCGGCCGCTCGGCCACTGGCAGCTCGACAACACGCTGATCGCACTCGGGGTCGGGATCGTCGTGCTCGCCGCGTCGGTTTGGATCGTCTATACGCTCGAGATCCTCAAATCGCGGCATCTCCAGGTGCTCCGGCGCGGGAAGCTCGCGCAGGAACCGGAGCGCGAGGAGGCCGTCGAACGCGCGCTGACGGCCGGCGGCCGACACTAAACCCGCTACAACCAGGGGACCGCGAGCCGGAGTAGGTCAGCGGGGTCACGGCGCGTGCGCGGCTTCCGCTCGGGCGCCCTGGCCACGACGAGGTCGGCGGGGTCGCGCAAGAAGCGAATCCGTCCCTCGCGTTCGAGGCGCTCGTCGACCGCGCCGAGCCGGCCCTCGAAGATCGACCAGACCGGCGTCCCGAGCACGGCGGCCTCGCGGATCATCGTCCCGCCCGCAGAAACGACGAGGTCGGCGAGCGCGGCGAGGCTGCGCCCGTCGACCGCGCGCTCCGGCACGACGAGACCGGAGTCGAGCTCGCGCAGCGCGCGGCGCTGCTCGTCGGTTCGGGCGAGGACGACGGTCTGCGCGCCCTCGTCGAGCAGCCGCCGCAACACGCGCGGCAGTAGGTCGTTCTCGGAGCCGCCCAGGTAGAGCGCGTACGACGGTGCCGTGCGGACGACGGCGAGCACGCGCTCGCTTTCGACGCCGAGCTCGCGCAGCACCGACTCGTCGGGCTCGAAATCGGAGAGGTAGTACTCCTCCTTCAGCCCCGGATAGCGAACGAGCTTCGGCGGACGCGCGTAGGGCGCGAGCCGCTCGGCCGGGATCGTGTCCGGAACGAGGACGCGCGTCGCGAGCCGGCAGTTGAGCTCGTGCTGGAGCCGCGCCCACTCGTAGTCGAACATCGTCGTGTTCGGGATCCCCAGCACCCGCCCGACTGGCGGCAGGTCGGTCGAGCCGTGGGCGAGGCCGTAGTCGAAGTGCTTCCCGCGCGCGAACGCGAAGGCCTGAGCGACTCTGGACGTCGCAGCAAGCGCCTTGCCGAGTCGACTCGCGCCGCCGTGCTGTCCAATCGCGGTGTACGGATGACCCCAGTCGTCGAGCAGCTCCGTCGTGTGCGAGAGCGGCCTCGCCGTCAGCGTCACCTGGTGCCCGCCTGTCTCGAGCAGCTCGACGAGCGGCCGGAGGACGACGACGTGCGCCGAATTGGTCAGGTCGACCCAGACGCGCGCCATCAGGCCGGCCGAGTCACGCGGACTCGAGGAAGCGGGCGAGCGTCTCGTTGTAGGCGGGCGCGCGAGGAATCGAGTGGCCGGCGCCGGGGACGACGGCCCGCTCGGCGCCCAGCTCGCGCTCGAGCACGTCGCAGACCGCGTCGAAGACCGCGCTGTGGCCGCCCGAGACGACGAGCTTCGGGAACCGCGTCACCGCGAGCTCGCTCAGCGGAATCTCGGCCTCGTGCGGCGGGCGCTCGCCGAGCGCCGCGCGCGCGCCGGCTTCCAGGTCCGGAGGCAGCGGGTCGGGCAGCGGCATGTTGCTGCCGACGAGCGGCAAGAAGAAGTCCAGATACGCGCGCGGGTGGCGCGGCGCCTGCGGGAAGCGGTTCAGGAAGTCCTCGACCGCGGGGTCCCCTCGCGCGACGCCGAACGCCGGCGGTTCGTTCACGGTCAGTGAGCGCAGCGTGTCAGGCCGCTGCGACGCCGCGAGCAGCGAGACGACACCGCCGTAGGAGTGGCCGACGAGGTGGTCGCCTGGTCGAAGCAGCGCTGCCACCTGCTCAGCCTGCTCGGCGAAGTCGATTCGCTCGCGCGGCGGCCCCGGCGGGTAGCCGGGGCGGGTCACGAGCACGAGCGTGAACCGCTCGGCGAGCGGGCGCTGCTGCGCCCAGGTCGCCGACGCGTTGCCGACGCTGCCGTGGACGAGCACGACGCGGGGTCCCTGCCCGAGCACCTCGACCTGCGGCTCGTCCACGTGCGCAAAGATAGACAGCTGCGCCGGCAAGGCCGGCACAGCCTCCGGGCGGCATTGCAAGCGACGCCTCAGACGCGCCGTACAAAGTCGGCCTCGATTGACCGCTTTTCGTGGAGAAATAGCGGAATCTCCGTGTTACAAGCTTTGGTATGCTCGCGACCGATGGAGCCGGCCCCTCCTAGTTCCCGCCCGACGTTTCAGCCGGCGGGAGCGGGCATGCTCCTCGCGGCGACGACCGCGGCTTCCGTCGGCGCCGGAGCTCTCGTGGGTTGGGCCGCTGGCGCGATCGGCTACGGCATCCTCGGCGGCTCGGTCGTCGGAGTCCCTGCGGGCATCGTCGCCGTCTACTTCCGCTACCGAGAGGCGCTCTCGTGAGAACGACCGCTCTGGGTGCGCCGCGTCCGGTCCCCGGACGGCTGCTGCCCGTCGCCGCTGGAGCCGGGACGATCGCCCTCGCGCTGCCGCTCTTCCTCCTCGCCGGCTGGCCGTTCGCGGGCTGGGCGATCGCCGCGATCGTCTGGCTCGGCGTCCAAGCCCTCGGCCTCCTGCTGGCGCGCGTACGTCCTTCCGCGGATAACCTCGCGGCCTCAAGCGTGCTGGCGTTCGGAATGATGGGGAGGCTTCTCGCGGTGCTGGTCGTGCTCGTCGCCGTCGCGGCATCGAACCGGACGGTCGGGCTCGCGGCTGCGCTCCTCTACGGGCTCGCCTACACGGCCGAGCTCTCGGTCTCGATCGCCAGCTACTACGCGCAGCAGCCGAAGGCATGAAGCGTGCGTTTGCCATAGCGACGCTCTTCGCACTGAGCATCCCGGCGCCCGCGTTCGCGCGAGGCAAGTTCGATCCTACGACGGAGTTCGAGCAGCGCGACTGGATTCCGATCCACCTCGGCCCGCTCAACCTCTCGATCACTAAGGCCGTGGCGTATTTGCTGATCGGCACGGTGCTGACGATCCTGCTCGGGCTCTTCCTGATGCGTTCGCGCCTTGCGCTGCTGCCGGACCGCCGCCAAACGGTCGGCGAAGCGATCTACGAAGTGACACAGGTTCAAATCGCCGAGCAGGGCCTGCCTGGTAAGGCGATCGGCCGCTGGTTCCCGTATGTCGCCTCGCTCGCGCTCTTCATCTTCACCGTCAACCTGATCGGCTTCCTGCCGCTACCCCTCACGGGTGAGACCTGGCACGGCATACCGGTTTGGGGAATCTACGCAGCAACGTCGTCGCTCTCCGTGACGCTCGCGCTCGCCTTGCTCACCTTCGTTTTCACTCATTTCGAGGGCGTCCGTTGGAACGGCCCCGTCCGCTACTTCAAGAGCTGGATCCCCGAAGCCCCGAAGCCGCTGCTTGCGCTCATCGTCCCGCTCGAGATTCTTGGCCAGTTCATGCGCTTGATCTCACTCTCTGTCCGACTGTTCGCGAACATGCTTGCGGGCCACATCCTGATCCTCACGTTCATCGGTCTGATGTTCATCCTCCAGTCGCTCGCGCTGCTGCCGGTGATTGTCTTCGCGAGCGCGTTCTACATCTTCGAGGTCGGAATCGTGGTCGGAATCCAGGCCTTCATCTTCGCTGCCCTGTCCGCCATCTACATAGGCTCGGCGATCGAGCCAGCACACTAGGAGGGAATATGTCCACGCTTCTCGCTGCCACTTCGGGCGACGTGACTAAGGCCGGAAAGGCGATCGGTCTCGCGCTCGGCGTCGGCCTCGGCGCGCTCGGTGCCGGCGTTGGCATCGGCAACATCTTCGGCTCGATGATCCAGTCGGTTGCCCGCCAGCCCGAGCTTCGCGGCGAGCTCCAGGGCATCCAGTGGCTCGGCTTCGCGCTGACCGAGGCCGTCGTCTTCTACGGGCTACTCGGCTCCATCCTGGCGTACGTCCTCGTCTGATGGTTCTCGCCTCCAACGCGCTGATCCAGGTCACGCCGGGGCTGATGATCTGGACGATCGTCTGCTTCCTGATCACTCTCTACGTTCTGAAGAGATTCGCATTCGGTCCGATTCAGAAGCTGATCGACGAGCGCCGCGAGCGCATCCGGCGCGCGCTGGACGAGGCGGACGAGGCCCGGGACCAAGCGCGCAAGCTGCTGGAGGAGCACCGCAAGCTGATCGGCGAGGCGCGCGGCGAGGCGGAGGAGATCCGCTCGGTCGCGAAGCACGAGGCCGAGGCGCAGCTGCGCCGTGTCAAGGACGAGGCCGAGGCCGACCGGCAGCGCCGGCTCGAGGACACGAGGAAGCAGATCGAAGCCGAGACGCGGCGGTCGCTCGAGGCGATCAGGGCCGAGGTTGCCGAGCTCGGCCTGATCGCGGCCGAGAAGGTCACTCGGGGCGCCCTCGGCGACAAGGACCAGCGCCGCCTGATCGACGAGGCAATCGGCGAGCTCGACTTCTCGGTTCTCGAGAGGAACGATTAGTGGCTGTCGCCCACCGCACGTACGCGCGCGCCCTCTACGCCGCGGCCAAGGAGGCAGACCGGCTCGACGCGGTACGCGAGGAGCTCGGCGACTTCGTCGAGGCGCAGCACCAGGTCCCGGCGCTGCGCGAGCTGCTCCGGAATCCGCAACTCGACCAGCGCGTCAAGGCCTCGGTGTTCGAGGAGCTGCTCAGCGGCGACGAGGAGCTCGTCCGCAACTTCCTGCTCCTGCTCGCCGAGAAGAACCGCGCCGGCGAGGTCGACGAGATCGCCCGCGAGTTCGAGCGCCTGGTGGCCCACGAAGAGGGAATCCTCGATGTCCAGGTGACCACCGCCGTCGATCTCTCCGAACAGGAAGGGCGTGACGTGATCGAGCAGATCGAGAAAGCTTCGGGCCGCAAGGTCGAGGCGACGCATAGCGTCGACCCCGACCTGATCGGCGGCATCGTCCTCCAGGCCGGTTCGCTGCGCCTTGACGCGAGCGTGCGCGGCCGCCTCAACCGACTCCGCAGAGAGCTGAAAGGAAGCGCCGCGTGAAACTACGTCCAGAAGAGATCACCTCGATCCTCAAGCAGCGGATCGAGCAGTACGACGTCGAGACCGACCTCGCCGAGGTCGGCAGCGTGCTCCAGGTCGGCGACGGCATCGCCCGCGTCTACGGACTCGAGAACGCCGTCTCGCTGGAGATGCTCGAGTTCGAGCACGGCGTCACCGGTCTCGCCTTCAACCTGGAGGAGGACAACGTCGGCACGGCGCTCTTCGGCGAATGGGAGCACGTCAAGGAGGGCGAGCCCGTCAAGCGGACCGGCCGCGTTTCCAGCATCCCCGTCGGCGAAGCCCTGATCGGCCGGATCGTCAACCCGCTCGGGCAGCCCCTTGACGGCCAGGGCCCGATCGAGACGACCGAGACCCGTCCGATGGAGTTCAAGGCGCCGGGCGTGGTCGACCGCCAGCCCGTCAAGGAGCCGCTGCAGACCGGCCTGAAGGCGATCGACTCGATGATCCCGATCGGCCGCGGCCAGCGGGAGCTGATCATCGGCGACCGAGGCACCGGCAAGACCGCGATCCTCGTCGACACGATCCTGAACCAGCGCGACGAGGACATCGTCTGCGTCTACGTCGCGATCGGGCAGAAGGAGTCGACGGTGGCGCAGGTCTACGAACGGCTCAAGGACGCCGGCGCGATGGACTACACGATCATCGTCACCGCGGGCGCCTCCGGGGCGGCGCCGATCAAGTGGATGGCCCCGTACTCGGGCTGCGCGATGGGTGAGTACTTCCTCTACAACGGCAAGCACGCGCTCTGCATGTACGACGACCTTTCGAAGCACGCGGACGCCTACCGGCAGATGTCGCTGCTGCTGCGCCGTCCGCCGGGCCGTGAGGCCTACCCCGGCGACGTCTTCTACCTCCACTCGCGCCTGCTCGAGCGGGCCGTCAAGCTCTCGGACGAGCTCGGCGGCGGCTCGCTGACGGCGCTCCCGGTCGTGGAGACGCAGGCCGGCGACGTCTCGGCCTACATCCCGACGAACGTGATCTCGATCACGGACGGCCAGATCTTCCTCGAATCCGAGCTCTTCTATTCAGGCGTTCGGCCGGCGATCAACGTCGGCATCTCCGTCTCCCGGGTCGGCGGCAACGCCCAGACGAAGGCGATGCGCTCGGTCGCGGGCCGGCTGAAGCTCGACCTGGCCCAGTACCGCGAGCTGGAGGCGTTCTCGCAGTTCGGCTCTGAGCTCGATCCGGCGACGCAGCGGACGCTCGCGCGGGGCGAGCGGATGGTCGCGACCCTCAACCAGCCGCAGTACCAGCCCTGGGCGCTGGAGGAGCAGGTGGCGGCGATCTTCGCCGGCAACGAGGGCTTCCTGGACGAGATCCCCGCCGACCAGGTGCAGCGCTTCCAGGAGGAGCTGCGCGAGCACCTGCGCAGCGAAGGCTCGATCTACGGGGCGATCCGCGAGGAGAAGGTTCTCTCCGACGAGAGCCAGGAGAAGCTCCGGCGGGAGGTCGAGAAGTTCGCGAAGACGTTCGCGGTGCAGGAGAAGTCGCTCGTCGGGGGCTAAGTGGCTCCTCCGGCCCCATCCTCCGGCCTCTGGCGCGCGATAAGCAGCGCCATGCGGCGTCCTCAGTCGCGCCCGTACTTTTCAAGTACGAGCGCTCCCTGCGTCCTTGCCTGGCTTGCTTCTCGCACCCCAGAGGCTCGGCAATGGAACCGGAGGAGCCACTAGATGGCCACCGTCCAGGACCTGAAGCGGCGGATCCGCTCCGTCAACAACACGCAGAAGATCACCAAGGCGTTCGAGCTCGTCGCCTCGGCCCGGTTGCGGCGCGCGGAGGCGCGCATCGCGGCGATGAGGCCCTATGCCGACCGGATGCTCGAGCTAATGGGCGTCACCGCGCGGGCCGCAGGCTCGGTGCGGCTGCCCCTGCTCGAGCGAAGGGAAGAGGTGGGCCGGGTCGCACTGCTGCCGATCACGGCCGACCGCGGGCTCGCGGGGGCGTTCAACGCGCAGGTTCTGCGGCGGGCCTTCGCCCTCGAGCGGGAGCTGCGCGGAGACGGCGTCGAGGTCAAGTGGCTCGCTTCCGGCCGCCGCGGGCGCTCGAGCCTGACCTTCCGCGGCTACGAGCTGATCCAAGCGTGGCAGGGGTTCAGCGAACGTCCCGAATACGCCGACGCACAGGCGATCGCGAGACGCGCGGCCGAGCTCTACGCGAGCGAAGAGGTCGACCGCGTCATCGTCGTCTACAACCGGTTCCAGTCGGCGCTCGTCCAGCAGGTCACGGTGCAGGACCTGCTGCCGATTCCCGAGAAGGTGATCGAGGGCGGCGAGGACGAGGGCGAGCAGGCCGCGCTGCGCGGCGACTTCATCTACGAGCCCGAGCCCGAGCAGATCCTCGAGCGGCTGCTGCCGGTTTACGTCGAGACCGAGCTCTACCGGGCCTTGCTCGAATCCGCGGCCTCAGAGCAGGGCGCGCGGATGACCGCCATGCGCAACGCCTCGAGCAACGCGGGCGAGCTGATCGCAAGTCTCACCCTGGCGATGAACCGCGCTCGCCAAGCCGAGATCACGCAGGAAATCCTCGAAGTCGTCGCAGGTGCGGACGCGCTGGCCGGCTAACAAACCGCTTCACGCGCCCGTCTAACGGAAATGGCGGCGCGATCCGCGCGTCGTTATATTCAGCGAACTCTTGTCGACCAAAGAGCACGACCGAGAAGTCATCGGCTCGGTAGGCGGGCTGGCCTCTGCGGTCGCGGTCGAGACGCACGGCGAGCTCGGCGAAACCGATCAGATCCGTGCCCGCGGCTACTGGGAGCAGGTCTGGATTCGCTTCCGGCGCGACAAGGCGGCCATTGCAGGCGGCATCTTCATCATCTTCATGTTCGTTGCCGCGTTCGGCGGCGCCCCGCTCGCGAAGCATCTCCTCGGACACGGCCCGAACGATCAGTTCATCCTCGCGGCGCTCAACTCGAAGGGTGCCCCGGCCGGCCCGTGGTCGCACATCTCCACCGACCTCACGGGTACGTGCACGGCCCACTGCCCGAAGACGCTTTACATCCTCGGCTCCGACGGGGAGCTCGGGCGTGACGAGTTCCTGCGCCTGCTCTACGGCGCGCAGGTTTCGCTCGAGGTCGCCATCGGCGCCACGATCGTCAGCATGTCCTTGGGGATCCTGCTTGGCTCGATCGCCGGCTACTTCGGCGGCTGGGTCGACATGATCGTCTCGCGCCTGACCGAGATCGTGATGGCCTTCCCGTTCCTGCTCTTCGTCGTCGCGCTCTCGAGCACCGTCGGCCAGCGCCTCAACGACATCACGTTCGGAGGCCTGATCGGCCGAGGGGTCTTCACGTTAGTCACCGTCATCGGGCTCTTCAGCTGGTTCTATCCGGCCCGAATCGTGCGTGCCCAGGTGCTGTCCCTGCGCGAGAAGGAGTTCGTCGAGGCTGCGCGGATGGTCGGCGCGAGCGACTTCCGGATCATCAGGTCGCACCTGCTGCCGCACCTGGTCGCGCCGATCATCGTCTATTCGACCCTGATCGTGGCCCAGAACATCCTCTTCGAGGCCGGCCTGTCGTTCCTCGGTGTCGGTATCCCCCTCCCGCAGGCAAGCTGGGGGAACCTCCTCGAGGAGGCACCGAAGTACTACACGGCCCAGCCGTGGCTGATGCTGTGGCCGGGGCTGACCGTGCTGCTCGCGACCCTGGCTTTCAACTTGCTAGGGGACGGTTTGCGCGACTCGTTCGACCCACGGTCTTCACATTAAGAAGCGCGTGCTACCGAAAGAGTTTGGGTTGCAGGGCCGCACCGGCCCGCCGGCCTTGATGCGGCGCCGCAAGTCGGCGCCTTTGGACCCGGGTTCTTCGCACTGAAACGCGGTTCTCGGCTCCCACGTTTCTCCCGCTGATCCGCGTCTAACTTCTAACCCCTCACAGCGTCCTAGAAATCGGACGCGCTTAGCGCGCGTTCGAGCCATGCGAGACTTGGCTCTGTCCAAGGAAAGGAGTCCCATGCGAAGACGACTCTGGCTCTCGATCGCCGCCTGCGCGTTCGGAGCGAGTCTGCTCGCAGCGGCGGGCTTTGCGAGCCCGACTCAAAGCGGCCCTCAGAGCACCTTCGTCGGTGCCAAGACGGGCGGCACGCTGCACATCAACATCTCTGCTTCCGATGTGGATTACATCGATCCTCAGCTCTCGTATTACGTGCCGGGCTGGGCGCTCCTGTACACCACATGTCGGCAGCTCCTCAACTACCCCGACAGAAGCGGCAAGGCCGGTACGAGGCTGTATGCGGACGGCGCCACTTCGTTCCCGAAGGTTTCGCGGGGCGGTCGGGTCTACACCTTCACTCTCCGCAGGGGGATGAAGTTCAGCAACGGCAAGCCGATCACGGCCAGGAACTACAAGTTCTCGATCGAGCGTGCCGCCAACCCGAAGATGGCCTCGCCGGCCGGGCCGTTCATGGGCGATATCGTCGGCTGGAACAAGGCGAACAAGAGTGGTGGGCACGTCAGCGGGGTCGTCGCTAGCGGCAGGAAGCTGATCATCAAGCTGACTGCTCCGCACGCGGACTTCCTTTCCCGTGCGGCGATGATGTTCTTCTGCCCGATGCCGACGAACACGCCGATCGTGGCCGCCGGGGTCAACGCGTTCCCGGGCTCGGGCCCGTACTACGTCGCAAGCCGGACGCCGGGTCGCACGATCGTGCTCAAGAAGAACCGCTTCTACAACGGTCGCCGGCCGCACAACATCAACGAGATGGACGTCAACGTCCTCACCAACCAGGACACGAGCCTCCTCCAGACGGAGCGCGGCAGTGTTGACTACGACCTCGGCGGCCATCCGGGCTCGCAGGACGCAGCCCTGGGCCGCAAGTACGGCATCAACAAGAAGCAGTACTTCGTCAATCCCGACATCTCGACGAACTACTTCTCGTTGAACAACCTGGGCGCGCCGTTTAAGGGCAACCTGAAAGCGCGCAAGGCCGTGAACTACGCGATGGACCGCAAGTCGCTGATCGCGACGCAGGGTGCTTACGCAGGCCACGCGACGGATCAGCTCTTGCCGCCGAGCTTGGTCGGCTACAAGAACGCGAGCATCTTCCCGTTCCGCTCGAACGTCAGTCGGGCGAAGAGCCTTCTGGGCGGCAAGAGCCTGGACGTGACGCTGTTCGAGGGTGGTAGCGACATCCGCAAGGCGCGGGCCGCTGCCCTCCAGGGTCAGCTTGGTCGGGCCGGTATCAAGGTCAGCGTGACCCCGCTCTCGACGGGCGTCATGTACCGCCGCTGCGGCACGAAGGCGGAGGCCTCATCCGGGCACTTCCAGCTGTGCGACGTTGGCTGGGTTGCCGACTATCCGGATCCGTTCGACTTCGTCGACGTGCTCCTGAACGGTCACAACATCCAGGACAGCGGCAACAACAACTACGGGTACTTCGACAACGCGAAGTACAACCGCAAGATGGAGGCCGCGAACCACCTGTTCGGCACGAAGCGCTACACGACGTACGGCAACCTCGACGTCGACATTTCGAAGAACGCAGTGCCGGACGCGTTCTGGATCAACTTCAACAACCGTGACTTCATCGGACCGAAGACCGGCTGCTGGACGTTCCAGCCGATCTACGCGTCGCCTGACTTCACGCTGTTGTGCAAGAAGTAGGACCGATACGAACGACTGCTCGAAGGGAGGCGCCGGCTCCGGCCGGCGCCTCCACGTTCTTGTAAAGTCCCCGCACCGCGAATGAGGAGGATGCGGCCGTGATCCGATACCTCATCAGACGACTCCTCTGGGCGCTCGTCTTGTTCTTCGCGGTCACGGTCGTCACCTACGTCATCTTCTTCCTGATCCCGGCCGACCCGGCCCAGCGGGCCTGTGGGCAGCTCCAGACGCAGCAATGCCTTGACCAGGCGCATCACTTCCTCGGCCTCGACCGGCCGGTCTACGTGCAGTACGGGAAGTTCTTCGGCCGGCTGTTGCCGTTCGACGTCAACGGTCTCGTGCACGGACACAGCCCGATCAAGACTCCCTCGCTCGGGATCTCGTTCGCGAACCGCCAGCAGGTGAACAGCATCGTCGCCGGCGCCGCGCCGGTCACCGCCTCGCTCGTCTTCGGCGGCGCCGTCACCTGGCTGCTGATCTCGATCCCGATCGGGATCCTGTCCGCCTTGCGACCGCGGTCGTTGTTAGACCGCGGCGCGATGACGTTCGTCCTGATCGGAATCTCGGCCCACCCGGTCTGGATCGGGCTGATCTTCCTCTACCTGTTCGCCTTCAAGGTGCACATCTTCCCCTTGGGCGAGTACTGCAACATGATCAACCCGCCGGTGGGGACCTCTTGCGGTGGACCCGTGCAGTGGTTCTATCACCTGATCCTGCCGTGGATCACCTTCGCGATCCTGTTCGCGGCGCTCTACGTGCGGATGATCCGCGCGAACGTGATCGAGACCCTGAACGAGGACTACGTGCGGACCGCGCGCGCCAAGGGCGCGCCGGAGTCGAAGGTCATGCGCTCGCACGTGCTCCGAAACGCGATGCTCCCGGTCGTGACGATGCTCGGCATGGACATTGCGCTCGGTCTCGGCGGCGCGATCTTCACGGAGAACGTCTACGACCTGCCGGGCCTCGGTCGAGTCCTCCGCCTCAGCCTGGACAACTTCGACCTGCCGACCACGCAGGGAATCGTCGTCTTCGGGACGGTCGCGATCATCGTCTTCAACCTGATCGTCGACCTCTTATACGCGGCTATCGACCCGCGGATCAGGCTCTCGTAGGGGTCGTCGATGGCGCTGCTCGACGTCCGCGACCTGAAGACGTACTTCAAGACGGACGACGGGATCGTCAAGGCCGTCGACGGGGTCACGTTCTCGATCGAGAAGGGCCGAACGCTCGGGATCGTCGGCGAGTCGGGGTCGGGCAAGAGCGTCACCTGCCTGACGATCATGGGCCTGAACGCGAAGCGGAACACGATCACCACCGGGGAGGCGCTCTTCAAGGGACAGGACCTACTCGGGATGGGCATGCGCCGCCTGCGGGAGATCCGCGGCAACGATATCGCGATGATCTTCCAGGACCCGATGACGTCGCTGAACCCGGTCCACAAGATCGGCAACCAGCTCACCGAGGCCCTCTTGCTCCACCAGGACGTGACGAGGAAACAGGCGCGCGCTCGAGCGCTCGAGCTCCTCAAGGCGGTCGGCATTCCCCGCGCCGAACGGCGGGTGGACGACTACCCGCACCAGTTCTCGGGCGGGATGCGGCAGCGCGTGATGATCGCGATGGCCCTGATCAACGACCCCGACCTGCTGATCGCGGACGAGCCGACGACGGCGCTCGACGTGACCACCCAGGCGCAGATCCTGAACCTGATGAACAAGCTGCAGGAGGAGTTCGGGAGCGCGATCATCATCATCACCCACGATCTCGGCGTCGTTGCCGAGACCGCCGACGACGTGCTCGTCATGTATGCGGCCGAGGTCGTCGAGCAGGGGCCCGTCAACCAGATCTTCAGCCGGCCGCATATGCCCTATACGTGGGGTTTGCTCGGCTCGCTGCCGCGTCTCGACGCCGAGACCGAGCGGCTCGTCCAGATCACGGGCCAGCCGCCGTCGCTCCTGCGCCCCCCTGCGGGCTGCCGCTTCCATCCCCGCTGCCCCTACGTCATGGATGTCTGCAAACAGACCGATCCGCCCCTTAAGCCCGTCACCGGCGACATCGACCATTACGCCGCCTGCCACCTGGACGAAGAGACGAAGGACCGCGAAGCGACGAAGCTCCTCGCCGGGATGGTCGCGGAAGCGAGGACCGGCTGATGGCCGTCTCGACCGACGCCCAAGCGACCGAAAAGGCGCGGCCGCGCACCGGCAAAGAGCTCCTGATCGTCGAGGACCTGAAGAAGCACTTCCCGGTCACGCGCGGGATCATCTTTCAGAAGGAAGTCGCCTCGGTGAAGGCGGTCGACGGCGTCAGCTTCTCCGTGCAGGAGGGGGAGACTCTCGGCGTGGTCGGCGAGTCCGGCTGCGGCAAGTCGACGATGGCGCGCTGCGTCATGCGGTTGCTCGAGCCGACAGGTGGCCAGATCATCTTCGACGGGCGCGACATCACCAAGCTCTCGCGCGCGGCGATGCGGCCGATCCGGCGCGAGATGATGATGATCTTCCAGGACCCGTACGCGTCGCTGAACCCGCGCAAGCGGGTCGGCTTCATCGTCGCCGAGGCGCTCGAGGTGCACAAGCTGGGCACCGATGCGGAGACGAAGCGGCGTGTCCAGGAGCTGCTCGAGGTCGTCGGCCTCAACCCTGAGCACTACAACCGCTTCCCGCACGAGTTCTCAGGCGGCCAGCGCCAGCGAATCGGCGTCGCGCGCGCGCTTGCCGTCAACCCGAAGTTGATTGTCTGCGACGAGCCGGTCTCCGCGCTGGACGTCTCGGTTCAAGCGCAGATCCTCAACCTGCTGAAGGACCTTCAGCGCGACTTCGGACTCACGTACGTCTTCATCGCGCACGACCTCAACGTTGTGCGGCACATCTCGGACCGCGTGATGGTCATGTACCTCGGCCAGGTGTCCGAGCTAGCCGACCGCGTCACGCTCTACCGCGAGCCGAAGCATCCGTACACGGGCGCGCTGCTCTCGGCGGTGCCGATTCCGGATCCCGTCAAGGGCCGGGAGCGGAAGCCCGTCGTGCTCGAGGGCGACGTGCCGAGCCCGCTGAACCCACCGAGCGCCTGCCGGTTCCATCCCCGCTGCCCGCGCTTCCGCGAGGGCCACTGCGACGTCGAGGAGCCGCCGCTCTATCCGATGGGCGATGGACACTTGGCGAAGTGCCATTACCCGCTCGAGCGCTGGCCGCTGACGGAAGAGGAGTTCCGGCAGCCGGGGCGCCAGACCGTTGCGACTTAGCTCACTGCGAGCGCCCGCACGCCGCCTACTCAAGCTCGTGTTCGGCCTCGCCGGAGCGACCGCCGCGGTCTCGCTGGCGTTCGGCTTCCTGCTCGGCGCCGACCCGCTGCGCGCGCTCGCGATCGGCTTCTACCTGTGCGGCAGCTTCCTGATCGCAATCGGCTTCCTGCTCGGAAACCGCGGCCCCGCCAGGATGCGCGGCGACTCCTCAGGCTTGCCGTTCGCGCCGCGCCGTGTGCGCTGGGCGACGAAGGAGGAGCACGAGGAGGCGATCAATTCCTCAGCCGTTTTCGTCGTGCTCGGCTTCCTGCTCATCATTCTCGGTGTGCTTACCGATACGAAGCACCAGTTGTTCTAGCTTTCGGTGCGTTTCAGCTAACTAAGCCGCGTATTTCGGCGTCAGATAGGACGTGAGGGAATTGAAGGTTTCCGACCATGCCTGCGGGCGGGCTCGCGAGCTCGCCTCGGTGGAGCTGGACGAGGGTCTGAGCCAGCTCGAGCAGGCGCGTCTCGGCGTCCACGTGCGCCGCTGCGCAGCCTGTCGAGAGTTTCGGGCGAGCATCCGGGCGACGACGGACACCCTCAGGTCCGCGCCGCTCGAGCAGATGGAGCGCCAGATCGTACTGCCGCACAGGCGGCGTATGGCCTTGCGCCCCCTGCAGGTCGGCGTTGCCGCGATGGTCGTCGTGGCAACCGGGTTCGGCGCCTTCGTCCCGCTGCACGCGCGCTTGCACCGGCCGCTCGCCCCGGCCGTCGGTGGCTCGAACCAGGGCGATCTGCGCGTCCTCCGCGACGTCCGCCTGCAGCAGATCAAGCCGCGCCCGGTCGGCCTCGCCGGCGGCATCCAGTAGCGCTCGCCGTAACGTTTTCGGCGCTCGCGCGACCAGTATCGTGAGACCCGATGCCGATTCCTTCTCTCGTCACCTCGTACGTCTGAAGCCTCGACCATGCCGACCGTGTGTCGGCACTCGCACGATCGTGGGAGCAGGCGAACCTGCCGCGGGGGCGGAAGCCGCGCCGTCTTGCCTGGCTGCGTGACTGTTTGAGGCCCAAGGGCCGAGTTGAGCCGGCCGCGGCGGCAAAGCCGCCCCGGCCTCCAATCGGCATCGCAAGCGAAGCCCGAGTGGCGCGCCGCTCCCCGAGCGCGGGCGCCGGCGAAACCAACGGCCTGGTCAAGACGGCCGCGGCGGCAAAGCCGCCCCGGCCTCCAATCGGCATCGCAAGCGAAGCCGACGCGGAGCTTCGCTAGACTGCGGGCGCTGGTGGGGCGCCTCCGGGGTCGCCCGGTTCCGATCCTCGAGGAGACGCATGCCTGAACAGCAGAACGTCGGCAAAGTGATCGAGATCAGGGGCGTCGTCATTGACGCCCTCTTCACGGACAAGCTGCCCGAGATCAACACGGCCCTCGAGATCAAGATGCCGTCCGAGAACGGTCAGCAGGGCGTGCTGATCGCAGAGGTGCAACAGCATCTCGGCGACGATCGCGTCCGTGCGGTCGCAATGGATTCGACGGACGGGATTCCGCGTGGCGTCGACGTGATCGACACCGGCGCGCCGATCTCGGTACCCGTCGGCAAGCCGACTCTCGGCAGGATCTTCAACGTCCTCGGCGAGCCGATCGACACAGACGAGCCGGTCGAGGCCGGGGAGCGCTGGCCGATCCACCGCGATCCGCCCGGCTTCGAGGCGCTCCAGCCGACGACCGAGGTCTTCGAGACCGGTCTGAAGGTGGTCGACCTGATCGCACCCTTCATCAAAGGCGGCAAGGTCGGGCTCTTCGGCGGCGCCGGCCTCGGCAAGACGGTGCTGATCCAGGAGTTGATCCGCAACGTCGCGCGCGAGCACAAGGGCAACTCGGTCTTCGCCGGCGTGGGCGAGCGGACTCGCGAGGGCAACGACCTCTATCTCGAGATGCAGGAGTCGGGCGTCCTCAAGGACACGGCGCTCGTTTTCGGCCAGATGAACGAGCCGCCGGGCGCGCGTCTCCGGGTCGGCCTGACCGGCTTGACGATGGCCGAATACTTCCGCGATCAGGGCGCCGACGTGCTGCTCTTCATCGACAACATCTTCCGTTTCGTGCAGGCGGGCTCCGAGGTGTCCGCATTGCTCGGGCGGATGCCGAGCGCGGTCGGCTACCAGCCGACGCTCGCGACCGAGATGGGCCAGCTCCAGGAGCGCATCACGTCGACGCGGGCCGGCTCGGTCACGTCCGTGCAGGCGATCTACGTGCCGGCCGACGACCTCACGGATCCCGCGCCGGCGAACACCTTTGCCCACCTCGACGCGTTCATCACGCTCGACCGCTCGATCTCGGAGAAGGGCATCTACCCCGCGATCGATCCGCTCGGCTCGAGCTCACGCGCGCTCCAGCCGGGGATCGTCTCCGACGACCACTACCGGACGACGACGCGCGTGCAGGAGGTGCTGCAGCGCTACAAGGAGCTGCAGGACATCATCGCCATCCTCGGGATCGACGAGCTCTCCGACCAGGACCGGCTGATCGTTCAGCGTGCCCGCAAGATCGAGCGCTTCCTCTCGCAACCGATGTTCGTCGCCGAGGTATTCACGGGCCAGCCGGGCAAGTACGTGAAGCTCGAGGATACGATCCGCGGCTTCACTGAGATTCTCGACGGCAAGCACGACGAGCTCCCCGAGCAGGCCTTCTACATGGTCGGCACGATCGACGACGCCGTCGCGAAGGCGCGCGAGCAGAGCGGCGAGCCCGCAGAGGAAGCCGCCGAGCCGGAGGCGGAAGCGGAGCCCGAGCAAGCCGAAGAGCCCGAAGCCGTTCCCGCCTAGCTGAGTGGCTGACGGCGCGCGCACGTTCTCGATCTCGCTGACGACGCCCGACGGGGCGGTCTTCGAGGACGAGGCCGAGATGGTGATCGTGCCCGGCGCCGCCGGGGAGATCGGCGTCCTGGCCCGGCACGCGCCGTTGATCGCGCTCCTTCAGGCCGGGTCGACGCGCGTGTACACGAACCGGGCGGCGGAGGAAGTACAGGAGTTCGCGACCGGTCCGGGGTTCTTCACGGTCGAGCAGGACCGGGCGCTGGCGCTCGTCGACACTGCGGTGAACGTTCGCGAGATCGACCGGGCGGTCGCCGAGGAACAGCTCGAGCAGGCGAAAGCGGAGCTCGAACGCGTCGAGCGGGGTGAGTCCGAGGCCGACCGCTGGCAGCTCGAGCAGCGGATCAAGGCGGCAGAGAACCAACTCGCCGCCGCCGGGAAGTCGTGATGCAGGCCTTTGCCCCGGGGATCTACCCGCGCTCGGAACAGCTCGTCCAGGCGACCCGCGATCTCGATCGCGGCCGCACCTCGGAGGAGTCGGTCGAAGAGCAGGTCGAGCGTGACCTCGCCGAGCTCGTCTCCGTCCAACAGCACGCCGGTCTCGACCTGCTGGCCGACGGGATGCTGCGCTGGCAGGATCTCTTCCGGCCGGTGCTCGAGGCGAGCGAGGGGCTGGAGACCGGAGCGCTGACGCGCTTCCTCGACACGAACACCTTCTATCGCGCGCCGCACGCGACGACCGCAACGCCGAAGCTGGCGACGCCGCTCGACCAGCGCTACGTCGCCCCGCTGCCCGGGCCTCGGCTCGTGACGCTGCCGTCTCCGTTCGCGCTCTCCCAAGGGACGGGCGTGCCGGCGCACACGATTGCCGAGAACGTCCTCAAGCCGCTGGTCGAGGCACTCGACGCCGACCTGGTCGTGCTCGCCGAGCCGTTTTTTGGCCGCGAAGAGACCACTTCGCCGAGCGAGCTCGAGCAGGCGCTCGGCGCCCTTGCCGGTGGGCCCAGGCTCGCGCTCCAGCTCACGTTCTGCGATGCCCGCGAACCGCTCGAGCAGGGCCTCGCGGACCTGCCGGTCGACGCGATCGGGATCGATTTCTACGGGACGCATCTCTCGGACGTCCCGAAAGGCTTCGACAAGCTCCTGCTCGCCGGCGTCGTCGACGCGCGCGGCTCGACGCTGGAGGACCCGCGCGAGCTCGCGCTGTTCGCCGAGCGCCTCCGCAACGAGCGGGAGGTCGAGCAGATCGCTCTCGTCCCGAACGGCGATCTTCAGTTCGTCTCCGAGCGGATCGCCCGCGAGAAGCTGCTGCGATTGGGGACCGCCAAGACCGCTACCGTGGAGGCCGCCGCTTAGCCGTGGAACTGGTTTGTGACATTGCTTCGCTTGTCAGAAGAGGGAGAAAGCATTGAAGCTCTTAACTCATGAGATCGGGTCGCTGGCGAAGCCGCCTTGGCTGGTCAAGGCCTCCGCGGGGACGCCGCTCGCGGACACAGACGTCGAGCACGCCCGGAGCTGGGGCGAGAAGGTCGGCGTCGACGGCTACGAGGAGCTGGTCGAGACATTGGAGCGAGGGAATCCCGACAAGGCTGAGCTGGGGCACTGGGCGAGCCGCTACGCGCTTCGCCTGCTCGAGAGTGCCGGGATCGAGGTCGTCTACGACGGCGAGCAGCAGCGCACCGAGATGTACGCGTGGGCGGTCGACCACTCGAACGGCTTCGAACCCCGCGGCACCGTGCGCAGCTTCGACAACAAGTACTACTCCAAGGCGGCGGTCGTGGCCGAGCCGTCGCTGCGTGAGCCGTACCACAACGACGAGTTCGCGTTCCTCCAGTCGGTCGCGAACCACGACTTGAAGATCCCGGTCACGGGCGCCTACACGGTCGCCGTCTGGTCCTACGACGAGCACTACGGGCCTCAGAGCGGGCGGATCGGCGCAGGGCACGGCCGCAACGAGGAGCTGGAGGCTCGGAGAGAGTTCGCGAACGATCTGGCCCGGAATGTGATCAGGCCGAACCTCGAGTCGCTGATCGAGCTCGGCGCCAAGTGGATCCAGATCGACGAGCCGGGCGCCTCGACGGAGGCTGACGAGCTCGACATCTTCGTCGAGAGCTTCAACGCGAGCGTCGAGGGACTCGACTGCTTCTTCTCCACCCACCTCTGCTTCTCGGACTACGACCTCTTCTTCCCGGCGATCGAGCAGATGCACGGCTGCAAGCAGTTCTGCGTCGGCTTCGCCAACTACGACACCCGCGAGCTGGGGACGGCCGGCGCTGACCGGCCCGGGTACGAGGTGATCGCGAAGTTCCGCGACCTTCCCTACGAGCCGATCCTCGGCCTCGGCGTGCTCGACATCCACACCGACTTCGTCGAGCCGCCGGAACTCGTCCGCGACCGCATCCTCTACGCGACCGAGGTTTTCGGCGACCCCGAGCGAATTCACGTGTGCCCCGACTGCGGTCTCCGCACCCGAAGCTGGGACGTCGCCTACGAGAAGCTCAGGAACATGGTCGAAGGGACGCAGCTGGCCGAGCAAGCGCTGGCGACCGCAGGAGCCGCGACGTAACCGCCGAACGCTTGGGTATTCTCAGCCGGCGGCGGGCGCCTTCGAGGCGCTTTTGCACATCTTGTACCCCTTCCAGCAATGAACGCTCGTTTCTGGCCCGCTATCACGCTTCACCAGAGTCCACCCTCGACCTTGCCCAGGCTCCTAGCCTGCACTGCGGTCGAGTGCGGCCTCTGGCTTGGTGCTAGCGACCCAGAAATCGAGCGACATCACTAGAAGGGGTACCGGGACACATGCGAACCACGCTGAAGAGAGGAATCGGGCGCGGGGCCGACCCGAACGGCAACGGCCACGCGGTGCTGCCGCCTGGGGTGCTGACCCCGATCGCCCGCTACCGGCAGCCTCCGCGCCAGGGCAGCAGCGTCGCGCGCCGCCTCGCGGGCTTCTTCCTCTGGCTGCTCGTGATCGTGGCGATGGTCGCGGGCGGCGCGGTCGGGGGGCTCTATCTCTACGGCCACGACTTCGCCGCGGCGACGGCGCCCCACTCACGCGCGATGAAACGGGCCGCCAAGCGGCTGGACTACGTCGCGCCCGGCAAGCCGGCGGTTGCGCTCGTCCTCGGCACGGATCATCGTTACGTCGACGGCAAAGACCCCGGACGCTCGGACACGATGATGCTGATCCGCACCGATCCGGCGAGTCACACGGTCTCGATGCTCTCGTTCCCCCGCGACCTCCGCGTCGAGATCCATTGCCCCGGACGCGGCAGCTGGGTGGACAAGATCAACGCCGCGTACCCGGCCTGCGGCCCGAGCGGACCGCTAGAGACGCTGAGGGAGCTGACGCACATCCCGATCAACTACCTGATCAGCGTCAACTTCGTCGGCTTCATCCGGGTCGTCGACAAGCTCGGCGGCGTCTACATCGACGTCGACCGGCGCTACTTCAACAACCACACCGGGCCGTACGGCTACGCGGCGATCAACCTCCAGCCGGGCTACCAACGGTTGACCGGCAAGCAGGCGCTCGACTTCGTCCGCTACCGGCACACGGACTCCGACCTCTTCCGCGTCGCCCGCCAGCAGATGTTCGTCCGTGCGGCGAAGGAGCGGCTCGCGCGGTTCCCGAGGCGCGATGTTCCGAGCCTGCTCGGCGCGATCAAGCACAACGTCGAGGTCGGCCGCGCCGGCGGCAGCGGCGTCGATCTCTCGACGATGGTCAACTACGCCTTGTTCTTCCACGGCCTGCCCGGGGGGCACATCGTGCAGGTGCACATCCAGGGTCTCCAAGGGCTGTCCGATCTGTACACGGCGCCGCAGAACATCACCAACGCAGTGCAGGAGTTCATGCACCCCGATCCCGCGGCGCCGGAGAGGGCGAACGCCGCGGCCCTCAACGAGAAGTACCGGCCGAAGATCCACGGCATCAATCCCAGGTCGATCTTCGTGACTGTCTTGAATGCCAACGGCGTCACGGCCTCGGCCGCGACCGCGGGAACGCAGCTGCGCGAGCGGAACTATCAGATCCTCCAGCCGCCCGACAAGCTTCCTGCCGACTCGCCCGACGGCTGGAACCACACGCGCACCCGCGTCTTCTTCGACCCGAGCCAGAAGAACGCCAAGGCCGCCGCAAAGCAGGTCGCGAAGCTCTTCACAGACGCGTCGACCGGGCCGCTGACGCCGAGGTTCCAGCCGTATGCGAACGGCGCCGAGCTGGTCGTGGCCGTCGGCAAGAGCTATGACGGCTCGCTCGCCGGCTCTAACCCGGCTGCGCCGCCGCCGCGGCACGAGCCGCCGCACACGATCCACGATCCGAGCGCGACGCGGTCGCTCATGCGGGCAATTCGGCACCGGCTGCCGTTCCGGGTCGAGTACCCGACCGTGATCGACCGCAGCTCCCGCGTCGATCCGGAGCCGCCGAACCCACGCGTCTACACGGTCCAGGGGCACAGGATGGCGCGCCTCGTCTTCTCCACGGGCTCGCCCGGCGAGTACTGGGGGATCCAGGAGACGAACTGGGGCAACGCGCCGGCGCTCACGGAGAAGAACTTCGTCCGCCATTTCGGCCACCGCACGTTCGAGTTCTTCTATTCCGGCTCTCACCTGCACATGGTCGTGCTGACCGAGAACCGCGCCACGTACTGGGTCGTCAACACGCTCGACGACGCGCTCTCGAACGAGACGATGATCGCGATCGCCCGTGGGCTCCGCCCTCTAAGGTGAGTCGCGTGAACAGGCAGGGCAAAGAGCCGATTGCGATCTTCGGCGCGGGTTGGGTCGGTCTCGTCACGGGGGCCTGCTTCGCGGAGCTCAGGCACGAGGTGACGATTCGGGACGTGGTACCCGAGAAGATCGAACGCCTGCGGGCGGGGGAGGTGCCGTTCTTCGAGCCCGGCCTGGGCAAGCTGCTGCAGAGGAACGCCGACCGGCTGACGTTCACGCTCGACGCCGGGGAAGCTGCCGGCGCGGCGGAGCTCGTCTTCGTCTGCGTCGACACGCCGCCGACCTACTCCGGCGACGCCGACCTCTCCCGAGTCTGGACGGTGATCGACGAGCTGCCGCAACTCGAGCGCCGCACGATCCTCGTCATGAAAAGCACGGTGCCGGTAGGCACCGGGGAGAAGATGCGGGCGGCGCTCGAAGCGCGCGGCCTCAGCCATATCGGCTACATCTCGAATCCGGAGTTTCTGGCGGAGGGAAATGCCGTCGAGGACTTCCTCCATCCCGACCGTGTCGTGATCGGCTCGTTCGCCGAAGGCGACGGCGATCGTGTCGCGGCTCTTTACGAGGCCCTCGACGTCCCGATCGTCCGGGGTGACGTCGCGTCGGCCGAGATGATCAAGCTCGCAGCCAATGCGTTCCTCGCGACGCGGATCAGCTTCATCAACGAGATCGCGAACGTTTGCGAGGTCACCGGCGCCGACGTCGAGAAGGTCGCCGAGGGCGTCGGTCTCGACCACCGGCTCGGGCCCCACTTCCTGCGCGCCGGGGTCGGCTTCGGCGGCTCCTGTTTTCCGAAAGATACGAACGCGCTGAAGCAGCTCGCGTCGAACTCGGGCTACCACTTCCAGCTTCTCTCGGCCGTGATCGAGGTCAACGAGCTGCAGAAGCGCCGTGTGATCAACAAGCTCCAGAAGTATCTCGGCCGCTTGCGCGGCAAGCGGATCGCCTTGCTCGGTCTCGCCTTCAAGGCGAACACGGACGACATGCGCGATGCGCCATCGGTCGTGCTCGCATCGAGGTTGCTCGCCGAGGGCGCTGAGGTCCGGGCCTACGATCCGGTTGCGAAGCCGGGCGATCTCGTGCGCGGGGTCTCGGTCTGCGACTCCGCGCTCGAGGCGGTCAGGGGCGCCGACGCGGCCGTGATCGTCACCGACTGGGATGAATTCCGCTCGCTCGCCTCGGCCGAGGTTCGGGAGGCGATGCACCGTCCGCTGATCATCGACGGACGCAACCTGCTCGACCCCGAAGCGACCCGGGCCGCCGGATTCGACTACGAAGGCATCGGCCGCGCCTCCTCGCCGCTCGCCGCGCTGCCGGAGACCGCCGAGCGCGAAGCGGCTGTCCGCGTCAGCGGACCACTCGACGGGTCTGAGGAACGGGGAAGTTCCCCCGGCAAGTCTGGCTAGCGGGATGGAAGCGATCATCCTGGCGGGCGGCAAGGCCGAACGGCTCGGCGACGCCGCGCGCGGTCTGCCGAAGCCGTTGGTGCCCGTCGCGGGGCACCCTCTGGCGGCCTGGCAAATCGGATTGCTCGGCCGTGCCGCCGTCGGGCGCGTGATCGTCGGCTGCAACGCCGGCGCGGGTGAGCAGTTCGCAACCGCGCTCGACGGACTCGGCCCCGAGGTCGCGATCGCCGAGGAGCCTGAGCGGCTCGGGCGCGGTGGAGGCATCCGCTTCGCTGCGGCCCGGCGGCAGGAGACCGGCGACGTTCTCGCACTCAACGGCGACGAGTTGCTCGATCTCGACTTCGCGGCCCTGCTTGCTCGACACCGCTCGAGCGGCGCAGCCGCGACGATCGCGGTCGCACAGCCGAGGTCGCCGTTCGGCGTCGTCGAGCTCGACGACGATCGCGTCACCGGCTTCGCCGAGGGCGGAACGATCGAATGCTGGGTCAGCTGCGGCGTCTACGTGCTCAGCGAAGAGGCGCTCGCTCGCTTCCCGGAGCGGGGCGACCACGAGACGACCGCATTCCCGGAGCTTGCGGCCGAGGGCAAGCTCCGGGCCTTCCGGCATGAAGGGTTCTGGCTCACCGTGAACACACCGAAGGATCTCCGCCGCGCGGAGGAGTACCTCGGCGCGCATCCTGAATGGCTACAGGCGTAGGATCGCCCAACCATGGAGAGGCCGTTGTCCTCGCCTAATCTGGAGGGGCTGGATCCCTTCTCCTTC
>WNGD01001799.1_pt1 | contig 23445 bp, 19 predicted proteins | sample 5400671 | NCBI WGS metagenome assembly WNGD01 (sample SAMN13153369, study PRJNA577476) | soil metagenome | isolation source: 40 cm soil or saprolite under grassland replicate 2 | place: USA:California | collected 2016-06-15
AAAACAGCGGGCCCGCATGGACCCGCCGTCTTTGGACACCGCTGGTCTACACTCCGCGGCGCGGACCGATCGCGGACGCCACAGCTCACGAGCGCTGCTTGCGCGGTGACGGTTTCGGTGACGGTTTCGGGACCGACTTTTCGCCTCTCGGCCACTCCACTGGCGGAGACTCCGCTCCTGTTTTAGCCTCAGTTGCACTGTCTGAGGTAGGCGCGCCCGGCTCGCTCAGGCTACGGGTCGCAGGTTCGAGTCCTTGCCTCGGGAGCCTTGAGAAAAGAACGGCGGGGATCAATCCCCGCCGTCTTTTTGTGTCCGCCCATGTCTCATCTCCTCAGCATGCTACACGCATTTCGGCTCGCCTTCCTTGTTAGCGGGAGCCAGCGCGGTCGAACCCACGTAAATCGAGCACGTCTTGGTCGTCGTGGTGTGGGACACCCGAGCGGTGAAGCCGTCAGCCGTCACCTGAATGGTGGGGCCAACCACGCCGCTGGTCGTCGCGTACTGAATACCACCCACGCCGATCGCCGTCGTGTACTTCACCGAGTCAGCAAAGAACGCCTCTTCGGCCGTAATCAGGTACGCCTTCTCCTTCGTGTTCGCGAACTTCGGAATCGCGATCGCGGCCAAAATGCCGATGATCACGACCACGATTAGAAGCTCAATCAAGGTGAAACCTTTGCGGCCCATCGGGCAGCCTCCGGCAAGGGACTCTGTCAATAGGAAAAATCTATTATTGCGAGGTCAGTAATAGCACTTCCCATACCGAACTTGATCGAACTGCGTAACGTGCTCCCTGCCAGCGAGTTGTCACGGTGGAATCGTCACTCCAACTCTGGTTCCTATGGCATTCTGCAACGTGAGTTGCTGGAAGCATCAGGGTCGCCCGTTCGGCATCTCCTTGCACCACGTCCGCACGGCGTCCAAAAACCCGAGCACGAGCGGTGACTTCTGATCGAAGCGCCAGATCATTCCCAGCTCGAGCGTCGCCGCTGACTCGCGCAACGGAACGAGCGCGACCTCGGGACGGTCGGCCGGCGTCAAGGTCGCCGGTACGAGCGAGACGCCGTATCCAGCTCCGACCATGTACAACAGCGTGTGCATGTGCTCCATCGCTTCGAGCACGCGGGGCGTGAAACCGCATCCATGACAGATACCTAGGACACGTTGAAAGAAACCCGATCCTCGCCGCTGTCCGAACAGGATGAAAGAATCAGTCGAGAGCTGCTGCAGAGACACACTGCTCGCCGCAGCGAGCGGATGCGACTTCGGCAGTGCGGCAAGGAGCGGCAGCTCGAGGACGGTTTCGCGTTTCAAGAGCGAGGATTCAAAGTAGGGGACCACGAGCCCGACATCGGCGCTCCCCTGTTCCACCGTCACGACCGCATCCGCCACGGGTGATTCGATCAAATGGAGGTCGACCTGCGGAGACCCACGGCGGTACAGCTCCAGCATGCCGAGCAGCCCCACATACGCTGCCGTCGGTCCGCACACCACCATAAGCTGCCCGAGCCGACCGGCCTGGGCGGACTGCGCCGCTTGCACGGCATCGTCGGCGCTCCTGAGGAGACGTTGCGCTTCATTCAGGAAGATCCGGCCGGCATGGGTCAGCTCGACATGCCGTTTGCTGCGTGTGAGCAGCGTGACCCCCAGCTCCTTCTCGAGCAACCCCACCTGGTGACTTAATGTCGGCTGGGCGACGTGGACGCGCCGGGCTGCCCGCGTGAAATGGAGCTCCTCGGCGACGGCAACGAAGTAACGCAGCTGGCGAAGGTCCATTTGCTCTAAAGTAACGGCCCGGCGCGGGACCTGAGCTACGCCCGATCGTCCTTTCCCCCCAGCACGGCGCGGACCACATCCACGATCTCGCGCGCGGTGAAGGGTTTCTGCAGGCTCTTCACTGCCCCCAGCAGCTCGGCATCCTTCCGCAGATCGAGCAGACCCGTCGAGTCGCCACCCGACATCGCGATCACCCTGACGGCCGGAAACCGCTTGCGGATCTCTCGCAGCGTCTGAATTCCATCCAATCCGGGCATGAAGATGTCGGTGATCACGACATCGACGGTCTCACGCTCGAGGATCTGCATTCCCAACTCGCCGTCGCTTGCGTCCAAGACCGCGTGTCGCTCGTTCTCGAGGGCCCGGCGCACGATGCGCCGAATCGGCTCTTGATCATCAATGACGAGGATGCTGGCCACGCCCGCAATCTTTCCGGAGTGGCACCTGCTTGCCAGTCGGCGACACCCTACAGCGCCCTGCTGCTAGCCAGAACGTTTCACTCCATCAAGCACTTGCCGCACGCGCGCCAGCAGATCGGCGCTCGTCCACGGCTTCGGCAGGAACGGCAGCGTCGGATCGAGCGGGTCCTCTCCCCGCCCGCCGCCCGCGTAACCGCTGGTAAAGAGAAACGGCGTCTGTCGTCCTTCGCGGCGATCGATCTGATAGAGCCCGCGGCCGCCCAGCCGGCTCATCACGAGATCGGTGAAGACCAGGTGGATCGGCGCGGCGTGCTGGCGCAGCAGTTGCAGCGCCTCGAGCCCGTCGGCGGCGGCCAGGACGTTGTACCCGGCGTGCTCCAGCGTGTACACCGTCGCGCGGCGCAGCTGCGCCTGATCCTCCACGACGAGTACCGTCTCCTTGCCGCCAGCGGTCGGTACGGTCACCTGCTCATGCGATCCGGAGGCGCGGCGTCGCGTCGCCTCTTCCGCCACAGGGAAGTAGATGCGCAGCCGCGTCCCGGCGCCCGGAGCGCTGTCGATCTGGACGAAGCCGCCGTGCTGCTTCACGAGCCCGTAAACCGTCGCGAGTCCGAGGCCGGTCCCCTTCCCGACCGGTTTCGTCGTGAAGAACGGCTCGAACGCGCGCTGTCGCGTCGCCTCATCCATGCCCATGCCGGTGTCGTCGACCGCGAGGCAGACGTACTCCGACGCGGCGCCGGGGCCCAGCACCTCGCGCTGCGCGTCGCTGATCCACGTGCAGCTCGTCTCCAGCCGCAGGACCCCGCCATCCGGCATCGCATCGTGGGCGTTGTTCACGAGGTTGAGCAGGATCTGTTCGACCGCGTGGCCGTCGGCGGAGACCTCGGGGAGGTCTTCGTCGGCGAAGACGAGCAGCTCGATGTCGGCCGGCAGCACCCGCCGCAGGACGGCGCCGAGATCGTTCAGGAGCTGCCCCAGGTGCACCGGCTCGAGTGCCAGTGTCGAGCGGCGCGCAAATCCCAGCAGCTGATTCACCATCAGCCGGCCGCTGACGGCCGCGGAGACGATGTCGCGTAGGCTCGCTTCATCAGGGCCGCGCGACAGCAGCTCCGCGTTCGCCAGGATGATCGTCAAGAGATTGTTGAAGTCGTGCGCGATGCCACCCGTGAGCTGGCCGATCGCTTCCATCTTCTGCGCCTGCCGCAGCTGCTCTTCGAGCCCGCGCCGCTCGCTCACATCTTCGGCGAAGACTTCATGGCACTCCACGCGGCCATCCTCGAAGCGCACCGCGCGACCGTAGAGACGCACCGTGATCGGCTCGCCATCCTTGCGCCGCCACACCGCCTGGGCTTCGACGGCCCCGGCGGCGTCGTTCAGCTGCGCGAGGTAGCGGGCGCGCGCGGCCGGCTCCTTGAAGACGTCGCGATCGAGATTGCGACTCAGCAGCTCCGCCTCCGACGCGTATACCAGCATCTCGACCAGCGCGGGATTCACCGACAGGAAGGCGCCTTCGGGCGTCGCGCGGTAGATCCCGAAGGGAGCCTGCTCGACCAGCATACGATTGGCGGCGTCGGCACGACGCGCTGCCTCCTCCGCGCGGCGCCGCTCCGTGATATCGGTCGCAACACCCACGACGCCGGAAATGCTGCCGTCACGTTCGCGCACGGGTGAGTACTGCGCTTCGAACTCGAACCCGAACAGCTCGACGCGCGCCGTCACCGACTGCCCGGCGAGGGCGCGACGCACGTCGGCCACCGCCTGCGGCACATCCCCCAACAACTCGAAGAACGACTTGCCGAGCAGCATCCCCGGCCGAACCCCGAGTGAGTGCAGGCCCTTCCCCTCCACCAGTGTGAATACGCCTTTGCGATCGAGTGAGAAGAAGATGACGGGCGCGCCCGCGACGACGGTGCGGAGCCGCTGTTTGCTCGTGCGAAGCATCTGCTCGTGCAGCACGCGCTCGGTGACGTCACGCGAGTTGACGATCACGCTGTACGCGTTCGGCTGATCGAGCTTCGCCTGACCGATCGATTCGAGGGCGCGCCACGATCCGTCCGCATGCTTGAACCGGAACGTGGCGGTCTGGGGCGACCCGGGCCGTTGAATCGCGTCGGCCAGCGCTTCCATGACCGGCGCGAGGTCCTCGGGATGCATGAACTCGAACGCGTTGCGGCCGAGCAGCTCTTGGGCGCCATAGCCGAGCAAGCGCTGCACCGACGGGCTCACGTACCGGACGATGCCGTCGTCGCCGAGAATCGTGACGATGTCGGAAGCATTTTCGGTCAGGGAGCGGAAATGCTCCTCGCTCTTGCGCAGCGCTTCCTCGACCCGGGCGCGCTCGAGCGCGGTGGCGAGCACGTGCGCGAGCGCCTGGACGAACAAGACGTCGGGACCGCTGAATTCACGCGGCTGCGCGCTGTAGGCCCCGAGCACACCCCAGGGACGCTCGCGTCCCTGCACGACGACGCACACCCCGCTCACGATGTCGTGTGCTTCGAGATGGGGCGGGACGCTGAACCGGATCTCGGCGGCGAGATCCTCGATGACCACCGGGCCCGCGGCATTGAGCGTGTAGCCGGCCATCGCGCCGCTGTCGGCCGTGATCAGCGTTTTCCCCACGGCGCCCTCGCGCCATCCGACACCCGCGCGGAGCAGCAGGCTGCGGTGCTCCGGCTTGAGCTCGAGAATCTCGCTGAACTCGACGTCGAGCCCGCGCGCCAGGAGCGTGGCCGCGGTCTCGAACAGATTGACGGGGAGCGCCCCGGCGAGCGCCTGCTGGCCGAAGTGGGCGACCGCCTCCTGCTGGCGCGCCGCCGCGCGCAGCTGCTGCTCGGCGCGGTTCGATTCCGCGACCCCAAGCCACCGAAACCGCTTCGGGCGCAACCGTGCTCCGTGTTGGAAAGAAGGGTTCGAAAGCTAGATGCGAGACGCCTTGCGAGCCCGTGAGGCTGGTCACGGGAGCCGTCGGCCCTAAATTCGGCCCCATGCCGCAGCGCCGTTCCAAACCCAACCCGAGGGCGAAGAAACCCCGTAGAGTGGCCGATTCCCTCACGGTCTCGGTTCTGCAGGCCACGCTCGAATCCACCGCGGACGGCATTCTCGTCGTGGACCTCGACGGGAAGATCGTTTCGCACAACCGGCATTTCGAGGAAATGTGGCGCCTCCCCACGTCCTTCATCGCCGCCAATAACGATGCCGCGGGCCGGCGGCGCCTGATCCAGCACGTGAAGGACCAGCTCGTGAATCCGGAGCTCTTCGTCGATGGCATCGAGGAGCGGTATGCCGAGCCCGCGTCCGACAGTTTCGACGTCCTCACGTTCAAGGACGGCCGGGTGCTCGAGCGCTACTCCATTCCGCTGCGATTGGATGGCCGCTCGGTGGGCCGGGTCTGGAGCTTCCGTGACGTGACGGCGCGGCGTCGCGCCGAGTGTGTGCAAGACGCGGTGTACCGGATCTCCCACACCGCGCACACCGCCGAAAACCTCCAGCAGCTCCTGCGCGCGATTCATGAAGTCGTCGGCGAGCTGATGCCGGCCAAGAACTTCTACGTGTCGCTCTACAACGAAAAGGACGACCGGCTCGAGTTTCCGTACTTCGTGGACGAGTACGACACCGCGCCCGACATCCCGCCCCGCAAACTGCGCAAGGGCCTTACCGAATACGTGCTGCGGACCGGCCACCCGTTGCTCGCCACCCCCGAGGTGTATGAGCGCCTGGTCGCCGCCGGCGAGGTGGAGCTGATCGGCGCACCGTCCATCGACTGGCTCGGCGTGCCGCTCAAAGTGAAGGACCGCACCATCGGTGTCGTCGTGACGCAGACGTATTCCCAGGGCGTGCGCTATGGACCGAGTGAGCTGGACATCCTGACGTTCGTGTCCTCGCAGATGGCCATGGCAATCGAGCGCAAACGCGTCGAGGACGCCTGGCGCGAACAGAGTGAGTTGTTGCAGCGGATCGTCGACAACATTCCGGTCATGCTGGTGTTCCTCGACGAACGCGGTCGCATCCAGTGGGGCAACCGGGAGTGGACGCGTACCCTCGGATACGACATCGCCGAGGCGCGCCAGCGCGACATTTTCGCCGAGCTGTACCCGGACCCCGTCGAACGGCAGCGTCTGCGCGACTCCATCGGAGCACCGGTCGGTCAATGGACCGACTTCCGGACGCGCACGCGCCGCGGTGCCGTCCTGGACACCATCTGGGCGAACGCGCCGCTCACCGGCGGCGGCTGGCTCGCGATCGGCATGGACGTGTCGGACCGCCGGCGAACCGAGGAGCGCTACCGCGCCTTCATCGCGCAGAGCTCGGAAGGGGTGTCGCGGCTGGAGATCGATCCGCCCGTCCCGACCACGCTCTCGGAAGAGGAGCAGATCGATCGACTCTACGCCGGCGCGCGCATCGCCGAGTGCAACGACGCGATGGCACGCATGTACGGATACCGCGAAGCCCGCGACCTGGTCGGGACGCGCCTCGCCGACCTGCACAACGTGACCGATCCCACCAACCGAGAGCAGATCCGCGCGTTCATTCGCGCCAGCTATCGGATGTCCGATTCTGAAACGCGCGAGCACGATCGGGACGGCCGGCCCCGCGTCTTCCTTAATAACGTGGTCGGCTTCGTCGAGGACGGGCATCTGGTGCGCGTCTGGGGCACGCAGCGGGACGTCACCGAGCAGCGCCAGCTCGAGGAACAGTTCCGTCAATCACAGAAGATGGAAGCGGTCGGACAGCTCGCGGGCGGCATCGCCCACGACTTCAATAACCTCCTGACGGCGATCCTGGGCAACACGCAGCTCCTGCTGCGGGACTTGCCGCCGGGCGATGCCAAGCGGGGCGATGTCGAGGAGATCCGCAAAGCGTCCGAGCGGGCGGCCTCGCTGACCCGCCAGTTGCTCGCCTACAGCCGGCGACAGATGCTCCAGCCCGAGGTACTCAACCTCAACGGCGTCGTCGCGGAGATGGACAAGATGTTACGCCGCCTCATTGGTGAGCACATTGCGCTCGTTACCGTGCTCGCGCCCGATCTCGGGCACGTCCGCGCCGATCCCAATCAGCTCGAGCAGGTGATCGTGAATCTCGCGGTGAATGCCCGCGATGCGATGGCGCAAGGCGGCATTCTGACGATCGAAACCGCCAATGTCGACCTCGATGAGACCTACGCGCAGACGCACCTCGGGTCCGTGCCCGGGCCCCACACGATGCTCGCCGTCACGGATACCGGAGTGGGCATGGACGCCGGCGTCCGCGCCCATCTCTTCGAGCCCTTCTTCACGACCAAAGAAGTCGGTCGCGGAACGGGCCTCGGCCTCGCTACGGTGTACGGCATCGTCAAACAGAGTGACGGTTATATCTCGGTGTACTCCGAGGTGGGACGCGGTTCGAGCTTCAAGATCTATCTCCCCAGAATCGCGACGCCCTCCGATGCGCCGGTCGGCCCCCAGCGCGGACGACCCGCGCGCGGCAACGAGACCGTGCTCGTCGTTGAAGACGAGCCCGCGGTGCTCACCTTGAGCCGCCGCGCGCTCGAAACGCAGGGCTATGTCGTCCTGGCGGCGTCCGACGCGACCGCGGCGCTACGCATCGTCGAGCGTCATGGCGGGACCATTCACCTGCTCGTCACGGACGTGGTGATGCCGGGCCTGTCCGGCCGCGAGCTCGCCGACAAGCTCGCCGCGCGGCGGCCCGGCATCCGTGTGCTCTACATGTCCGGCTATCCCGGCGACGCGGTCGTCGAGCACGGCAGCCTGCCGGCTGGCAGCGCATTCCTGCAGAAGCCCTTCTCGCCCGACAGTCTTGCGCGCAAGGTGCGCGACGTCCTGGACGCGTGAGCCCGAAGCGAGTACCGTAGCGTCATGTTGCACGCCGCGACACCGATCGCTACCGAGCAATTGATCAAGCTCGTGAATCAGATGCCTGCCGTGATGTGGTCGACGGATACCGATCTCCTGCTCACGTCGCGGTGTGGGGGCGTCCTGGCGATGTTTGACCACCTGCCGGGAGCCGTCGATGGCACGGCGATCGGCACCTTCGTCGATCCGGAGGATCGGGAGACCGTCCTGGCGGCACATCGCGCCGCGCTCCAGGGGCAGTCCGCGTTCTACGAAACCCGCTTCCAGGGCCGCATCTTCAGCGCGCGCGTTGAGCCGCTCCGTGACGGCAGTGGGCCCATCGTGGGAGTGGTTGGGCTCGCCTTCGACATCACCGAGCGCCGTCGCGCAGAAGATGCGCTCCGGGAAAGCGAGACGCGGTTCCGCACGATTATCGAGAGCGAGCCCGAATGCGTGAAGCTCCTCGATGCCGAGGGCCGGCTGCTCGACATGAATCCGGCGGGTCTCGCGATGGTTCAGGCCGACAACATCGAGGCGGTGCGCGGTCGCCCTATCGTGGAGGTTATTGCACCCGAGCACCGCGCCGCCTTCACCGAATTGCACCGTCGCGTCTTTGCCGGCGAATCGGGGACGCTCGAATTCGAGATCATCGGGTTGAAGGGCAAACGCAGCTGGCTGGCGACCCACGCCGTACCACTGCGTGACGCGGCCGGCACGATTCAGGCAGTGCTGGGAATTACGCGGGATATCTCGCGCCGCAGGATCGCCGAGCGGGCCTTGGTGGAGTCAGAAGAGCGGTTTTGTAAAGCGTTCTACGCGAATACCCTGCCGCTGCTGATCACGCGGCTGTCTGACGGCATGGTGCTGGATACGAATGAGGCGTTCATTCATCTGGTGAAGCGGCCGCGGGATGAAATCATCGGGCGCACCACGGTCGAACTCGGCTTCATCCACGCCGCGCGGCGCGCCGAGATCATCGACATGCTTAGCAAGACCGGCGTCGTCAACGATGTCGAGCTCGAGGTGAAGTCGGCTGACGGTCCACCACGTACCGGATTGCTCTCGCTCGTGCGCCTCGAGCTCGGCGGCCAGGACTGCACGCTGGGCACATACCGCGACATCACGGAGGCCAAACGCGCCGAAGCACAACTGCGCGCCTCGCGGGCGGCGCTGCGCAGTCTGGCGACGCGGCAACAGGACATCCGGGAGGATGAGCGCACACGCATCGCGCGCGAGATTCACGACAGTTTGGGCCAGGCACTCACGGCCCTGAAGCTGCAGCTCTCCGCGGCCGAGGAGGCCGCATCCCGAGACGCGTCCGGGGGGGGGCTCCACGCCAGGCTGCATGAAACCACCGTGATGGTCGATGACCTGGTGAAGAGCGTGCGCCGCATCGCCACCGATCTGCGGCCGCCGATTCTCGATCAACTGGGCCTGCCCGCCGCGCTCGAGTGGCTGGCGCAGGATTTTTTCAAGCGGACCGGCATCACGTGCGCGGCGACGATCGGTGCCGCGAATGACGCGATCAATGGTGAGCTCGGTACTGCGTTGTTCCGAATCGTTCAAGAAGCGCTCACGAATGTGCTGCGCCATGCAGGTGCTACACGCGTGGACATCGCCCTGGGCACGAAGAGTGGCTGCGTGACCCTCGAAATCAACGATGACGGCACGGGCATCACCGAAGCCGGCACCATGGGACCAGGCTCGCTCGGGATCCTGGGGATGCGCGAGCGTGCCGCCGCGCTTGGCGGCGTCCTGGAGGTCGTGCCCCGCCAGGAAGGCGGAACGCGCGTCGCCGCCTGGTTTCCGCCGTCGGCTCCAGCGACGCGCCGATGATTCGCATCCTCGTCGTCGACGACCATGCACTCGTCCGGCGGGGGCTGATCCAGATCCTGCAGGGATTTCCCGACCGTGTGCAATTCGGAGAAGCCGGGACCGCCGCGGAGGCGATGTCGCTTGCTTCCAATGAACGGTGGGATGTCGTCCTGCTCGACCTCGGCCTACCCGACCGGCACGGCCTCGAAGTCCTCCGCGAGCTGCACGCGGCGCAACCGCACCTGCCCGTATTGATCCTGACCATGTTCCCCGAGGACCAGCTCGCCCTGCGGATGCTCGAGCTGGGCGCCTCCGGCTATCTCACCAAGGAATCGGCACCCGAGGAGCTCCTGCGCGCGCTGGAGCGGGTCATGGCTGGGCATAAGTACCTCAGCCCGGCGATGGCGCAGGCGGTCGCGGACGGACTCGGCGGGCCACCGCCAGCGCCGCACGAGCAGTTGTCCGACCGCGAGCTGGAGGTCTTGCGGCTCCTCGCCGTTGGTCGTCCCATCACGGCGATCAGTCGCCAGCTTGGTCTGTCGCCGAAGACGGTGACGACGTACCGCGCGCGGTTGCTTCACAAACTGCGGATGAAATCCAACGCCGAACTCACCTTCTATGCGACGCAGCATGGGCTCGTGAGTCCGGCGGCACTGCGCTCGACGTCGTAGAACCGACGTAGGCAAAACCCTACCAGAAGGTTTCCTTACCGCCGACAGACACGTTTTCCCGCATCATCAAGACTGTGTTCATGCAACCGATGCGGGTGCTGCTGCTGGAGGACGATGCCAACGATGAGCAGCTCATCGCTTATGAGCTTGTGCGACTCACTCCACGCCCGCAAATCCTGCGCGTCACCAGCGAGTCGTCGTTCCTTGCCGCACTGCGGGAGTTCGCCCCGGACGTGATCCTGAGCGATCACAACCTTCCCGCGTTTGACGGGCGAATGGCGCTGGCGAAAACGCGCGCGATCCTTCCCGACGTCCCCTTCATTCTGGTTACCGGAACGTTGAATGAAGAAACGGCGGTGTCGTATCTCAAGGCAGGTGCGTCGGACTACATCCTCAAGGATCGCCTGGTGCGTCTCGGCCCCGCGATCCTCGAAGCGCTCGAGCGTGCGCGCGAACGGCAGGCGCTGCGCCGCCACGAACGCCTGTTGCGAGAGATCATCGACGCGAATCCGAGCCTGATCTTCGTCAAGGATTGGGAAGGGCGCTTCGTGCTCGTGAACCAGGCCACCGCGGAGATTTACGGCACCACCGTCGACGGACTCGTTGGAAAAACCGACGCGGATTTCAATCCTGATGCGGAGGAGGTCGCGCATTTTTTGCGCGACGACCGCGAGGTGATGGCATCCGGCCACCCGAAGCTCATTTCCGAAGAGCCCGTCACCAATCCTCATACAGAGCAGACCCGCTGGTTTCAAACGACCAAACTGCCGCTCCGGCTGCCCGGGGAAGACGCGCTTACCATGCTCGGCGTGGCGACGGAGATCACGGAGCGCAAGCGGCTCGAGGAACAGCTGTTGCAGTCGCAAAAGATGGAAGCCGTCGGCCAGCTCGCGGGCGGCGTGGCGCACGATTTCAACAACATCCTGACAGCGATCGTCGGCTACGCCGATCTGCTCGCCGCCGAAGTCGGCCAAAACTCCCAACAGCGCGAGGACATCGAGGAGATTCGCAAGGCGGCGCGGCGGGCCGCCGCCCTGACGCGGCAGCTGCTGTCGTTTTCGCGCAAGCAGGTGCTCGAGCCGCGCATCGTCGACGTGAACGGCGTGGTGCTGAACCTCGACAAGATGCTGCGGTCGCTGATGTCCGAAAACATCGCGCTCAAGACCGAGTTCGCGGAGGATCTCGACGCGGCCCGCGTCGATCCGAATCAGCTCGAGCAGGTTATCATGAACCTGGCGATCAACGCGCGCGATGCCATGCCCGACGGCGGAACCCTGACCATCGAAACCGCCAACGCCACGCTCGACGAGGACTACGCGGCGAAGCACGTTGCGGTGATTCCCGGCGATTACGTGATGCTCGCGGTCACCGATACCGGATGCGGCATGACGGAAGCGACGAAGGCGAGAATCTTCGAGCCGTTTTTCACGACTAAACCCGCCGGGCGCGGCACCGGCCTGGGGCTATCGACGGTGTACGGCATCGTCAAGCAAAGCGGCGGCAACATCTGGTTGTACAGCGAGCCGAACAAGGGGACGACGTTCAAGATCTACTTGCCGGCCGTGGACGCCTTGCCGGAGGATATCGGGAAAGCGGCCCCCGTGGAGGCCGGGCGTCACGGCAGCGGGACTGTGCTGGTGGTGGAGGATGACGAGCAACTGCGTCGCTTGACACATCGCGCGCTCGCGGCCCAAGGGTACGAAGTCCTTGAGGCCGACCGCGGTCGCTCCGCACTGGACATCGCGCGCCGGCATAAGGGTCCAATCAATTTGCTGGTGACCGATCTCGTCATGCCCGACACGAACGGCCCGAAGCTGGCCGAGACCTTGCGGGCCGCGCGCCCCGGATTGCGCGTGCTGTTCATGTCCGGCTACCCCGAGGGCGCGATCCTCCATCACGGGATGCTGGAACCAGGGGTCGCTTATCTCGCCAAACCGTTCACGACCGAAGCGATCACGCGTAAGATACGCGAGGTCCTGGAGGCGTGATGAGCTGGTCCCTCGAACGCAAGTTGCCGCTGTTCGTGACGATTCTGTTGGTGGCGGTCGCGATCACGCAGCTTACGATCGGCTACGGTGAGGTCCGGCAAGCTTCCCTCGCCCTCGCCGACAAGCGACTCCCGCTCGCGACCAAGGTTCTCGCCGATCTCTTTCAAGCCGGACAAGGACGCGTTCGCATCACCGCGTTGGCCAAGGATCCGGCCATCGCCGCGTTCCTGCGGTCGGGCGGACGTAGTGGCCGTGAGGCGGCGCTCGTGGCGATGCGGCGCGTCACGTCGGACACCGCGACCAATGCCGGCCTGGAGCTCCGCGACTTCAGTGGCAAGCTCCTGCTGCGGACGGGACGATTCTCGGCCGCGGACAGCGTGTACGTCTCCCCCGGAACGGACTCGGCCCGGTACGGCCCCTTGATGCGCCGGGATACGACGCTCTTTATCGCGATCGCCGCTGCCGTGGGCGGGGGCGAGGGGAAGGACGCGGAACGCGGCGGCGGGATCGTACAGCAGGTCGCGCGCATGAATCTCAGCGAGCGCACTCGCACGACGCTCACCGGCCTGGCGGGTGGTGACGTGCGGTTGCTCCTTGGCAACGCGACGGGTGATCCCTGGACCGATTTCGCCCGGATCGTTCCCGCGCCGCCGGCGACCGTGCTCAACAGCCGGACGCCGGTGCGCTACGAACGCGGCGAGACGATGCGCGCGAGCGCGGCGCCGGTCCCCGGCACGCCCTGGATGGTCGTCGCCGAGCTGCCCAGCCGAGTGGTGTCTGCACCCGCGCGCGCGTACCTGACGGGGATGGCGCCGCTCGCCCTGCTGATCGTCATCGTCGGCGCAGTGATCGCCTGGTGGGGCAGCCGGCGCATGACGTCACCGCTCCGTGAGATCACCACTGCCGCCGAGGCGATCGCCGCCGGCAACCTGGAGCGCCGAGTGCAGGTGGGTCGCCAGGACGAATTGGGTCGGCTCGCACGTTCGTTCAATACGATGGCGGCGCAAGTCGCGCGTTCGCTGCAACACAGCGAAGCCATGCTGCGCGGCGTCACTGAGACGGCGCACGACGCGATTATCGCCGCGGATACCAATGGTCTCATCCGGTTCTGGAATCCGGGGGCGGAGCGACTGTTCGGCTACCGCACCGAAGAAGTTTTGGGAAAGCCCTTGACCATGCTGATGCCGGAGCGCTTTCAGGACGCCCACAGGCTCGGTATCCGCCGCTATGTCGAGACGCGCGAAGCGCGGGTGGTGGGGCGCACCGTCGAGCTCGCCGGGCGACGCAAGGACGGCACCGAATTTCCGCTGGAATTGTCGTTGGGCGCCGCGCCGCTGGAGGGGGGGATGTCGTTCACGGGAGTGATTCGCGACATCACCGAACGCAAACGCACCCAGGAGGCGCTGCAGACCACGAACGCGGAGCTGGAAGCGTTCTCCTATTCCGTCTCGCACGATTTGCGCGCGCCGTTGCGCGCCATCCACGGCTTTGCCCGCATTCTGCTCGAGGATCACCACGCCAAGCTCGATCCCGAAGCGCAGCGACTGCTGGGCGTCGTCGACCAGAACACCCGCCGCATGGGCCAGCTCATCGACGATCTGCTCGCGTTCTCCCGGCTCGGGCGGAAGGAACTCGCCGCCGGTCCGGTGAACATGGAGGAGCTGGCGCATACCGTCGCGGACGAAGTCCGTCGGACCGACGTCGAACGGAAGGGCTCGCTCGCAATTCAGATCGATCCGCTGCCACCCGCGCATGGCGATCGCGCGTTGTTGGGCCAGGTAATGAGCAACCTGCTGCAAAACGCCGCGAAGTTCACGCGCGATCGGGCTGAAGCCCGCGTCGAGGTGGGTTCCCAGCGGGACGGCGGGCAGACGGTGTACTTTGTGAAGGACAACGGCGCCGGGTTCGACGCGCGTTATGCCGACAAACTGTTCGGCGTATTCCAACGGCTCCACAGCACCGAGCAGTTCGATGGCACCGGGGTCGGGCTCGCCATCGTCAAGCGCATCGTGCAGCGCCACGGCGGCCGCGTCTGGGCGGAGGGCAAAGTGGATCACGGCGCCACCTTCTATTTCACGCTTCCCACCGAGGAGCACTGATGGCAGCCGCCGTCGATATCCTGCTCGTCGAAGACAACGCCAATGACGCGGAGCTCACGCTGCGGGCGCTCAAACAGCGCAATCTGGCGAATCAGGTCTTCGTCTGCCGCGACGGCGCCGAAGCGCTCGACTTCTTCTTCAACGGCGCCGCTCCCGTTCCGAAAGTCGTCCTCCTCGACCTGAAGTTGCCCAAGGTGGACGGTCTGGAAGTGCTGCGGCGAATCAAGGATGACGCGCGCACGAAATCCATTCCCGTGGTGGTCCTGACCTCGTCCCGCGAGGAGCCGGACATCGAACGGGCCTATACGTTGGGCGCGAACAGCTATATCGTGAAACCTGTGGACTTCGAGGCATTCGCCCGGGCCGTCTCGGATGTCGGCCTGTACTGGCTGCTGCTCAATCATCCGCCGCAGTAGGCCATGAGCCCGCCGTCCCTCCGCGTGCTCGTGGTCGAAGACCGAGCGGAGGACGCGGAGTTGTCCGTTCGGGAGCTCCAACGCGCCGAGCTCGACTGCGAGACACGGCGCGTCGACACGGCCGAGGCCTTCCGCTGTGCTCTGACGGACTTCGCTCCCGACATCGTGCTGGCCGATTATACCGTCCCCGGATTCGGCGGGATGGCGGCGCTCGAGATCGTGCGCGCGACGGCACCGGCCCTTCCTTTGATCATCGTCACCGGCAGCCTGGATGAAGAAACCGCGGCGGAATGCATCAAGGCGGGTGCTGCCGACTACGTCCTCAAGACCAACCTGCTTCGGCTCGGACCGGCCGTCCGGGCCGCGCTCGCGCTCGCGAAGAGTCGGTCCGACAAACAGGCCGCCGAAGCCGCGCTGCGCGTCAGCGAGCGGCGCTTTCGAGCGCTCGTGGAAGAGAGCTGGGACGGGGTCGCGTTACTCGCGGCGGACGGCACCATCGTGTACGGCAGTCCCGCGACGTCCCGGCTCCTCGGCTACGATCTTGCGGAATTCGTGGGGCACAACGCCATGGAATTCATCCACTCCGATGACCGAGCCGCTGTCTTGCTGCGGCTCGAAGAGGTGACCGCGCGCCCCCGCTCCCGCCTGCACGTGGCCGCGCGCGTGCGCCACAAGAACGGGACTTGGCGTCACCTGGAAGGCGTGTGGACCAACCTGCTCGACGATCCCAGCGTCGCCGCGATCGTCAACAACTATCGCGACGTGACCGATCGCCGGCTGCTCGAGGAGCAAATCGTCCTGTCGCAGAAGATGGAGGCGATCGGGCGCCTGGCGGGCGGCGTGGCGCACGACTTCAACAACATCCTCACCGCCATCGGCGGCTATTCGGATCTGTTGATGTCCGACCTCGCCGAGGACGACCCGCGCCGGCGCGACGTCGAGGAAATTCATCAGGCAACCCAACGCGCAGCCAGCCTGACGCAGCAATTGCTCGCGTTCAGCCGGCGTCAGGTGCTCCAGCCCAAAGTCATCAATTTCAACGCCCTGATTCCCGATCTCGAAAAGATGCTGCGGCGGCTCATCGGCGAAGACATCCTGTTCGCGACTGTCCTGCACCCGCGGCTGGGAAACGTGCGGGCGGATCCCGGCAAGCTCGAGCAGGTGATCGTCAACCTCGCCGTGAATGCCCGCGACGCGATGCCCAAGGGCGGCCGACTGACGATCGAAACCCGCAACGTCGAGCTCGACGAGTCGTACGCCGCCGAACATCCCTCGGTCAAACCGGGCCGGTACGTCATGCTCACAGTCACCGATACCGGCGTGGGCATGGACGAGGACACCAAAGCCCGCATCTTCGAGCCGTTTTTCACCACGAAGACGCGCGGCAAAGGAACCGGACTGGGGTTGGCCACGGTCTACGGCATCGTGCAGCAGACGGGTGGGCACATCTGGCCGTACTCGGAACCCGGCCGGGGCACGACGATGCGCGTGTACCTGCCGCGCGTGGACGACCCGGCGGACCCCATTGAGCACCCTGGGGAGCTCGGCCCTGAGGTCCTGCACGGCAGCGAGACGATCCTCCTGGTCGAGGATGAAGCACCGGTGCGAGCCGTGACTCGGCAACTGCTGGAGCGGAATGGCTATACAGTCCTGGAAGCCGCGGACGGACCGGCGGCGCTGGCATTGGTGGACGGAGGGCGCGGCCATCTCCCCGTAGACCTGTTGTTGACCGATGTCATTATGCCGGGCATGAGCGGCCGAGAACTGGCCAATCAATTGAAGGCTCGCTGGCCCACCATCCGCGTACTCTTCATGTCAGGGTATACCGATGACGCCGTGGTCCGGCACGGGATGCTCGAGCCGGGCCTCGCCTATCTTGAAAAGCCGTTTCGTCCGGCTGCCTTGCTCCGGAAAGTGCGGGAGGTGGTGCAGAGCGGCCGTCGTGCCCCCGAATAGGAACCGAAAAAAATCGATAATAGCGCGATTATCTCGCGAGTGTGCGCTCACTTAATCGCTTAACAATCGTACTGTAAAGGTGTTAAGTGCGCGCAAGGCCGAAAGAACAACTGTACTAGCCTGTCCTACAAAGACTTACGAAGCGAAGTGGCGCAGCGCACTGACCCCCCAGCTAGATTCCGCCATGCCTTTACCGCCCCTGATCGGGCACGAAAGGGTTAAGACCAGACTGGCGGGCGCCCACGCATCAGGAAAACTGCCGCAAGCGCTACTGCTTGCCGGCCCGCGTGGCGTCGGCAAGCAGCGTCTGGCGCTATGGCTCGCGCAACTGATCCATTGCGAGGCACCGGGCTCTCTTGAGGAGCCGTGTGGTGAATGCCGCTCCTGTCGGCTCGTGCTCTCGCTGCAGCACCCGGACGTGCACTGGTTTGTACCGGTGGAGCTTGGCAAACGCGGGGGCGGCGGGGGGATCGACGCCGATAAGCAGATCGAGCTCGTCGCCGACGCGCTGGCCGAGGAGATGGCAGCCCGGCGCGAGCAGCCGCTGTATGGACCGCCGGCCGGACTCGCGAGTCATCCGGTCGCAGCCGTCCGTCTCTTGTTGAGGCGTCTGGCGCTGACGCCAGCGATGGGACAGCGTAAAGTCTTCATCGTCGGCGATGCGGAGCGGCTCATACCGCAGCTGGGAACCGAAGTGGCGGCAAACGCGCTGCTGAAGGCGCTCGAGGAACCGCCGGCCGACTCGACGATCATCATTACGGCGGCGGATCCCAACGCCCTGCTTCCGACGATTTTGTCCCGTGTTGTGCCTGTTCGTGTGGCGCGAATCGCTGACAGTGACGTGACAGCTTTCGCACAGCAAGCGCTCGGAATTACGAGCAAAGCAGAACTGGCACAACGAGTTACGGCAGCGGAAGGGTGCATTGGCAAGCTCTTTGCGACGACTGGCGTCCGTTCCGGCGAATCGGGCGGAAGCGGAGATCAAGCAGCCCGATTCCTGGAAGCGCCCTGGCTGTTCGCGCTTGGTCAGGTGCCGTTTCAGGCACGCGGCGGCTTCACCGACATGCTCGATTCGCTGGCGAGTCGTTTGCGGAGCGAAGTTCAGCGTGGGGGCGACACCGGGAAGCTGGTCGAGGCGATCGCGCTGGTGCTGGGCGCGCGGGACCTCGCGCAGGGCAATGTGAACCCGCAGCTGCTCGCGGCCGTATTGGCCGAGGATCTGCAGGCGATGCGGCGGTCATGAAACTGTCACACGTTGATTACACCGGGCGCGCCCGGATGGTGGATGTCGGCGACAAGCCGCTGATGGATCGGACGGCGGTCGCGACTGGGACGATTCGGATGTCGCCGGACGCCTTTCGGCAGGTAGCCGAACAAGCCATCGCAAAGGGCGATGTCCTGGCGGTGAGCGAAGTCGCCGGAACGCTGGCGGCGAAACGGACGGCGGAGCTGATCCCGCTCTGCCACCCACTCGGTCTCGACCACGTGGAGGTCGAGGCCAGTCTGGTTGAGTCGCTGCCCGGCGTGCTCGTCCGGGCGAAGGTGCGAACGGTTGGCCGAACGGGCGTAGAAATGGAAGCGTTAACTGCGGTCGCGGTGGCGTTGCTGACCGTATACGACATGGTCAAGGCCGTGGATGGCAGCATGGTCATCGGGGATGTGCGGCTCGTGGAGAAGCAAAAGGCTCCGCACGATGATTGACGATTGCTTGACGCAGGCGTCGCATGCTTAATGCGCAGGAAGGCGTGGAAAGGGAGGAGTATGCAAGCGAAAACTCAACGTTTGGTAGTGCGCGGCGGAATCCTCGTGCTGGCCGCTCTGCTCGTCAGTACTGTGGGCGGGTGGGCTGGCGGCACGACAACTGATGCCGAACGAGCCCCGGCTTCTGGTTCGGAGCTCCTCGGCGAACTGCGGTCGCTCCGGCAGCAGCTCGATGCCAAGCAGGGCGAGCTCGAAGTCGCCCGGCTCCAGCTCGACCGCGTCAACGCGATCATGCAGTACTCGACGCACTATAGGCTGCCGGCCGATATGGCGACGGCGGTCTATGACGTCGCGCTCAGCGAAGGGATCGATCCCGGTCTTGCGTTCCGTCTGGTCAAGGTCGAATCGGGGTTCAATCCCCGGGCCATTAGTCACGTCGGCGCGATCGGTCTGACGCAGGTTCTGCCGAGCACCGCTCGGCTCTACGAGCCCGGGCTGACGACGCAGCAGCTGTATGACCGTGATACGAACTTGCGGATCGGGTTCCGGTACCTGCGGGACCTGCTAGACCGTTATCCGGCCAACATGGAGCTGGCGCTACTCGCCTATAACCGCGGCCCCGCGAAGGTCGAGCAGCTGCTGGGCGCCGGTCGCAACCCCGCCAACGGGTATGAAACTGAAGTCATGAGGGGATTCCGGCACCACTAACCCCGGGTGCCGGGCGGCGCCCCGGGCGGGGGGGGGCTACCGGCTCGGAATCAGCAGGACATCACCGGGCCGGATCACACTCCGCATCGTCATATCATTCGCTTCTAGCAGCGCCATCAGCCCGATCCCGTGCTGGCGGGCGATGCCGCCGGCGGTCTCGCCGGCGGCTACGCGATGGCGAGTGCCATCCGCGCTGCTAACTGTGCGGTAACGACTCGAGACCCGGCGGACCCGCGGCTCCGGCGGATTGCTCCAGGCGCCGCGCGGGACCACGCGCCCGCTCATCGGCACGATGACACGCTGCCCCACACGCAGGGCGTGGGTCCGCAGGCGGGGATTCGCGGCCTGTAACATCGTCACGGTCACCTTGTAGCGCTGCGCGATGCTCGAGAGCGTCTGTCCATACGTCACGTAGTGGTCCACGAACGTGATGCGCTCGTTGACCGGCAGATCCCCATAACGCTCGGCAACGGCGGCACCACTGCCCCGCGGCACGCGCACGATGACGCCGCGCCCCGGCGGGGTGATGCCGCGAACGAACTGCGGGTTGAGCTCGAGCAACGCGGCGACGCTCGTATCCGCCAGGCGCGCCAGCACGTCGAGACCGGTCGCGTCCGGCACGGAGACTTCATCGAAGACGAGCGGCGGCAGGCGTTGGATCTCGGTGAACCCGTAACGCGCGGGCTGCTTTGCGATGAGCGCCGCCGCGATGAGCTTTGGCACGTAATCCCGCGTCTCCCGACGCAGGTTACGGCGGTCCGCGATTTGGAAGAACGTCTGGTCATCCACTGAATCCGACTCGCCCCCCGCCCCCCGCCCCCCCCCCGGGAGGCGGCGGATCTCCCGCTCGATGCGGCCGGCGCCCGCGTTATAGGCCGCCGCCGCGAGATAGACGCTCCCCAGACGCTGCACGAGATCCTGCAGATGGTTCACCGCGGCGTCGGTCGCTTTGTAAGGATCGCGTCGCTCATCGACCCAGGGATCGATTTGCAGGCCGTAGCCACGGCCGGTCGACGACATGAACTGCCACATGCCCACCGCGCGCGCGCGACTGACGGCCGTGTTTGACAACCCACTTTCGATAAGCGTCAGGTAGACGAGGTCCTCGGGGAGGCCCCGCGCGCGCAGCCTCTCACGGATCATTCCTTCGTAGCGGCCCAGTCGTGAGAGCCAGATCTCGAATCGATCGCGCGCATCGAGCTGGAAGAATTCGAGATACTCGAGGACGCGGCGGTTGCCTGCGAAGCTCGACACGTCGATGTCAAAAGTCGCATTGGCGTCGGCGCCGAACAGATCCTCGGCTTCTTGCCGCACGTCTTCGCCGCGGAGCGGCACATTCGTGCGAGGCGGGGTCAGAGAGTCAGGGGAGCGCTGGTGCAAACTGTCCAGGGCCGATTGATCGGCGGCGGAGTCCTGCTCGACCTTCGCCAGTGCGGTCCCGAGCTGCACAGCCGAGCTATCGCGAGCGGTGACGTCCGCTGCCGGCGCCGCCACGGCGGATGGTGCAACGGCGGTACGGGGAATATGCGGACCACCGCAGGCGGCTAACGCCGCTGCGCTCAGTGTCAAGAACCACGACACCGTCGATCTTTTGATCATGTCACGTCTCATCGAGTCGCCAAGTAATTCCCAAGTAAACGGTTTGTCGCATTCAGGACTGCAAGCGCCGCGCCACGAGGCGGATCGACTTCCGTCAAGCAGGAGCCCACCAGCCGCGTCGCTTCTTTCGCCCGCGCCGACAACGAAACGATCACCACCGTCGCATCGAACGCCCGCACCGCTTTCACACCCAGCAGCTCGAACGTGACGTGCGGCTGCACCGCTTGCTCCAACGCGTTCACGGCTGCAACCGCACAGCAGCGCAGCTCACCGGTCTGCGACGATACGCCGTCCGATGAACCCTCAAACCGCCGGCCGTCCGACCATGTCAACACGACCTTTGCGCGACAGCGGCCGTTCGCCAGGCGCTGAAACCCGAACTCCTGAAACCGCAGGCGCTCGTCGGGCACCCGTACCTCAGTCGAAGCGCACTTCGATCTGCTGCTTCACGCTGACGTCCTGCACCGCCTCGACCACGTCAACCTCGAGGCGCGGACGTCCTTGCGCGTCGTGCTGGGCCGAGATGAGCAGGATCAAACCGCTGTCGAACTCCACCTTCACGTGCCGGACGTCCGACCGCACCGTCACGTGTTTGACCGTCTCGCCCCGAAGCCGCGTCACCGCGCCAACGACCCGGCGCAGATCTTGGAGATCGGCGGTGCTCACGCCAGACGCTCCGCGAGTAGCTGCGAGAGCGCAGCGTCGGAAATGCGCTCGGCCTGGATGAACAGCGACGACTTCGAGGTGGCCTCCAGCGGATACGGCGTCCAAAACGACCGTCGACCCGCGTGCGGCTCAGACGCGGCGCGAAACGACAGTACGAGCTGCCAAGCCGCCGTATTCGCACGACGCTCGGCAACCGCGTCCACATGCCAAACCTGGTCCCCGTGCGCTATCACTCGCCATGACATGGCTCACCTCGAGCCCGGAATGGGCGCAAAGGGGCCCCAATATGAGGCTTAGCTACTTCCCAGTCAATGGTTTAAGGCTGGTTCAGTCGTCGCGGGTCACGTAGGCGCGGAAGCGGGTGGCGAGGTCTCGCGTGACACGGCCAGCCACGCCCTTCCCGATGGCGCGGCCGTCGAGTTTGGAGATTCCCACGATTTCCGCGGCGGTTCCGGTGAGAAACACTTCATCGGCGGTATAGAGATCGTAGCGGTTCATGGGTAGTTCTTCGATGCCATATCCCGCCTCGCGGCCCAGCTCGATCACGGTGTCGCGCGTGACGCCGCGCAGGATGCCCGTGTACGGCGGAGGCGTGCGCAGTGTGCTGTTGGACACCGCAAACAGATTCATCCCACTCGCCTCGGCTACATAGCCCGCGGAGTCGAGCATAATCACCTCGTCGACGCCGCCGGCGATGCCTTCCACCTTGGCGAGAATGTGGGAGAGGTAGTTCAGGGATTTCACACGGGGGGACAGCGCCTCGCGGTGATGAATCGGTGTGGCGGCGGTCAGTGCGGTCAGCCCCTTTTCGTACCGGTCCTGCGACCAGAGCTTGATTGTATCGAAGATGCAGAACACGGTGGGCTTCGCGCACTTCCGAGGATCGAGTCCCAGATCCCCCACCCCGCGCGTAACGACGAGCCGAATGTAGTTCTCCTTGATCCCGCTCCGTTGGACGCCTTCCTCGACCATTCGGGCCATGACCTCGCGCGTCATGGGGATCTCAAGCCATATGGCCTTGGCGGAACTGTACAGACGATCGAGGTGAGCATCGAGGCGGAATATGCGGCCGCCGTAGGCACGGATGCCCTCGAATACGCCGTCGCCGTACAAGAGGCCGTGGTCGAATACGGAAACGACCGCGCTGCCGCGGTCGTACCACGTCCCATCGATCCACACGATGGAGGGCATCGGAGGGAATCTGCCTCCAATGCCCTCACCTGACAACGGGGGTCGGGAAGACGGGGGTGATGAGCCGGCCGGGGATCGAACCCGGGACCTACGGATTAAAAGTCCGTTGCTCTACCAACTGAGCTACCGGCTCCATCAACTGCGTCAAAGGTAAACCGTCGAAAGGGGGCGTCAAAGTAAAGGCGTCAAATGGACGACGTCGAAAGAGGCGTCGAAAGACACCGTAAATGCGTAAAATCGGTGACGCGGTTGGGCTATTTGACGACGATTATCCAGAATGGTGCTTCGGGCCAATCCCGCCACACTCCGCGTCGTCCAAGTAACGGAGCGCGTCGCGAAGGGTTGTGCGGCCCTGGCCAAAGGCTTCCGTGGTCCTGGAGCACTCGCACGAGGCGACCAAATTACTCGAGCATCGGCATCAATAGCCGCGAACATCGCAGAGGGTTGCGGTCGCGGCACCGTCCCCGAGTTTCGGCGCTTCCTGCTCATTGCTCGGGGATCTGCGCAGGAAACGCTTTCGCACCTTCGTTTGGCCACTCCTGTCGATGACGAGCAGCGGGCAGCCGTGCGTTCTCTCCAAAGCAGTACGGTCCTGATTCTCAAAATGCTCAC
>WNGD01004275.1_pt1 | contig 23437 bp, 17 predicted proteins | sample 5400671 | NCBI WGS metagenome assembly WNGD01 (sample SAMN13153369, study PRJNA577476) | soil metagenome | isolation source: 40 cm soil or saprolite under grassland replicate 2 | place: USA:California | collected 2016-06-15
GGTGGCAAGGCCGGAACCGGCAGGTCCAACGCGGTTCGATTCCTATGTGAAAGCAGAGGGTTGCTATGTCTGGGAAACCCTATCAGTCAAGCCTGATTCCTTACGAAGACGAGATCCTCGCTTTGAGGCACCGAAGGCCACCCATGCCATACGCGCAGATTGCTGAGCTGCTGCGGCAAAAGCACAACCTCCTTATTCATCGAAGCGCCATCTTCAAGTTTGTCAAGGTGCGCTCCGGTGGCCGCAAAGTGTATAGCTACAGTCGAAACGCTCCCGAAAAGAAGGCTGCAACTGCCCCAGCGCCGCGGGTGACCGCATCTGGTCCTCGTCCGCCAGCCGTTGTTGCTGTAACTCTCAAGCGGAGTCCGTCGACAATTCGGTTCAAGTTCACGCCCAGTGATCGTAACAACGCGGCACGGCTCTCGCCCGAGCAGGCGGCTGCGATCCATAGGAAGCTGGAACAGAACGGACACTGATGTCAGAGATTGGCAATACAGCCGGCGCGAGCCGGCAAATGCGTTGATGCAAACAACGGCCGAAAGGATGCCGGCGCTACAATTTCTCCACAGCGGGTGAGCGGCCAGGACGGAGGTCCAGATGCAAATTCCGAGAAGCCTTTGCAAAGACAAATCGGATCGGCGCGAAAACATGGCGGGGTCGGTCAGTTTTGGTGCAGGTGCGATCCTCACGGTCCAGGAAGTAGCCGCAATCCTGAAGGTGCCAAATTCCTGGATCTATGACCATGTTCGCCCGGGTTGTCGCGATCCGCTGCCATTTTTCAAGATGGGCAAGTACCTGCGCTTCTCTGCGGCCGATCTTCAGGATTACCTCGACGCCCGCCGGCGACTACAGAGAGGTTGAACTGGCATGATCATCGGACGTACTCTTGAGCAAGCAAAGGCAAGGCGAGTCACAGGAGGAAAGGAGAATGAAGTGGCTCGCCGACGATACCAGACAGGATCCCTGTTCAAAAGAGGAAGACGCCGGAAGGTCTGGGTTGCTCGCTGGAGGGAAGACGTGATTCAGCCAGATGGAAGCCGAGGACGGCTGCAGCGCTCCGTAGTGCTCGGCCTGGTGAGCGAAATTCCAACGCGCCGCCAGGCACAGTCGCTGCTGGGGGAAAAACTGCGACCGCTCAACCAGGGCTTGATCGGACCGCAATCGACAATGCGGCTTCGCGACTATGTCCAGGGGGAGTGGGAACGGCTCGTCCTGCCGACTCTCAAGCTCTCGACCCAGCACGGCTATCGTGTGTTGGTCAGGCGTCACCTCGTGCCGTACTTTGGTGAATCGCGCCTCTGCGACATCACCAAGCTCGAGATCCAACAGTTCGTCGCAGAAAAGTTCCGGCACGAGTTAGCCTGGCAAACGGTGCGGAATGCCTGGATCGTTCTGTCCAGCATTCTCGATGCCGCGACAGAATACGGACACCTAACTGTGAACCCGGCCCGCGGAGTGAAGTTTCCGCCGCAACCACCGCGGCGGGAGCCGGTGATTCTCACGGCGGATGCCCTGAACCGGCTGCTTTCCCAGTTAGACCAACCGTTCAGTACTATGGTAGCGCTTGTGGCTCTCTCCGGGCTGAGGATCGGGGAGTTGCTGGCTTTGCGCTGGCGTGTGGTTGATTTTGGGGGCGGAACCCTTCGCGTGCGCGAGTCCGTCTTCCTGGACAAGTTTCAGACACCCAAAAGTGACGAAGGCACCCGGACCCTTCCTCTTGGTCCGATCGCATGTGAGCTTCTGAAACGCCACCGGCAGCGCTCGGTCCAAACCGCTCCCGAGGACCTAGTCTTCCCGGCTCCCAAGGGCGGCCCCTACAAGGAGTCCAATCTTCTGCAGGAAGTCCTCCAGCCTGCCGCCGCGGCTGCGGGCCTTGGCCATGTCACGTGGCATCAGCTTCGCCACGTGCATTCCTCGGTCCTGCACGACCTCGGCGTGCCGGTTAAGGTCATCCAGCAGCAGCTCGGACACGCTGCCGTGGAAACCACGCTCAACATCTACACGCACGTGGTGGGGGAGACCCAACGCAAAGCGATTGAGGATCTAGAGCGCGTTTTGTTCCCAAATGTTCCCAAATTCGATTGAAGTCGAAACAGCGGAGGATTCGCAAGTTGAAGCGGCCGAAGGAGTTCTCTGGAGGCGCCGAGCGGATTCGAACCGCTGCATAAAGGTTTTGCAGACCTCTCCCTTAGCCACTTGGGTACGGCGCCTCAGTATCACAAGGCAGGAATCTTTTTAGCTACTTTCGGCGACATTTTCAAGGGTTTCCCGCATCGCATGATCATCAACCAGCCAGGATTCGCGTCGTGTCCGCGCCGCCAGCAGTGTCGGCTTGGACGCCTGAGCCGACCAGACCTCGATTTGGCCACAGAGCCACGGAGAAGTCTCTGTGTCTCCGTGGCTCTGTGGCTGAAGATCTGATTCGAGTTAATTCGTGGATTCGCGGGTCAGGTCGGATTCATCCGCGTCAATCGGCGTGCATCTGCGGTTCCGTACCTGCAGAATCAGGCTCCAATTTCCAAAAGGGTGGCATCAAGGGGCAAAATATCCTCGGCATCCATCGGGGATTCCTGGCGACACGTATCCTGGATTTTGCGCGCCTCTTCAAGATTCTCAAAGAAGACGTCGAGTATCTGGGGATCGAAGTGGGAGCCACGGCCTTTGAGCATTGCTTCGCAGGCTCGTTCGTTGCTGAGGGCCTCCTTGTACGGCCGCGGGGTAGTCAGAGCATCAAACACATCCGCAACAGCACAGATACGCCCGTACAACGGGATCTCTTCTCCGGCGAGCCCATAAGGGTAGCCCGTACCATCCCACTTCTCGTGATGGGAAAGGGCAATGCTCTCCCCTGCTTGCAGGAGCTTCGAGAGAGAGCCGTGTAGGATACAAGCGCCGATGACAGTGTGGCGTTTCATAATGGCCCATTCAACCGGATTGAGCTTGCCGGCCTTCAGCAGGATGGCGTCAGGAATGCCGATCTTTCCCACATCATGCATCGGACTGGCATAGCGTAGGATCTCCACCTCGCCTGGAGGCAAGTCGAGGCTCCGGCCAATAAGGGCGCAGTAGTGGCTCATGCGTTGAATGTGAGCTGCCGTGTTCCCGTCTTTGTATTCTGCCGCCACAGCCAGACGTTGGATGGTGTCGAGGTGAGCGTCGTAGGCGCTCCGTTGAGCCTCAGCCATGGCCTGCAACGCTTGGTGGAGATCGGCCGTGCGCTTGCGCACCGTTTGCTCCAGGAGGGCTTGATTCCTCCTAAGCGCGTCCCGGGCTTCCTTCGTCTTCAGCAAAGACGACAGACGGACTCCGAGTTCTGTCAGGTCGACCGGTTTGGAGATAAAGTCATTTGCGCCCGCTTCGACCGCACGGAGCCGGGACTGTTTGCCGGACAGAGCCGTCACCATAACGATCGGGATCTCGTCAAGATCCGGATTATTGCGAATTTGTTTGGCCACTTCGAAGCCGTCCATTCCGGGCATCGTCGCATCCAGAAGTACGAGGTCTATCTCCAGCTTCACCTTGGCCAGCGCTTCGATTCCGTCCCGAGCACATTCAGACTCGTACCCTAAACAAGACACCATTGAGGCCAGCGTCTCTCTGTTGGGCTCTTCGTCATCTACGATTAAAATCTGTTTAAGGCGGTGCATCAATTTACTTTTTTCCCTATCCAGGGCAGATTCAGCTCTGACACCCTTGAAAATGGGCACAGAATGCAGTCCTGTACCCTTAGGAACCGGAGGGCTCTTCTTGATCGTCCCGCCGAGTCCGACACGTTAGACGTGAACTTGAGACTTGGCGCTTATTCTCCAGAAGGAATCATGTGAAAGTCCGTGTCCCGTAGACTTGATCGGCAGGTTTGTACTCCAATTAGCAACCTTTCGGGGACAAAATTCGACCCTGGGCGCACCGGAACCAAGGAAACGACTCCGGCACTGATCGACTTCTGGACTTAAGCTCTTCGACTTGCGGAGGTTAGGATGGAGGTCGAAACGGAATTCGACCCCGCGCTTTCAACCTTGCCAATGCCTCCGGCAGCACAAAGCAGGCAGGTGAAACGTCAAAACACCGGCGCATGGCCGTCTCGGCCATGACCGGCTTAGATCCCACTTCCCACGGGCGGGACACCCGTGCCACGAGCCTGATGCAAATTTGACCGAATTGTGACTTTGTGCGCACCAAGAAAACACCGGCTCATGGTTGGCTCGATTCGAGGTCGGAAGTGTATTGGTTGATTTTATCCTCGACGGCAATGACTTCTACGTCGATGGTTTGGGCGCCGAACAGCGGTTTCAAGGCGGCGCGCGCCGCATCCAGAAGCGGCAGCGCGGTTTCAGAGAGACGTAAAATGACGGTGCCATCGGCGCGCTGGTGCAGACCGAACTGCGGAATAGGAAACTGGCCGAGAGCATGCGTGACATCGATATTGTTGATCCATTCTTCGCTTTCCGTGCGAAACCGAACAGGTGGCCGGCCGGATAGACCGGTCAGCACTGGCGCCTCTGGGCTGAAAGAAAGCGAAGCGTAATCACCAGTGCGGTAACGCAGCAACGGCAGGCAAAAATTGAATCCACCGGTAAGCGTGATTTCGCCTCTTTCGCCGACGTTCACCGGATGCCCGGCCTTGTCGAGGATTTCGACGTAGAGCATCGGTTGCAACAAGACATGACCGCCGACCGCCGGATCGAACACGGCTACCGGACCTGCTTCGTTGAGCGAGTAGACGTCGAGCACGGGACAACCGAAGCGTTCCTCGAGACGTCGCCTCAAGCCGGGCGACAACATCATCGAGACCGAAATCAAAGCGCGCGGCATCGCCGTGATCGGCAGGTTTAGAAGCTCAGCAAACGAAATTGGATCGCCCCCATAGACTTCTGGCGCCAGCGCGTCGAGATATCGCGCCCGGTCATCGGGGTCGCGCCAATCGTTCGGATGCAGATTGATCTTGGCCAATCCTGATTCGTCCATCGTCGGCGTCACCGACACATACGTGAAGCACTTGCGCTGATGGCCCAACAGCACGACACCCACTTGTCCGCCCCCGTGTGTGAGGTCAACGCCGAACCTTCGCAACGCCCGTTTGTGAAAAGCGAGATAACGACCGGCAACCATGGGGTGCGAGGCGATAAGCATGGGATGGCCGGAAGTACCGGTAGTGCGGAAATTGATGAGCCGATCCAATTCGACCGAATCAGGAACGAAACGGGCGATGTCGGCGGCAAAATCGGCGCGCGATACGGTTGGTAGATCTTCAAAACGCGGCGGGGGCGAGCCGAGCGCTCGATAGAACGGAACGTCTTCAAAAGTACGCGCAACAAACGCTGTTGCCCAAGACGGCATGCAGCCCCGCGACCAACCCACAGCGGCTTCCAGGACTTCGCGTTCAAAAATCCGCAGCGCCTCGATATCCGCCGCCGTGAGGCGGTTGCCGCTTTGATTGCGATAGACGGGCGCGGCGGGATGCTCGCGCATGAATTCGAGCATGCGCCGTCCCGCTTCCGTAAGCGTAGGGTAACGATCGTGATCGGTGACGAGGTCGCTCATTCGCGCGTCCACTTGTCGGCCGATTCTTCGGCGGCCTTCTTGGCCAACGCCTCGCGGATGGCACGCGCGCGGCGCTCGGCGGCGCGACTCGCTTCCAGCAGACGGCGGCGCTCGGTACTGCTCAGGCTGGAGAGCCGATCTGTCGCTTGCGCAATGGTCTCGCGCGCCGGGCGATAGTTGAGACGCGCCAATACCACGCGCGCAAGCTCTTCGCGCCGATCGGTGTCGTTCACGAATTTATGCGCCGCCGTGGCCGCAGCCAGTTCGGTAACGGTTTCGTCGAGCACGCGCAGCGCGTCCGCTTGCGGGATTTTTACGGACACAAACCATTCATCCGCGAGCAGCCAAACCGTAATCATTGCAAGCGCAAGCCGATTTCGATCGATCTTCGCGTCCGCTCCATGAAAGCGCATGAGCGCGGCAGCCGGGGCTCGAGCGCCGTACAGAGACAAAAGATCGTTCACCAAGGCCGGAACAAACACGCGACCCGTTGTACCGATCCGTGGTTCATCGAGAAAATCAGGCGGCGTCTCGGCCAGACGTCGCGTCAGCTTTTCCAGTATTGGGCCTTGTCGTTCCATGGTTCAGACGGCGAACTTGGCAAAAACATGGGTAGAAGGACAATCGTTGCACACCGGCGCCGGCTTGCGCTCGCGCGCCGTCGCGAAACTCCCGGGCAAGGAGAGCAAACCGTCGACGGAGCAAACGGCCTTTAGCGGCAGACCGAAATTCTCTGACGTGAAACTACATGGCGAGACACGGCCGCGCTCATCGACGAACAGGAAGCTCTCGCCGGGGGCACAATCGTTGACCGCAAGACTGATGTCGTGCGTGCTCGCGTCGATCCTTCTGAGATACTGCCCGCTTCCACATAAGCGCACACCCCGGCGAGCGAGTCTTGAACGCAGCCTGGGCAATATCGCCGACAGGGTTTGCGAATCTTGGCGCCGTAAACGGTGTGCGGAGAAGAATGCCGGTCGATCGCGTCCACCCAGTTGATTGAAAGTGATCTCATCGAATCCCCATCCGGCGAGCGCTTCACACAAGTCGGCGAACATCGTCAAATTGTCGCGCATGAGCACGACATTGGCACGCAGTTTTAGCTGCGCCGCCATTGCAGTACGCGCCTGTGCGAGCGTTTGCACCGCTTCACGAAGTTGGTGCCAACCTCCAGGCCAACCTCTCACGTGCTCGTGAAATTCGGCGAAGCCGTCCACGCTCACGGTAAGCTCGGAAAAGCATTCAAGAATGTGACGCTGCACGCGCCCCAGGTGAAGCGTCGTGCCATTAGTCGTCGCGCTGACTTCAATCTGGAAAGTTTGACGCAATCGGTGCGAGACCTCGAACACAGGACGCCAAAGCAACGGTTCACCGCCGAGCCAACTCAAGAGGATGCGTTCACCGGTCGTTCGTCGATACTCGCCCAGCACTCGACAAAACCGTTCCACCATCTGCTCATCCACGTCTCGCCGTGAGCGGGAAAGCGTTCGGTCATATCCGCAGAAAGGGCATGAGCGATTGCAGCGTTCGGTGACGCGCCAAACGACGATCATGGGTGAGTCTCCGCCCGGGTCGCCTTTTCTTTTGCTGCATAGTGGCGCCGGCTGAACGAGCGCGCGAATTCGAGCAAATCCTCAAATTTCGCGATGGCGTGTATCTCCCATCCCTGTTCCCGGCGTGCCCGCTTCAAGTCCTCGAATACCGGCAAGTTCCGCCCGGCTTTTTTTTGATCCCACGACGCCGGCAGGTTCAACGCCATCGTCCCGCCCGCGCGGCCTGTTGCGAGCGCATTGGCGGAGATATCCCATCCGCTATTGCCACGCTCGTCACGCTCGAACATGGTCGTTATGCCGTCGTCGGAAATCATCAGGATGTGGACGGGCCGGCTGTTCGCATTCCTGCCTGCATACGTGTCGCGCAGCTGATGAATCGGAAAACACGTCCCTCCACCGTAGAACCCCGTGAGCACCTTCAGGATTTTGTCTTCGTCGCGCACGAATCCATCGGTGTGCAAGACCTGGTTCTTGCCGCTCCATAACGTCACCTGCACTCTTGAGCCGACGCGCAACGCCGACAGCGCAATGATTGCGCCGGCCAGCGTGAGATACGACGTTTGCCGCTGCGGGTTTGGCATGGAACCGGAACTGTCGACGTACATATCGAGATCGACCGGCATCCGGTCCGGGGTTCGGCCCGTTTCGCGGCCATATAATCGCCGCACCGTGGTGAGGCCGGGAATAGGCCGAGGCGACTGCATCACGCTCTGCAGCCAGTCAACTTCGTCTAATGGATCGCCGATGTCCCAAGGCTCCAGACCCTCCATTTGCGGTTCGTGCGATTCCGGTATCTCGCGGGTCGGGAATCGGACGATATGCGGCAAGGCCCGTTCGCGGTAATAGCGAACCGTGATGTCGTGATCGGACAGTTTGATCCCGGCCGCTTTCAATATCTCGCCGTATTCGAAAGGCTCGCGTGCCTGGCCCGAAGAGTTCGACGATTTCTCTCGTCCTTCAGGGTCCTCGCCAACGGGTTCATCGAGACCGGAGATGCTCGGATCTTCCGCCGGATGGACGGCGCCTTCAATCTCATCCGCCTCGATGTCCTGCGCGCCGGACGGCTCGCATCCTTCGGCGGCATCCTTCGTGTCGTGCAAATAGTCGAGCGCCTTTTTATTTTCAGTGTCCTCAACCAGATACGGCAGTAAGAGGGTTGCGAACTTTCCGGCGCCCCTCAGCCAGTCATTAGCGTATACACGGATCAATCGCGCGCCCAGCCAGGCATCGGTATCAAGACGCTCATCGGCGCTGCCGCCGCCCAGCGTGCCTTTGTCCAATTTCCACAAGTTTTCATAAACCCGCATGTAAAGCGTCCACACGCCGCTTTGCTTCGCCTGCCCGTCGCCCGAGGCTTGCGCCAGCCGCTTGTATATATCCGCCATGCGCAAGTCGGCCTGGCGTTGCAATCGATCATTGATGTAGAGATCGGTGTAGAGATTGGCAACCATCGGCGCGTGCCGCTCGAGTGTGGGCAATGCCCGCCGGATTCGAGCGAGCAACCGAAACTGATCGGTGGCGTTGCCCGGAGCGAGCACGTGATGGCCAATCTCATGCGCGAGAATCTCAACGGCGTAGTCGTCGAGGCCGAGGCTGTGTACCGTTTCGAGATCCACGACCACGCTTTGATCGGCGAGGCGGATCATAGCGAAGCTGCCGCTCAGGCCTTCCTGTGCCGCTTCCACGCGGCTCTCGCACAAGCGCGCATCACGCAACCGCGTGAACTTGCTCCACACTGCGACTGCTTGCGGCCATGCCGCGCGCCAGCGCTCGATCAGTGCCGAGCGCTCAGCAAGGAATTCGGCGTCGCGCAAAACGCTCATAGCAGAGGAAACAACCGTATAGTGAAGGTGTAGAGGGACGTGACCGCTATGGTATGTTCGTTGCACGTCACGGCCAGTCCGTCCTCCGGCAAGTCGAGCTCGACTTGACGTCCGCCCAACAAAAGCTTCGATCCTTTTAGCGGCGCCGTTTTTGCGCGCAGGTCGATCTTCGAGCCATCGAATTCTTCGGCCGTGGCCGGATGTAGTACCGCGCCGTAGGCATCAGCGATCAGGAAACTGAATCGATCGAAGCTCTTTACGCAGAAACCTTCGGCGTTGGCGCGAACTTCGGGCGGCGCGCGAAATATCCCGCCAAAACCCGTGAACTGTCCGATTTCGATAGCCTGTAACGCACGACGCTTTTCAACGGCCGGCGCCCACCAGGGGTCAGCCAGGAATTTTTCGCGCACGGACGTCCACTTATCGCCCGCGGCTGCTCCCACGGCGGCAAGCGCAACGTTTTCGGGCAGCTGGTCAGCAACCCGAATCGCGCCCAAGCGAAAGTGCGCGAGGCCACCGCGCCACGCCATGATCTGCCCTATTGCTCGCAAGCATGAGACGGAATCGGCGTATTTGGCTAAATCAGTCATGCCCTGTATCCATTGATCGGCGCGCGCGTTCGGTACCTTGCCGATATTCACCGCTGCATTGGTAAGCGCGCCGAGCACTTCCACCGGCTGTTCCGACACCAGGCGCGCGTATTGGGGCGCCAGCGCTTGCCAGACGCGATCGATAAGCTCGCTGCGGGCGCCTGGACCCGCAAGCGCTTGACCCACGAGCTCGAGCCCAATGTCGTACGCCACGACGGCGACCGGCGCCACACGTTCTGGAGCGACCTCGGCGACGGAGCGTACTACCGCATCCACACTCGTGCGCAAGAAGGCGGCGAAGGCCATGCTGTCGAGCGCCGGATAGTGATGTTTCGCCTCCGCGACGCGGGCATTGAACTGCGCCCGGCCGGCAGCGAGCACTCGAGCCAAGGGATCAGAGATGGTCATTTATTGTGAGCGCAGCCAGTGTAGATAGTTGGTATAGCGCTGATGCAGATATTTAAGCTTGAGCAGATCGTCGTACAGGTGACCATATAATTTGCGGCCCTTTACCAGTTCGCCGATCAAGCGCTCGATCTTGGAAAGCCTTGAACGCGTCTCGCGCTCGCTAAGACCGTCCAATCCCTTGGCAAAATCGGCGGAGAGTTCGCCGACGGCATCGTTGCGATCAAGATCGAGACGGTTGTACTCGTCGTTGGCGAGATCGAACAAGCGGCGCAGCCAGCCCAGACGGTCTGTGCGATACGCTGCATTCTCCGGAAGACTGAAGAACGGCGCATCCAGATCCGGCTGCAGTTTGTCGTGCAACACGAACGGCAGAGTCTGGCGCACGTCTTCGAGCTCCACGGTTCGGTTACCCCGAAAATATGTCAGCGCCTTGGCAAAAATCAGCAGAGTCATCAGATTGCGCACCGACAAACCGTTGCGCGTCTGACATCCCAGGTCCTTGAGCCGATCGCGGCCGTTATCCGCTGCCACCATCTGACCCCAGTCGATACCGGAAAGCCGCGCGGTATCTTTCGTCATGTATTCGAACTGGGCGCCTGCGGTTTCAAAGAGCTCGAACTGGCTGGCGAAGAATTCCAACCGGCGGCGCACCTCGACAGGCACTTCCACCTGGAGGATCTGCTCGCCGAGACGTTCGACCTCTTTTTCGGTGAATACAATCTCGCGTGGCACAACCTCTTCGGGTCGAATGTTTTCTTCGATACGCACCAACAGATCACCGAGGAAGCGCGGGTTAAACGCCAGCGCCTGTACGATCACGTCGATGCGGTCGCGCAGCGCTTCGATTACGTGGTAAGTGCCGCCGCCCTGGTCGTCGTTCGCCGTCAGGTACCACGCGGATTCCGGGCATTCGTAGATATGGTTCAGCACCTCCGCGTAGTTGTCCCCCATGACCGTCAACAACGCGCTTTGCGTACGCGTGGGGATACGGTTGTATTCATCGACAATTTTCACCCGCATCGACAACCACGAGCGCCACGCGATGCGGATGTCGTTCATGCTCTGCGCGTTCACCAAATCCGCCGGTAACGGATTGCCGAGCAAATCGGCGATCGTCATTTGCGGATGTCCATGCTGCATTGCGCGGCGTACTTCGCGCACTGGATAACCGGCCAAGACGCCCATCAAAACTGCGCTTGCCGTTTTGCCTCGGCCTGCACCGCCGACGAACAAGCATTTGCGCCGGGTCGCGAATGTCAACAGCGGGAACAAGATGAAGCTGGAGTAACTTTGAGCGGAGGGGAGCGTCAGCGTTCGTTTGCTGTCTCCAACCGCATATGTCTGCGCCGGTCCATCGTTGTACTCGACATCGTAGTGCGGGCTGATGACCGCATTGTTCACGATCCAGAAGTAAGCCTGCCGAAGTTTTTCATCGAGGGCCTGACTTCCTTCCTCGACCGCGGCGCCCGTTTGAATTGGTCCCTCATACAGGTCTGCAACGTCGAATTGACGAGTCTTCGGCGGGGCTTTCGGATTGGTGGGAGCTTGGGATACGCGCTGAAAAATGTTGAAAGGTGCCATCGTTTCGTCCTGTATCGTGTCCTCGGACTTCTGATTGTCGAAGTCCGAGGACCACTGACCTCACCGCACTTACTAGGGATTTCGCAAATACGGTAACCTAACCGCTCCGGAGCGGTAGGAACTTAGCCAGGGGTGAGCGCTTTTTGCGAACCCCTGGAACCCGTGCCTACGCGACCAACGCGCCCCGGTAGGGGCGCGGGGAACTCCTGCAACCCCTGCCGGGGTGCGTATCGTTGTCCCTATTCTACCCGGGGGCTCGCTTCGCTCACCCCCAGCTAAGCTCCTTGCGCCCCGCCGGGGCGAAATGCGTTACCGTTTTATGGATCACCTACTTCGTTCGGAAACTCGCGAATCGTTCTCTCCTGAAGCTCGGTTTCGATCGCGCGCGGCGACCGTATCTTGCGCACGAGATCGATCGCAGCGGGCGCTTCAAAACCTCGCGATCTCAAGAAACAAGCTGCCACCGTTCCAGCCCGCCCCAAGCCGCCGACGCAGTGAACCAGTACATTTTCCCCATCCTTCAGTTGTTTCGACAGTCGGGAAATAGCATCTAATAGTTCGGTTCGACCCGGCACGCGTCCATCAACGGCAGGCAAATGCTCCACTTCGATCCCGAGCGCGCTGTACCGGGACAACAGATCGTTTACGCCGTATCGGTGGAATTCGTCGTCAGTCAACAAACAAATAACTCTATCGATATGCTCGTTCATTAAGACTCTTAAATCCTCGTCGAGCGAACGTCCATAATCGCGACGCCCCGGCATAATAGTAAGGCCGAGTCTGCCTGGGGTGGTGATAGCCTGAGGCAGCCAATCGACACGAAGCGGCCCAACTCGTGAAGCGCGCTGTGTCAAGGCATCGGCAGCGAGGCACGCCGAGTACAGTGCCCACCGTTTTTGCCATATGTTTGACTCTTGAAAACTCAGCGTATGGACGGCGTACCGAATATGACCGATTAACCATTGAGAGGGGTCACGATCAGCGTGAACCAGCTCGGGATAGTGCTCGCGCAGCAGGCCGACGATCCGGTAGGCGCGTCTGAGCTCCGGATGGGTCACCGCAGCGTTCAGCGCCGGCAGTGGCGCCGCCAGATCTTCGATCGCTGTCAACAGTTCGCTTATTTGGATCGCTTGAGCGAAGTCGTGCTCATTTTCGATCCTGGTGAAAATATAGAGCAGGTCGTTTTCAAGTTTGATCAAGTCCCGCAACACATGGCCGCGGTGCGCATGAAAGAAATCGATCAGCCACACATTCGCTTGGCCGTCGATAATGATGTTTGCGCCATTGAGATCGCCGTGCACGTATGAGAAATAGTGGGAACGCGGGATGCGCGGCAAGGCGGCCAGCGTTTGACCGTAGAACTTCACAATATTTGGCGCGTTTCTGCCACCCGGAAATTCCAATGAATCGGTCCCGGCCGGCGCGCTGAGAACCTCTCCGACCCTGTGCGCAACCGAAGACGCCCATTCCGGTTTGAAGTCGTAATACTGAAAGAGATCCGACCGTTCGGCCTGCGCGGCACGATAAAAGCGGCCCAGCTGATCAACGAATACTGAATCAAGTATTCGTTTGACGTCTTGATCAGACGCACCGGCTTCATAGATTTTCTGAAACGAACGGGAATCGCCGCGTCCCATGGCGGCATAGCGATATTTGATGGCGCCCCGTGTTTCCAGATCCGCAAAGTCCGCGACACGCGGAGCCGAATTCCCCAGCACCGCTTCAATCCGCTCAAACGATGTACGCTCCTTGCCGATGAGCGCCTTTGGGCCGATCTTCACGACATGCGGCACCTGCTCATGGCCATGGAGGTCGATGCTTTTTGTTCCGAGAACGAAGTTGCCAGAGAATCCGCCATCCAATGTGCGAACGTCGACATGTCGACAACCGCGGAACAGGTAACGCACTAACTTGCGGTCGGTATCGCTAAGCGCCGTTTTGTCGAGCACCTGTACTTCGGGATGTTTTTGGCTGAATCCAATAAGCGGCGCGTCCTCGACCTTCCCGCCAAGGAACTCGATGAATTCGCCGACCGACGGTATAACATCCACCCCAAGAATACGTTCGAGCTGATCAAGCGCCACGAAGTGATTTTCGCGCGATGAGCTTGCCGTGAGCGCGGAACACACCGCCAGGCGGAAGTGCGGATAACGACTGCGCAGATCGTAGCCGAGGAAAGTGATCTTCGCTTCCGTCCACACGCCCATCAATCCCACGCATACCGCAGTTGTGCAATAAGGGCGCAGGACGTCGTCCAGGTGTGCATCGACAAAGTTGCTTAGCGTTGTCGCGTCAACGATTTCGAGGCGCTTGTCCGCGTGTACGTTTTGGATGTCAAAGACAAATTCGGCGCCAATCGAATTTCGTAAACAATGCCGGCCAAATTGCTCCAGATGAGACCGCTGCTTCAGGTCGCTGGAATCATGCCAGTCGCGAACATGAATGACCTTGAGGATTTCATCGGGTTGAGCATGCGCCCACGTGATCATGCGAGCGACGGGCCCCTCCGCCGGATTCCTTCCCAACAAACGCAGTGATTCGTCGTGACCGACGTGCAATGCATTCGGTAACCCTTCGAAACGGCCAACCGGACCGACGAAGTCGTTCTGCAGGCAGTCGGTTATAAGGATCGACACCTCGCCGGTCCTATTCCGCGGAATCTCCTCCGCCCCTTCGGTTGTCAGCGTTTCCGTGGACGTCAGCAAATAAATACGGGTGGGCGCTCGACGGGGCAGGGGTTGGCCATTTGCTATCGGGAAATGTGTCTTAAATCCAATATCGGCCGGTTTGATTCCGATAACCATATGGCGCAGTCCTACATAAACATCGGCCGGCTTGTAATCTTCCGTTACGTTCTTGCGGCGGGATTTTGCGCGAAAACGATGTTCGGGCGGGCACAGGTCCCGGCCCTACAGGCCTGCGGGAAGGCCGAGTTTACATAGAAGGCACCAAGAATCGCACGTTTTTCGATCCTTAAGGCTCGCGCAGAAATAACTTCACATTTTGCTGCAGGCCCCCAGGCCCGCTGGCGAGGGCGAGCGACGAGCTATACCCGGGGCGGTATGTGAGGAGCGAGCAACAAAGCCAGCGAGCCTGCGGGCCGCAGCCCGCAGGGGCGCGGCGGCGGGCGGGCATCTGCTTCGTTGCCGCTCCTCGACGATGTCCGACATCGACTGCGTCGCGGCGCCTCGCATTTGCCCGCCCGGCGCTCGCGCCAAAATGTGAATTTATTTCTGCGCGAGCCCTTAAGCCTTTAAGGCCTGCCAGGAGTCCCACGATGCTTCATCCAAGACTTCCACGTTGCTAGCTTCCTGATAAGCCCTGCGGACCTCGGAAGTCTCCCTGCGCTTGGCGGAGCCGTCCACTCCACCCGCTATCACAACCTGCCGCGGGGCGATCCCCGCAACCAGCCTGGGCAGGTCGGTGTGATTCAGTAGATTTGTCACAAAGTTGCCGAATGGATGCACGTAATTCTCAGCATCCACGAGCGCACGGAAAGAGATCAGCCCTCCTGCGAGATGGAGGGCCCCGATGGAGGTCTCCAGCGACGCGGCAAAAATTGCGGGGACGGTCATCATCCCCTTCGCCGCGAGAATCAGAGGCCGGCCGGCCAGGTCGACGCGGGCCCGAAGGGCCTGAACAAGCGCCAGAATATCCGTGACGCGCTGGCCCAGCAGCGGTTTCCCCAGAATCAACGAGGCCCAGGCATACTCTTCTTCGCTGTTGTGGGACCTTGCATAACGGGCCGCCCCGCGCGAAAACTCGGGCGTCAGATCACCGGCGCCTCTCAAGTCCGGGGCGCATACTACGCAGCCCGCCGTAGCGACCCTATCGTAGGTCTCTCCTTCGTGCCACTGCCCGCGCGCCGCCGGCTCCAGCACGACTACGACAGGCTTGGAACGGTCTGTCTCCTTAGGCCGAAAGAGCCAGGCCGGGATCCAGACTCGCGGCGCCGAAGGAACCTCAATTGCCTCGATCTCTGTGCGACGAAACCGCGTGCGCCCCAGCGTTGCGGCGCGGACGGCGCTGGCTGGGCGCTCGACTCCCAGCAGCTCCTCGAGCTTGACCGGAATGGCCCCCACCTCGCGCTTCTTGTTCAGGGAAAATGGTGTCTCGCTTTGCAGCGACTGCACCACGCTGCCCGACGCCGTCACAAAGAGCGTGGTCTCGGGCTCCGGCGACACCTGCGGTTCCTCTTCGACCGCTCGCGCCTCGCCCTTGAGCCAGCGGCCGAGCCAACTATAGATCTGAAGGCGCATCGCGTAGGCGAGCCCGTGAGGCAGCGGTGTGCTGTTCCAGGAAATACGGTCGCCGCGCCCCATGGTCTCGTAAATTTTCCGCAGCTTTTGAAACTCTTCCCATCCACTTGTAATGTAGTTCGAAGAGTAAGTGCCGAAAAAGTCCTTATCGCTCACCAGGACCAGGAGCGGCTTGGGAGCGAGCGGGTAGAGCAGGTCCCATCGATCGAAACCAATCGGGCCGGAACCAATGAAGTTCTGCTCGGCGTCATCGGTCGACCCTGGCGGGTTGAAGTTCGCGCAGGCCACGTTCTCGGTGTTAGGGCACACGATGGCTGCGGCAGCCAGGCGGTCGTCCACGCAGGCGAGGAGCATCGTGGTGGTTCCTCCGCCCGACTGTCCGGTCGAAGCGAGCCGCGAGCCATCGACCATCGGGTGCGAGGCAAGGTAATCAAGGCTCCGAATCCCATCCCAAACTTGCATCCGCGTGCTGGTGTCGCCGAACAACAGCATTTGCCGACCCGGCGCGGTGTGTTCTTCGTCGGCGTTCAGCCGGGTCCGGAATGGTTCTTCGGCCGGGTAATAGGTTCGCTCTCCCTGCCCCATCGGATCAAAGGCCAACACGACGTAGCCGAGTTTCGCGAGTCCTTGGCAGCACCGTTGGTAAAGGTCATAAGCCTTGCCGTCGGTGGCATGTCCCATTTGAAACAGGACCCCGGGGAATGGCGGGCGGCCCGAGGTTGGCACGTAGAGATTTGCCGGAACAAAAAACCTCGGCTGGCTCTCGTACACCACCTTTTCGATCCGGTAGCCTTCGCGCTCGAACGAGCCAACGGTCCGCGCGTTCAGCGGGGTACGCTCCGGCGTTCCCCCCACGAGCTTCCAGAAGGTTTTTCGAACCCAGCGCTGGCGATCGCGGATCGCCGCTGTTGTGGTCAGTTTCGCGATCTCTTGATTGCGCAGGTTATAGGCGCGCTGAGCCAGGATGCGAAGATAATCCGGCAGGCACCGCGAATAGCTCCGGTAGTTCGCAGCGGGAACCGCCCCTTGGCCGCGCACGACTCCGGGGAAAGCGGCTATTGCGGCCGTCATGGATAGCAATTGCCGTCGGGTTAGCATAGTCAAGCCGGCCTATCGGGCCGCCCAGTATGGGGGGTGACCGACACGTAAGTGTTGTTTTCGAGATTGGCTAGAATCGAGCGCCGCATTGCATAAATATCCAAGTCGCCTTGTTGTTGGTAGAGCACCGTACCGCGAAATCGATCTGCCATCATGGACCACCACTACACTCACTAAAAAGGGCGACATTTTACCATGGAAACCTGCTTTGGAGATTTTGAGGTCTGTGTGCGCTGTCGCTCCAGACGGGTCCCACACCTGGGACGAGGAGTCCCGCGGCCGGACACTTCCGGGGCCTTCTTCGAGAGGACCAGCCGCTGATAAGTCGTGCCCCATCTGGGACGCCCGGAGCCTCGGACTATTGGCATGAAGATTGCTGGGTGTTGCACTAGATCGACCCGCTTCAAAGGAGGTGTCTATGTTTTCCCTCTGGCGGGACCTTCGCTACGCCGCCAGGACGCTGGGCAGGGCCCGAATCAAACAAAAACGAACCAAAAGTGATGGTCGAACGTCTACTCTAGCGATAAGATTTCATGGTAGATTATCTACCAACGATATGGCAAAGGGATCTCCCAACCGGATCGAACTGCTTCAGGGCACGCTCGACATGCTTATCCTGCGGACGCTGCTGTTTGGCCCCGCTCACGGACACGAGATAGCCAAGCACATCCAGCGGACGACGGTCGACGTGCTGCAGGTCGAGCATGGCTCGCTTTATCCGGCCCTGCATCGGCTGGAACGCAAGGGCTGGGTCATATCGAAGTGGGAGATGGCGAAGGACCGCAAGCGCGAGCTCAAGTACTACCGGCTGACGCCGTCGGGTAAGAAGCAGCTCGCCCTGGAGGAGTCCAAGTGGAAGCAATTGGCCGGCGCCATCGCGCGGGTAATGTGGCCGGCCGAGGAGGGGTGAAATGCGCTGGTGGCGCTCGATGGGCAACTGGCTGCCGTGGTCCTCACGGCAGCGGCGGGAGGAGGATCTCGACCGCGAAATCCGCGCTCATCTGGAGCTTGAAGCGGAAGAGCAACAGGACTCCGGCCTGGCCGCGGAAGAGGCCCGCTACGCCGCCCAGAGGGCCTTGGGAAACGCGACATTGGTGAAGGAAGATGTGCGCGAAATGTGGGGTTGGAGTTCACTGGAACGGCTGAAGCAGGACCTCCGCTATGCAGCGCGAACCCTCAAAAAGAGTCCGGGGTTCACATCAGTGGCGCTGCTCGCCCTCGCGCTGGGCATCGGCGCCAATACGACGATCTTCAGCATAGTGAACGGCGTGCTGCTACGTCCGCTGCCGTTCCGCGATCCTGACCGCATCATGATGCTCGATGAAAAATGGCTGCCACGATTCCCGCACTTCGAAGCAACGGCCTGGGATTTCCTAAGCTGGCGGGAACAGAGTCGCGCGTTCGGTCAAATGGCGGCCTTCGCGGATGTGGCGTTTAACTTGACCGGTGATGATCGACCTGAACGCATTTCGGGTGCCCGCGTCAGCGCCAATCTGCCCTCGCTGCTCGGGGTGGACCCCGTCCTTGGCCGCAGTTTCACACCCGAGGAGGACAAGGATGGGAATGCCCGCCTGGTGCTGTTGGGCCACAACCTCTGGCAGCGACGCTTCGGAGGTGACCCGCGCGTGGTCGGAAGTGCGGTCAGGCTTAACAGCGTCAGTTTCACGGTCATTGGAGTCATGCCGCCCGGTTTCCGGTTCCCTCAGGACACCGAGATCTGGACGCCAATGGGATTTACCCCGAAGGATGGCGAGAGCGGTCACTTCCTTTGGGCGATTGGCCGTTTGAAGCCAGGCGTGACACGCGCTCAGGCGCAGGCCGAGATGGATATGATCATGGCCCGGTTACAACAACCGCAGGGGGTTTGGAGCGCGAATGTTTTCCCACTGATGGACTATTACGTCGGCGAGGTGCGGGCTGCTCTCTTCGTCCTGCTTGGGGCCGCCGGCTTTGTGCTGCTGATTGCCTGCGCGAACGTTGCCAATCTGTTGTTGGCGCGCGCGTCCGTGCGGCAAAAGGAAATATCCCTGCGCGCATCTCTCGGGGCCAGCCGCGGGCGGATCATTCAACAACTCGTGACCGAGAGCATGCTCCTCTCCTTGCTGGGCGGAACACTGGGCCTTCTGCTGGCGTCCGGAGGAATCAGCGCTGCCAAGAGGCTCTCGTCGGCAAGCATCCCGCGCCTCGATCAGGTGGCCTTGGACTATCCGGTCCTCGTGTTCACCTTTGGCCTATCCGTGCTTCTGTCAGGCGCCGGCCTCCTGGTGAAGAGTTTTTGGCGGCTGCTCGAAGTCCGGCCGGGTTTTAACCCCGAAAGCGTCCTGGCGGCGAGAATCAACTTACCCGCGGTGAAGTATCCGGAGCCTCACAAGCAGAATGAGTTCGTGCATCAATTGCTCGGCAGGATCCAAGGCCTGCCCGGCGTGCGCGAGACCGCCGTCTCCACCTCCATTCCATTTTCGGACGTTACGGATGTCGGCATCCGCATCGACCGACGCGCGCCTGGAACCCCCGAATCCGGAACCGCGGCTAACTACTACGCCGTTACGCCGCGCTATCTCCAAGCGATGGGAATCCCACTGATGCGCGGGCGCTTCTTCACGGAGCGCGACACCTTGGCGAGCCAGCCTGTGGTGATCATCAACGAGGTGATGGCCAGGCGATTCTTCCCCAACGAAGACCCGATTGGAAAGCGATTGGACATTTCCGGCCCGACATACCTGCGTGAGATCGTCGGGGTCGTGGGTGACGTGAAGCAGGGTGGTCTCAGGGCCTCGAAGACACCGCAGGTTTATGAACCATTCCTTCAGAAGCCGTCGAATTCCTTCAATGTTGTCCTGCGTGCGGCGGGCAACCCAATGCACGTGGCCGAAGCGGTCCGCCATGAGGTGCTGGCTATTGACAAGGAGCAACCGGTTTCAAACGTCCGGACCATGGAGGAACTTGTCGCCCGTTCGGTAACACAGGACCGGCTCTCCGCATTCCTGCTCGGACTGTTTGCGGCCTTGGCCCTGGGTTTGGCCGCTATCGGAATCTACGGTGTGATGGCATACCTTGTTACCCAAAGAACGCATGAGATTGGAATCCGGATAGCGCTTGGCGCTCACCAGAGAGGCATTCTGCAGCTTGTTCTTGAGCAGAGCTTGCGGATGGTGCTGCTGGGCCTTGGGATTGGGCTGGCAGCTTCGCTCGCACTGACTCGCGTTTTGGGGAACCTGTTATACGAAGTGAAGCCGAGCGATCCCCTAATATTCATCGCAGTATTCATTTTGCTCTTGGACGTAGCTCTCATCGCGGCGTTCATCCCCGCCCGCCGCGCCTCGCGCGTCGATCCAATGGTGGCCTTGAGATACGAGTGATCGGAGGAGAGGCATGTCGTCTTGGAGGCGACTGCTGGAGCGATTCACCGGTCGTGCTGACAGCGAGCTCGATCGCGAACTTCGCGCGCATTTGGAAGCGGAGGCGGAAGAGCAACAGGAAGCAGGTTTGCCGCCTGACGAAGCGCGCTACGCGGCGCACCGGGCTTTCGGCAACGTCACGGTCATCAAGGAGGACACACGCGCCATGTGGGGATGGAATTCGCTTGAGCGGCTGGGGCAAGACTTACGCTATGCGCTCCGCGTGTTACGGAGGAACCCCGGCTTCACTGCCGTCGCAGTGTTGTCACTGGCGCTGGGTATCGGAGCGAATACGGCCATCTTCACGTTCGTCAACGCGGCTTTGCTGAAACCGCTCCCGTACCCCCACGCGGATCGAATCGTGGCTTTGCTCCAGCGTCCGCTGCAAGGGCCGGGCACGACGCCTGTACATCCGCGCAGCTTTGTTCCGTGGCACGACCGCGCTCAATCCTTCGAAGCGCTCGCAATCGCGCAGGCCATCCCGGTCAACACACAGGGTATCGACGGCGCGGACCAGGTGTCCGGCCTGTGGACGACGTCAGAATTGTTTCGCGTCTTCGGAGTTCAACCATCCTTGGGTCGCGTCTTCGCGGATCCGGAGGGATTCAACCGTTCGGCCGTCCGCGGGGAAGCGGCGCCCGGAACCTCCGTCGTCGTCCTGAGTCACGGCTACTGGCAGAGGGCTTCCGGGTGGGAACACCCCACGTCGACCTGTACCTCCCGATACCTCTGGACCGCAACAAGCCCGATGCGATCGGCTCACGGGCCTTCCAGTGCTACGGCCGCCTCCGTCCCGGCGTAACCCTGGAGGCGGCGCGGGCAGAAATGGCAGTCCTCGCCGATCAAATCGGCCGGCAGGAAGCCATAGAGAAGGACTGGGGTGTGGTGGTGCTCAGCCTGCGCGATTATCTTGTGCGAGACAACCGCCTGGTCTTGCTGATCCTGCTGGGTGTGGTCGCTTTCGTCCTGCTGATCGCGTGCGCAAACCTGGCGGGGCTGCTGCTGACGCGCGGTGTGGGCCGCCGGAGCGAGCTGGCTCTTCGCGCATCACTCGGGGCAAGCCGCGGCCGGCTGGTTCAGCAGCTTGTGGCCGAGAGTGTCGCGCTGTCCACGATGGGAGGCGCGCTCGGCCTGTTCCTTGGCTCGTGGGCCAGCCGCGCGCTTGTCTTCCTCGCGCAAGACGCGGTTACGTTCGGGCAATTGGCAGACGTGCGGTTCGACGCGCGCGTTCTAGCATTTACCGTGGCGCTCTCTTTTCTCACTGCGATCGTCTTCGGGTTGGCGCCGGCCTGGCAAACCTCCCGCTTCGAGCTGCAGGCAGCCCTGAAGGAGCACGGCCGGAGCCCGGGCGACAGTCGCAGCCAGCGGCGATTTCGCGCCGCGCTCGTCGTCGGCGAGGTGGCGCTCGCCGTGGTGCTTCTGGTCGGTGCGGGACTGCTTCTCCGCACGTTTTCCCGCCTTCTCGAAGTGAAACTCGGTTTCCAGCCGGAGCAGGTGTTAACCATGCGCATGTTCGTCACGGGCGATGCGGTCAGGCGCTCGAGTCTGGTCGAAAGCGTTCTGGATCGAGTCGAGACGTTACCTGAAGTCCGCACGGTCGGCACAATTCAATTCCTCCCGCTTGCAGGGTTTACCAACAACGGGCCGTTCCACATTGTTGGACGGCCCGTTCCCGCCGACCCGAAGAGCATGGAATCCGATGTATCGACGGTGAGCCGCGGTTACTTTGCGGCCATGGGCATCCCTGTTCTGCGGGGCCGGCCTTTCGAGAGGCAGGACCGCATGGACAGCCCGCGCGTCGCGCTGGTGAATCAGTCGTTCGTCAACAAGTACTGCCCGAACGAGGATCCCATCGGCCAGCGCATCATCGGCGATTGGGCCAACCCCAGGCCGACCGAAATCATCGGTGTCGTGGGCGACATCCGGCATAACGGACTGACAGCGGAGCCGCAGCCCACCGTGTTTCTGGCGCAGGCGCAAGTGCCGGGATACATCACTTACTTGGTCGTGCGCACGGCGGCGGTGCCCCGGAAGATCGCGGCAGCGATCCGGCGCGAAGTCCAGCAGGTCGATCCCACCCAGGCAGTCACCGCAGTCCAACCCATGGAACAGTACATATCCGCGGCTTTGGCACGGCCGAGACTGTACGCGGTGCTGCTCGGCACCTTCGCCTCGCTCGCGCTTCTGCTTGCCGCGGTCGGCCTGTACGGTCTGATAGCCTACGCGGTCAGCCGGCGCACGCACGAGATTGGCATCCGCATGGCTCTCGGCGCACAGCCGCGCGACGTCCTTCGCTCGACGCTTTGGGAGGGCGCCGTCCTGGCCCTCGCGGGGCTGGTTCTCGGCATTATGGGCGCGATTGCCTTGACCCGCTTTGTCGCGAGCCTGCTATACGGAGTGACCGCAGGTGATCCGGCAACCTACACCGGGGTGGCGGCACTGCTCGGCGGCGTGGCGTTGATCGCGGCGTACGTTCCGGCGCGCCGCGCTTCAAGAGTCGATCCGATGGTTGCGTTGCGCTACGAGTAGCGCCGGCCTGGCCGATTGCGGATTGTGGTTGCTACGCTCCAAGAGCAGCAACAGCCCCCGGCTTTTTGAAGCCTGCTACCTATTGCTGCTCTGACTTGGTCAGGCCGCTGCCTGTGCCACCGTCTTACCTCGCGGCACGAGAGCGACGGCGATGCCTCCGATGAGCGAACCGGCCATGAGCGTGAAGCTCACCCAGACGATCATTTGGGGCAGAAATCCAAACCAGATGAATTTGGGCCAGAGGCTGAGCGTGGGGGCGGTGGGCGGGAGGCTGTCGTAATGTGTTCCCCAGTTCCCCTGAAACGCAAAGAACATCAGGATGGCGACGGGAATCCGGGCCGCGTAGCCGTACGCGACGAGCAGCCGGAAGAGGCCGGGCCAGCCTGCGCGTTGAAGCGCTCCCGCCACGGCAAACGCGGCGAGAAATAAGAGGAATCCTCCCGGGAAACTTCCCAGGATATTCGGGGCTGAAGCCGCAAATCCCGTGACGGCCATGACCGCTACACCCGACAACGCCCAGCAACACTCCCAAGCCACCGGCGTCGATGCCATCAACTTGCGCCAAATCGAGTATCAGTGTGCTGATGTTCGTCTGGGAAAGCACCGCGTTCCACAAGATCGTATTTTCAACGCCGCCGACGATTCGGCCTTGACATC
>WNGD01001900.1_pt1 | contig 23428 bp, 27 predicted proteins | sample 5400671 | NCBI WGS metagenome assembly WNGD01 (sample SAMN13153369, study PRJNA577476) | soil metagenome | isolation source: 40 cm soil or saprolite under grassland replicate 2 | place: USA:California | collected 2016-06-15
GGTCACGCCCGAATTCGTCGCGCAAACACTCGGGCCGGCGCGTTACGTCCGCGAGAGCAAACTAAAGACAAGTCAGCCGGGCGTAGTCACCGGTCTGGCTTATACCCCTTACGGTGGCGAGGTGTTGCACATCGAAGCGACTCGTTACCCGGGCAAAGGCAACATCACGCTCACCGGCCAGATCGGTAATGTCATGAAAGAATCGGTACAAGCCGCGCTCAGCCTCGTCCGCAGCCGTGCCAGCCAGCTTGAGGTAAAGGCGGAAGATTTTCGCGAGATGGATATTCACGTGCACGTCCCGGCTGGCGCGGTTCCCAAGGACGGACCGTCAGCGGGCATCGCCATGTTCACCGCGCTCGCGTCGCTTTTCAGCAATGCGCCGGTGCGTTCCGATGTCGCCATGACCGGCGAAATCACTTTGCGCGGACTCGTTCTGCCGATCGGCGGCCTGAAGGAAAAAAGTCTGGCCGCGATGCGCGCCGGCATTTCCACCGTCATCATCCCCAGGCTTAACGAAAAAGACCTTATCGATGTCCCGGAAGAAGCGAAACAAAAACTCAAATTCATTCCGGTTGAAAACGTGGATGAAGTCCTGAGCGCCGCGCTGGAAAAGAACGGCACTGCATCAAAATCGAAAGCGGCCTAGCAGTTAGGATCTCACAGCGCCCTTGCTGCGAGCTACTTCCATTCCCAGAGTTCCGAGCGTGAGTTGCCCTGCCCGTCCACCTCGTATTCGAAGACCGCCGCGACCTTGTTCAGTCGGGACCATCGTGGGGACGAACTCTGATAATAAACAGCACCGCGATAACTTACGGTCCCGTCTTTCTTCATCGTTCCAACACCTTGGCCTATCCAAGTGGCCATTTTCCCGTCTTTGGCCATCATCACCCCTTGCCCCTCACCATAGAGGGTTCCGTCAGGACGGACAACGGACGAATAGGTGCCCGTTTCCGTTACGTCCGTGCCTAGCAGCGATCCCTTTGCCTGAAATGAAGTTTCCATCTTTGGACCTCCACCCGGATTTGGCAACACCCGCTGCGAACTAACCTTGCCCGACGCTCCACCAATCTTCTCGCCTAGCATGAATATCCTCCTGTTGAAGTTTTCTTTCTCGAACCCGTTGGATTCAGCTCCGAGACTATAGCGAAGAAAGCTCGGTCGTCTATGAAGCCAGGTTCAGCGGCCTTCGGCGTCGGCACGCTGCTCGATCTGCTCCAAGCTTGGCTCGGCTCGGCGAATCCATTCGCGTGCATCACCGAGCTCGTTCTCATTCACAGGGATCGCCCGCGGAATTTCTTCTCCCCTTGCGACCATCGTTCCCTCGAACTTCACTGGTTTCGCGCGTTTGATCGGGAACTTCCAATGGTGCCCGAAGCGATAGAGTGCGTAAAACATCGTCTTTGCTTCGACAGCGCTTACACCGCTGCAGCGCATCGCGTTGTAAAACATGCGGTCGCAATCCTGCCACGGCCGATTGTGTTGCCCATAGGCAACATCGTGCAGCACGGATGCGTTCCGATACTTTCCTTCGAACGGCCCACCCATGATCGACCAAAGCGAGCGGGGGATTGACGCGCCGTCCACTACCGAGCCGGCAGGTGCGGTCCAGACGATTCCCTGCGGATCGGTGTAGCGCAATTCGCTCAGCAGCGTCATTGTCCGCCCGTCTGGGTTCCACCGCGTTACCGGGGCATCGCTGTAGTAACCCCATGTGGGTTCGCCTGAGGCGGATTCCTCCGTGCTGGAGACCCAACCCAGTTTCTTGGTTGACGCGCACGCGGTCAAAACCGCCACCACACTAACGAGCGCGAGTGTCTGAATGCCCTTCCCGTTTCGCATGTGAAAGCGGAACGTTCAACATCTTGGCGTGCCTTTCAATGCTGAATCCCGCAATCGCGGGACTGGAATAGCAGACGAAGTTTCGCGTTGTCGCTTTGTCGGTTTGGGACCGGAAGGCGTGATCGGTTCGCCTTCGGTTTGTTTTCGGTATGGCTGGAGATAAAACATCATGAACACGCCGATCACAACCAGCAAAGAGCCGATCCATTTCAATAGCCAGCCGGGATCTCGCAAAATCTGCACCGTACTTTGTCCGAGATTTTCCGGATTCCAGGACGCCTGCGAAATCTTGTAAGTCAGCCCGGTCCAAGTGCGCCACCACGCGCCGGGATAACTGAACGGATTGTTCATCCAGCACGAGCCGTTGGCGGTTTCGCCATCTGCCGTGACAATTCGCAGCGTACTTTTGAACCCCGCTGGGCTGTCGCTGCCTTCGTTGCGTTTCACTTCAAAATTGAGCAGCTCGAGCCCGATCGGCAGCGGAATAATTTTCCAACCGTAAGCGATCATGGTTTGACCAGGTGAGGTCGGCACCGTCACTTGCCAACCAGCCGGCACCCATTGCTCCGACGTTCGGCCATTTTGTTGAAGGCGCACGCACACACCGTCGGGCAAATCTGTGGAAGATATCGCTGTTTGATCGGACTTCACCGGCGTGAAGTTCATCCATTGCTCGGCATGCGGCATCATCTTGTCGACACTGAGTTGCCAATCCGCCCAACCGGTCGGGAGGGGTTTGTTTATCTCGATGTTGCCGGATGATTTCCCATTCTTTCGAGAAACAAGTTCGTAACTAATTGCGCCATCGTCAGCGACGAAAAGCGTGAGATGATCGGGCGCTTCTTGGCCGGGCGGAGGCATTGTGGGCGGGCCACCCGTTGCCGGTATTTCAGTGCCGTGCGGATTCGGTTTCGTTTCTGTAGCGGGCACCCCTTTCCCGCGAATCGTCACAAGCACTGCGGGATTGTTCGGCTGATCGCTTAGCGAACTCGGCTTGCCATCCGCGATCCGGAAATCGGGCCAGTAACTGTCGATTTTGAGCGTGAACGGTGTTCTGCCGATCACCTGGTCCTGTCCGAGATTTTCTGCGACATCGAAGCTGGCTTCCTTTTCGCCAAACGAAATTACCACGCGTCCTTTACTTCCGTTTTGTGGCTGTTCCAACCGCACTTTCGCCCCGGTGCTACCGCCTTTACGAACGCGACCGATCTGTTCGTCGGGAGCTTTGCTAAACGCAAAAATCGATTCCTCAAGATCGGTTTCTTCATTCTTACTCGCCTGCCCTTCAGTGGTGTTGTGAAGGCCGGCGCTCTCGCTCGTTTGAAGGCGATACGGTAAATCGCCCCTACCTTCCGCAGCATTCGGCGCGGTGCCACGCTTCAATTCGACATTTGCGAGACCCATCGAGAAATTTCCGTGCTGCGGATCATCGGCGAGCAGCCAGCTATCGAGATGCTGGTTCATCATCGCGGTAGACATAGTGAAGTGCAGCGCAGGCACGCCGCCATCGGTCAGCGGTTTCGGATTCAGCTTTCCCTCGATCGCGGGGGCGTAATCGACGATCTGCAAACGCGCACGGCTCGCGAGCAGACCGAGGTTGCGCGGGTGCTGCGGATCAGGCGGATGATGCAAAAATTCTGCGGGATAGCCTTTTACGATTCCGTCGATATCGTGCACGCGTAGCTCGCGTTGATCGATAAGGAGACGATTCGTTGGCCCCTCGCCTTTGAAGAGCGTCGTGGTCCCTTCGATTCCAAAAATCCGGCCAATGAGCGATCCGATCAACAGTGTGATGATGCCAAGATGCGTGATGAGAAACGCGAGATGATGTTTGTGCCACGGCCAGCGTGAGAGGGCCGAAGCGGCGAGGTTGGCGCCGAGTAAAACGAGCCAGAGATTGAACCACGGCGCCCCATAAACGTAAGCGCGTGCGACCTTCGCATCGAAACTTGATTCGGAGATCGTGCCCACGATCGCGGCGACGATTAGGACCGCGAGCAAAACGACCGCGAGCTTCAGCGACGCAAAAAATTCAAAGAGCGGGTTGCGTTGTCCGCCTAAGGCGGATTGCTCAGATGAATTCGAGTTCGCCATGCGAAGATCGACATCTTCCGCGAGGATAATGTTGTGTTCAAGGTGAAGTGGACGACCGCTGCTGGTGCTCAACGGCCTAGCCGCAACGAGCGCCGACTGGGACGCCTCGTTCATCGACGGACTCGCGGCTGCCAGCGAGCTCGTCCTCCTCGACAACCGTGGCATCGGCGCCTCGAGTGACAACGGAGCGCCATTCGATATCCGTCAGCTCGCCGAGGACACCGCCCGAGTAATCGAGGCTCTTGAGTTCGAGCGTGCAAGTGTGCTGGGATGGTCACTGGACGGATGCATCGCCCAGACGCTCGCCTTGGAGCACCCGGCCCGCATCAACAAACTCATCCTGCTCTCCACGGATCCGGGAGGAACCGATGCCAAGCTCGCCTCACCTGACGTCCGGTCGCGACTGGCCGACATGTCTGGCACGCCGCATGAGCAGGCTCGCCGACTGCTTTCGGTCTTGTTTCCCGCCGATCTGGCGGAATCCATTTACCAAAAATTCGGCGGCATCGTAGCGGCCGCGCGCGCTCAGCTGTCCGCTGACCTCGTCCGCCGGCAGGTCGCGGCGATGGACGCTTGGCACCGCGATGGCACTGGCGACCGGCTTCGGGAGCTAAGCACGCCCACATTCGTCGCTGCTGGTATTGAGGACATCGTGATTCCTGCTTCCAACCGCTGGCGCTGGTCAATGCGATTCCGGGTGCCTGGCTCGCCCAATTCAAGGGCGGCGGCCACGCTTTCATGGCGCAGTATCCACGCCCACTCGCAGATCTTATCAATGGGTTCCTCGCCCTTTGATGAATCGCAGCATTAATCAAGAAGGCGCAACCTGACAAAGATGCCCTACCACGTCCACGCCTTCCAGCGCTTGCGGATCGGCTTTGCGTAACGATGTACGTCGATTTTTTTCAACCGTTTGACACCATCTTTCATTGCTTCGGCCGAGCTTTCGTATTTCTCCCTGGCCGATTTGAATAACGGCCAGAGAAAAGGCAGCGAAAGAAGACTCCAGTTCAGATTCGCGAGCGGCGACTTCATTTCAATTTCTGCCTTCTGCTCGCTATTCGAAGCGTAGCGGATCGCTAATCCAATCGCGATTCCCAGTCCCAGCGCACCGAGTATTGTCGGCATCGGATTTTCGCGCACGAAATACTGGGTGCGTTCGCGCGCTCGGCCCGCTTTCTCCTTTGTCTCATCCCACGTCTGGCTCATGGCCGTGGAAATTTTCCTGGTTGCTCGACGAAACTGCTCACGCCCACCCGAGCCAATTTGTTCTTCGCCCGACTGGAGCTGCGTCGGAAGCGGTTCGTCCCTCGTAAGATCGTTTTCGTTCGGATTAATCATACAAATGGAATCGTAAATCGCGCTTTCGTTGCGTCTCTCAAATTGCCAGCGGTCTTGGATTTTCACCGTGTCTGTGTCGCGCTTCCCACAGGGAAGCGGCTACAGTAATCGGCGATAGGCCTCGTAAATATCTTGGCTCCAAAGAACGAAGATCACTTTGTCGATTTTGTCGGTGGTCGCCAGGAATCCGCGGGTTGTTTCTACCGCGATCCGCGTCGCTTCGGAAATCGGATAGCCGTAGGCGCCGCAACTGATCGCGGGAAACGCAACCGTCTTGATCCCGTTTTCAACCGCGAGTTGCAATGAATTCCGATAACAATTCGAAAGAGTCTGCGGTTCACCATGTTTCCCGCCTGCCCAGACCGGGCCTACTGTGTGAATGACAAACCGGGCGGGCAAACGATATCCGCGGGTCAATTTTGCTTCACCGGACTGGCACCCGCCGAGCGTTCGACATTCTGCAAGCAATTCGGGTCCAGCGGCGCGATGAATCGCGCCATCCACTCCGCCGCCGCCGAGAAGTGTCGTGTTCGCCGCGTTCACGATGGCATCAACATCGAGCGCCGTGATGTCGCCGCGGACGATCTCGATCTTGGCTGCGCAAGATTTCATTTTCAGATATACGCGAATTGAGGTCGCGTTATGGCGATGGCCGCGCTGGTGGTAGATTCGCGAGCACCTCCTTCGCTGCGCTCTGGTTCTGAACGACCTCGTCATCCTGATTGATTTGCTCCCGAATTGTTCTGGCCGCGGCAGCCGACAGCATCCAGCCAAGGGGCAATGGGACCTTGGTGTCACGAAGTTTGAAATAGACGATGTCTCTGGTTTTGAGCTCGGCGGCTTCGGAGTCAGGCGGCGCTTCGACTACGCCGGCTTTGAAGCGTCGCTGCTCGCGCCCAATTGCCTTTTGCGCGTAGGTGCCACGTGCATTGCGCGTGTTCAGCAGCGCGTAAAGCGGAGCCGTAAGCTCGCCCATAAATTGACCCTGGACGAGCAATGATTTCGTGTGTTTCGGTCCAGGCAGTTCCGGTTGCGGCTTGGCCGGGCCGATTGGTGGTTTGCGCGGATCATTGCTAATCATGATGACTTTCACATCGACGTTCGTGATTTTCTTAAAGGCGCACCAATCCTTGATGCGCGTGGCGATCTCATAGGCAGTCGTGGCACCGGAGTTTTCGAAATAACCGCCGTCAACGATGTGCGAGCCGTCGGGGAAACGTCCGGCTGGGCTCACGAAGGTGAAGCGCGCGCTCATGTGCGCAGCGGTGCTGAGCGGAATATGGCAAGCGTTTTTCGTCGCATCCAATCTGCGATTGGAGAGTTTGTCGGCGGCGTCATCGGCATCGAGGAAAATATTGGTCAGCCGGAGATTGCTGGTGATGATGCGGTTGCCTTTTTCGACCGAGGTGCCGTTAAGAAAAAGGGCAGGCATCCATTCCCGAGAATCGGGATTGGGCTTCCAAAGATCGACAAACGATTGCGCGAAACGATCGTTCCCCATCGTGTCGCGCCATGCTTTCTCCCAACCCATCTCCAAGGATCGGCCGCGATCGAAATAGGGAATTGGGAAAGGAATGAAGCGTTGGACCAAATCCGGATAGAACATGGAGGCGAGAGCCGGCGAAAGAAAGTCCTGGCCGAGGATTGCGTGCGCTTTGTCTTTGAACTTGAGTGACGCGGTCGTTGGTTCGGCGAGAAGTGCATCAAACGCTGCTGCGCCCAAGCTTCCGCCGGAAACCCCGCTAATGGCGAAGAGATGAGGCGCGAAGTTTGGATTCGCATCCTGCAGCGCTCCCAGAACGATCGCCGTCCAATACGCGGCCCGAATTCCGCCGCCCTCCGTGGCGACGATATAAAGCGGATGCATCTTGTCGGCACCATAGTTTTTTTCGATCAAATCGTACCACTTTTGGAATGAGGCGAGGACATCGGCGCGTTTCACTTCCTGGCGTGGAACCAAGCGGATGAGATGATTGTCGTTCCACAAGCTGAAGAGCAGAGCCAGCAAGACAACAACCGTGATCACAGGGAACTGCCATCGGCTGCCCAGGAAAACAAAGAAACCTCCGAAAACGACCCACGAAGCTGCGGCCAAAAACAGGATCGAACCCGCGCCGAGCCGCTGAGCGATAGAGACGGGAGCGACGGTGAAGGCGATGAAAAGCGCGATCGCCACAAACGCCATCACACCGAGGCTGATGATCGTGCCGGGTTCAAGTTGGCTTGCATGTCTAACCTGCTGCGTGCGCATGGCGCCGAGAAAGCGACGGCGCAACGCGACGAGTAGATAAAAGACAATCGCCAGGACAATACAGAGAACAGCGAAGCCAAGCAGCCAGCGATGAGCGGTCGCCGTCGGATCGTAAGAACGCGCCGCCACCACGAATCCCCAGCCGACAATTAAGATCGGCATGATGCCCAAAATTCGCGGGACGTGCGTCTCGGCAAATTTCGAGCGGGCGACTCCACGTTGCGCGGGAAAGTCGAAGTAAAGCAAGACCCGCGCAGCATACCAGCTAGTGATCGCCCATAGCATCAGCGCCGAGAAGAAGACGAACATGCGGAGCAATTCCCACCCTCCAATCGCGGTGCCTTCGCCAACCGACCGCAATATTTCGGTACCTTGCGCGACAGAGACAAACACGGGCCAGGCAATGAGAGCGACAATGACGCTAAAACGACAGGGCTTTAATTCGTGGTAAAGATCGCGAATGCGCCACCATGTTCGTTGAATAACGGTGCCGGGTTTGTTGTCGTTAGGCATCGTCAGATGATTTGTGTTTTTGTCTCTGGTTCGACAACTAGTTTGCGCAACACGTTATTGCGCTTGAGCCAGCCCCCGAGGAATTTCCGGCTTGCCGGCGGGTTCGCGGCAATATTGCGAACTAGCTGTCTGCGCGTGGAAATGGCGTTCGAATTCCAAAATCGTAGCCCCAAAGTGAATTCGGAAATCAACAGGCATTCGACGATGCAAGAAAATTATGCCGCCGCGACAATCGCCATGACCGCGGTTTTAACCATGATCTGCAGGACGGAATCTCTGAATTTTTCGATTCGCATGGTTCCTGCGTTGGCCTTTCGCAACGCCTCCATTTCGGCGGCCGCCTTCTGCGATTCCACCAGCCAGCGAAATTCGTCTTCGTCGATCTGCTTATCGGCCAGGAGTTGCATCCATTTCTCCAACTTGCTGCGTGACTGGGCCAGAAACGCCTCCGCGTCCTCCTTTCCTTGGCTGGAAAATTCCTTCAGGTCCTTTTCGGCCTGTGCTCCAAGCTGGTTTTTGATGTCGTCGAATATTTTGTCGAAGTCGGCCATATCGAGTTCCTCCGGTTCAACCGCGTGCCCGCTTGTCTTCTTCGGTCCGAATCAGCGTATCGAAAAGACCGCTGACCTGTTCCTTGCCCTCATCCACAAACGCGGACGAGAGCGTCCCTTTCTTTTTCCACAGATCAAAAAAGTGGCTCAGCTGCGATCTGAGCTTTTGCCACTCAAGAATGGTGGGAGCGTTTTTCGTCCGGCCTTGCTCAGCGCCAATCGCATTGTCGATCTCTAGCATAAGCGCATCTACATTGGCCGCGACGCTCGGGTAACGCGTCCGGTGTTTCGCCTTATCGATTAACGCCAGCGATTTGTCCTTGAGTTCCTTGTCGGTGTCGTAGGCATTTTGACTAAAGTGCGTAGACGAAACAAAATTCGCAGCGGTCTCACAACTGGAGAACCCGAACAGCAACGAGAAGCCTGCCAGCACCAGGGCCAGCCGCGCGATTTGTTTCCGGAACCGATTCATGATTTCTCCTTCTCATTAAGGTTGTGTGGGAAGCGATCGAACGCGTCTGCCGAGTCTGAATGCCGACAAGATTGAAGCACGCCGTTGCCGAGCCATCGATGATGTCGATATTGACTGGCCATTGGCGGATATTCTGCCGATCGGCCTATCACGCTGATCGTTACTCTGAACGTAAGGGGCAGCTCGTTATCCTGTAAAGCCAATTGTCGGGTGTCGCGCCTGCAACGTTTACGGCGCCAGGCGTTCGATTAGCCAATTACCATCGGCCTGTCGCGTATAACGGAAGCGATCGTGCAGACGATTTGGCCGTCCCTGCCAGAATTCGAGGACTTCCGGTTTGACGCGATACCCGCCCCAGTGTGGCGGCAACGGAATGGGCTTGTCGCCAAACCGTTCTGTCATCTCCGCCATGCGCGCGTCCAATACGCGGCGCCCATCGAGCACCTCGCTTTGACGCGATGCCCACGCGCTCAATTGGCTGCCGATTGGGCGCGAATGAAAATAAGTCTGTGACTCTTCACGCGAGGTTTTTTCCGCTTTCCCGCTGATGCGAATTTGCCGATCGAGTTCGATCCAATAAAACGCCAGCGCCGCATACGGGTTTTCTTCGAGCTGCTTTCCTTTTTCGCTTTCGTAGTTGGTAAAAAAGATAAAACCGTCCTGGTCGAAACCTTTCAGCAGGACAATCCGCACTGATGGTTTGGTATCATGGCTGGCTGTGGCGAGGCTCATCGCATTGACATCGCGAATACCGGCCTCGATTGCGGCTGTGAACCAATTTGAAAATTGCTTGATCGGGTCAGGATCGAGGTCGCTGCGGCGCAGGCCGTGGGCGGCATGCTCGTAACGTGAAGCGGCAGGATCTCGCGGCGTCTCCATCATGAGGACTGCTCACGGAGCCGTGGCTACAGACGAAACCGCGCTGCCACGAGGCGGTGCCGCCATTCCCCGCAGCTTTTCGATCACTTTCGGGACGATTTCAATAGCGCGCTCGAGCTGCGCGTCGGTGTTGAACCGACCGAAGGAAAAGCGCAAACTGCGCCGGGCGCCGTCTCCGCTCGGATCCATTGCCCGGAGCACATGTGAGGCTTCCTGCGATCCCGTGCGACAGGCTGAACCGGCCGAGCAACAAATACGATATCGATCCAATAAGAGAAGGGCTGTGGGCGACTCGATCCCTTCAAATGAAAGACTCGATGTGTTTGGGATTCGCGTAGCACCGGCGCCGTTCACCGCTGCTCCGGTTACGGTTTCAAGGATTGCTTTTTCAAATCGATCGCGCATCGAGCGAACGTGCCCTTTTCCCTCCAAAAAGTATTCGGATGCTCGCTCGGCAGCTTTTCCCAGACCGACGATCGATGCGACGTTTTCCGTTCCGCCACGGCGCTCGTTTTCCTGACCTCCGCCAGCGATCAACGGCCTAAAGCGAGTTCGCCGATTGACATAAAGTGCGCCGGCGCCTTTTGGCCCGTGAAACTTGTGCGTGGAGAGAGAAAGAAAATTGATTGCGGTATCGCGCAGGCGCATCGGGATTTTGCCGGTCGCTTGCACGGCGTCCGTGTGAAAGAGCACACCTTTCTGGCGACATATTTCAGCGATTTTCTCGATGGGAAATAACACGCCGGTTTCGTTATTTGCCCACATCATCGAAACGAGTGCCGTTTCCGGGCGAATGGCCGCTTCCAATTCGCCAAGATCGACATTCCCATCTCGGTCCACACCGAGAAACGTCACGTCGCATCCTCTTTTCATGAGATCCTGGCAAGGGCGCAGCACGGCACTGTGTTCCACGGCGCTGGTCACCACATGTCCACCATCGCGGATTCGTCCAGTGGCGAATTTGCCGCGCGGTTCAAATTGCAGGGCCGAATGGATGACCGCATTGTTCGATTCCGTCCCGCCGCTCGTAAAAACAATTTCCGATGGTTCACAACCCAGCAACGCCGCCAGCCGTTCGCGAGCAAGATCGACGGCTTCTCGCGCTTTCCCGGCAAAGCCATACCCGCTCGAAGGGTTGCCGTAATATTTGGTCAGGAACGGCAGCATTTCCTCGACCACGGCGGGATCGAGTTGGGTCGTGGCGTTGTTATCGAGGTAAATGATTTCATCATCCGCCATCGCTCTCCATTGTAGAGACGGCCGCTCCCACTGCAATCTTCGTGTTCACAGAGATCAGCGTTTTGTCCATTATGGTAATTCTGTCTAGATTGCGCGCATGACTTCAATTTGGGAGCTGGCGAATCCCCAATTTCGCGATCTCGCTGTTTACGAACCAGGAAAACCGATCGAGGAAACGGCACGCGAACTTGGCGTCAACCCAGGTGCGATCATTAAGCTGGCTTCCAACGAGAATCCGCTTGGCCCGTCTCCTAAAGCAATTGAAGCGATGCGCGCCGCGGCGGAAAGCGCGCACCTGTATCCGGACGGCGGCGGATTTTACTTACGCAAGGCGATCGCGGCCAAGCTCGGTCTCGCTTCGCAGAATATTATTTTGGGTAATGGCTCGAACGAAGTGATCGAATTTCTCGGCCATGCATTTCTCAATTTTCACGATGACGTCATCACGTCTGAGCATGCCTTTATCGTGTATAAATTGATCGCGACCTCCTTTGGCGCGCGCACAATCGAAACGCCGAGCCCGGATTATCAGCAGGACCTCGAGGCGATGGTGGAGGCGATTACACCAAAAACCCGACTGATTTTTGTCGCCAATCCGAACAATCCAACCGGCACGCTGATTTCGCAGCGCAAGATCGACAGATTCATGTCGCAAGTTCCGGAAAACGTCATCGTTGTTTTTGACGAAGCGTATTTTGAGTTCCTCGATGATCCGCCCCAAACGCTTCAATATATTCGCGAAGGCCGGAACATCATCGTTCTGCGCACCTTTTCGAAAATTCACGGGCTCGCCGGTCTGCGCGTCGGATACGGCGTCGGACGGCGCGACTTAATCGAAGTGCTTCAGAAGACGCGGCAACCATTTAACGTCAACAGCATTGCTCACGCTGGCGCGCTCGCGGCTCTGGGCGATGACGCGCATCAGCGCGAGACGAAACGTGTCGTCGATGAAGGCCGCGCTTATCTCCACGAGCAATTTGCCAAGATGAAGATCCAGTTTGTTCCGGGCGTAGCGAATTTCGTGATGGTCAATGTCCGCAACCGGCCCGCCGTCTTCAAAGAGTTGTTGATGAGAAAGGTGATTGTACGACCGCTCAAAGGCTACAAATTACCCGACTGGCTTCGCATTTCTGTGGGAACGATGGAGCAAAATCGAAAATGCATCGCAGCATTGAAAGAAATTCTGCTGAAAGCCTGACAAATCTGAAGACAGAGGAGGAATCGATCATCGCGGGCGAGACGATCGCCGCAATTTCTACTCCTGCGGGTGAAGGGGCGATCGCGCTCGTCCGCATCTCCGGTGCCGATGCGGTTGCCGTTGCGGACAGAGTGTTTCGCGGCAAAGAAGAGCCGTCGCGATTCGCATCGCATGTGCAGCATTTCGGAGAAATTTTCGACCGAGCAGATCGATTGATCGACCAAGTGGTCCTCTCGATCCATCGGGCGCCGGCGAGTTATACCGGCGAAGACCTGGTCGAGATCAGTTGCCACGGCGGGACGCTGGTAACGGCGAAAGTTCTTGAAGCTTGTTTGCAGGCTGGCGCGCACTCAGCCCGACCGGGTGAGTTTACAGAGCGCGCATTTCTCAATGGAAAAATGGATCTGACGCAGGCCGAGGCCGTGATCGATCTGATTCGTGCCAAGACCGATCTGGCGCTTCGTTCCGATACTGAACAGCTCGAAGGAAGGCTCGGCGAGAAGATCAGAAAAATTCGCGATGACTTAATTTCGTTGCTCGCCCACATCGACGCATCGATTGATTTTCCAGAAGAAGGGATCGCACCGGATGAAGGTGAAACGTTGCGCGGGAGACTCGATTCTGTTCGTGAGGAAATCGATGCGTTGCTCGCCACCGCCGATCAAGGGCGCATCCTACGCGAAGGCGTGCGGGTAGTGATTTACGGAGCGACGAATGCCGGCAAATCGAGCCTGCTCAATCGACTCCTCGGCTACGATCGAGTGATCGTCAGCGAAACACACGGCACGACGCGGGATACCATCGAAGAGACGGTCAATCTGGATGGTGTGCCAATCCGTTTTCTGGATACTGCCGGCTTGCGAGCATCGGCGAGCGAACTTGAGCGCGAAGGAATTGCGCGCACGGAAAAATCGCTGCAACTGGCCGACTTGCGTCTTCACATCGCGGATCGCAGTGCGCCGAAGCCTCCGCATTTCGATGAGAGCGCGGGCGATTCCAATGAAATTGTCGTTTTGAATAAGGGCGATTTGCCTGAAAACAGTGACTGGAAAAATTTCCATGCAGTGCGGATTTCGTGCCTGACAGGAGAAGGCTTGGCGCAACTACAAGAGGAAATTCTGTGGCGCATCACTAAGCAAAATCTGAGACCGGAAAGTACAGTCGCTATTAATATTCGGCATCGCGATTGTCTGCGCAGGACATTGGAATCGTGCGATCGCGCGCGTGCTGCGCTGGGCCAGAAGTTGCCGCCCGAATACGTTGCGATCGACCTTAACGAGGCATTGCGGGCGGTCGGGGAGGTCATTGGCGCGGTCGACGTCGAACAAATTCTCGATTCAGTGTTCGGACAGTTTTGCATCGGCAAATGAAGAATGGCTACGAGCGATTCGTCAGGCCGCTACTTTTTTCGCTCGATCCAGAGACAGCGCATCATCTTGCAATCGCGCTTTTGCGCGTCGCGTCGCATGTCGATCTTACGCTGCGTGCGCTGAAGGTTTTTCAGCCCGTGCCGAAACCAAAGACTGTCTTCGGCATAAAATTTCCGAATCCCATTGGGCTTGCAGCTGGATTGGATAAAGACGGTGTCGCCCTCCCCGCATGGGGAGCCTTGGGCTTTGGTTTCATCGAGATTGGGACCGTGACCGCCAAACCTCAGCAGGGAAACCCAAGGCCGCGCATTTTCCGTTTTCCGGAGCAACGAGCGCTAATCAACAGTCTCGGTTTCAACAACGACGGCGCGGATGCTGTCGCGAAACGGCTCCGCAGGCTGCGCGACAGCAGGCGATGGCCGTCGATTCCAGTGGGCATCAATATTGGAAAATCGAAGGTCGCGCCGCTGGAAGAAGCAACAGAGGATTATCTCTGCTCCTTCCGTTTGCTTCACGAATTTGCCGATTACATCGCGCTGAACGTCAGCTCGCCAAATACTCCGAGGCTGCGTGAGTTGCAGGAGCCCGCAGCGCTTTCACACTTGCTTCGCGCGATCCGCGATGAGAACCGTGCCGCCAAGCCCCTTGTCGTGAAAATTTCGCCAGACCTGTCTTCCGCTGAGCTGGAAAGGATCATAGCAACCTGTGAAGAAAATGGAGTTTCTGGAATTATCGCGACGAACACGACGCTCGACCATTCATCAATTCCGCCGATGCGTGATCAAGCCGGCGGATTAAGCGGCGCACCGCTGCGGGCAAAATCGACTGCGCAGGTGCAGAGCGTCGTTGCAAAGTCCAAAATCCCGGTGATCGCTTCGGGTGGAATTTTGGATGCACAATCCGCGCGCGAGAAATTCGAGGCGGGCGCGGAACTTCTTCAGATTTACACGGGCTACATTTATCGTGGCCCGCGACTCCTTAGCGAAATCATGGAAACTGTTCCGTAAGATCGAAAAGCCCATGCCGAACTATTCGGCGCGCCCGGCCCCGCCCGAGCGGGCCGTCTACCAATCTCTCAAATGAAGCTTCACCGTAAGATCCGCAAGCTTGTGCATCCCTTGACTTACCGGCGCGCATGGCGCAGAGCGCAACGCTCTATTTTTCGCCTGCCGCTTGGGCCACTGCGGGCAAAAATCGATCCCAAACGTCTGCGCGACATACAGGAACGCTACGCCAACTTGCCCGTTGGATATGCCAAATACGCGAACGTGGATCCCTGGTTGCGCTTGAATCGCGAACGCGTGCAAGATTTAAAACTCCATCGCTCGGCACCGAAGCGTGTGCTCGATCTCGGCTGCGGAGGCGGATTTTTCTTGTTCATTCTGAAAGGACTTGGTCATTCCGTCCTCGGCCTCGATGTGGGCCACATATCTCTTTTCACCGAATTGCTCGATCTTTTCGGTGTTCCGCGGGTCGTCTGGAGGATCGAAGCGTTCAAGTCGTTGCCCGATCTTGGTGAAAGGTTTGATTGGATCACCGCGTTCTCAGTCAATTTCAATCTTTATCATCCGTCGCAACGACGCTGGGGAACGGCGGAATGGGATTTTTTTCTGCGCGATTTGCAGCGATACCTGGCGCCAGGCGGCAAAATTTTTTTTGGGCTCAATCCTCTGTACGCCGGTGATTACTACACACCGGAGCTGCACGATCTTTTCCTGAGTAGGGGTGCGAGCGTCGAACGCGAGCGAATCTTCTTCGAGAAGGGGCTGCGCTTCTAAACTGATGCCGGGCCGGGCGCGTTGAACAGAACGCGCGTGATAACGTGCTGGTGCGATTCGTTTTAGAGGAGGTAAAAACATGTTACGTTGGACGGCAATCTTTTTGGTGATCGCTTTGGTCGCGGCGCTGTTTGGATTTACTGGTATCGCAGCAGCAGCGGCCGGAATTGCGAAGTTCCTGTTCTTTCTGTTCCTGGTGATTTGCCTGATTTTTCTTATCATTGGTATTTCGGCAAGCAGACGAATCCCCTGACTCCGGCAACTCTCCGTGACTTCTCGGCCATGGGCTGCAAAAGCCTGAGCGAGAAAGAGACCGAAAAGCCCGTGCTACGGCGTTGATGTTGGTGACGCTAGGGGAGTAGCTTGGCGCGGCCACCGATTGTGATGCCAGCGCCGGTGCCGTTCTTCGATTTGTTGCAATTTTTGTCGTTGTTCGTCCGTGAGATTTGCAGCCATTTCCTGATGTGCTTCCGTCATGATCTCGTGAACTCGCCGGCCAGTCTCCTGCCGAACCTTTTGAAGTTGGGCGGCCGTCTTATCGATGATCGGCGAAACTTTGGCGACTTGGTCAGGCGTCAAATTGAGCTCTGTACGGAGCCTTTCCTTCATTCTGGCGCCAATCAGCGCGGGCTGGTGAAATTCAAAGAAAAGATGCCGAGCGTACAATCCTCCAAGGAAAGCGCCGGTGATTGCCCCTGCGATGAACACAAGGATGAATCCAACAATAAGTTTCCACTGCAATGCGCGGTTCATGGAGAAAACTCATCCTGAATGGCTGAATCAACGATCGCGTATTCGTTGGTGAACGACTCCCCGATTTCACGGCTTTGTCCAGCTTCACGTAGCGCTGCAATCGTCGATATGATGATGACGACCGCCGATAGAACTGCAACGCCCCGCAGTAAAGGTAGTAGACCGTTCGCCTTCTTTGCACCTGCCCGCCAGAGCGCGACCACCCGGGTATCGAATCCAAACGGCATCTGAGCCGGAACTTCTTGACCTGCCTGTCCGGCTGATCGCAGCAACCGATCGATTTTCTGATCTTTCATTACTTTTCTTTTGTCGAAATTTTGCCGAGCCGATCTTTCATTTTTTGCCGCGCTCGAAATGCCCGCACTTTGATGAGCGCCGCGCTCCAGCCGGTGATTTTGCGAATCTCTTCAACGGAACGTCCTTGCAAATATAGCAAATCGATCGCGAGCCGCTCGACAGGTTTGAGCGCGCCGAGAAGATGTTCGACCAATTGGCGCGACGCGAAGCGCTGGTCCGGGGCAAGCTCGTCGGAGGAGGTTGCGAGGTTCTCCACCACTGCGCGCTCCTCGTCGGTTAAATCGGCGTGACGAAGTTCGGGCCTCACTTTCTCCGACTCGATTTGGTTCAGACAAGTATTGACCGCAATGCGCGAAACCCAGTGCTCCAGCGGCACCTTGCCGGAAAATTGACTTAATTTTTGAAAAACTTTGATGAAAATCATTTGGCAAAGATCCTCCTCAGCCGTTCGGCGCGGACGGTGCGCGCGCACCACCTTAGCCACAAGCGGATAAAGCTGCCGGACCAACGCGCGAGCCGCCTCATCGTCATGCTGGAGCGCAGCCTCAACCAGCGCGCTTGCATCAGAATCATCCATGTGATCGAGAGCGCATCCACACCATCACCAATGACCGGCATGAACGCGTTGCGGTTACAAGTTTGTCACAAGGAACGGCGGTTTCCCAATCGTCCTTGGATCGGGAATAAAAATGTAACCGGCGAGATTGGTGGTCGGTCATTAGCTACGGAAGCGCAAGAAGCGCGCAGCAAAACAACAAACATTAAACTATGAAACGAAACCTATTAACAGTCGTGGCCGCTGGTGCGATCGCGCTCGGCGGCTTTGTCATGGTGCAGGCACAACCCGGGCCTGGCGGCGGTGGCCGCTGGCATGGGCATGGCTTTGGCCTCCAGGGAATGACCGAGAAGTTGAACCTGACGTCCGACCAACAGACCAAGGTTCAGCCGATTATCGATGGCGCCAAGCCGCAAATCGCCGCCATTCATCAGGAGGCGATGCAGAAAATGAAAGCGGTGATGGACAGCACGGTGTCGCAGATTCGGCCGCTGCTTACACCGGATCAGCAAAAGAAGCTCGATGACATTCAGAAGGCTCATCAAGACATGATGAACGCCCACAAAGAGCTTCACGACGCAATGCAGGAATAACTCCGATTGTTCAGGGCGGTGGGGGGACGGCGGCGACCTGGAACGGGTCGCCGCCACCACATTGCAGCCAACACGGCTGCCTCTACAGAAAGCGGATGTATCCGAATGGAACTTCCGCGTGCAATAGTAGTGTATGGCTTACGAAAGCGTCCTGCGCCCATTCCCGCGTCCGCGAACGCATGCGGGCGCGTGCGCTCATCTCAGCCCTGTTTTTTCCGCAATGAAAACAGGAATGTGATTACTCCCAATCCGACCAGGACTGCCGCGACGCTGAATCCCGCCGTGGAGATTTCGGCGCGCGAGTGAAAATCGCTCTTAAGCCGCGCCGCCATGCCGATCAGGAAGAACAAGAGAGCCAGGTAGATCAAAATTATGCTGATCGCTTTTTTGGTCTCGGATGTGATCTTCATTCGGCGGTGAGCAATCAGATATAGTCGTGAGACAAAAATTCAAGCGCGCTTTTGTTGCTTGGTGTCAGTGCTTATGCAAGGCGCGCATTCCAGGCGCTTGACACAAACGCTTTTGCAACTCCTTCCCATTGCGCTCACATCAATCTAAGTTGGGCTGATGAGGAGAAAGATCTCTGTGGTCCTCCTGAGCGGAATCCTCATTTTTCCCCTGTACGCCCAAATTGATCGAATCACGGGAAAGAATTTCGCCACGCGGTCGGAAGTGCTGGCGCGACATGGAATGGTTTGCACGAGCGTGCCGGCAGCTACGCAGGTAGGCCTCGACATTTTGAAACGAGGCGGCAGCGCCGTGGATGCGGCGATCGCGGCGAACGCGACGCTCGGTTTGATGGAGCCAGTCTCCAACGGCGTTGGCGGCGATCTGTTCGCCATCGTCTACAGCGCGAAGGAAAACAAACTTTACGGAATCAATGGGAGCGGACGTTCCCCACTGGGTTTGAGTTACGAGCAGATGAAAGCGGAACTGGCGAAGCTGCATCGCGAGACCATTCCTCCGACCGGCATGCTGCCAATCACAGTGCCGGGAACGGTAGATGCCTGGGCCGAGCTGCACAAGAAATTCGGGAAACTGAAATTGAGTGACGATCTCGCCCCAGCAGTTCGCTACGCCGAAGAAGGCTTTCCGGTTACGGAATTGATCGCGTATTACTGGGCGTTTGGTCCGCGCCTTTACAAAGGTTTGCCCGGCGCATTTCTGGAAACATATACGCTCGACGGCAAAGGCCGCACACCCGCGAAGGGCGACATCTTCAAAAATCCGGCGCTCGCGAAAACCCTGCGATTAATCGGCGAGAAAGGCCGCGATGCGTTCTACAAAGGCGAGATCGCGGACAAGATCGACAAGTTCATGCACGAGAACGGCGGTTTTTTGCGCAAAGCTGATCTCGAGAAGCATACCTCGACGTGGGGCGATGCAGTCTCGACGAATTATCGCGGTTACGATGTGTTCGAGTTACCGCCGAACGGTCAGGGCATCGCCGCGCTGCAAATATTGAACATTCTCGAGGGATTCGATCTGCGCGCGATGGGCCGCAATTCAGCAGATACGTTGCACATGATGATCGAAGCGAAGAAGGTCGTCTGGGCTGACCGCGCAAAATTCTATGCTGATCCTGCGTTCGCGAAGATTCCACTGAGCGGTCTACTTTCGAAAAGCTATGCGGCCGAGCGGCGCAAGTTGATCGACCCGAATCACGCGGCGAAAAAAGTCGAAGCTGGAAATCCGGCGCTAGACCGGGGCGACACGATTTACCTCTGCGCCGCCGACAACGAAGGGAACATGGTCAGCCTCATCCAGAGCAATTATCGCGGCATGGGCAGCGGCATTGTTGTACGTGGACTTGGCTTCATGTTTCAAGATCGTGGCGAACTTTTTTCGATGGATCCGAATCACGCGAACGTTTACGCGCCGGCCAAACGTCCATTTCACACTATTATTCCCGGGTTCGTGATGAAAGGTGGAAAGCCATGGGAAGCGTTCGGCGTCATGGGCGGCGGGATGCAACCGCAAGGTCACGTGCAAGTGCTCACCAACCAGATCGATTTCGACTTAAATGTGCAGGAAGCTGGCGACGCGTCTCGCTGGCAACACGAAGGCGACAACGAACCGACAGGCGAGAAAATGACCGAGTCAGGCGGCTACGTCGAAGTCGAAAGCGGCATTCCGTACGAAACGGTGCGCGAACTGCGCAAACGCGGTCACGATGTGCGCTTCGATGTGGGCGGTTACGGCGGTTACCAAGCCATCAAAGTGGAAATGCACGACGGTCAGCGCGTTTACGTCGGTGCGAGCGAATCACGCAAAGACGGACAAGCAGCGGGATACTGAGGTGTCCTCTCCAGCAGCGATCCGGTCGCGCAACTCCGGGTAGCGCACGCGTCTCGCGTGCTGGCGACGGTGTCTCGCCGTCGCGAACTTTTTGTAAAGTGCCATTCAGGGAGGGTCGAAACAATGCGATGCTCATAAAGCGCCGCTACAGTACAATGAAAGACTGTTTTGGCGGGGACGCCAAAACCAACACGCGAGACGCGTGCGCTACCCGGAGGAAGAATCTGCCTACGGCCTGCAGTGCTGGAATCGCTTCTATTCCTTAGCAGCGCCTCCAAATCGAGCAGGCGAGTGTAGATCGGGAAATTGAGTTAGCTTAATTCCTCTGCGCTTTAAGCTCGGCGAGTTTTTCCTCGGCGCGATTGACATCGGACTTTTGCGCGCTGCCGAGATGGAGCAGCTTTTGTTGCCGTTGTAAATTTGCTTCGGCAGCCTCGAGTTCGGCGCGAGCACGTTTGTCGGCAGCGATTTGCGCGGCTTCGGTTAACTGCGCCAGCGCTGCTTTTGCGGATTGCAATTCATCCTTAGTGCTCTGGCTGCCAGTCGCGAGTTGAGACTCCTGCGCAGCCACCTCTTCTTTCGCGCGCGCGACCTGCGCATTTGCAAGGTCGGACTCGAGCCGAACAACTTTCAAGGCACGTTGTTCCACTTCTACTTTCGCGAGAACGCCAATCTTGTACAGGCGCTCCGCGCCCGCGGAATTTTTCTTCGCGTGCTCCAACTGTTTTTCCAAACGCGCGACATCGTCGCCCGGCGCTGATGTGGCAGACAACGGCTCATTCGAGAGGTTTTGCTTCAACAACGGCGGCTCAATGTCGAACGACCCGGGGTCTTGTGATTGGTTTTGGGCTAATTGATCGGCAGCCAGCGCCGCAATGGCCGTTGCGAGAAGCGTGACCGGCAGTGCCAATATGCGGGTCATGCCGCTAGCTTATCATGAAATTTCCTTCGCCGATACATCATCTACCAAAGGAAAAAATTTCTTGGAGCTCAGGCATCTTGCCTATCAGTTCAATGCGACAGGCTGGAAGCCATGTCGGCCGGAACAGCCAGGATGGCTATTTTCCGACACATTCATCGGCTTCAAGGAATGAGATTCCCTTAATTTAGTTCTTTTCATCCGCAGACTTTTTGGCATACGACAGAGTCCCGGAGAAGATTGCAATTGCGCACACACATATGCCTAATCTCATGTGTGCGAGACTATGAATTGGCTGGGCAGACGTCAATTCGACGGCTCCAAAACCACAGCCGCAATTGAGAAGTATTTAGAAGATTGCCGGCAGCGATCGGCACGGTGCTTGGCTTTGATTATTCCAAGCTGCCCGTGTCGCCGGCGCCTGCATCGAAAAGTAGCGCCTGCCTTGGAATATATACGAACGATTTCTTTGGCCAAATCTCCATCATCGAAAGGGATAGCGGATTGGCGATCGTTCAGGGACCGAAAAACAAGACGTTTCCAATGAAACACTATGATCGAGACACATTCACGTATGAGACCGAGGGCGAAAACGCTGTTGGCACGAGCGGCATCACCTTCACCATCGGGCCGGACGGCAAAGCAACACGCGTACTGGTAGAAAATCTCAATGTGCGCGGCGAAGGAGTTTTCAAGCGCGTCGGAAGATAGCCATCTTGGCTGTCCTGGCGGACAGGCTTCCAGCCTGTCGCGGTTCGTGGGCTCGACACACTCGCCGCAACGAGTTGGCCCGTCGACGGGCAAGATGCCCGTCTGCCGAGACAGGCTGGAAGCCTATCTTCCGGCATTGGCAAAGCATCGCATGCCAAACAGGGACCAAGCACGATGGTAAAACCGTCGCTCCCGGAGGCGCAGGATTTTTATCAAGTTTGGAGATTGGCGCTTGGTAAATAATGTGCCTCTGATGGCAGGCATAAACAGTTTCGGTTTCACATCGTCCGAGCGGCGTCAGTTGCGCGCTTTAAAAACGCCAGCCGGCATTCAAAAGTTTCTCGATGACTTGCCTTACAATCTGAGTTACACCGCGCGATCGCCTAAAAAAGTTCTTCTCGACCGAACTGCGTCCTGCCTCGAGGGCGGAATTTTTGCCGCGGCCGCGCTGCGGGTGATCGGCTTTCCACCACTGATTTTCGATTTGGAAGCGGAACAGGACACCGATCATGTGGTCGCCATTTTCAAGGCCCACAGACATTGGGGCGCAGTGGCGAAATCGTTTACCGCAGCTTGCGCGAACTGGCCATGAGTTATTTCAATATCTATTTCAATTTGCGCGGCGAGCGCACACTGCGGCGGTATTCACGTCCGGTAAATCTCGCCCGGTTCGATCATCTCAACTGGATGACAACAGAAAAGCCGATCTGGTTCATCGCCGAACATCTCTGCGAAATTCCGCATATTCCATTGCTCACGTCGGCGATGGAAAGACGATTAACTCGCGTCGATCGACGCACATTCCGGGGCGAGATGGTCGGTCACAGAAGGTAACCCGCTCGACATACCGGGCAAGGTGACTCTGTTACGAAGCGGAAACGCGCTCTGCCGTCGTGCTTGCTTTATCCCCGCACCGCGCCAAAGGCCCCAATAAATGCCAACAAACGCGTCGTGAAATAACTGTCGCGTCCTAAATGGAGTGCTCGTGGGGACAGTTAGGCCGGCGTGCATGGTGCTCCAGGACGAAAAGACTGAGGGGGCGCTACGCGGCACTGGCTCGCGTCTCGCACAGCCCTTCGTAAGTTTCGGCGACGATTTGATCGACCACTGCCTTCATATCATGTGTGCGTTCCCAAACTGCTAATTGTCGATCTGCGCCGGTGCCTTCGGCCATTATTCTTTTGATATGGGCGATCTCCGATTGGCTGCCTAATTCGTCCACCTCTGTGGCGATGAACTCGAGCATTTCGTGGAGCAGCTCGCGCTCGTCCATTTCACATTTGCGCCCGAAATCGATCAATTTCCCATCGAGCCCATAGCGCGATGCGCGCCACCGATTTTCATCAATCAAACGCCGGGGATAACTGCGAAAGGTCACGTTCTGGCGGCGCAGCTTGTGTAATTTTACCACGACAGCTTGCATTAGGGCTGCCAGCGCGATGGTATCCTCCACGCGCGATTGCGCGTCGCAGATGCGAAATTCGATCGTGTCGAAAAATGGATGCAGCCGAATGTCCCACCAGATCTTTTTCGCATTGTCGATGCAACCGGTGGAGACAAGCAGTTTCAAATAATCGTCATACTCGCTGAGACTTTCGAACGCGTCGGGAATGCCGGTGCGCGGAAAGCGCTCGAAGATCATCTGCCGATATGCTTTGAGACCAGTGTTTTGGCCCAGCCAAAACGGCGAATTGACCGAGAGCGCGTAGATGTGCGGCAAGAAATAGCGCGCCTGGTTCATGACGTCGATCGCTTCTTCGCGATCCGGGATTCCGA
>WNGD01003335.1_pt1 | contig 23425 bp, 24 predicted proteins | sample 5400671 | NCBI WGS metagenome assembly WNGD01 (sample SAMN13153369, study PRJNA577476) | soil metagenome | isolation source: 40 cm soil or saprolite under grassland replicate 2 | place: USA:California | collected 2016-06-15
AGTAGCGTTTCCCTGAGGGTCTAGGTCGATGAGCAGGGTCCGCTTTCCTTCAATTGCGGCAGCAGCTGCAAGGTTCACTGATGTCGTTGTTTTGCCTGTTCCACCCTTGTTGTTTAGCACGCTTATGATCAAGGTCGGCCCCCTTTCCATTCGGCATTATTACTAAGAGGCTGATTCACAAGAAACAGACAAAGACGTTGATGCCTGGATCTGGATCAGCACTGAAAACGTATGATAAGCCTGTCGAAAAGGTCCTAAGACAACGCACAATATAAAAAGAATCATAAGTTTTCGGTGTTAAGGGCCTCGCTGATATCGGTACGGACTTGGGTGGGTCCGAAGCACAACGATCTAAAGATTCTCAGAACTAGCGGGCCTGAATTGACATGCAGGGTGCAACCGTAACAGCTCCTCCCAGAACGGAATCAGATGCCTCCGACCTTGATCTGGACCCTTACTCCTCTCTTCTTCAGCCGGGAAAGAACATAGTCGAACTGGTCGTGGTTCTGGGCTATCTTCTCGGGGGGTACAACTCCTTTGCGAGTTAATTTCTTCATTCCAACCAATAGCGCGATCGACGTGCAAGGGTACGCTGTTGTACGAGCCATCGCAGAGACGTCTCTTCGATCATCATAATAGTCCAAGACTTGGTATACGACGCGTCCCCGCTTACCAGCGCCGCCTTCGACCTCCACCCTGAGTGCCAGCAGATCTTCGGGACCACCAAGCGACATCGCGTCTTTCAATAGTGCCAGAGAAAGTTTTCGGGGCTCTATCTCGAAACCGTTGACCGAGAGCTTTGTTCGATCAAAGAAGCCGAGGACTCGTAGAGTGTTCATCATTTCCACGTGACCGGGGTACCTTAGAGTCAGTTCGTACATTTCACGCACCTTCGGGAAGCTTCGAGGAAGAGAGCCAAGACCGTCGGTCAGGAAGTATTCCAGCTTTCCGACTCCGGGAAAATTGAGAGAGCCTCTACCAGTCAACGGCTCTACCATTTTTCTTTGGCCGTTCTCGATGACGTTGACAGGCCGAGAATATTCGTTGATGACATCTTCCAATGAAAATACTATCCGGTAGTTGAGCGGTGGAACAGGCTTCTGCGGGAGCCCCCCCACAAAGATCCGGACACGAGAAATATTTCCGAGTCTGCGAATGGCATCGCCTACACACATGTTCGTGAAGCCAGGGGCCACACCGCACTGGGGAACCAGAACGATCCCTTTGTCCAGCGCTTTTCTGTGAAGCCGGAACGGATTCTCCGGCGTGTACGAAATATCGACCAGGTCCCGGCCAGCCTCGACGGCAGAGATCATTATTTGGAATCCAAGCCTACCAGGCAGAGCCCCACAGACAAGGTCAACACTCCGCATTGCTTCCTGGACAGTCGTCTTCTGAGAAATGTCGAGATGTCGAGTCTTGATCTTCTCTGAGGAACCGAGTCTCCTCAGGTTCTCAGCGCTGGCATCCGCAGCAATAACGGAATCAACCTCGGGCTCTCGAGCAAGATCTCGCACGATCTCCGAGCCAACCTTCCCGCAACCGATAACGAGGATCTTCATGATGCTCCCGCCACAACATCGGCTGCTTCTTAAGCCGTTGAGGAGCCAAGCGAAAATCGGTAGCGGCCCTCAGACGTTAGAGCCTGCCGGCAAGTGATCCGAGAAATCGTCAGGGTTTTGCCGAAGGCGGCGGGGAAGGGTTCTTGCTGAGGTCGAAGCAGTCGGACATATCGTCAGAATTTGCATCTCGTTGGTTCAACGCAGACAGATTGAACAGTGATTCGCAGAATCTTGCAAGGCTGACATGAGAGTGGAGGGTCTTCGAGATGTACCCTTTCCGAGCGTATGGGCCCAGTACCAAGCAGCCAACTCGGGAGCCATACCGGAACTGTGTTCCCTTGTACCTTGGCTGCGGGGTTGCAAGGTTCCATGATTCAACGTTGGGCGGGTCCACGTGGTCCCACCATCCTCCCCAATCGTCCCATGTTATGAAAATCGCCGTATTCGACCAGAGGCCTCCTTTGACGAGCGCATTGATCTGGTCTACTGTCCATTGAGAACCGACTGTCACGTTTCCCATTCTTCCTTTGCCGGTGTCCGGCGGATGCTCGTCGAACTGTCCAGAGGCGAATACCCAGGAAACACTGGGCAGCTTCCCCGAAGCCGCGTCGATCTTGAACCGGTCCGACGTTAAATTGTTCTTGGGATTTATTCCGACGAGATACTGGAAAGCGTATCCTCCATAGTTGGCCCATGAGATTCCATGCTTGTCCAGATTAGCTGGGAGGGATGTCGAGAGTTTCACTTGGTCCCCAGGCTTCGGATTGTCGATGAGCGGCGAGTCCGCGGCAATCAGCATTAGATGATTGGGCGTCGAAGGTCCGGCAACGTCTGTAAAGTACCTGTCGCAGAGAGTAAATTGTCTCGCGTAGGCGAAATAGGTTGGGATGTCGGCCTCCACGAACTGTTGACGGACAGCGGTAGTTTTTCGCGTCAGCCATGCGCTATGTCGATGATCAGGATCTGTTAGTGGCGGGTTTGGGCACCGGGGCATGGTCATTCCGTCCACGCCAGGAAACGTCCCAAAGTAATTGTCGAATGTGTGATTCTCTTTGAAGATTATCACGACATGCTGTATCTTTCCGGCGGCGAGTGCCTGGATTGATTGTTGAGATTTTGGCATGGACTACGCACCCCCAGATTCCGGTGCGTCTGATATGCGTGATCTATGAGAAAATTGCCTTGATACTATCGACCGCGACGCGTGGTAAGAGAGCTACGAATTTCTTCTTGCGCAGCATGCGCCATATTATTTCTCCTTGAAAGTCCATGTCCGCAACCTCCTGTACCTCGGGGAGAAACTCTCTGACACCCTCGAAAAGCTTGTTCAGAGTCTCGTCCGAAAGACTTGCAAACAATTTGTGGGCGATTCCCATTCTTCTCAAATCCGAGCCAAACTTCTCCCGCCACTCTCGATCGTATTGCAGTAGGAACTTCCACCGCTCTTCTCGTGGCGCCTTGGCCGCTTTCGATGCAGCTTGCCCTGCGAGTATTCCCGAGTATCCGCCGATGATAATGCCACCTCCAGTGGTCTGTTTGACCTGGCTAGCCGCGTCCCCTACGACCAGAAAATTCTCAGACCAGCACTTGTCTATCGGACCTGAGACCAGTACCGAACCGGATTTTGTCCCTTCGATGGTCGATTTCGGCCAGCACTCTTTGACAAGATCATCGAGCAGTTTCTTCACGTTGCCCTTTCCGGAGGCCAATCCCACTCTGGCGCTGTGGTCGCCGGTAGGAATGCTCCATGCGAAGAATCCTGGTGCTCGGTGAGAGCCGAAGAAAAGCTCCACGAGATCACCCTGCTTTGGGGTCTCCGCCAGCTCATATTGTAGACCCGGGAGTAGCTGGGTCCAGTCAGGGGTCTGAAGACCCGCCTGTTCAGGCAGTCTGCTACCAGCACCACTAGCATCAATAACGATGCTTCCTTTGAAGCCTGGACCGTCTTGGACGGAGACGCCGACGATTCCGTCTGGATACCGTTCGAACTTTGACACACGCGTCTTCGTGTGAAGCTCGACGCCTCCCGATACAGCGTTCTTGGCCACGTATTGGTCGAATTTTGCCCGGTTGATGATGAGTGCCACCGGCTGTTTCGTGCGAAGCTCAAGCGGCTCGCCCTTGGGAGGATGGAAGAGGGCGCCCTGAATCACTCTTTGAGAAAACGTAGGTTGTGGTTGGATCCCGAGCATCGACAGACCATTCAAGCTCACGACCCCTGAGCAGTGGCTGGGAACCCCTACCTGCGGGTGCTCCTCGAGAAGGACAACCTTAGAACCGTTCCTTGCAGCTTGGAGAGCGGCGTGGCTTCCTGCCACTCCTGCTCCAACTACGATGATCTGACTATCGTCGGAACGGTTTTCCAAGGAGCTGTCAGTAGTCTTCGAACTCTATCCTCAACGTGAGACCTTTCAATTCACGGGCAAGCTTCTTGACGACTTCAAAGTCGCCGAGCGGATTTCTCCGGGGTCTACGACCATTCAGTATCACCTTCGTCTCCCGGCTTCCGTCAGGAAGCCATATCGTATTGATCGTTAGTATTGAGAACGGTGTGAAGAGATCCTCCAAGAATCCTCGCTCGTCTCCACCATAGTTGAGAACCCGGACTCTCTTACCGACACGGTCACCCAATGACTTTGCCAGCTTGGCTCCGGATGAGAGGAAGGCGTCCATGCCTTTCCTGTCGACCATGAGCGCCATGATGTCTCCTGCCTCGACAGCTTTGTGAAAGGTCACCGATTGTAGGGTTGGATTCTCCTTCTCTAGCTCGGTTATGGTTCTGATTACTTTTACATCAAGGTCGCTGATCTGCCCCTTTTTCAGTTTCTCTTCGCAGCGTGAACAGAAAATGCCGCTCCTTACGCAGAAATTGTCAAGGATTGTCTTCACCAAGACTCCGTCAGCCCCGCCATGATTCCGAGCAGAGGCCCACTCTTCGGCCGCTCGTTCTGGCATTGTCCCCAGACTTTAGAGTTATCCAAACGATTCTGATCCTGTCGGGCGACCCGACAGACTGAACTTAGCTGTCTCGCGCCTAATAAATGGGTTACGGTAAGCTCGACAGCCCCGGAGCAACTATGACAGCCGGTGGACCTGGCGGTCGACTGCCGTGTACATTGGCCAGCTTTTGGGTAGACAAAACGTATACCATCTGGATTTCGTACCATCTGTCCGCTCCCACCGGCAAAAATAGGCTGGTCTGGGGTAATAGCCAAATACTATGCTAGTATGGGATGAAAAAAGTTGTTGTAAAATCGCATGAAACTTTTCGAATACGAATCCAAGTCTCTTGCTCAAAACCTCGGAATCAACACGCCTAAGGGAGGACTCGCCTCGAGTCCAGACGAGGCGCGTGACATTCACAAGAGAATCGGGGGAGAGGTAGTCATCAAGGCCCAAGTCCTCGTCGCGGGACGGGGAAAAGCCGGAGGAATTAAATTCGGGACCAAGCCGGACGAGACTCGTGATCGTGCGAGCGAAATTCTCGCGATGACGATCAAAGGAGAGAAGGTGAAGAAAGTTCTCATCGAGCAGAAGCTCGCCATCAAGAAGGAACTCTTCGGAAGCATTGTTTTGGACCGGGTAAACAAGTGCCAGACCGTACTCGCATCCGACCAGGGGGGAATCGACATCGAAGAGGTTGCGAGCAAGAATCCCGAAAAGATTCTTCGCCAACGACTCGACCCTGTGTTCGGAATGAGAAGCTTCGACGCGCGGCAGGTAGCTCTGAAGCTCGGATATGGAGGACCGAGACTCAACGCTTTGACGGACCTGCTCTCGAACCTGTATCGTCTTTCTGTGATTTATGACGCGGAACTCGTCGAGAGCAATCCTCTAGTCGAGACAAACGAGGGTAAGTTCGTCACAGCCGACCTTCGCGTAATAGTCGACGACAACAGTCTCTTCCGCCATCCAGAGTTTCAGGAACGGTCGAAGGAGGTTAGCGGAGAGGTTACGCCGCTGGAGGCGAAGGCTCGCGAGAACGGACTAGCATTCGTCGAACTTGAAGGGGATATTGGAATCATGGGCAACGGAGCCGGCCTTGTTATGGCGACGCTAGACATGGTCAACCATTATGGAGGTAAGCCCGCAAACTTCTGCGATGTGGGCGGCGGAGCGGACGCGGAGCAGGTTGCGACAGCGCTTCAGATAATCCAGGGTGACCCGAAGGTCAGTAGGATATTCATCAACATACTAGCTGGAATCACCAGATGCGACGAGGTTGCTAAGGGAATTCTCGACGTGAAGAAGGTGGTTGGATTGAAGAAGCCGCTGGTTGTCAGGATGCAAGGCACTAACTATGAGGAAGGAAAGAGACTCCTCAACTCTGCAGGTATCACAACCCTTGAAATGATGGACGAAGCAGCCCGGCTTGTCACGTCTCCCAAGTTGGTGGCTTAGAAAATGACCCTGCTCGTCGGCCAACGGACCCGGGCTATCGTTCAGGGAATAACAGGCAACCAGGGTTCGTTTCATACAAAACTCATGCGCGACTACGGAACACAAATCGTCGCCGGCGTCACTCCGGGCAAGGGAGGAACCAGCGTTCAAGGAGTCCCAGTCTACGACACTGTAGTTGCCGCTCTTGAGAGGACTGATGCGAACGCCTCGATCATATTCGTACCCGCACCCTTCGCAAAGGAAGCCGGGATGGAAGCGATCGACGCCGGCCTAAACCCGGTCGTCATCATTACTGAGATGATCCCCGCAAGGGACAGCATGGTGCTAATGGCCTACGCGAAAGAGCACGGGACCACGATCATCGGGCCAAACACCCCGGGAGTCATCACGCCCGGCGAAGCGAAGCTCGGAATAATGCCGGGAGATGTGTTCAGCCCCGGAGGAGTGGGAGTCGCGTCTAGAAGCGGCACGCTAACCTACGAGATAGCATCCTACCTTACCCGCGCCGGCATCGGTCAGTCCACCTGTATCGGAATCGGAGGCGACCCCGTTACAGGATTGAACTTCGTCGATGTTCTCAAAATGTTCAGAGACGACAAATCGGCAGATGCTGTCGTTTTGATCGGCGAGATTGGAGGCTCAGCGGAGGAAGATGCCGCAGATTTCATCGAGGACACAAAGTATGCTAAACCGGTGGCGGCTTATGTCGCGGGCAGGGCGGCGCCGCCTGGAAAGCGGATGGGCCACGCTGGGGCTATAATCACCGGGACTGAAGGTACAGCAGATGCCAAGATGAAGAGGTTCCGAGAAGTAGGGGTCAGCGTCGCAGAAGTCCCTTCAGAGCTACCGAGACTTCTACAGCAGCCTAAGGCAACCACAATTCAACAATAGGGGCACTAGTCTACTTCGCGCCTAGTTCGCGCTTCTTCCAGCGTAGGTTGTCACCGCGGCAACGCCTGCACCTGTACGCGTTGGGAGAGTTTCGAGAACCGCAGGTTCGGCATATTTTGAAGAACAGCCTATGCCTCTGCGCTAGCTGTTTCTTCATCACATCAGTAATGGGCATAGGTACGACCTACCGACCTTTCGTTCCAGTATGATATATGATTGCTGTTAGTCCTGTGCATTTAGACCTCCAGAGACCATTCTGTTGGATACGATTCTCCATAACTGCAGGCTCAGATTCTCCAGCTGAGCAATCGACAGTTGGTAGACTCTGGCATCCGGTAACGAGAGCCTCGCGAGCAAGTCCTTTGCCATCTCTCGTCCGTACTTTAGCGCCAAGAAATGAGACAGCGCACTCTTGAGCAGTCTTCTACGCTGGGTAAAGATTCCCCTGACGAGTTCTTCGAATAAGACCTCATCCAGCTCCGCTATCCACCGTTTCGGTGTTAGCCTGAGAAGGGTCGAATCAACCTTGGGTCTAGGGCTGAACATGATCCTGGAAATGTCTCGTATCTTTTCCACGTCGATTTTTCTCCGAGCCATGACCGTCAACCTCCCGTAGTCAGTTGTTCCCGGCTCGGCGAGGAGTCTCTCGCCAAACTCCTTCTGGAACACGATAGCAGCAACGTCGAACTTTTTCTGCGTAAGAAGGAGGGTCAATTTCGAGGAGATGTAGTATGGTGGAGTGCTCGCTAGCTTGTTGAAGACGGGAAGAGAGTCGCCCATTTTCAAAACGTCTCCTTCCACGATCGTCAGGTTGGGCTGGTTCCTGAAAGTGTCTCGTAGCTCGCTGACTAGTCTCGAGTCTTTTTCGACCGCGATTACTCTCCCTGCTTTCTCTATCAGTAGACGCGTGAGTGTTCCGTGGCCGGGTCCCGGCTCCAGGATTGTATCCGACGGGCCTGGGGATATGCTGGAAACGATCTGTTCAGCGATGTTACGGTTGAGGAGAAAGTTCTGTCCTAGACGCTTTGACGGTCGGTGCCGCCCTTCGTGAGGCTCCACAATACTATACTGTCCTAGTGAAGAGGCGGTACTTAGATTCAGTGCTCAGCTCTTCGAGAATGCGTTTCGCCATTATCTTCGCCACGTCTGTCAGCCCTGTTTTCTGCTCGATGTCCTTGTAGCTGACAAACGGCTTTTTCTCTCGCGTGTTGACAATAGTCCACATCGACTTCTTGCCAATCCCCGGCAACAGTTCGACTGAATGCATTCTCGGTGTTACCGGTTGCGAATTGTTGAAGAAGTCAACGAACCGTTTCTCCTGTTTCTTCACAAGCTCATCGATGAGGGGAGTTACCTCGGCCTTCGCGTTCGCCGTCAGCTGATCATAGCTGATTCTGCTAATGATTCGATCAACCTTTTCACGCCGTTCTCTCCCGATGTATATCCGCTCCGGAACAACTACGGTCGCCCCCACCTTCAACTCCGCTTCAAGCAGAGTGAAGTACTGCTCGCCCATTATCTGGACTGATGGGACTACGAGATGTCGGGACTTGTCGGATGACCTTCCATAGGGTAGATAGTCGAGCACGTAAGCGTGTTCCTCGTAGACATGTCTTCTCTGTATATACTCGTCTTCGTGTATAGCCAAGAACGGCTCTTCTCCAGGCTCCCTTGCTAGAAGATTCTACGAACTGGTCTCTCTCTAGCTTGCAAATAACGTCTAGGGGCACGGCGAGCCAAGTCTACTCGTTCAAAATAGCATCGACTATGCTTAATTTGATTTCGGTCGCCCGGTTCTAGGCGAGACGCTTCATTATCTCAAGGATACCATTGAGCTGCTCCGTACTCACAAACCGACCCTTCACAGTCAGGACCGCCCTAAGTTCCTCGACAGTCTGTGGCAGCGTGTTCACTATCTGGATGGCGTCGTTCCGCTCCAGCTGGAGCTTCGACGAGAGCTCCTCGACAAGCTTAGACGATTTGTCAGCCGGCAGCTTCGCGAACCTGCGTGTATAGTCCAGAGTCCTCCGCTGAAATTCACCCAGCTCTTCCTCTTTGACCTTCTCAAGAACAGCCTTGGCCTCCGAGTTGGTTATGGCCTTTTCGATGAGAATCTTTCGCGCCATCAGGAAGCCTCTTTCATCGGTTGAATGTGTTCAGGACGCGCGATAATGAGCCTCGGAACCTTGCCCGTGGTCACTTGAACAACATACGCTCTCCCACGCTTCTCCGAGATCATCCCGACACGCCCTTGGTATCTTCTGTGAGGCATGCCCTTCTGGATCGATGGATTGATCGAGATCGTGACCATCTGTCCTGGCTGATAGGGGATGAGTATCCTTCCAAGAGGATTCTTACCCCGATCTCGAGGCTTTCTACGAAGAAGAGTCCGATTCCTGTTTCGAATACCCTTCGAACGTTTCATCTAGACTCTTCTCCCGGGGTAGAACTTGCAATCGGGCAGCAGGTTGTGTATATACTTGTTCGCATCTCGGTCAGGCATGGATACGCCGACAAGCGTCTTTCTAATCTTGTCAGGCGAACATCCAACACTGCCGATGGCCGAGATGAAGGCCATACTCGACGCGAACCAGATACCATTCAAACTAACCAGCTCATTCTACAAACTCGCAGAGATCCAAGCAGACATCGACGCAGTCACGAAGGTCGGCGGCCGCGGAGCATTCATCGACGAAGTTGGTATGGAAATAGTCCACTCCGAGCCTACGATTCCAGGAATCGACGATGCTGTAAAATCCAGCGACCTCCCAAAATATCTCGGGGAAAAAGACAGCTTCAGTATTCGCGTGCTCCGGTTCGGAGGAGTCTCCAAGGAAATGTCCCGCGTAAAGCTCGAAGGACACCTCGGCTGGCTGATAGGTAATATAACAAAAGCCCGCGTAGACTTGGAGAACCCAACACATCAATTCCGGGGTCTCCTTGCCGGACCCTACTTCCATCTCGGACTAATCGCCCATCAACGCCCAGCCGGTTACGTCGCGAGTCGAAGGCCCCGGAAGAGACCAGCGTTTCATCCCAGCACAATGACGCCAAAACTGGCCCGAAGCATGGTCAACCTTTCCGGCGTGGTCCCTGGAACAACTTTCATGGACCCGTTCTGTGGAGTAGGAGGCATACTACTCGAAGCAGGACTACTAGGCTGCCAGATCATAGGAATGGATGCAGTCAAACGAATGCTCCGAGGCTCAAGGAGAAACCTCCGACACTTCGAGACGAAACCTTTCGCCTTGCTCAGGGGCGACGCACGCAGCATTCCCGTCAGGAACGTGGAGGCGATCGCGACAGACCCCCCCTATGGTACTGGAGCCTCGACCCTAAAGTCGACCACACGGAACATCTTGAAAGAATTCATCCCCGAAGCCCACTCGGCGCTCACCAAACACGGCCGGCTGGTCGTAGCATCACCACTTGGAACAGGAACTCCTGACATAGCCGACTCGGCAGGATTCCGCACTGTCGATCGTCACGAAGTCTACGTACACAGACGATTGACCCGAGAAATTCTCGTCCTGGAGGTCAACTAGTGTCCGCGGGGATCGACGTGATCTTTCTAGGGACTGGAGGAAGCCTGCCGACAAAAGAACGGGGACTCCCGAGCGTGGCGTTGCGTCGAGATGGGGAACTGATTATTCTAGACTGTGGCGAGGGGACCCAGAGACAGATGATGCACGCTGGACTCGGATTCAACAGACCAACAACCATTCTCATCTCTCATCTGCACGGGGATCACATTCTCGGATTACCCGGTCTCTTGCAGACCATGTCATCTCTCGCCCGAGACAAACCATTGGACCTGTATGGTCCCAAGGACTTGACCAGATTCCTTGACTTGATCTACAAGCCCCTAGGCTACCCGGCGAACTTCCAGCTAAGAGCGAAAGAGCTGGGACCCGGCGACGAGGTGGACAGAGGCGATTACGTGATCAAGACGGCTCTCGCAAAGCATGACATTCTCTGCCTCGCATACTCCATAGCAGAGAAAGATCGACCCGGGCGTTTTCACCCGGAGAAGGCTAAACGCTTGAAAATCCCTGAGGGTCCACTCTGGGGCGAGCTTCAACACGGAAAACCAGTAAGGCTCGAAAAGAGACTGATACAACCACGCGAAGCGATCGATCCGCCTCGACCTGGCCTAAAGGTGGTATATGCGATAGACACTCGACCGGCAGAGTCCGTGAAAAGTATCGCGAAGGGCGCGGACCTTCTCATTCACGACGGCGGATTCACGGAAGACAGAAGCCCTAAAGCTCAAGAGTACTATCATTCAACAGCTCGCGAAGCCTCACAGCTAGCCAAGGCTGCAGGGGTAAAGCGTCTCGCCCTCGTCCACATCAGCGCTGTCACGAGAGACGACTCAGTTCTCCTAAGAGAGGCTCGGAAGGTGTTTCGACCAACAATCGTTCCCAAAGACTTCCAGGTCCTATCGTTGAAGCAGTCAAAGTAGACTCATCGCCTAGAGAATCCCGCGCGACCAAATTCTCTTTCCAATCGCCATTCATCGTCTTGGGGGCTTCTCTCTACCGCCAGTCAACCACTCGATAACACCAGTCGCGTCATTGGATTCTATCATGAGACGAATCGGTCCAAGGGGTGACTCGCCCTCAGGCGCTGAGAAAGAGATGTGCCCGGCATACGCGACCTGCTTGTTCAGAAACACAACTATCCGGTTTCCCTCCTTGCCCTTGAACAGTTGAGCTCGGCCTGCCGCGCGTATCCTATCCCGTTGGAGAATCATCCGGAACCTCTCGAGAGACTCGTCCCCTTCTCCGACCAGTCTAGCTGAGCCATAATCATCCAGCTCGCCTCTGAACCCTACCTCTCCCTGGAAGAGATTCGTCAGTGCCTCCTTCACTCTCTCCCGATTTTCTGTCGGGTTGATCTCTGTCTCAGCAACAATTACGATCTTTCGCTCTGGATCATTTTGAGTAATCGTTTGGTTCTCCTCCTCAAGTCCTCTTTCGTATCCTCGTTCTCCACGGTTCTTTCGGCCAGAGCGATGAGTTTTCCAATCCCGACGCCCAGCTCTCGGTTGTCCCTTTCGACAAAGTCTTTCCATCCCCGGGGCCGGTCGGATCTTCCGCGACGCTGAAGACGCTGAAATCTTGCCTTGCTGGATGCGTGAATCGCAATCGTAACGACTCGATATCTCCGGCATAACTCATCAACTTCCTCCATACTTCTTGCCCCCTCGTAGACGACAAACCGTCCACTGGTCTTCTCAACTAGGGGAATCAGTCTCTTGGCTACCGCTCCCATGCCCTCCTCCTTGCGAATCCTCACCATGAGTAATCCGAGATTCTTCCGAGTGAGCTTTAGCCCCTGTCTACGGGCTTCGGCTCTGATTATGTCTCCGGAGACGAAAACTGGAACACCTCGATCCTTTATCGCTCTGGACGCGAGACTCTTTCCCGCTCCCGGCATTCCCACTATGACCAGAACTGTCTTCTGAGAACTCGGATGCTGCAATGGTGATTCTGCGCGGTGAGGCAAAGAGGAAGTTATAGCTCTTAGAACTCAGTCAAACTGTCGTCTGTGCTAACGGTTATTGCAGTCCGTGTCGAAGCAGAGTCTGCGATACCATCTTGCCGAGTGATCAGATTCGGAGCTTTGTATCAATCGACCTCGAAGACGAGCAGATACTTTCCAAAGTCGAATCGATCACCTCATCACTCTTGTCACTGGGAGGAGATCTCAAACCTGTCGAACGAGACAATATCCATCTGACCTTCAAATTCCTCGGAAACGTTAATCCATCAACACTGGCAGAAGTGAAATCTGCACTAGCTAAGCTCCAGTTTGAGCCCTTCCAATTGGAGGTCAATGGTGCGGGAGCTTTTCCGAACCTGAAAAGGATGAGTGTCATCTGGATCGGAATCGGTGAAGGTTGGAGCAAGGCTCAGCTCATTTTCGAGCAGACGGAGAGGCTTCTCCACGAGATCGGATTCAGCCGCGAGACGCGCCCGTTTAGTCCACACATCACGGTTGCAAGGGTCCGCTCGGGACGGAAGAGGGATGAGGTTGCAGCTTTTCTCGGTCATCTGGCCGATGAGAGTTTCGGAACATTCAACGCCGACCATCTCAGGCTGAAGCAGAGCGTGCTCTCCCCGTCTGGACCCAAGTATTCGACCTTGTTCGAAGTCGACGCGAAGAAATAGCGCTCATGGTTGCCAGTTTCAAATAGGCTTCCAGTTCCAATCTGAATTGAAATTGTTGTCGTCTGAGGCGGTTCTGAAGCAGGTCGTGCGGAGAATCGTGCCCATCGAAAAGGAGCGAGAGAAGATGGCACGTCTGGCAGATCGCCTCAGAGGAGAAGTCGAACGGATCCTAGAAGATTCAGGGATCTATGGAAGCGTGACGCTTCAGGGGTCTTTCGCACGGGACACCTGGATAAGCCACGAAACTGATCTGGACATTTTCGCCCGTTTTCCGGCTTCCATGGAACGGAAGGAGTGGATTGACAAAGTCCTTCCAGCGGTCCGCAAAGGACTCGGCAGATTCAATGTCATCGAGCGATATGCTGAGCACCCGTTTCTAGAGTTCCACGTCGACGGAATCCGAGTGAACATCGTCCCATGCTATGACGTGGAGAAGGGCAGCTGGAAGAGCGCGACTGACAGAACCCCCTACCATACAGAGTTCATGAAAGCAAACCTCACGGCTGAACTTCGCTTGGAGGCCCGCCTCTTGAAGAAATTCGCCAAGGGAATAGGCGTCTATGGGGCCGAGATCAAGATCGGAGGATTCAGCGGCATGCTCATAGACACACTCACCCTCTACTACCATTCATTCCTCGAAACGATCGAGCACGCGTCGTCGTGGACACCTGGCACTCGTCTCGAAATCGGGAAGGCGCCATCATTGCTCGATGCCAAGAAGAGAGAGCCGGGAGTCGACTTGGTCGTCATCGATCCAGTAGACCCGGATCGAAACCTGGCCGCGGCCGTGAGACCGGATAGGCTCTGGAGTTTCGTAGCAGCAGGCCGCCAATTCCTACGAGACCCTCACACACGATACTTTTTCCCACCAGAGTTCACGAAAAAAACACGAAGTCAATACTCCAACCGAATCGGGACCAACGCGCGAGAGCTGGTCGCGATCACGTTCAAACATCCAGTCTTGGTCCCAGATGTGCTCTGGGGTCAGCTGATGCGGTTGGAAAGAAGCCTGGTGGAAATGATGACCCGGGAAGAATTCGAGATCAAACGTTCAACGATCTGGAGCGACGAGAACACCCAAAGCGTGATTCTACTAGAGACTGACCGAACTGTTCTTCCGGGTAGTAAGATCCAGAGGGGGCCTCCTGTCGCGAAGAGCGAGGACAGCCAATCATTCCTGCAACGCCACCTGGCAGCTAAAGACACAGTTCGTGGTCCATGGATAGAAGCTGACAGGTGGATGGTCGAGAAGAAACGCCGAATGCTAACCATCGCCCCTCTAGTCAAAACGTCACTACGTGAAGAGTCCTATGGCCTTACGGTGCCCGGACAGATTGGCGCATCATTATCTAAGAGCGTAAAGGTTCTGCAGGGCCGAGCCGTCTTGTCATTGCTCGGAAAAGAAAGCTTCGACCAGAGATTATGGGAATTCTTGGAGGCTAAACCCGCGTGGCTGAAACCCGCCCCGTGATAGTTCCGATCGAAAACCTCGCTCAGGACCCCTACAGGTCACTCGTCGCATATCCCAACCCGACAGCTGAGGCATTCGAGTCGCGAACAGCACAGCTGATCGACCTAGGCATAACTGGGATCGAGTTTCAGGGCCGCCTGAAGATCGGCAATCTCTCGGTCTTGGGAAAAGGCGTCGTCGGGCTCGTATTCTTAGGGAGGGCCGGAGATGACCGGGTCGCCGTCAAGATTCGGAGAGTAGACTCTAGAAGAAACAGCATGAATCACGAAGCGGTTATGATCAAAGCTGCCAATAACGCAGGCATCGGCCCAGAATTTCTAGGCTCATCCAGAGACGTTCTCAAGATGCAGTTGGTCGAAGGTCAGTCTCTCCCATCATGGGTCGCTTCGGTTAAGGGACGAGGGACCAGAGCCAGAGTCCGATCTATGTTCAAAGCCCTCTTCGAACAGTGCGCTAGACTGGACGCGTACGGGCTCGATCATGGAGAATTGAGTAGAGCACACAAGAATGTTCTAGTTTCCCCGGAGGATAGGCCGTGGATACTTGATTTCGAGAGCGCTAGCCTGATGCGGCGGGTAAACAACTTCACATCTATCACGCAGTATCTCTTTCTCTCAGGCAGATTTTCGAGGAGCGTGTCGAGGATTCTCGGGCGGATTGAGAGAGATGAGTTGCTCGGCTATCTGAGATTGTACAAAGCGGGAAGGACCAATGATGCTTTCGAGGCCGTTCTGAATATGCTGCGATTATAGAGTTAGTATTCGGATTTTCTGTCGAAGAGTCCGAGCCTCTTTGCTCTCCCCTCCGCGAGTCTGAAGACGGTTATTCCGAGAACTATCGCGCCGAGGGTCGTCAGGGCAAGGAAGGCTAGATCTATAGGATAGTTGCCGTTTGAAAGTCCAAAGCTCTCTCTAACCGTGTTGAGGAAATAGGTTATCGGAAGACCGTTTGATATCGGCTGCACCCACGAGGGTAGCAGGCTGACCGAAAAGAGTACTCCGCCAAGGAGGAAGAAAATGCCTGATACTGAGTCGCCTAGAATGAACTCCATGCGGTTGGAGATAATGTTCACAGCGCAGAGCATGTAGCCGATTGCGAGTAGGCCTGTAATTCCCAGGACTACAGCGGGAATCAGCATTGGCAGGTTGACGCTGAGGAGGTTTAGTGGAATGTTCATGTGTAGTAGTCCGTTGAAGATTGCTACGCTGAAGAGAAGTGTCAGGATTGTTGATATTGTCCCGTTGACTACTGAGACGAGGCCTCTTCCGAGGACGTAAGGGTGGAGTGTGCCGGGTGAGATGTAGATGTTCTTCAAAACCTCATACCTTGTCCGGTCCACGTGGACGAGGATGGCCATTCCGAGCATCACCTGGAGTACGTAGGAGTAGAACGAGGTCCCGACGATGAGCCAAGCCAGGTATTGTGTGTAGAAGGCTGAGCTGGCTGCGCCGACGGCCGCGCCGATAAGTACGATGAAGGTCACGATGAGCAGGGAGGCTAATGGTCTGATGATCTGGTAGGTGGCGAAGAGAACCGGGTCTGTCCAGTTGCTCTCTATCTTCCAGCCCACCCGGAAAGACTCACGGGCGGACTTGAGAAAGTCTGTTATTGCCATCGAAGAGTTAGTCTCCCTTCTTTCTTTCCAAGAGACTCCATGTAGTTGAGCGTCCGGCGCGCAAGGGGAAAGAGAATCAGGATGCTAGCCCCGAGCGCGACGATCTCAAGCCAGACGCTGTTCAAGTCGCCTCCGACTATTACGAGTCTGCGAATGGCATCTAGCCCCAGTGTCATTGGTATCAGGGACCCGGCTACTGCAATTGCGAAGGGAACGACCCCATAGAAAGCGGGAATTTGCCGTATTCCAAGCTTCTCTTCCGTAGAGCATGAAGAGAGAGGCGAACAGCATTCCCAACGTGTAGAGTGCTGTTAAGGTCAAGAAGAATACAAGTCCAACAGCAAGCGGATCTCTAACGACAAACGGCACTTGGAAGACAAATATTCCCAGCAATACAATCCCCAGAGCCCGGATCCCAGTGTTCAGGCTGCCTCCGAGAGCCATTCCCAGCAATATTGCCATTCTTGAAACAGGCGCGACCAGGTACATCTCCAAGTTTCCCTGTTCTCTCTCCCAGAACCACTGCGAGGACATGTTCCAGAGAACATTCGTCCAGAATGCGATCATCGCGCCTCCAATGATAACCGCAGCACCCGCTGTCGCAGGCAGGCCTATCGCCCTGTATAGGATCACGTATGCGCCGATGCTAAGAATCGGTAGTCCTATCTCTGCGACGAGAGCAATAGGGTCCCGGTTGCTTCCTCGAAGTCGGACCCACATCCGCGCATACGCCGCACGAAGATTCGTCAGCACTTCTGCACGCGTTGTTGGTCTGACTATCATTGTTCTAGGCCCGTTCCAACGAGGCTGATGTACACGTCCTCTAGTGTCGGCTCGGACTTGCCCATGTTGAGGACTCTGCTCCCGTTCTCGCGAATCTTGCTCAACAGGTCAGACATGGCCGACTCATCCTCCAATACCAGCTTGAGAGTCGTCACGCCCGTTTCGATATTGTCTGTCTGAGACAGCCCGACAACGCCTGGGACCGCCTTAACAGATTCTGGCCGTGACAGGTTCGGAGTTATCTCTATCTTCCAAGTGGCTCCGCCGGCAACCTTCGTCTTGAGCCGTTGCGGAGTGTCGCAGGCGAGAACCTTGCCCCGGTTAATGATCCCGACCCTGTCACAGAGCTGGTCCGCTTCCGCCATGTAATGGGTCGTTAACAGCACCGTCTTCCCACCTGTACCGATCCAGTCTCGGACCAGTGTCCTCAAGTGCCGGGCGGACAAAACGTCGAGTCCTAGTGTGGGCTCGTCCAGAAAGAGCACTGCTGGATCGTTTACGAATCCGCGGGCGAGGTTTAGCCGTTGCTTGTATCCGGTTGAGAGTTTGCTCATGCGAGTGTTGAGATAGTCTTGAAGCTCGAACTGGTCCACAAGCTTACTGATCCTATCCTTGGCAAAATCTCTCGGCAGTCCGTACAGTTGGGAGAAGAACCAGAGGTTCTCTTTGACGCTTAGGATTCCATAGCCGGGTGTTTCTCCGCCCGACACGAGGTTGATCAGCCGCCGTATCTGGGGAGCCTGCTTGACAACGTCGAGTCCTTTGATGAGTGCCTCTCCCTGGGTGGGTAGAAGGAGGGTGCATAGAATCTTGATGAGGGTTGTCTTTCCGGCACCGTTCGGGCCGAGGAGTCCGAATATCTCGTCGTCATAGACCTCTAGGTCGACCTGATCGAGGGCTATCACGTCGCCTTTGCCGGGTATGCCTTTGAAGAGGCGTCTCAGACTCTTCGTCTCGATGGAGAGGTCTCGCTTCAATCTACGCGGCACATGTGCGTGTCTCAGATAAGACTTGTACCGGGAAGGTGAATCATCCGTCGGCGCTTCAGGCTGCTACCAGAACCGTTCCTTGAGAGTTTCGCGCTCAGCTTCCATCAGCGCCTCGAAGAACCCGTTCGTTGGTTTACGATACTTTCGGAGAATGTCGCCAGCCACTTCGGGCATGATCCTGCGTCCAGCCAAGGCATAGACTGCGAGTCTACCGTATTCGTCCACGAGCTTGGCGGTATCCTCTGCTCTTGACACGAGATCCTTCTCTCGCTCTGAAAGCCTCGTCCCATTTTTGGCTATCAATTTCTTCACATCCTCGTCCGCCACTCCCAGCGCTGCAACCAGCTTAGAGCCGCATTCAGGACACTCTAGCGTCGCCGGCATATCCTTGACTCGCCGCATCTCCACGTATTTCCAGCAATTCGTGCAGACGAGCGTCTTGACCTCGTTCAGAATCCGAGCCTTTGCAGATCCGACCAGAATCTGGTTCATCTTCTCGGTCGGGATAATGTCCGCTTTCCGGCTGATCCTCTCAAGTCCAATCCTCGCGATCGGCGTCGCCTCGCCACTAGCCTTGACAGTCATCACCGCGATATTCTTCGCCGCTATCGCCTTCAACACTTCCTGGGTGTGGGGCACATCCATGTCCTTCTCACTGGTTTCCCTGACAGCCTCGTCCATGATGACCGTCCCCTCGAAGCTCTTCGCCAACTGTCTCAAGGTGATGCTGCTGAAATCAGTCCATTTGGATATGGCTCCGAATCTCCGAGCAACATGGACCAGTCTTCTCTTGAACAACCCTGTCCTCTTAGAAGCGACCACTGCCAACTCGGCAATGTCAGTGTCAGCCATCCGTTGCAGCACCTTCTGCACATCCTCAGCGTCTATCGCGCCCATCGTCTGGAGCACAATCCTGTAAGGGTCTTGTTGTATTCCGATGCTCACGCCAGCCTCATCAGATAATACGTGGCCGATGAGCCGTGCGAGGGTCCTATTGACCAAGGTTCCCAGGTGAGAGTTGATTATTATGAAATCGTCCCATTCTTCAATCGTCAACAGTCTATCGCTTGGGACGGGCAATCCTTCTTCGCACTGATCGAAAGTCTCGCTCAACGCCTTCCGAATTGTTTTCTCATCACCCGGATATTTCTCGGCGAGTAGCTGACTGATTTCTCCAAGTTTCTTCCCTCTCCGATACTCTCCCTCGGTGGTACGGCGGATCTGGCCAACCTCAGAAGCAATCGCGTATGGGACCGGTATTTCCTCGCCGATCCAGCTCGGGATCGCGCCTGTCGGATCAGATATTCCTCGGACGAATATCTTGTCTCCCCTGATGCTCTGCATGATCCACGGGGTTCCACGTACGATGAACTTGGTTCCGGGTTGGCCGTATTCTGCGACGAAAGCTTCGTCGAGAACTCCCACTGCCGTCTCGGACTCTTGCTCAACAACCAGGTACTGTTTCTCATCAGGGATCATCGACAGTTTGTTGAAGTAGTATCGGTAGAGGTCCTTGACACGTGAGGGTCGCATGACCACCTTGTCCTGCGCGGAGACCCATCCGAGTCTTGGGAATCGCGAGTGCATATAGCCGGTGACCGCAGCCACATCCTCCTCGGTAAGGTTGCGGTACGGGTAGGCTTTCCTGAGAATATCCAATAGTTCGGTATAGTACCATTTCCGGTTCTGTATCAGGAGCCCCGCGATCTGGTGACATAATGCGTCAAACGGCTTCTCCGGGACGCGGACATCTTCCAGGTCCTCGCTCATTGCCTTCCGCGCGATGACCAGTGCCTCCAATGTGTCATCAGAATCCATCGTGATGATAATCCCGTCGGCCATCTTGCCGACGCTGTGGCCTGATCTGCCGACTCTCTGAATGAGACGCGTAACCTGGTGAGGGCTCATGTACTGGATAACATAGTCAATACGACCAACATCGATACCAAGCTCTAAGCTCGACGTGGCGACGAGTCCCTTAATCTCCCCCTCCTTCAACGCTCTTTCTGCACTGATCCTCGCAGGTTTAGCTAAGGATCCGTGATGGATGGAGACGGGGAAGTCGATGTCCCAGACCTTGAACCGGCTGGCCAGAACCTCGGCAATCGATCGCGTATTGGTGAAGAGGAGCACTGACTTGTGATTGTTGATCATATCCTTCATTATCCGCAGTCTAGCGGCAACCTCAGGATGCGTGAACAGTTTCCCAGCAAGACGGTTATCTTCGCCGGTTGGTTCGGGTGAGCGGATCTCAAGCCGCATTTTCCGAGCAACAGGGACGTGAACAACCTCCACTGGTCTCCCCTCACCTACCAGAAACTTTCCAACAGTTATGGGGGACCCGATCGTCGCGGATAATCCAACGATCTGGAATTCTCTCTGCGCAACCCAACGCAACCGCTCCAGTGCGATTGCCAGCTGGCTCCCCCGCTTATCCTCGGCCAGCTCGTGCACCTCGTCAATGATCAAGAACCGTATGTCTCGAAGGTGTCGTCGCAATATGCGACCAGGTAGAATCGCCTGCAGTGTCTCGGGGGTCGTGATGAGCAGATCAGGCGGGCTTCTTGACTGGCTCGTCCTCTCCCGGATCTCAGTATCGCCATGTCTCACAGCTACTCGCAGGTCGAGCTTCTGTCCCCACCATCGCAGCCGGTCGAGAAGATCACGGTTCAACGCTCGGAGCGGGGTGATGTAGATGATCTTGATTCCAGGTCCACGATCAGGTTCATTCAAGAACCTGGTGAATATTGGGAGAATCGCCGATTCTGTCTTGCCGCTCGCCGTGGGCGAGATCAACAGAACATTCTTCCCCTCCAGGATTGGAGGGATTGCTTTTTCCTGCGCCTCCGTCGGCTTCTGGAATCCTCGCTCTTTGACAGCTTCCGCTAAGGGTTTCGGCAGAAGATCAAAGACGGTGGACGACAATCAAGAGTGACAGGCGGGCTGTTCGATAAAAACATAGAAACGGATAGACATGCAACGTGGCGTCAGAAAGCCTTTAGTGACCATAAATCAAGCACTACTTCGGGACAACAGCCCCCGGTGTGCCTTTGAACAAGGACTTGGACAAGGCGTGGCGAGAGCGTTTAGTCAAGAACCACCTTGACCTCATCATACTACGCCTCCTCAAAGCAAAACCACGCTGGGGTTATGAGATCAACCTCGAGATCAGGGACAGGTTCAAAGTATACCTGAGCGCTGGAACACTCTACCCCCTGCTCCATTCCATGGAGGAAAAGGGCTACCTGCAGGCGGTATGGGAGGCGGAGGGTGGCCGAGGCCGCAAAGTCTACCAGATTACAACTCGCGGCGACGAGTTCCTGACCGCGGGTGCGAGGGCCGCGGAAGAGTTTTTGAAGCGGATACAGTACGAGGCAGAGATAGGTCCATTCCAGGCGAAACATATCTAGGCCAGAGACGATACGTTGAGCGTTTACTTCAGAAAGTTCCGCGCATTCCTAAGAAAGAATGAAACCGCGAGAGGACTGTTCCTAGTCGGGATCGTTATCTTGGGAGCCATCGTGGTATGGGGAGGAATCCGGCTAGCACTAAACACCGAATACCCTGTCCTAGTAGTTTCGTCCGGGAGCATGTGTCCAATTACCGATTGCGTGTTGCCCATCGGCTCACTTATCGTAATTCGAGGGCAGGATCCCAGCACCATTCACCTGCGAGATATCATTGTATTCCGAGAGATAGGTAAATCCGACTTTCTTATCATTCACCGAGTCATTGTTGTCTACACGCCGAGCAACGACACTGCGTACCCGGGACAGTACGCGTTCACTACGCACGGAGATGCGAATCCTATCGGAGCAAATGAAGGTCCTAACCCCGCTTCCAATGTCGTTGGCGTCTATCAGTACACGATTCCGATCCCCTACCTTGGATCGGCAATTCTGACCGTTCGAGATTTCATGTACAATTCGAACACCGGACAAGTGAATCCCCAAGGCATCCTAGTCATTCTCGCGCTCATCGTCGCCCTCTTTGCTTTCGAAGTAATGGAACCCGGCAAGAAGTCGTCTGACAAGGTTCCCGACAAAGGAAGCTCCGCGGCCCCTCAACGTGACGGTTCAGAATCTAAGGTTCCACAAGGATAACGCCTAGAAGGCTTCGGCCAACAGTTCTTGCAACAAATGGCGGGCTAGCTTAAATACTCTTTATAAAGACCCACTCCCTGAATTTACCGTGGCTCTCACTAATCTCGTGTTTTTCGGAATAATCAGGAAGGTATCCTGCAATACCCGACTAGATGCGGGAGGATCCTCTACAATTGTCCGATAAGGGCAAGGCTTTCATCAACATCGAGAACGTCGTCGCCTCCGCGACCCTCAAACAGCAAATCGACCTCAACGCCATCGTCCGGGTCTTCCCAGGAGTCGAATACCGGCCCGAACAGTTCCCAGGACTCGTCTATCGTCTAAAGAAACCTAAGACTGCTACGCTAATCTTCAGCTCCGGAAAGATGGTCTGCACCGGAGCGAAGTCCGAGCGCCAAGCACGGAAGGCTGTGCTCAAAGTCATCGACGAGCTGAAGAGAGACGGGATAGTCATTCTCGGCAAGCCCGAAATTCAGATACAGAACATCGTCGCATCCGCAGGTCTCGGCGGCTACATCGATCTGGAAAAGGCCACCTATGGGCTGAAGAAGACCATGTACGAGCCCGAACAATTCCCGGGTCTGATCTATCGCATGGACGAGCCGAAAGTCGTTATTCTCCTATTCGCGAGCGGGAAATTGGTCTGCACGGGAGCAAAGAAAGAGATCCAGGTACACATCGCAGTAAACAAACTCCAGGAGATCTTGGAGTCGAAGAGTCTCATATTCTACGAGGGTCCGGAGAAGCCGAGACTTCCACCTCTCCCGACGAAAGAGAAAGAGAAAGAAAAAGCCGGAGACCAGTCTCAAAAGTCATAAGATGCCCGCATACGCTCTAGGCCTCAAACGGCCGCGAATACACCCCACTGCCGTCCTCGCACCCTCCGCGACGATAATCGGAGATGTTGTCATCGGACCCCGAACCAGCATATGGCCAGGAGCCGTCATTCGCGGAGACTATGGCTACGTCAGGATCGGATCCAACTGCAGCATCCAAGACAATGTCGTAGTCCACTGCTCGGCCGAGAATCCCACCATAATCGGGAACGGCGTCACTGTAGCACACAGTGCTGTAATGCACGCGTGTCGAGTGGGAGACGAATGCCTCATCGGCGTCGGAGCAATAATCTTCGACGGAGCCAGTTTAGGAAAACATTCCATCCTCGGAGTTGGGTCGACCGTCCTGGGCGGGGAGCGTATTCCTCCTCGGTCTGTAGCGGTTGGCGCACCGGCCAAGGTCATTCGGACCGTCACGAGAAACGATCTTCGGCTGGTCAAGGAATCCTACAAGGCGTATGTAGAAATGGCTGGTCGGTACGTGAAATCCGGTGCCTTCAAGAAACCTATCGGCTAGAAACCACCTCTAGCCCGTACTCGGAAATTGGTTATATCTCCCGAACATGTATCTTTACTCTAGACGGCGATGATTGGTCAA
>WNGD01001728.1_pt1 | contig 23419 bp, 21 predicted proteins | sample 5400671 | NCBI WGS metagenome assembly WNGD01 (sample SAMN13153369, study PRJNA577476) | soil metagenome | isolation source: 40 cm soil or saprolite under grassland replicate 2 | place: USA:California | collected 2016-06-15
CAGGGCCTGGTCGCGGCGGTAGCCGAGCTGGTGGGGTTGGACGCCAAGCTCGGCGGCCAGCACGCTGGCGCCGGCCTCGCCGAGCACGTAATGGTAGGGCGCCGAGCCGTCGCCGAGGCCGACCAGGGGGCGGAACCGGTCGACGGCCTTGAGGCGGTGCAGGCTGACCAGCCGGTGCCGTGCGGTCTCTTGGCTGCCGTACAGCAGGTCGGCGCAGTGGGCGACGGTCAGGACCTGGTGTTCGGCCAGCAGGCGCAGCAGGGCCCGGTCGCGGGGGGTGAGCCGGCCGGCGAGGGTGGCCAGGTGGCTGCCGGCGATGCGGTGGGTGCCACCGCGGCGGCGGCTCACCGCGGGTCTCCCGGGGTGGGCAGGCGCGGGTCGCCGGCGGGAGCTTGGCGTTGGAGTTGCTCTTGCTCGCGGTCGGCGGCGCTGCGGCCGTGGCGGGCGCGGGCGGTGGCCCGGGCGGCCTTGGCGCGGCCAGCAATCGGGTCGGGGGCTGGGCGGGTGTGGATGGTGCAGGCGGGCAGCTCCCGGCCGCCTGCGAACAGGCGCAGCGCGGCCTGGTGCTGCCCGAGGTGGGCCAGGTCGTGGGCGCGCAGCTCAGGGGCGGTGTGGCGCTCAAGCTCCCGGGCGTCTTCGGGGGACAGGGTGAAGTACAGCTTGGTGCGCGCGTTGGCGCTCAGCGCGCGGGCGAGCTCGGCGGGCAGCTGCGCCAGGTGCTGGTGGGCGAGGACCAGGCCGAGGCCGTAGCCGCGTGCCTCGGCGAACATCTCGTCCATCTGGTAGGGCAGCGTGAGGAAGTTCTGCGCCTCGTCGGCGTACAGCACCGCATCCAGCCGGGACTGTTGGGCGAGGCGGGCGCGGGCGGTGGCGGCCTGCCAGACCCTGGCGAGCACGAACGAGCCGAGCAGCCGGCTGGTCTCATCGCCGAGCTGGCCTTTGGGGACGCGGACCAGCAGCACCCCGCCGTCCAGGACGCTGGCCATGTCGAAGCTGGAGCGGGCCGTGCCGATCACCGCGCGCACGAACGGGCGCAGCAGGAACGCGCGCAGCCGGGTCATGATCGGGCCGATGATCTGCGCCTGGGTCGCGGGGCTCTGCGCCGCGTACCAGGCCCAGAACCCGCCCAGCCCGATCGGGTCGTCCAGACCGTGCAGGTAGGGCTGCCGGAAGGTGGGGTCGGCCAGCAGCCGGGGCACCTCGGCCAGGGTCGCGCCGGGCCGTCGGAGCAGGGTCAGCAGGCTGGCCCGGAGCACGTCGTCGATGCGGGGGCCCCAGTGGGCGTGCCAGATGCGGTGGAGGATTCCGACCAGGTGGTCGACGACCAGGTCCGGGTCGGAGCCTTCCAGGACGTTCAAGCTGGGTGGCGCGTCGGCCTCGTCGGGGTCCAGCAGCACCAGCCGGCCAAGCGCCTGCTCGGGCAGGCGCTCCAGCAGGTCGTTGACCAGGTCGCCCTTGGGGTCGATGACGACCACGCCCCGGCGGGCGTGGATGTCTTGCAGGGCGAGGTTGCAGATCAGGGTGGACTTGCCCGACCCGGTCGCGCCGACCAGGTGCAGGTGCTGGCGGGCGGCAGCGGGGGTGAGCGCGACCGGACGGCGTGCGCCGATCTCGGCGTCGCCGAGGATCTTGCCGTGGGTCGGTGCGACGGCGGCGGGGGGGACGGGCCGGGCGCTGGCGCGGGTCAGGCCGGGCACGGCCAGGTCGATGGGCAGGTGCGCCAGGGTGGCCAGCTCGGTGCCGGCCAGCAGCTCGGTGCGGCCAAGCCGCCTGGCGGCCAGCACCGCGGCGGGGTGGTGCAGGCGGCGACGCGCGAGCCGGTTGCGGCCGGCGTGGACCTCGAACGCCGCCGCCAGCGCGTGCGCCCGGGCGCGCAGCCGCCCCCGCACGACCTGTGTGGGATCGGCGCTGGCCGCGGCGACGCCGTAGCGGACCGCGACCTCCCAGATAGGCCCGGCGGTCTTGGCGACCATGGCACGCTGGTCGGCCGCCTGAACCGGATCGGCCGCCGCTCCGGCACGGCGCGGACGCTTGGGTCCTGGGGTGAGCAGGTCCAGCAGCCCACGCAGCAGCCCGCCGAGCAGGCGCGCCAGCGGTGGCCAGCCAGCCGCCGGACGGTGCCGGCGGCGCTGGCTGGCTGGTCGTGCCAGGACCTGTACGCAGGCGGTCTCTCCTGGGGCCAGTTCGGCGCCGGCGCCGAGCATGGCGCGCAGCGGGTCGACCCAGTGCTCGACCCGCAGCGGCAGCAACTGCGCCCGGGCCAGCCGCAGCACCCCACCCATGGCGGGTCGACCGGCTGGCAGGGGTGGCGCTGGGGCGGTGGGGTCGGCGCGGGCGCCAGGCCAGGCCGCCTCGACCGCGCGTTCCACCAGCCGTGGCGCCACGATCCCCGGGACCCACAGGCCGATCTCCAGGCCCTCCACGGTCCAGTGCAGCTCCCACGCCACGTGTGGGCGGCTGGTGAGCAGCCGCCGCTGGCGCAGCAGCCCGCCCAGGTTGGCCCACAACGCCTCCGCGGCGGGTGGCTCGACGGTTGGTGGGGGCAGGATCTGGACCCAGCGGGCGCCGCGTACCAGCCGCGCGTGCCCAAGGCGGCGCAGCGCCACGATTACCACTGGCACGCTCAGCAGCGCCACGACCAGTGCGACCCACATCAGCGGGTCGCTGGCCAGATCGAGCAGTGGCCCCACAAGGTGGCGGACCCAGCGGCCAAGGGTGGCGCCGGGGTGGACCAGGAACTGGCCGAGCGGGCTGCCGGTCGGGTCTGGTGCGGGTGGCGGGCTGGACGAGACGGTCGTGGCCGTGGGCGACGGCAGTGATTGGCGGTCGAGCACCAGTGCGTCTCCTCTGGTCGTGGTGCCGGGGTAGTGGGATCGGTGGTCGGGGCCGACACACCGCCTGCCTGGCGTGCTGGCACAGGCCATGCGGGCTGCAGGGCTCGCCTGTGGTGGCAGCGGGTCAGATCATGCGCAGTGCGCGCAGCCAGGACGGCAGGCCATGCGGGCACTGCCCGTCGGGCTCCACCCAGCAGCCGTCCAGCGCCTGGCAGCCACCGCCCTCGTCCAACCACTCCAGCAGCTCCTCCTCGTCCGGCAGGTCGTCGGCGTACTGCTGGAATCGCCCCAAGTCAGGGAAGCCACCCCGGGCCGGCTGCGGGCGGGCCGCATGCCCGGCTGCTGGTGACAGGTCGGCCGGGACGGCGTCATCGGCACTGGCGCGCTGGTCATGCTCGCGTGCGTCGTCGTCGAATCGCATGGCTCCTGATCCTGATCGAAGAACCTGGCAGGCGCGCCCGGATGGCCCAGCCCCTCCAAGGCGGCAACAAGAGGGAGAAGGGGCCGACTGGGTCGGATCAGCCGTGCTCCGTCTGCTGCTGTTGCTCCTGGGCAGGAGGTCGTCGCTGTCGCAGCCACGCCGCGTCGCTTGGTGGCAGGCCAACTGGCGCCATCCTCAGGCGGCGGTCGTCGGGGATCCGCGCCGTCCGCCACTGCCACCGGCGATGAGCGCCTATTTCGAGGGTGGCGGGATCTCGTCGAGGGAGCCGAACATGGCGGCCAGCCGCAGCGGCGCGGTGTCGCCAGCGTGCCGCGCGAAAGCCACGGCAGACCATCTGCTCGGCCAGGCCGAGCGTGGCATGGCAGATGATCGCCGAGTCTCGGGCGCAGGCGACCTGGACCATCTGGTCGACGCGGTCGCGACCGATCGGGCCGTCGGCGCGGAAGATGCAGGTCGCACACGGCTGGGCGACCACCCGTATGCCCTTGTCACTGACCGCGTTGAACGGCGGTCCGTACCCGCACGCCTCGTCCTCGAATTGGTCGTGCTCGTCGCCCACACTGTCCCTCCACGGGACGGACCGCTGCCGGTGGGCGTGGCTACACGGCCGGTGGTGGCTGCCCGTCGCCCCGGAACAACCCGCCGGATGATTTCCTGGTTGATCTCGGCCTCGGCGGCGTGGTCATCGGCCTGACGGGGCTCCAGCCAGGCGGCGTCAGCGGCGACCCGGACGGTAGCGGCCGGCCGCTCCGCAACCGGGCTTGGTCCTCGCCGTCCCAGTCGTGCACCGGCTGGTCCCAGTCCTCGGCCGGCGGTAGCTCGACGGTCACGAACGCCTCCCGCGAATGCACCCGTGCGCGGGTGGCCCGCCCGCCGGTTCGCGCCTGGGCGATCCGGACCGCGGACAGCACGCTCGCCCTCACCACCGGCCGGACGCGACCCGTGTGCACCTCCCGTGCGCGTGGCGGATCGGTTGCGGTGGTTGGACGCCAGCCTGGTTGGACGCCAGCCTGGTCGGCCGTCACGGCGTCTCGTTGCACCTCGAGCCGGGCGGGCCGGGCAGGCGCCCGCCTGGCGGTCGGGCCACGAGGCGGCGGGACCGGCCGAGGACGCATGGGTGGGAGGCTATCGACACGACCACCACCCGACGAGCTGGTCCAAGCGCTGGAGACGGCCAGCGGCCGCCACGTCGAGCGTGGCCTGCAGGCGTGGCGCGACGACCCTCGCGACCCGCCCGCCACAGACCTGCTGGAGGGTGGGTCGTCGTTGCGGTCGTTGCCGATCGTGGTCTGGTGCAGCGCGTCCAGGTCGGGCAGGTAGGGTAGCGCCAGCCCATGTCGAAGTCGCTGGCCTCCTCGCACACCTCGCACGCGAACCCAGTGCCGGTCGGCCAAGGGCCGCAACTCGCGTGCGAGCTGCAGCCCTTGCTCGGTCGGGTACTCGGCGTCCTGCCACCAGTCCTGGTCCGGCTGCTCGCGCTGGAAGCCAAGGCCGCCAAGGAGGTGTCCACTTCTTGGAGGGCTCCTGGCCCCGCTTGGTAGGCGGTCGCGGTGTACCAGGTGCGATCACCCAGGTGCGTGCTCCTTGGTCGTCGGGCCGTCTCGACTTGGGACCGCAGGCGGGAGGCCGCCCGGGGTGCCGATGTCGGCTGGACGCGGGTGCGGTCGGCGGCTCACCGGATGGTCACCCGTCTTCGCGCCGGTCAAGTGACAACCGATTGTCGGCGCCGTCACATGGGCGCAGTCGCCGATATGCTTGACCTGCAAGTCCTCCTCGGCTGGCGTCGTACTCCTCACCGCAGCCCGCGGCAGGGCCCGATCAGCTTGCGCACGGATGTCCCCGTTGTTGTGCCGCTGCGGCCACGCAGCGGTCCGCGGCGCTGCGGGTCGCCGGGGGGTGAGGTTGGTTCGCCATGTGCCGGGCCGTCCTCGAAGACCAGCCGGACGGTCTGATGGTGCGCCCGGTACAGCGCCCGGGCGAGCCAGTCGGTGTCGCGGTCGTCCACATCCTCGGGGGCCAAGCCGACCGCCTCGATGACCGGGTGCGCGCGGTCGACCCTGTGGCAGAACAGGCGGCTTCGCCCAGCATGATCCGCTCGCCACCCTCGGGGTCTGCGGGTACAGGCCGCGGCCCCAGTCGCCGATGTGGGTGCTGGGGCGGGTGGCGGTGACCTCGGCGACCAGCCGGCCGGGCAGCCCCACCGGCGCGTCGTCGGGATCGGCGCGTAGCCGGTCGGCTCATGCACGGAGTCCCATCGGTCATCAGGAACACTGCGCCGTAGCGGTTGGTCCGCCGCTTGTTGCGGTCCCAGGTCACCACGCCCTCACCGGTCACGAATCGGCCCACTGGCGTCGCCTCCTGAATTTGGAGGCCCGGCGGCCGGGCACGGTCGCCGAGCGTGGCGAGGTTCGGGGTGGCTGTCGGCGGCCGGTGGTTCGGCAGGGCAGTCCTTGGCGGTCAGGTCGGCCCGTAGGTGGGCGGCCACGGGGAGTCGGACTGGTCGTCGACGGTGGGCCAGGTGCCCTCGTGGTCGAGTGTTGCCTGCACCAGTCGCTGGCGCAGCAGCGGCTCGTTGATGCGCAGGGACCTGGTGTCGGTGGGGCTGGGTTCCCAGCCGCAGGAGGTGCAGAACGCGGCCCCCCGCGACTGGAGCGTGGCGTCGGTGGGTTGCAGGTAGACCCGTGGCCCAGGGCCGTCGGCGAAGTCGGCGGTGTCGTCGCTGTCGAAGCGGATGTAGCAGGGCTCGCTAAGCTCGGCTGGCACGCTCCAGTCGGCGTCGCCGCACATCGGGCAGGGTGGAAGATCACGCATCGCAGGCAGTGCTCCCTGGTTCTGGCCGCTCAGACGCAGGCGTGCGTGCTGTCGCACGCCGTCACCGGCCGCGGCGCCGGGGATCTCGCCCTGCCGGTGCGCCGATCGGGTCCGGCCGGGCGGGCCGTCGTGAACGCGCGTGTCTCAGGGCGGCTCGTTGATCGCACCTCGTCGTCCAGTTCCCAGGTGCCTTGGCAGTCGCAGCACATGGTGTCCAGGTACTGGCGCTGCTGGGGCAGCAGGTAGGCACCTCGGACCAGCCGAGCAGGTCCGGGGACCAGGAGGTTCCCGCAGGCGTCGTAGTGCTCTGGGCTGCGGAGACGAACCTTGGCGGTGTCCATTCGAGTGCTCCCAGCAGAAGTGTCTCCCGCTCAAACGGTCCGCCTGGGTGGGACTGACGGCTCACGACGTCGATGGCCCGGCGCAGCTCGGCCAGTGCCTTAGAGTGTCGGGGTCCCCGATGCGGGCTGGTCGGCGTCGCTGCGGCGTGGGCGGGCGAGTCCCGGCGGGCGCCGCACCACCTCTCGCGCGGCTCGGTCCCGCGGGGCTGGTGCCACCGGCCGGCGGGGACGCCGCCAGGTGCCGTCCTCACGGCTGGGGTGGCCCGGGGCGCCCGCAGCGCGTGGACGAAGGAAGGCATGCCGTTGCTGGTGGCGGCGACTCGGTGGATGTCGTACGGCGGGCACGTCCAGGTCGGGTTCGCACCTGCGCTGCCCCGACAGGGAGTGGGCAGCAGGACCTACCGCGATGCGGCCGATGACCGCAAGGCTGGTCCGGATCAGCGGATCGTGACCCAGCGCATGCAGGTCTGGAGCAGGTGGTGGTAGTCGCCGCTGGTCGCCTCGGCGAAGAACTCGGCCACGTCGTCGGTGTGGCCGGCTTCGCGGAGCGCCTGCCGGACGGTGCCGAGGATCGCGAACGCGTTGCCGTCCTCGCCGGTCAGCTGCACCACCACCTCGGGGTGGCGGACCTCGTCCTGCTCCCTGCCAGCGGGGGCGTCGGGCATCGCGGGGCCGGGGTGCTCGAGCATGCCGGGCAGCTCGCTTGGGTCCGGCGCGTCCAGCGGCGCCTCGTCGTCTGGGCCGTCGATGCCAGGGCCAAGCTCCATGCGGCGTGCTCCTTGTGCTGGTTGGGGTGGGATCCGGTCGACGGTGTGCCTTGGGCTGGCGGTGACGCGGCTGGGCGGCTGGGATGACGGCCACTGGGCGCCGCTACTCGTCGCCAGCAGGCAAATAGGGGTTCTCCCACCCAAGCCGGGTTGCGTGCTCGTCAAGCAGGGTCCGCCAGTCGGCGGGCAGCAGTTGCTGGGAGTCCTCGCCGTCGCCCGGCACAAACAGCGCCGGGTCGCGCCAGTGGATGCCGAGCTGTTCGGCGTCGGCCTTGACGGTGTCGATCACGGCGGTCAGCCCGTCACCCTGGAGCCCGTCGGGGATGAAGTAGCGGCTTTCCAAGGCGCCGACGGTGGAGATCTCGCCCGTGTCGGCGTCGCTGTGGCCGAAGCCGTCGTCGTAGTAGTTGGCGGACGCGTGCCAGCCGTGTGAGGAGGGGTGGTAGGTGAGCATGATGCCGCTCGACCAGTAGCCATCTCCGATCATCGCTGCTGTCCAACCTCCCTTCTCTGTTTCTCCCCCGAATGTCAGCGGTTGGCGGGCCGGGCGGCACCCAAGTATGGGGACCGCGCATAAGGCTCGATCCGAATAAAAGCCCCTGCGTGTGGTGCGTCGATCATCTGGCCGAGGCCGATCACCATCCCGACGTGGGTGACGTGCGCCGGCGAGGTGCCAAAGAACACCAGATCCCCAGGGGCCAGCGGCGCGCCTGGGGGCAGGCGAGGGCCGGCCTGGTACTGGGCTTGGGCGGTGCGGGGCAGGCTGATGCCGGCGGCTTGGTAGGCAGCGTGGGTGAGCCCGGAGCAGTCGAACCCGCCCTCCCCTGGCCCGTCGCCGCCCCAGCGGTAGGGGACGCCGAGCTGGGCTTGTGCGAAGTCGACCGCCGCCTGGGCGGCCAGGCCTGGCGCAGCAGCCGCCGGCGTGCCGTAGCTGGCGGCAAGCGCCAGGACCCGGTCGGCGTACCAGGCGGCGTGGTTGTAGGCCAGCACCGCGGCGCGCAGGTCGCCGTGATGGTCGCGCAGCGCCTGACACAAGTAGGCGGCCGCGGTCGGGATCGCGTCGGCGGGGTCGTAGGGGCTGGCGACCCCGTCGTGGTCGCCGTCGGTGGCAAACCGCCAGAAGGCGTCGCCGGCCGCCCCGGTGCCGATGCCCAGCTGCATGGGGCCGGCCGCCCCAGCAGCGTTGGCGCCCCGGGTAACCCCCGGAGCGTAGAGGCGTCCATGGTCGGATTCGACCTCGCCGATGGCGGCCAGCACGGTCCACGGCAGCCCCGGGCAGCCAGCGGCGGCCTGCTGGTAGGCCGCCAGATACGCGGGCGGGATGCGTGCCAGCGCCTGCGCGGTCGGCACCAACCCCGTGTCGCCACCGCCGACCAGGCCGGCCAGCGCACCGGCCGCCGCGCCAACCAGCACCACCGCCACCAGCAGCAGCACAGCCGGCACGACCACGACCGCGCGCGTCACCGGACCGGCACTCCCGGCTCGTGACCCTTATCGTGCTGGTGGGCGTGAGCAGCGGCTGGCCGCCGTGCTCCGCCCAGGGGCCGACCTTCGGGTGGCCGACCGCGGCGCTACACGCCGACAGCGGCCGATCGGGTGGTCAGCCGCCGGTGCGGCCAGTCGGGATTGCCGAGGCCAGCACCAGATTGGCGATCGCCATCGGTTCGGCGATCCCAAGGATCGACCAGGCACCTCACGGGGCATCACCCCCCGGGTGCGCCTCCTCGGCCTCCAGACCCGCGAGGAACTCCGGGTCGGTGGTGACCAGATCGTGGTCGGTGGGGCTGGCCAGGGACCGCAGCGCGACCCGGTGGGAACCGGCCAGCAGCAGCGCGTCGCCGGGTTGGGCGGCCAGCAGGTGGGCTTGCTCGCCGTGGGAGAGGTGGAAGGAGCGGGTGAGCGCCTCGATGGCCTGGGGGGCTTGGCCGAGCAGCAGCTGGGTGGCGGCGTTCTGGACGATAGCCTGGCCGAGGGGGGTGGCGAGCACGTCGGCGGGGTCCTGGGTCACCACCGTCAGGCCGCACCAGTGCTTGCGCGCCGACTTGGCGAACCGGTACAGGTAGCCGGCGGCGGCCGGGTCGCGCATCAGCTGCCACGCCTCGTCGACCACCACCAGGCGGCGCCGGCGGGCGTGGGGGTTGGTCGCCTGCCGCCAGGTCGCGTCCAGGGCCAGCAGGGTGCCAGCGGGTTTGAGCTCGTCGGGCAGGTCCCGCAAGGAGAACACGACCAGGTGCCCCTGGGGGCGGGTGGTGGTGGGCCCGTCGAACAGCCGCCGGTGCGACCCGCTGGTGTAGGGGGCCAGCCGGCCGGCCAGCGTGGCGGCAGCAGGGTCACCATCGGCCTGCAGCGCGTGGGTGAGGTCGACCAGGACGGGGGTGGGGCGGGCGTGGCTGCGCGGGTCGGCGGTGATCCCGCGGGCGTGGTAGGCGGCCAGGATGGCGCGGTCCAGCGCGGCGGTGGTGTCGGGGCCGGGCGGGGCGCCGAGCAGGCTGCCGATCAGGGTGTGGACGAACAGGGCGCGGCCGGCCAGCGCGTCGGGCTGCGCGTCTGCGGGCAGGTCGAAGGGGTTGAGGCGCTGGTCGGGGTGGCCCAGGTGCAGGTAGGTCCCGCCGACCGCAGCGGCAAGGCGCCGGTATTCGTGTTCGGGGTCGATGACCAGGGCGTGGACGCCGTGGTAGAGCCAGCGCAGCAGCTCCAGCTTGGCCAGGTAGGACTTGCCAGCCCCCGACTTGGCGAGGATGACCGCGTTGTAGTTGGCCTGTGCCCACCGGTCCCAGAGGATGAGCCCGCGGGTGTGGGTGTTGTGGCCGAGCAGCACCCCGCCGGAGCATGGGGTGGGCAGGTCGGCGGAGGCGAAGGGGAACGCCGCGGCCAGCGCGGCGGTGTCCATGGTGCGGCGCAGGCCGAGCTGGTCCAGGCCAAGCGGCAGGGTGGTGGTCCAGCCCTGCAAGCTCCGGAAGGTGGCCGGGTGGGCGTCCAGCAGCAGCGAGGCGCACAGCGCCCGCAGCCGGTCGGCTTCGGTGTCGACCTCGCGTTGGGTGTGGCCGCGGACGGTCACGTACAGGCCGACCTGGTACAGGCGACCCTCGCCCCGCGCGACGCGGCGGGCCAGGTCGGCGGCGTCCTCGGCGGCGGCCTCCACGTCTGGGTCGGCGAGCCGGTCGCGGTCCTGGTCCAGCCGGCGGGTGGACTCCAGCCGGGCGAGCTGGCGGCGCAGCCGCTGCGCGGCCACGGGTGGGGGGATCGGGTCGATATGCAAGCTGATGTCGGCGTTGCCGGGGTAGCTGGCCAGCGGCTCGAGCCACCCGGGGCCGACCTCGCGGGGGTAGCCGGTGACCGCGAAGGTGCGGCACCAGGTGGCGCCGGCCTGCAGGCTGCCGGGGCGGATCTGGAGCGCGTCGGGGCCGAGCAGCCCCGCAGGGGGCTGCGGGGCGCGGCGGGCCAGCCGGCACCGAAGGCTGTGGATCGTCATGGGGTGGCTCCGTGGATGATCTCGGCTGGGGCGGCCAGACCGATGGGGGCGGGTGGGGCTTCGGGGTCGCAGGCCCTGGCCAGCACCTTGGCGGCCTGAGCGCCGTCGAGGGGGGTGAGGGTGATCCCGCACGCGCCGAGCAGCCCGGCCAGCTCGTCTGCTCGGCGCTGCAGACTGGCGGCGGCCTGGCTGGGTGGGGCGGGGTCGCGCAGCACCAGCAGGGTCTGGCGGCGGAGCACGTCGCGGCGGCCGGCCAGCTCGCCAAGGAAGCGGGCGTGCTGGCGGGCGGCGGCCTCCAGCGCCGGGTGGGGCAGCGCGCTGGCGGTGTGGTCGAGGTGGCGCAGGTGAGCGTCCAGGTCGGCGCGTTCGATGCGGACCAGGAGCTGCGCCGGGCTGGTCAGCGCGTGCAGGGTGCGGGCGAACGCGCTGATGAGTGCCTGCTGCTCGGCGGGGGTGCGCAACGCGAAGTTGACGGTGGAGGCCTGGCACACCAGCGCGGCGCCGTGGGGGCCGAGGTCGATGATGCCCTGCGGGTCGAGGTCGCGGGCGGGCAGGCGCAGCGGGGCCACGGGTGGCTGGCTGGCCGCGGCGGGCCGGTGCCAGGCGGCCGGTGGGATGATGCCCTCCGGCGCGGGGACCAGGCGGCTGGGGGCAAGGTGCTGGCGCAGCGCGGCCAGGGCGAGCTGGTCGAGCCAGACGCCGTCGCGGCGGCCCAGCGCCAGCGCGACGCCGACCAGCAGCGGCGGCGCGGCCAGCGCGGTCGCCACCGGCAGTGGCAGCAGCAGACGGGCCACCCCAAACAGCAGTCCGGCGGGCATGCCAGCCACCAGCAGGATGAGCAGCTGCCGGGCGGTCAGGCCGGCCAGGATGCGGTCGGGCTGGTCGATGTTGGCGGGGATGCGCACGCGTTCCATCCGGGTCACCACCGCCGCCGGCCGCGGAAGGGCAGCAACCGCCCGGCGATCAGGTAGATGGCGTAGCCGCGCACCATCCGGCCGAGCCCGCCTGCGCGGGGCCCGAAGACTGCGCGGCGGGCCCAGCCGGGGATGCGCAGCAGCAGCCACAGCAGCCCGCCGGAGACCAGCAGGTCGGCTAGCCGCCCGGTGCCGATCCCCAGGACCTGGGCGCGGTCGGCGTCGAAGAACACCCGCAGCGCGGCGACCAGCACCAGCGACTGGGCGATCTGCACCCCCAGGCACGCCGCCAGGGCACGCCACCACAGCCGGGCCAGCCCGTCGGTGTGCGGCAGGGCGTGCAGGCTCAGCGCCAGCGGTGCGGCGGCGACCAGCAGCGCGACCAGCGCGGCGCGGGCGATGCAGGCCAGCAGCAGGCCAAGCGCCAGCCCGGCGATGACCAGGCCGACCAGCAGCTGGAACACGTCACGTTGCTGCGGCGGGAGCAGCCGCAGGGGGCTGAGGGTCTGGGCGATGCGGGCGGGGTCGACGCCTTCGCCCAGCACCGCTTGGGAGATGGCGTTGGCCAGGCGGATCGCCCAGCCGGCCAGCAGCAGGCTGGTGTTGGCCGCGATGAACGCGACCGCCAGGCGGGGCAGGATCTCCTTGGCGGAGTAGCGGGCCTGCAGGGTTTCGTGGCTCATGACCAGGATCCCGCCCACCAGGACCAGCAGCACGAACCCGGAGTTGGCGATCCCGGCGGAGGCCCACCACAGCTCGCGGATGCGGCTGCCGGGCGCGGTCACGTCGGGGGTGGCCAGCAGGGTGCGGCCCAACAGGTCCAGGGTCGGGTTGAGCGCGGCGGTGAGCAGCGTGGCGAACCAGTCGTTGATGGCCTGGCCGACCAGGCCGGGAAGGTTGGCCAGCGGCAGCAGCCGCAGCGGGTTGAACGACGAGCCACCGCCGGGAGCGGTGGTTGTGGTGGGCGTGGTGGTGGACGAGCTGGGTGGTGCCAGCCCAGGCGTGGTCGTCGGCGAGGTGGCGGCGCCGGCTGCGGGTGGCAGCGTCGTGGTGGTGGGTTGCGGCGGGGCCGCGCCCGCCCGGCCCGGCATGGCCACCAGGGCCACAAGGGCGAGCGCGGCCACCGCGGCGGGGAGCGCGAGCGCCGCGCGTACCGACCGGGTCGGTCGCACCGCTCACACCCCCACGATGGACTTGAGGATCCCGACCGCCAGCGGCGCCAGCGCGGCCAGTGCGTAGCCGATGGCGGCGGCCTTGACGGCGGTCTTGGCCTTCTCCACCTCCCCCGGGTCGGCGGCGCCGGCCATGTAGCGCAGCCCGCCGACGGTCAGAAACAGGGTCGCCAGGCTGGCCAGCAGCGCGACCAGCCAGTTGCGTGCGCTGTCGATGACCTGGCTCAGCGACGGGGGTGGCGGCGGTGCCGGCGGCGCTGGGGGGACCGGTGGGACCTGCGCCAGCGCCGGCACGGCGATGGTGAGGGCGAGCAGGACGGCGACGGCCACGATGAGCAGGCTGGGTGCGGCGCGGCGTAGCCGCATGCTGGGCCTCACCGCGCGGCTGCCGCACACCAGGTCTGGGCTGTCGGGCGCGGCGTGGTGCGCGTGACGGGGCGGGGGGGTGAGGGTCCCGGGCCGTCGGGTGGGGAGGGCGGCCGTCGGCGAGGGCGTTGTCCTCACCTCCTCCGGCGAACTGGCCACGGCGCAACCAGTGGCTGCCGCTGCCGGCCGCCCTCCCGTGGGTTGCCGGCACTCCAAATGTCCACGAGCACCCCGATTTTCAACATCAGCGGCAGAAACCTGTCCCGACCAAGGCCCGCAGCCGACCGGCCAGCGGCGGCAACTCGCCCGCTCGCAGCGGCCAATCGGACAGGCAGGTGAGGGCGGGCCGGCGCTGGCGCGGTGGCTGCCGACCGGGTGGGTGCGCCCGCCGGCAGGCACCGACGGGGGGCTGGTAGGCCGGACGCTCACGGGCGTGCCTTTGGGGACTGGAGCGGGTCGCCCGAGCGCGGCCCACCGCCGTCCGGCAGGCGGCCGTCCGGCAGGCGGGGCGGGCTGGAGGGCCGCTGGATCGCCGCGCCGCAGCGATCGCGGGGCTGGTCGTGTGGGCTGCCACCGGGTGGCGTGGGGGGCTGGTGCAGCCGGATCGGCAGGGTCCGCCACGGCCTCCTTGAGGCTGGCAGGGTGCCGCGCAGCAGCCAGCCGACCAGGCGGGCTTCCGCCCGCCCGCGGCGAAGGTACAACGCGCCGGGCTGGTAGCCGTTGGCGGCGGCCACCGCGGCGACACTGACGCGCTCCAGGCGGGTCATGCCGATCAGCTCGGCCTCGTCGCGGGTGATGACCCGCTGGGCGACCGCCCGGGCCAGGACCAGGTCGGGGTGGCCGGCCAGCGGCGGCGGGGCCATCGAGGCGGGCTCGACCGGGGTGCTGCGCGCCGCCAGCCACAGCTCGGCGCGGCGCAGCCGCTTGGCGCGGTTGAACGCGGCCCGCAGCAGCTGGGCGGCCAGCCGCTCACCGGCCGGGTCGACGCGGCCGATGGCGTCCAGCAGGCCGGCCAGGACCTCCGCGTCGATGTCGGCCCGGTCGCCCGGATAGTCCTCGGTCAGCGTCGCAGCGACCCGGCGCAGCCCCGGGACCAGCACCCCGGCCAGGCCGACCGTCCAGGCGTCCCGGTCGCGGCGGGCGCGGCGCAGCAGCTCGGCGACGGCGGCGTCGCGGGCGGCGAACGGGGTCGCGCGGCGCAGCAGCAACCCGCGGAGCTCGTCCAAGGGGATCAGCCGGGCGGGCAGCCCACCGCCAAGGGTGCGCCCGTCGACCGCCAGCGGCGACGGCCCGCTGACCAGCAGGCGAAACGAGGTGTCCAGCACGTCCAGCGCGGCCGGGTCGGGGGTTGGCATGCGGCAGCTCCTCCTTGGTTCGACAACCGGTGGGAGCCACCACAACCCAGGGCGGGGACACGGCAGGCACACGCCGGGAACACCCGCCGTCGCCGGGGCGCCGCCGGGGCGCCGCCGCCTGCCACGGGCCTCGGCGGGCGCAGGTGTTACCCGCGTGTCCCTGCCGTGTCCCCCAAGATCACCAAGATCACCGGGAACACCCCGGGAACACGCCTCGGGAACACCCACGCCACCGCACCACCAGCACCGCCGGGCGGCCCCGCGTCACGAGCCGGCCACCCCAATCAGCCCCAGCGACCACGTCCCACGGCGGCAACCGCCGCGCCGCACCACCCACCGCCATCCAGCCGATACCCCGGCCAGCCCAACAGCGGCGATCGGGCCGCATCCCGACCGGCACCGATGTCGGCTGGCGGGCCGGTGCGCTGCCACAACCCGCCCGCGAAATCGGGGTGACCGGTGATGTTGAGATCGGGGGCCGCCGTGGATATTTGGAGTGTCGGCGCAACCGGTGGCATCGGGCCAGCCCATGGCAGCACGCCCCACGCACCTGCCCCCGTCCAAGCTCGAGCCCGCCGAGCCGGTTCCCCTGGCCGTCTGGCCGTGCGCGCAGACCACCGGCCACGCCCAACGCGCCGGCCGCTACCTGCCGGCCGCCACCGCCCATCCCGCCAAGATGCTGCCCGAGCTGGCCCGGCGCATCATCGCCGAGTACGCCCCACCCGGCAGCCTGGTCGTCGATCCGATGTGCGGCATCGGCACCACCCTGGTCGAGGCCACCACCCAGGGGTGTCGCAGCGTCGGCGTCGAGCTGGAGGGCCGCTGGGCCGACCTGGCCCGCCGCAACCTCGCCGTGGCGCTGCCGCCGGAGCGGGCCGGGCTTGGCGAGGTCCGCGCCGGCGACGCCCGCCACCTGCCCGAGTTGCTCGCCGACCTGGCCGGCACGGTCGACCTGGTCGCCACCTCCCCGCCATACGCCTGCACCCCGGGGATGATCGACAAGCCCGCCTGGCGCGATGGCGGCCGCCTGTGCCGCCGCGACACCCAGAACTACTCCCCCAACCGCGCCAACCTCGGCCACGCCCGCGGGGCTGCGTACCTGGCCGAGATGGCCACCGTGTACGCCGGCTGCTTCCAGATCCTGCGGCCCGGCGGGCTGCTGGTCACCGTCACCCGCAACCTGCGCCGCCAAGGCCGCGTGTTCGACCTCGCAGCGGCGACCGTGACGCTGGCCGAGCAGGCCGGCTACCAGTACCTGCAGCACGTCATCGCGCTGCTGGCCGCCGTCCGCGACAGCGAGCTGCACGCTCGGCCGTCGTTTTGGCAGCTGTCCCAGACCCGCCGGGCGCTGGGCCGTGGGGAGCCGGCCAGCCTGCTCGTCCACGAGGACGTGCTGGTCTTCCAAAAGCCACAGACGTCCACGGGTTCAGGGAAACTGACAGGTCCTCAGCACGAACCCGAGTGCTCGGCAGACACATCGTCGCCGATGGACCCTTGGGTTGGCAGTGGAGCGACGGGATCGGCCTCGTGACGCCGCCGGAGAAGCTGACGCACGGCGACCGCGTGGCAGACCGTGCTCGACCGGTCGATGTCGAAGACCACGGCGCGGTGCGGCGGGTCGGCACCGTGGGTGAGGGCTTCAGCTGTCAGGTGCCTGCGGAGTCTGGCGCCGGTGCGGGGTTGGCCAGCCAGTATGGATGCCGCGGCGGGGCGGTGGTCACGGTTCGGCGGCTCGCCCCCATCGAATGCGAGCGGCTGCAAGGATTCCCCGATGACTGGACCGCCGTCGACGCCGGCGGCCAGCGGCTATCGGACACCGCGCGCTACCGGCTCATGGGCAACGCGGCCACCGTGCCAGTCGTGGCCTGGATCGCCGCGCGGCTGCAGGCAGCCCACCACGCCACCCGCGCTGGGCGGCCCGCCGGCCCGCAATGGTCACCCAGCCAGGCCAACCTGTCGGGGGAGGAGGGCCTGCGTGGCTGACGAGCAGCGCTGGCTGTCGGTGTGGCCGACCTCCCAGCAGCCCGCACCCCGCCAGCGTGCCGGCCGCTACCTACCCGAATCCACCGCACACCCCGCCAAGATGCTGCCCGCCATCGCCCAGACCACCATCGGCCGCTACACCAAACCCGGCGAGCTGGTCCTGGACCCCATGTGCGGGATCGGCACCACCCTGGTGGAGGCCGCCTGGCTTGGCCGGACCGGGTTGGGCGTGGAGTATGAGCCGCGCTGGGCGGACCTGGCCCGCGCCAACCTCGCCCACGCCACCAGCCAGGGTGCCAGCGGCACCGGCACGGTCATCTGTGGCGACGCGCGCCACCTGCTGGACCTGGTCCACGACGTGCGCGGCCAGGTCGCGCTGGTGCTGACCTCCCCGCCGTATGGCCCCTCGGTCCACGGCCAGGCCGATGCCCGTCCCGGCCGTGGGGTCGCCAAGTGGGACTACCGCTACTCCGAGGACCCGGCCAACCTGGGACGCGCCAACGAGCGGGTCCTGCTCGGCGCCATGGAGCAGATCCTTGCAGCCTGCCGGGTGCTGCTACGCCCAGGCGGGGTGGTGATGCTGACCGCCCGCCCCTGGCGGCGGCGGGGACTGCTGGTCGACTTGCCCGGCGCGCTGGTGCGTGCCGGGGAGCGGGCCGGGCTGATCGCCTTCGAGCGCCACGCCGCACTGCTGGTCGGCCTGCACGGCGATCGGCTGGTAGGACGGCCGTCGTTCTTCCAGCTTGACCGTGTCCGAAAGGCCCGCGCCGCCGGCTTGCCGCTACGGGTGATCGCTCACGAGGACGTGCTCATCTTCCGCCGTCCCCCGACAACGTCCGTGGGTTCAGGCGAACTGAAGGGGTCGTCGGCGGAACCCAAGGGCCAAATGGGGCCGGACCCGGAGGTGGACCCTTGAGTTCCGGGCGATCCACCGACATTGCGCTCCGCCTCACAGTCAAGCGCTTCCCGCTGCGCACGATCGAGCTCGCGCTGACCCGCCGGTCGTGCCGCCGACCGCAGACCACGTGGGCGCCATCGGCGCCATCGGCCGCTGGTCGAGGGAGCAGGCCAAACCAGCTGCCACCGCAATGCCTCGTAGCGCTCGACACTGCCAGCGTGCCGCGCCGCAGCCAGGCAGAGGTGCCGTTCGTCCACGTACGGGTCGCGCAGCAGGTCGGCCTGGTGCCGAGCCTCCTCCAACAGCGTCGCGGTCGATGTGCCCTTCGGCAGCAGTCCCGCGAGTGCTCCCTGGCCGAAGTGCGCAAGCAGGTCGTGGGGCGCTGGTGCGGCCCGCAGGACCCGCTTGAGCCTCCTGGTCGGGCCACGTCGGCGCCGTCGCACCGCCACGTCCTTTCGCACCATCCGGCAGGTGACCTCCGTCGCATCCACAGTAGCCCAGCGCATCCGCGCCGTCAGTCGACCGGAGCGACAGTCGACCAGACCGAGCACACCTCAAGATTCCTGATGTCCTGTCACCTGCGAGCAGGATCACCCCGAAGCGGGAGAACCTCCTGGTCGCTGGTGGTGACCACCCGCTGCTGCCCCACGAGGAACTGCCGAACTCAAGGGACATCCCTCAAACCCGAACCCCTGGCAGCTAAACCGATCACCATGCGATGCGCGTCGGCTGTCCGGCCCCAAGAGTCCCTATGGCCGCGAGCACATCGGGAGTGCTCCTCACGCTGCGCCCGCCACCCCACACCCGTCCAGAAAGGAGTTCGCTATGGCCATCAACGGGTTCGACGCCGACGACCTGGTCGTGTGCACCTACCGGTTGCCGAGCCCCTTGCAACCCTGGGTCGGAAGCTTTCACGTGGGTCGAGTTCTGGAGGCAGGCGAAGACCCCGCCGAGTGGAACGGCCACAACTCCGAACGCGACTACTGCCAGCGCACCAACCGGGTCCCCGTCCTGTACTGCCAGGACTACCCGTGCGCTTTTTGCCAACCACGAGCACCGTTCCACCAGCACGATGACGCCAACGCCCTGATCAAGATCGTCCAAGAGCAGGCCACGCTGCCCCTCGCAGACAAGGTCCGCTTGTTCCTGGGCGAAGAGGCCCTGGCGCGCTACCGCGACAGCAGTCGACCGTGGCCACCCGAGCAGCGAGCCGAGACGGCGGAGCCGCCAGCGTGAGCCGGCCAAGCTGGTCCGCTGACCAGATCCGCCGGTTGGGGACACGCACGGATCTGGTGACCGCAGGCCAGATCCTTGGGATCGGGCGGACCAAGTGCTACCAGCTCGCCCACGCCGGCCAGTTCCCCGTCCCGGTGATCCGCCACGGCCACCGGTACGTGGTGCCCGTCGCCCCGATCCTGCGGCTGCTCGGCCAGGACCAGCTCATCCCCCAACCGGCCACCGACACCCCCCGGCAAGACGATCGCCGCACACCTTGATCCTTCCCGCGATCAGAGCGTCCATGGTCGACGCCATGCGGCTGCCCGCGCTGGGCTGCTGCCGCCCGCACGCGGCAAGCGTGGCCAGCAACCTGCCAGGACCCGGATTGGAGGACATCATGCTGGAGGACGCCAACGACGAGCCACGCCTGGCGTTGTTGGCCCACCACCGCACGGCAGCGCCACTGCAGGGCGCCAATCGGGTCGACATTTGCCGCCAACCCCAACTGCCCCGGCCGGTCTGGCGGAGTGGCTGTGTCGCCAACGGCGCCTCACCGCCCATCCCGTGGTGATCTCGACCCGGGTGACTGCGCAACCGCCCGGTCTCCACGACCCAGCGACGGCGTCACCGTGGTGGCCGATCGGCGACCGGTGAGCAGCGGACGGGCGGGCCAGTCCTCGCGCACGGTGACGGTGGCCGGGCCATCGAGCGCGGACAGCGCCACGCCGTGCTCCCGGGACAAGCCTCCGAGCGCCCCACCGGTACAAGCGACCGCGCCATGGAAGCTTGACGACGGGAACGCAGGCCACGCCAGTCGCGCCGCAACCCGCACAGCGACCCAACTGGACCGGCCGCCAGCCGCGGCACGGCATCGTCATCCACACGTGAGGGGCTGAGGGCATGGGCGCTGTCACGCTGAAGCGCTGCGGCTGCCGCGACCCCGCCAGCGGCAAGCCGCTCGGGTCGCACTGCCCGAACCTGCGCCGCCCCGCCGGTGGGTGGAGCCCCCGCCACGGCCGCTGGTACTACCGGGTCGAACTGCCCCCAGGACCCCACGGGCACCGCCAACGGCTGCAGCGCGGCGGGTTCGACACCCAACAGCACGCCGACCAAGAAGCCGCCCAGGTCGAGGTGCTGCTGGCCATCCCCGACCCCACCGACCCCCACCAGCTCGTCGAACTCATCCAACTCCTCCGCCACGGCGGGCCACTCCCAACCCCGGACGAGGTCCGCCGGCGGCTCCGCGCCGGCGTGCCCCTGGACCAGGTCCCCACCGTCGCCGAATGGTTGGACGCGTGGCTTGCGGGGCGACGCAAGATCCGCCCCAACACCCGCCGCAGCTACGAGTCCTACATCCGCCTGTACTTGAAACCGCATCTCGGCCGTCATCGTCTGGACCGGCTCCGCGTCGACCACGTCGACGTGATGTTCGACGCGATCGACGAGCGCAACCAGCACATCCTCCACGCCCGCACCAGCAACGACCCGAAGCTGCGCGCGACCCTCAAGGGTCAACGTCCGGTCGGCGCGGCCAGCAAGCAGCGCATCCGCGCGACCCTACGCGCCGCGTTGAACGAGGCGATCCGCCGCCAGCTCATCGCCAGCAACGTCGCCAGCTTCGTGGAGCTCCCCGCCGGCCGGCGACCCAAGGCGCTGGTGTGGACCCACGAGCGGGTCGCCACCTGGCAGGCCACCGGTGAGATCCCCTCCCGGGTGATGGTCTGGACTCCCGCCCAGACCGGCCAGTTCCTCGACCACGCCGCCGCTGATCGGCTGTACCCACTGTTCCACCTGGCCGCGTTCCGAGGTCTGCGACGCGGGGAGGTGTGCGGGCTCCGCTGGGTCGACGTTGACCTGGACGGCGGGCAGATCACGGTCCGCAAGCAGCTCAACCAGGTCGGCTGGAAGGCGCAGCTGAGCGACGTGAAAACCGACTCAAGCGACGCGCCCGTCGCGCTGGACACCCAAACCGTCCAGGTCCTTCGCGCCCACCGCGCCGGCCAGCTCCACCAGCGCCTGGCCATGGGACCAGCATGGGTGGACACCGGCCTAGTCTTCACCCAACCCAACGGGGACCAGCTGCAGCCCGCCGACGTCAGCGACCGGTTCCAGCAACTTGCCGCCCAGGCTGGGCTGCCACCGATCCGGCTCCACGATCTCCGCCACGGCGCCGCCACTCTAGCGCTGGCGGCGGGCGCAGACATGAAAGTGGTGCAGGCGACGCTGCGGCACTCCTCAATCACGATCACCGCCGACACCTACACCAGCGTCCTCCCCGAGGTCGCCTACGCCGCCGCCGAAGCCACCGCCGCGCTGGTCCCCCGCAACACGACGCGAACGCGAGAGGACACCGCGTAGACATCACAGGCAGCGGAGGCGGGGACGGTAGCGGGACCGGACGGCAACACCGCACGCCACCGCCTGCGCGTTGTCGCGTCCCGGTCGGACGCGACAACGCCTGACACCACTGCGCACCAGCCGACCATCGGGCTGATCCGTCGGCGTGCAGGGAAGCCAGCACGACCGCTCGTCACCGCTCGACAGGAGCCGTGTGACTGGCGGCGAGTATCGTGGGACCCCGTGGCAGCCCCTACGCAGCACACGTGTGGGTGGAGTGTCACGCCAGCCGCACGGTCAAGCAGCTCACCGTGTAGCCGGGCCGCCCGGCGCAGCACCGTGACCCCGCGGCGCATCATGGACGCCCTCCATGAGAAGCCACCCTTGACGATCGGTCGCGGGGACCCAGCAATTGGGCCCTCTGCCCTTTTTGCTTTAAGACCGGCGGTCAGGTGCCGATGGTCCCGAGCGAGAGGCTTCCAGTGAGAGGTTGGAATCCATGCCTGTCAATCGCAATGTTCAGTTCGGGCCGGTACCGGAGGCCCTGCTCACCCCGGCAGAGGTGGCGCGCTGTTCCGGGTTGACCCCAAGACCGTCACCCGGTGGGCCAAGGCGGGCAAGCTGTCGAGCATCCGCACCCTGGGTGGGCATCGCCGCTACCGGGAGACCGAAGTCCGTCGGCTGCTCCGCGGCGTCGAAGCAGCCGAGTAGCCCTTCGGCCCGTGTGACAGGCCGCCACCAGGGGGTCGGCCGTCCAGACGGCGCCTCCTTGCGAGGCGCGTGGGGGGTCCGCCATCGACGCTGCCTTCCAAGCCAGCCATCCCAAATCGCAGGCTCGGTTGCGCATGAGATCCTCTGGCCACGTGACTGATCCAAGCCGATTCATCCACCGCCTGCCGTGCCTCTTCACGTGGTCGGAGAGTGGTGGTCGGTCGTCCTCCGAGCGCCGGTCGGTGGGGGAGCGCCGCGCGTGCTCCAGCCCGTCGCCGAGGACGTCCAGGCCGGCGGTGAACCGCTGGTCGCGGTTGTCGAGCCAGACGTGCTCGCCGAGGGCGACCAGGGCGGGGAAGCGGTCGGCGGGCAGCGAGCGGAAGAACGCGTGGAGCCGGGCTCTGGTGGCGGCGTCGCGGACGCGCTGCTCGGTGACGGCGGTGGGGGTGCTGACGAGGGCGAAGCCAGTGATGTAGTCGATGATGAGGAAGAACGCGAGGCCGACGGTGCGCTTGGGGTGGGGGAAGCCGGCGGTCTGCAGTGGTTGGAGGAATGCCTCGGCTACGGCGAGGGAGTGGGGTCCAAGCGGGTCGCGGGTTTTGAGGAGCCCGGCGGCCCCGGGGTGGTCTTCGAGCACGGCCCGCAGCCGGTGGCCGAGCAGCGTGACCTGCTCGGTCCAGGGCAGGGCGGCGTCGACGTCGCAGTCGACCTCGGCGAGCACCCCGTCCAGGGCCAGGTCTTGGAGTTGCTCTTTGTTGCGGACGTGGCGGTAGAGCGCGCCGGGGACGACCCCGAGGCGGGCGGCCAGGGCGCGCATGGTGAGCGCGTCGACGCCGTCTTCGGCGATGGCGGTGAGCGCCGCAGCGACCACGCGCTGGCGCGTGAGCGGGACACGGCGGTCCCGGTCCTGGTCGTGGTCTTCGTCGGCCATCGGCGCGCTGAACCACAGCGAGCGTGACAGCGAAGACAGCGAACCTGACAGCGAACCTGACAGCGAACCTGACAGCGAGCCGTCAGCGCGCCCGTCGGGGTCGGGTGGGGCTGGCTGCTGCGTGTCATGGCCCGTGTCATGGCCCGTGTCATTCCCCATGTTCACTTCCGCTCATTGATGTTCACTTCTCGTGAACGGTAGTCTTGACAGTGAACAGTGTTTACCATAGGGTGGGGTCACTCGGCAAGTGAATCCCGTTCACGCACCTGGGGGCCTGCGGACCTGCATTCTTCCCGAGACGCCGGGCCGACGCTTCGGCCGATGCGCGGCCGCCACGGCCGACCAACGGCCGTGGCCGACCGCTGAACGAGGAGAATGAGATGGCACCCAGGACCTTCAGGACCTTGTGGGACCCGTTCGAGGACCTGCGCACCGCACAAGACGAACTGACCCCGATGAGCCCGATGACCCAGATGAGCCCGATGCTGGCCCACGCCCTCGGCCTGCACCGCCAGCCAGCGGAAATGGTGGGGATGGCTGCGGGCACTCCGGCCCTGGCCCCGGCGTGGGCGCCGGCGGTCGACATCTCCGAACGCAAGGACGCCTATTTGGTGACCGTGGAACTGTCCGGGGTCGAGCTTGACGACCTCAAGCTCACCCTTGAGGACGGCCTGCTGACCATTCAGGGCGAGCGGCATTTCGCGCATGACTCATCCGAGCAGCACTTCCACCGGATCGAGCGCCGCTATGGCGCCTTCCGTCGCGCGATCACCCTGCCCTCCCATGTGCTGGCCGACGCGATCGAGGCCACCGCCGACAACGGCGTGCTGCAGATCGTGCTGCCCAAGCGGGAGGAGGCCAAGCCCA
>WNGD01002989.1_pt1 | contig 23414 bp, 19 predicted proteins | sample 5400671 | NCBI WGS metagenome assembly WNGD01 (sample SAMN13153369, study PRJNA577476) | soil metagenome | isolation source: 40 cm soil or saprolite under grassland replicate 2 | place: USA:California | collected 2016-06-15
TCACGCAGGAAGATCTCATTGGCTTGGCCGGCGGCCTCAACCTCTATGGGTTCGCCAACGGAGATCCTGTAAATTTCGCGGACCCGTTCGGCGTGTGTGCAGACAGCATCAAGAACAAGAAAGGCCTTTGCCCAGGTGGCCTTACAGACAAGGAATGGGATCGAGTAGAGTACGCGGCGAACAACCGAATGACAGCGGCGGCGCGTGAGAGGGTTCTTGGATTGCTGAAGGCGGGAAAGATTCACGCGGGCCTTAGGTGGTTCGACAGGATCCTCACCCCCACGGAGAACCCTGCAGGCGTCACCTATCGGTTAGGAGACGTGCATATTGCAGAAGATGTTTTCGAGTACCAGCCTGGAAACTTTGCGATGCTGCTCGCCCATGAGTCTCAGCACACCGTGCAGTCTTTGCTAATGGGGCCAACCATGAAGGAGAGAGACGCCGACGCATACGGCTGCTCCAATACTTGGGGACGCACCGAATCGTACACGGGCGGTACCTACGGGGACCAGTTCGGCAACTACTGTGGTGGCCCGCCCTAAGGTGATGTCCCGCTATTCTGGTATCTTAGCAAGAGTCCGTGGAGTGTCGCGAGGATCCAGTCGTCGGTGGTGATCCACACGAGGGGACGGCCGTGGGATGGTAGCGTGCCACAAGGGCTTTGCTGCGGCGCCCGAGCTCGCGCGTGGAAGAGGAGCACAGGGATGGCGCGCTGCGTGACGAGACCAAACCAGCGCCCACCTGGTTGAGTTACAATGGATAGCCCAGCTCGAGGGTGATACCGGCGTGGTGGCGGCCCGGGCAGGCTCTCTCGGCGCGGTGCTATGAGCGTCGCGGACACGCTGCCCGTCCACGTGCTTGAAGAACGAGGGCACGTGTGGCAGACGCCGCGCTATCTACAAGGAAACTGTTAGGACACTATGCTTAGGAAGGACCTAACATTTCATGCCCGAGAGGTCTAGCATGGCCGTACTTCGACGAGTTGTGCCGTGGATTATCATGGCGATAGCCGCGCTTGCGGCGCTCGCGTACCTACTTTCGAGGTATTTGGTATTCGGCGATCCACGGGTCCACTAGACGCCTTGACGATGCGAGACCATGTGTAAGACCTGTCGGTTTCAAGTGTTCGCGGCTGCGCTTCAGGTGCGAATCGCGAGCGCTGTACCGAAGGAACTGCACCTGGATCCAATCAAGAGCGGTTCACCCAGGAAGGCCCCTCGGCCTGGCTGGCGGCTTGAATCTCTATGGCTTCACCAACGGAGATCGCGTCAATTTCAGCGACCCATTTTGACTGTGTCCGGAAAAAAATGCGGACAGAGACGGCAAATGCCCCGGTCGCCTAACTGTAGAGCAGTGGCGCCGGGTGGAGTGGCCGATTCTTTACGGCCATAGCCGGTGCGACCACCGGGCAACCGGGCGGTCTGCGAAGGAACACTCGCTCGGGCTCACGGGTGAGGTCAGTCCGTATCGCTTCGCCGAGGGGGATCCGCCACAACGCCAGTGACGTCCTTCGGATACAGGCATTGGTGATAGGGCTTGCACTCGGTGCAACGGCGAGAGCTCTGGCGGTGGCTTGCCAGGCCCCCCCCAGGAACCGCGTATGCCCCTAGTGCTCGGCACAGTTCGGTTGGTCGACAGCACGAAGTCCAGCGATGTCGCTGGTACCGCGTTTGGCTACGTCGACTCGGCCGGCACCCGCGTCGACGTCTTCTTGTATGCCGTTCCTCCGGCTCGATTGTCCCAAGGCGCCACCGCGAGCCTTGAACACGAGGCTGCCGTGTACCTGCGAGCGCTAGCCCAGGAGGCGCGGGAGAACGGGTACGAGCGCTTTGAAGAGATAGTGGATACTCTTCGTCACGTGGAGATAGATGATGGTTCAGTTCCCGTTAGGATCATCGTCTCCGTGTCTGCGCGACCGCAGGGTACGTTTGTGTCTTTCGCACACTTGTTCGTGCTCGGTAGCCATTACCTGAAGGTTCGCCTTACGCTCCCCAGTCAAGTGTGGCAAGTCAGCAGAGCCCCCGACTTCGCGCTGGACCTGATAAAACAGCTCCACAGTCGGCATTGAGTTACTCCTGGCCATTAGACGGGGCCTGTGTGGGACGGCGATCAGCTCCTCTACGAGATCGGTTCGCCAGGAGAAAAGGCTGCGACCACTGCGCAACTCGAGCAGGATACCGAGTAGGGCGTGCTGCAGGAGAGCGCGAGTTATGAATCAGATGGGCCTGTCGTCTACACCCATGGCGCGAGCCTCGATGCTCCGGTGGGATTAGCGCGGATAGATTTTGTGCTCCTGCGAGAGAATGTCGAGTGGGTAGCCCGAAGGGTCCGGCGTCCGTGAGAAGTCGCCAAGCATTCCTTGGGTGCGCCATAGCGCTCGCTTCTCCAGGGGTAATAACCGCCTGTTCGAAGTCACAGAGTGTGGATCTTGCGAAGACCACTACGCTACTTCCCCATCAGGCAGTTATCCTCCGGGCACGGGAGCCGTTGTTAATGGCGGGCTAATTAACGAATTGTGTCTCCAGATCCGCACACCTGATTCACTAAACTTGCGGACCCACAGATCGGAATGGGGCGTTCGGCGGTCAGACGGAGTGCTGGTCAGCGTAGGAGCGGCTATGCTGCATGCTGACAACTCCTCCGATACCATCTCGGCAGGCGCGTACAGCATGAGCACCGACGAAGACTGCCTCGCGATCAGGCCAAGCATTCACGACTCGCTACATCCACCCTTTTGGGCGGTGCGTATTACCGCCACTGATAGCCTCACAGTCTCGAAGATCACGTGGAGAAGTTGGCCCGGTTGGTGAGCCCGGGTCGGACTAACGCACAACGATCTCGGCGCGCGGGGGGCCGCCTGAACGGGAGGACTCTCTTCATCGCGGCCCGCGCCGGCCACAGCGTGAGCGTAATCCGTCAAGGGCAGCGGCGATTTGGTCTGATGGCAGGAAGCGCGTGCGATTACAACTGGCATTTGTCGGCCGGGCCTCGCATTGACCGACTCCTCCTGCACATCTTGTCCCCTGTCCGGCAGTCCCCGATTGCCTGCGGCGAGTACCAGTCGAACCACGTGGCACTGTCGCAGATGACGAAGGAGATCGCGTACATGGATGACTCGTCGCGGGCTGCCCTTGAGCGGGCAAGGCGGTCGCCCAGATAGGGCACCGCTAGCACCGCGTTGTCCACACGTGGGGCGCAGGTATCGCTATCTGCACCCGTTTTTCGGCTGTTCTTGGGTGTGTAAGCAAGTGGGCAGATATCGGTGCGCGCCCTGGTGCGCGGCCCCGATTCTGCCCAAGATCGTGCCCATTCGCGCCCGGTGGGCGCTCAAGGGCCCGGCTACCTCCCGGCGCGCCGCCGGGTCTCGAAGAAGGCGTCGACCGGCTTGCGCACGGTGCACCGATCGGCGGCGGAAAGCGGCCTCGATTCTCTTCAACAGATTAAGGAGCCCGGCTGTCTTCGGCGAATACGGCCAGTCCCACCGATTATCCCACCAGTTTCGGTTCCTCATCGGGTAGATTCAGGCCTCCTCGTTCCTGCGGGGCTGTGGTGAAGTCCCTGTCTTTCCGCCACCTTCCGTAGAGCGGCTCCGAGACTTCTTGACTTTTAATCCGGAGGCCGCGGGTTCGATCCCCGCCCGGGTCATGGAGTTACGAAAAGTAGTGTGACAATGGTGTGTCGACGGCGCAAGGGAAGGTGAAGAACCGTGTCATCGAAACCTGATCTCGGTGCCTTCAACGAACACGTCGACCGACGTCACGTACTACGTCGTAGCTTCACGTAGTAACCTCCGCCGCAAGCGGGGGCGTTGCCGGGCACTACCGGGCAACTGACTGTGGGTGATCGCAAATTCATCGACATGGGTACGCCAGTCCTGGTGTCCACGTGATCGTCCCCAGGTTGACGGGGGTCACCGTCAACGTCCAATCCGCCTGCGTCGGTTTGAAGTCGTTGAGGGAGTTGGGAACGTAAAACCATACGCGATTAGTCGTGGGCGGAGCGACAGGTGGCGTAAGGCACTGCGAGTCACTCTGGATCATCATCGATCCCTTGTCGATAATGATGTCCCCATTGAGGTATTGCCAGTCGAACCGCGTGTTCGCCCAGTAGTTCGGAAACGTCGTCTTGTTCACTACCTCAAGGTGCAGCGTGAACCCTGCTGGCCCGGTAGAGGATTTACAAGCTAGGGCGACGAGTAGGACGAGACCGGTCAGCACTTTTCATGGGAACCTCCGACGTCGCGGGCGCGGCCTCAATTAGCGCTGAGTGAACCCCCGGTGATCACCCCTCCGGGCAGCGATCGGCCGGCGCTATCGGCCGTGCCAGCCAGGCGCAAGAACTCCGTCTCGTGTAAAGTGATCGCCGCCCGCCAGTCTAGGGCCGCCAACTTGGCCCGTCGTCTTCCGCCGGGTCGTTTGTAAGACGGGTCTGACCGCTACCATCGGCGTTCATGACGTAGATCTCCCGGTTGCCATCCCGATCAGACGTGAAGGCGATCCTGCGACCGTCCCGCGACCATGCCGGCGATTGATCAAGCGCCGTGTTCTTGGTCAACCTGGTCGGCGCCCCACCGTCCGCGTTCATCACGTAGACCTCCATGTTCCCGTCACGGTCCGACGCGAACGCGATCTTTCGGCCGTCCGGCGACCAGGCCGGTGTGAAATCGCTCGCGGCGTTGTTCGTCAGGTTTGTCAGCCCAGTGTCGTCGGGGTTCACCAGGTAGATCTCACGGTTCCCGTCGCGCTCGGAAACGAACGCGATCTTCTTCCCGTCCGGCGACCAGCTTGGTTCGAAGTCGCTGGCACTATCGGTCGTGAGACGCGTCTGGCCGGAGCCATCAGCGTTCATCACGTAGACTTCGTAGTTGCCATCGCGGTCAGACGTGAAGGCGATGTGTGCTCCATCGGGCGACCAGGCCGGATCAACATCGAACGCGAAGTTGTTAGTCAGTCTTGTCTGCCCGGTGCCGTCGGCGTTCATCACGTAGATCTCTGGCGGGTAGTCCCGATATGATCCAAACGCAATCTTCTTGCCGTCGGGCGACCACGCCGGGGAAAAGTCGGCAAGAGGGTGGTTCGTCAGATTGGTCACCTGACCGGTTCCGCTGTTCATGAAGTAGATTTCGAAATCCCCGCTTCGATTGCTGTAGAACGCGATCAGGGCGGGCTCCGCTCCCGGCCCAGTCGCATCCGTACCGCAAGCTGCGACGATGAGTGCCCCAGCCACTAGCGTTCGGCCGCGCTTGACCATGACACCTCCAGCCATGCCGGATGCAAGATTCGAACCGCAACGGCGAGTGACTACCCCGTTATCACACCCTCCGGGTAGCGATCGAGCGACGCTTGTCGATCTGCCGAAAGAACGGAAGCGACGCAAGCGCCCGCCGGCCGCCTAGCGCCAACAAGGGTCCCGGTTCACGATGCGTGGACCGGGGCTCTTTGTTTTCACTATCAGGGGATGTCATACGACGTGATGACCGGCCACTCGGTGGACGTGCCTTTCCTTTTCTTCACTAGCTCTTGGAACACCTCTGGCGTCGGCAGCTTCTTGCCGTTCTTGACCTCTTCTAGAAGCGTCCCAGACATCCGGTAGTCTCCGCACTTGGGGCACCGGAACACGGTGCTGTCGCCGAGCTGTTTGCCGTCACCGGCGGGTGAACGGCAGACAGGACATAGAACAGTGGTCATCGGTTCGCCTCCTCAGCTCCATCTAGTAGTTGACCGGGGCGTTTTCTTGCTAATCTTTTGCTACGACCGTGAGAACCCACCAGGCAGTAGTTATCGTCGCTCTGGCGACAGCGTGTGGAAGCGCCAAGCGCGCACGGTGTGAGCGAATTGCCTTCGCTGAGCTAAACGACCCGAACATAGACAAAGGGCTCTTAGAACGACTCATCGAGGGACTCGACAAGCTCCCTGAGAAGACAGGGCTCAAGCACAGACTTGCAGGGGATACGATCCCGCCAAGGCCGAGCGAGTTGGCGTGGTACAACGAGCACTGTTGGGGGTTTGAAAGGCGACCGTAGTGCGCTCTGGCGCCGCACGCGCAGCGAAAAGAACCCGGTTCACGAAGCGTGGACCGGGGTTCTTTTTTAACACACGATTTAACACACTGATGACGGGCCACGGATAAAAAATCCGTAGGTCAGGAGTGTGTTAATTGTGTGTTAAATGCCAGGGCAATCGAGGGTGATTTGCATTTTCCGCGACGACCGCCTGAGACCTCATGTGACGTCATGAGACCACGTTACCCGTTTCGTCTTCTTGGAGACTCCCGCGATTGCATCTCCATCCGCGAGCTTTAATCCGTAGGCCGCGGGTTCGATCCCCGCCCGGGTCATCCGCCCGCCGGCTGCGCCAGCCCGAGCGTTCCGCTCGGTTGCTCCACAGGCTGCTGAATAAGGTCTGGCACGCGCCGTGCCCGTGATGCGGCGCTGACGGCCGCGGCTCGGCCCCTTCCGCTGAAGCGGAGCAGCCCGGCCCGTTTACGGGCAGATGCCGAGTCGCGAGTTCACTCGCGCACTCCGCGGCGGCGCTGTAACCTCTTTTCCAGCACCTAGCTAGATGTGGATCGCAAACCACACGATCGCCGCCGGCAGAAACGCCACCACGTCCAGCACGCCGTTCCACGGGCCGCCGTTCGCCCGCAGAAAGTCGCCGTCACCGATCTCGTGCGCGATCCCCATCGCGAGCACCGCCACGAGCACGGCGACCGGAGGCGCCGCGAGCCACGCCAGCACGGCCGTGAGCCCGGTCCCGATCACGGCGTGGAGCAGCCACCCACCCCACGGTGACGGTGTCGTCTTATTCTCGTTCATCGTGCCTCCCCCTCCCGGGGCCAGCGCCCCAGCGCAACACGCCATCGGGATCGGCGGCCCGCAGCTGGAACGCCCAGCCGCCGTCCAGATTCGCCACCTTCACGAGCACGCGGTTCCAACCGGCGCGCAGCCGCACCGGAATCGCGACGTCATCGGGCTCCGAGGTGTGGCGCCCCTGCCGCTCGGACACGCGCTCCCCGTTCACCCACAGGACATGCCCGTCATCCGCGCCCAAGAGGAGCGTGGTTGGCCCCGCCCTCGGTGAGTAAAGCAACGTCGCGCCGTAGGCGAGCACCCAGTCCGCCGGCTTGAAGATCCGAGTGAGCCGCACGCGGCCGTCCAGCCCCGCCGTCACTCGATGCCAGCGAACCGACTGGCCGTTCAACCCGGCGTAGCTCATCGCGAGATCGGGATTCCGCTCCGGACCCAGCACACTGTCGAGCGCCGGACTGGTTTCCTTTCCCGGCATGCGCGGACTCGGGAACGGGCCGACGACGTGCCAGTCGGTCGCCCACACGCGGAGAGGCAGCGCCTCGATGGCTGCAGGGAGGTGCCGTACCCGTGCCTCGAGCCGCACGCTACCCTGGACCGACACCGCGCCGAGCGGGATCGCCGGCAGGAGTGTGTTGGAGTCTTCGGCGACGAGGAGCGCCGTACGGCCCGAGCTCCCCGCCACACGGAACGTGGCGCGATCGCTATCGGGACCGCCCACCGGATAGACCACGACGGTGTAGCGGTCGGGGCGGGGCACCGGGAGCGCTACGACGGTCGTGGTGCCGCCGCGTTGCCAGTGGAGCGAATCCGCGGGGACCGCCGCGAGCGGGATGACGACGGCCGGTACGCGGCGCGCATCGGGCGGCGGCAAGGGCGGGAGCGGCGCGTGCGGCTCGGTCTGATACCAGTACGCCATCGTTGCATAATCCGCCACCTCGCTGTTCTCGGTGCCGTGCTCGATGGCGACGCGCAAGGAGTCGCGGAACGGCACCGGGTCCGGGAGGTGCCAGCGGTACGCCGCCACGCGCCCCAGCGTATCGTCCTTCACGATCAGCCCCATGTACGGGCCGGCGTACGTGCCCTCGTCGAAGTACCAGCCGCTGTTGAAATAGTCTTCGGTCCCCGTCCCCTGACCGCGGCGCTCTCCATCCACGGTGTAGATCTCGTCTCCTTCGAGGAACGCGAGATTCTTCGCGTAGCTCTGCGCGTTGAGTGACACGCCCACGAGGGCACCACGGCCGCGCGCGGCCAGAACGAGGTGCGGGGCCCGCGCCGTGGTCCGCGGGTCACGGTGCCACCACGCGTGGAACGTCGCGAAGGCCGACGGCAGCCGGACGTCTGCGACGAGCTCGATGTTGTAATACAGCGCGTCGATCGGCCGCCCGGTGCCGTTCTCGACCACGATGCGTGCGCGCCGCTGGAACGGCATCGGCAGATAACAGTAGAATCCGCCGCTCGCCTCTCCCATCACCAGCGCGGTGTAATGGCGTTTGGCGAATCCGTTGCCGAAGAAGTCCCCCAGCGGCGCCGCCACGGAGGGATTGGTCTCGCCCTCCCAGTACATCTTCAACCCGATGCGGCGGAGATACTGCCGATCTCGGCTCGCCACGGTGACCCACAGCCGCCGCACCACGCCGGGGCCCGGTGTGTCGAGCAGCACTGCGCTGTCACCAGCCGGAATCTCGACGAAGTCGTGATTCCCGCCGGTCGCGTCGGTGGACGACACGTGCTGGAAGCGGCCCCCCGGCGGAGCGAACAGGTAGTCGAACGAGCCCGCGGGCGGCGCCGGCTGGTCGCAAGCGGTTAGAGCGACCACGAGGCCGACGCGCGCGGGACGCGGGAAGCGGAGTCGCATGCCACCCTCTCCCAAGGTCGGGCCAAAGATGCGACGCGCCGCACGCTCGGCAAGTGACCCGTTACCCGCAGGCGCCTTGCTGCCTCTTTAAGGAATGCAGACGATGACCCACCGCCTCATGCCGGACAGCCAACTGGTGCAGCTGATGGCCGCGGGCGACCGAGCGGCGCGCGCCGAGTTGTGCGATCGGCACCGCCTTTCCGTGTACGCGCAGGTGTACGTGGCGCTGGTCGATTCGGACGCGGCCGAGCAGGTCGTGGCCGAGACGTTCGATCGGGCTTGGCACACCGCCAGCGAGTTCACTCCCCGCGCCGGCAGTCCGCTCGCCTGGTTATCGGGGATCGCGCGGGCGCTGGCAGAGCGCCGGCGCAGCGCGACGCCCTCACGGTGACGCCATTTAGGCGCCTGACTTCCCCCGTCATAACAGTCGCTTCAGCCCCGGTACTCGCTTGAGCCCCGTGATCAGGAGCTCCGTCGCGGCCGCGCCGGCGAGATCGTAGCCGAGATCGATCACCCCAACCCCCGTGTCGGGACGCCCGCAGCGGTGCGGCCTCTCCCAGCTCTGCTTGCCGGAGGGCGCCATCGCAACAGCGCCGTGTGACTTACCGCACATGTAGCCGATTTCCGCGTTACGACGGTATATTCCGCCCCGCTACCCATGGCACCCATGATCTGGATCGACGGTCAGTACTACGACAAGGCGAACGCCAAGGTCTCGGTGTTCGACCACGGGCTGCTCTACGGCGACGGCGTGTTCGAGGGGATCCGGGTGTACGACCGGCGCGTGTTCCGGCTGGACAAGCACCTGGACCGTCTCTACCACTCGGCGAAGGGCGTGTGGCTCGAGGTTCCGATGGCGAAGGTCGAGCTGCGCCGGCTGGTGGAACAGGCTGTGGCGAAGAGCGGGCTCGCGGACGCCTATATCCGGCTGGTCGTCACGCGCGGGGTCGGTGACTTAGGCCTCGATCCTCGCAAGTGCGCCAAGCCGTCGATCATCCTGATCGTCGACTCGATCCTGCTGTGGCCCGTCGACCGCTACGAGAAGGGCCTCACCTGCCTGACGGCCGCCACGCCCATCAACCACCGGGAGAGTCTCTCCCCGCGCATCAAGTCGCTCAATTACCTGTCGCACATCCTCGCTAAGGTCGAAGGGATCGCGGCTGGCGTGGACGAGATCATCATGCTCGATGCGTCGGGGTACGTCGCCGAGGCGAGCGGGATGAACCTGTTCGCGGTGACGAACGGCACGCTCAAGACGCCGCCCGCCTATGCCGGGATCCTGCGCGGGGTCACGCGCGATGCGGTGATCGAGCTGGCGCGCGAGGCGACGTACGGGGTCGAGGAGGTGCCGCTCAACCGCTACGACCTCTACACGGCCGACGAAGTCTTCTTCACCGGCACGGCGGCTGAGATCGTGGGTGTGACGAAGCTCGATGCCCGGGTCATCGGCTCGGGTGTTCCCGGCCCCGTGACGAAGGAGCTGGCCAAGCGGTTCAAGGCTTTGGCCACCCGGGGCGACTGACCCCCCCGGAAGCCCCCATCGTGGTTTCTCGCCTCAACTATTGACCCGACTTGGGGTTACGTCCATATTGTCGGGCCCCAAGTTCCACGAGGTGATCCATGCCATGGAGAGTGATCGCCTTGGGCGATCAAGTTTGGCATGTGGACGCGCTCGCCGAGCGCCCGGCCAACACCGAGGCATGGCAGCTGGTGCTGTCGTTCCGCACCGTTTCCGAGCGCCCGGGGCGATCGTTTTGGACCCTGTACCCGCTCGAGGCCACCTCGAAGTCGTCGCTGTTTATCCAGGCGGAACGGATCCCCGACACCGCCCTGTCGCGGCTCTTGGCCGAGCGGCTGGCGTGAGCTCGCTCGGCGTGCAGGCGCTGCGCCGCATCGTGGGCGCGGTCGCGCGGCTGAGGGGCGAGTCGGTGCGCGACGTCACGGTCCGGTCGGACCTGCGCCAGCTCAAGGTGGAGCTGCAGAGCGGGCTCATCCTGGTGGTGTCGGCGGAGCGGGACGCGCAAGGAAGGCCGCAGCTGGAGGTGGACGTGGTGGACGTGCCGCAGGACGCGTTGACGAAACAGCAGATCGAAGTCCGGTTCGACTGAGGCGGCCCCGTGGCAGCGCCGATCAGAGCGGAACCGGGCAGCGAGCGGCTGCGCTTCAAAGACTTCGAGTTTCAGCGCCTGGCGAGCGGGCGCTGCCGCGCGAAGGTGGTGTTGTCGTCGTCCGATGGCCGGGAGTTCCTGGGGGAGTCGGAGGGGATCATCTCCCAGGCGGGGGAGCTGCGGTGCGGTGCCGCGGCGGTCGTGCGCGCGCTCGAGCGGGTAGTCCAGCCGAAGCTGGGCTTCGAGCTGCTGGGCGTGAAGGCCGTGCGAGCGTTCGATGCGACGGTGATCATCGTCTCGCTGTCGGTGCGGCAGGAGACGCGAGCCTCGCGGCTGGTAGGGGCGTACCTGACCGAGACTGATGCGCCCCGGGGCGCAGCTCTTGCAGTGTTGAACGCGACGAACCGCATTCTAGGGAATTTCTTCGCCACCCGATGAGGCACTTCGCAATGAGCCTCGCAGCGCGACCTGTTCCCACGCTGAAGCGTGGGCTCGGCATTGCACTGTGCGTCAGCACAGTGATGCGCCGAGCCCACCCTTTTGGGTGGGTGGGGAGCGCAATGTTGGCGCTCATCCTGCTGGCGGCGTGCGGGGGAGCGCAGGGGCCGCACCTTGGCGTCGTGGCGCCCGCGGTTGCCGACAGCAGCGCGGCGCATACAGTGGACTCGCTCGGCGCGGCGATCGCGCGGGTCGCGCAGGATTCGGCGGCCGACCAGCAGGTGCTCGACAGCCTGCATCGCACGGCACCGCGCCCCGACAGCGCAGGGGCTCGCCGGGACTCGGCGACGGCGCCCGCCGTCAAGGGAGAAGAGGTCGAGCGGGAGGCGGTACGGCTGTTCGACAAGGAAGGCAAGGCCATTGTCGGCGCGGCACCTTCGGCCGAGCCCACGTTCGACATCGACGTTTCGAGCTTCGCGATGAACCGGCGCGTGCTCCAGTATCTCGAGTTCTTCCGGGTGGACTCGCGCGACCGCTTCGAGATCTGGCTGGCCCGGCTGGGGCGCTATGAGGGCATGATCCGCGACCGGCTGCGGGCGAAGCGGCTGCCCGAGGATCTGGTGTACCTGTCGCTGATCGAGAGCGGGTTCTCGAACACGGCGGTGAGCCGGGCGAAGGCGGTGGGGATGTGGCAGTTCATGGCGAGCACAGCCCGGCTGTACGGCCTCACGGTGGACCCGTGGGTGGACGAACGGCGCGATCCCTTCAAGGCGACCGAGGCGGCGGTGAACTACCTCGCAGACCTGCGGGAGCGGCTGGGGAGCGTCTACCTGGCGGCGGCCGCCTACAACGCGGGTGTGGGCCGCATCGAGCGCGGCATCGGCCGCCTGCCGGGGGGCGGCGGCCGCGGCGGGAGCGGCGGCGACCCCGATTCGGTGAGCGACCTCACGTTCTTCCAGCTCGCCGACCGCAGGTATCTGCGCCGCGAAACGCGCGACTACGTGCCCAAGCTGATCGCCGCGTCGCTGATCGCCAAGCAGCCGCAGCGCTACGGGTTCGACGACGTGAAACCGCTGCCGCGGCTCGAGTTCGACGAGGTCACCATCCCCGAGGCCACCGGCCTGGACGTGATCGCGCGGCTCGCGGATACGAGCGTGGCGGCGATCCTCGAGCTGAACTCGCAGTTCGTGCGCGGGATCACGCCGCCGGGGCGCGCCGTCGTGGTGCGCGTGCCGCGCGGCCGCGGGACGGTCGTCGCCGAGCGCTACGACAGCCTCCCGGTGACGGACCGGATCACGTTCGTGGATCACTATGTCGCGCGCGGGCAGACGTTGTCGGACATTGCCAAGCGGTATCGTGTGAGCGTCACGATGATCGAGGGCGCGAACCCGCACATCAGAACGCATGCGCTGCGCGTCGGCCAGCGGATCATCGTCCCGATGAGCGGGCGGATCGTGCCCACCGGGGCTTGGTCCACGCCCCCCGAGCCTCGCTACCGGCGCGTCAGCCGGACTGAGGCGAGCACCGGCAGCCATCGGGTCCGGCCGGGGGAGACCGCGAGCGAAATCGCCCGTCGCTACGGTGTCGCGCTCGCTGCGCTGCTGAACTACAACGGCTTGACGCTCGCCTCGGTCATCCGGGCGGGGGACGTCATTAAAATCCCACAAAAATAAAGACGTAGCAGGGAGACGTCGCGGGAAGACGTTACAGAGAGGCGTTACCAGAAGGCGTTACAAAAAGGCGTAGGACTCGATGGGAGCCCTACGCCTCTCTGCTACGGTCCTTCGCGACGTTGCTTCGAGACGTCGTTTCTCGACGTCTCTTAGCTCTTCCGCCTATAGCCTTTCATAATGTGCGTCGCATAGCCGTTCTGCGGATCCCGCCCCGCGTCGAGCAGTTCCTGCACCTTGCTCGGACCGCGGTTGTAGGCAAGCAGCGCCAGGCGCAGCTTCGCCTCGGGTGTGCCCTCGTAGCGCTCCAACAGGTCTCGCAGGTAGCGGAACCCGAGCCGGAGGTTCGTGTTCCGGTCGTACAGCTGCTGCATCGTAAGCCCGGGCTCGTACAGCCGAGCGGTGCTCGGCAGCACCTGGGTGTACCCGATGGCCCCGACCTTACTCTTCGCCTTGGCGGTGAAGTTCGACTCTGTCTTCACCAAACGGAAAGCGAGAGCCGGATCGACCCCCTCGGCCAGGGCGATGTCGTAAATCGCGGCCGACAGATCGGCAGCGATGTGGTAGTTGGTCGAATAGTCGATGATCGCGTTGGCGCGCTCCAACTGGAGCCGTGCCACCGCGAGCTCACCCCGCGTCGCCTCGAGCGACTGCTCGAGCGAGCGTAGGTCGCCCAGCGCCGCGGGAGCCGCCACCGCCGCCGGCTGGTCGTCCGCCGTGGCGCGTCGCGCCCACCCGCCGATGCTGCTCACCACCAGGGCGCCAACCAGGATGAGACTCCCCTGCAGCATCAATTTCTGGGTCTTCGTGTGCATAGCCCTCTCAGGTAAGTCCATGCGGCCCATGCTGGCGCCGCGCCATCAATTCCCCGTCAATCGCCGGCGGCCCGCCGCCAGTCGCCATGCGTCCCGCCCGTCTTCTCGAGCAGCCGCACGCGCTCAATCTCCATCCCTCGGTCCACCGCCTTGACCATGTCGTAGACGGTGAGCAACGCAACCGACACCGCCGTCAGAGCTTCCATCTCCACCCCGGTGCGCCCTACGGCCCGCGCCGCGGCCCGCACTCGCACCCCGGGGAGTGTCTCGTCCAGGCTCGCGTCTACCTCGACGTGATCCAGGCCGAGCGGGTGGCACAGCGGGATCAGCTCTCCCGTCCGCTTCGCGGCGAGGGTGCCCGCGACTTCGCTCACCGCCAGCACGTCCCCCTTCGCCACCGCCTGGTCGGCCACGAGGCGATACGCCTCGGCCGACATCCGGATGCTGCCCTCCGCCACCGCGGTGCGGACGGTGATCGGCTTGTCACTCACGTCCACCATGCGGGCTCGGCCCGCCGCATCGACATGCGAGAGCTTCATCCGAGTTCCGCCAGCTGATCCGCCAGTACGGCTGCCACGAGTTGCGGGTTCACGTTCCCTTGGGCCAGCTCGCGCGCTGCGAACGTGTGGGCGATCGCCTCCACCACCTGGGCCGTCTCCCCGCCGGCCCGCGCCTGCTCCCGTAGCTGCTCGAGCAAGCCGTCCAGCATCGCCGTGAATCCGCCGCGCGCCTGGAACGGAGCCTGGCGCAGCGCGAATCCGTATCGTTGGACGGCCCCGCCCGCCACTGCTGCCTGGAACGCCTCGGCTGTCTGCCCCGTTCCCCCGGCGCCCTCCCTAGCTGCAAGGAGCTTGCCTATGCGTCCCTCTGCTGACGTAACTCGTTCTGCGATATCGCGTTGCGACCTTATGCCGAGCTCATGCTGTGCGAACGCTGCCACGATGCTGTCGGCATTTCGTGCCACCCGGACGCGCACTACGCGAGACTGGATGGTCGGCAGCAGTGCATCCGGCTCGGAGCTCGTCAGCATGAACACGGTGTCCGCTGGTGGCTCCTCGAGCGCCTTCAGCAAGGCATTGGCCGCCGCTTCCGCTCCGGTCTGCGGCACCAGACGCTCGGCGTCGCCGATCACGAACACCTTGCGCCGCCCAAAGGCGGGGGTGAGCGCGAGGCGCCGCAACACCAGGCGCACCGAGGCGATCCCGTGACTGGCCAGCCCCGACGCAGGCTCGTACAGCGGCCGCTCGCGGCGCTCCGCCATTTCCTCTGCCAGGGCCTCCGCCACCAGATCGACCTGCTTGTCGGCGTCCGCCCCCTTCTTCGAAAGCTCGACCGGCACGAACCAGTGCACGTCCGGGTGCGACAGGTTCAGGACCAGTTTGCAGTGCTGACACTGCCCGCACGGTTCGCCCTTCCCCGTTCCCCGGCCTTCTCCCGGGTTTTCACACATCAAGGCCTGCGCCAGCCAGAGAGCCAGGCGTTGTTTTCCGACCCCGCGGGGCCCCTCGAAGAGGAGCGCTTGCGGCAACCGGCCGGAGGCGATAGCGCCTACCAGCCGGCTGCGGATCCCCTCGTGTCCGTATAGGGCGGGGATGGGCATGGCCAAATGTAGACCCGGTCTGTGGTCAGGTGTCGAAGCCATTTTGGAACCTATTGCTACGCAGATACTTACGATTACTGGCAGGGGCTTGTGCTAGTCTAATGATCATTGTTGCAATATCTTACGAGCATAAGTGAGCCATCACTCGCTAGATAATGCCCAGTTTACCTGCTTTTTCGGCTCCTGTTCGGGTGTCGGCACCAATCCGATGGCTGGGCCCCACATCCGCATCTGGTGATCTAGCTCACACAGCTAGTGCGCACTTGCCAGATAGCGAGGACTCTGGTCCACACTTATGTTGCTCCGCCGCCACGCTTCGAAGCTGCCCGATGGTCAGCAGCGGGGCATCCGGCCGACCGTACCGAGGCGCAAGCGTTCGCCGCCTGTGGCGCTGGTGCGGAGCGCCGCGTAGTGGGAGGCCCGGATCTGCTCGACGAGACGCTCGATCTCGGCGCGGTCGACCCCGTAATAGGCGAGCACCCGGGCGAAGATCTCGATCGACGTCTCGAACTCTTCGGGGATGACATCGTTCGCGCCCAGGCGAATGAGCTCGGGGATCTCGACCACATAGCGGGTGCGCGCGATGATGTGGACACCCGGATTGAGCCCGCGCGCGACCCGCACCATGCGCCGGGTGGCCGCGGGGTCGGATATCGCGGCCACGAGCATGCGGGCCCGGTCGATTCCCAGGGCGCGGAGCATCTCCTCACGCGTCGCGTCGCCGTAGAACGCGGGCTCGCCGCGAGACCGCGCCTGTCGGACGGTCTGCGCGTTCAGCTCGACGATGAGATAGGGCGCCTCAATCGACCGCAGCGCCGCCGCGAGGTTTCGGCCGTTCAAGCCGTAGCCGGCCACGATGACATGGTCGGTGAGCGGCTGCTCGCCAGCGGTCATCGTGGAGGCACGGAACCCCGGCAGCAACCGGTCCAGTGGTACCAGCCGCTCCAGCCCATCGATGAGCGCTGGGCCACCCTGCAACAGGAACGGGGTCACGAGCATGGTGGACACGGCTACCGCGAGGAAGGTCTGGTAGGCGCTTTCAGACAGCAGCGCCATGCCGCGGCCCTCCCGCGCGAGGACGAAGGAAAACTCGCCGACCTGGGAAACGGCCAGCCCGGCGAGCAGCGCAACCCGTCCCGCGTAGCCGAGCAGGGCCGGACCGGCTGCCGCCACGACGGTCTTGCCGCCCAGCACCAGGAGCACGCCGCCCAGCGTCAAGACGGGGTGCTCGCGGAGGAAGTGGACCTGCACCAGCATCCCGACGGCCACGAAGAACAGCGAGATGAACACGTCCCGGAACGGCAGCAGCTCCGCCATGGCCTGGTGACTGTAGTCGGACTCCGAGATCACGAGCCCCGCCAGGAAGGCGCCGAGCGCGAGGGAGGCGCCGGCTTCCGCCGTGCCGAGCGCCGTCAGGGTGCCCAGCAGGATGATCGCGATCAGGAACAGCTCCCGGCTCCGCGTTTTCAGTATTTCGGCGAGCAGGCGGGGCACGATGGTGCGTGCGAGGATGGTGACGCCGACCACGATCAGGGCCGCTTTCCCCAGCGCCAAAGCGAGCTGGGCGGCACCGCCCGTCGCCCGGCCGGCGAGAAATGGCAGCGCCAGCATGATCGGGACCACGCATAAGTCCTGGAAGATCAGCACGCCGGTGGCCAGGCGGCCGTGCGGGGCATCGATTTCGCCCTGGTCGGTAAGCCCCTTCAGCACGAGGGCGGTACTCGAGAGCGCGATGAGGCATCCTAGGAAGAGCGCGACCTGCCAGGGCAGGCCGAGTGCGGCGGCTCCCAGGGCGGCGACGGCGACCGTCAAGCCCACCTGAAGGCCCCCGCCCACCAGAACCTGCCGGCCCATCTCCCGGAGCCGGTTGAGCGAGAACTCGATGCCGATGGTGAAGAGCAGCAGCACGACACCTACTTCGGCGAGGCCTTCCACGCGCTGCACGTCGGAGACGAGGCCCAGGGCATTCGGGCCGAGCAGCACGCCCGCCACGATAAAGCCAGGGAGGGCGGGGAGCTTGACCCGGTGAAACACCAGGATGACGAGCAGGGACACCGCGAAGATGACAGCGAGATCCTTCAGGACGAGGAGTTGCTCCACGGGGCCCGCCCGGTTTTTGGGGTTTTGAGGGAGTTAGCGAGCCGTGATGGGGCGCACCTTATCCGAGTGGTCCTTACTGTGGAAAAAAAGCCAGAGGAATGCAAGGTTGTGGCCCCTCAATGAACGCCACTCGGTTTCGCCTGCTGCGCGGGGACGACGATCGGCGCGACACGCGGTTGTCCCGCACGGAAGCCACGCTGCGCTCCACCGCGCGGCAGCAGGAGGCTGTCGCCCATTTGGGGCAGCAGGCTCTGGCCGGCGCGCCCGTTCGGGACCTGATGGACGCGGCCGTGACGCTGGCGGCCCGGGTGCTCGAAGTGGAATTCGGCAGTGTGCTCGAGCTCCGCCCCGAAAGCCGGACGTTGCTGCTGCGCGCGGGTGTGGGCTGGGGCGACAAGAGCCGGGTCATCATCCCCGCCGACGCCGACTCCCACGCCGGCTACACCTTGCGCGGCGCGGGTCCGGTCGTGGTGGAAGACCTGGCGACGGACACGCGGTTCGGCAGCGCGCCGCTGCTCGCGCCGCACGGCGTCGTGAGCAGCCTGAGCGTGCTCATCCACGGGAAGGATCGGCCGTTCGGCATCCTGGGCGCTCACAGCGCTCAGCGGCGCGACTTCACGATCCACGACACGCACTTTCTGCAGGCGTTGGCGAACGTGCTCGCGACCGCGATCGACCGCACCGCCACCGAGGAGGCGCTCCGCCGCAGTGAGGAGCACTTCCGCTCGCTGATCGAGAATGCGTCCGACATCGTCACCATCGTCGGCGACAACGGCGTGTTCCGCTACGCGAGCCCGTCGGTGGAGCGCGTGCTCGGGTACGCGCCCGTCGAGCTGCTCGAGCGGAACGCGTTCGACCTCGTCCACCCGGAGGACATTGCGCTCGTGGCCGAGGCGTTGGCTCGCGCGATCCAGCGGCCGAACGTGCCGCAGTCGGCGGAGTTCCGGTTCCGACACCACGACGGCTCGTGGCGCGTGCTGGAGGCCGTCGGTCAGGCGCGGGTCGATCACGGCGGCTCGGCCCAATTGATCGTCAACGCGCGGGACGTGACTCAGCGGAGGCGCCAGGAGCGGGCCCTGCGCGAAAGCAAAGAGCGGCTGCGGACGGTCATCGCCGGCGCGCCGCTCGTGCTGTTCGCCTTCGACCAAAACGGTGTGTTCACCATGGTCGAGGGACGCGGGCTCGACGCGCTCGGGTTCCGGCCGGCGCAGCTGGTGGGCCGGTCGGTGTACGAGCTGTACGCGGACCTGCCGCAGGCGCTCGCGGACGTGCGCCGGGCGCTCGCCGGGGAGACGTTCTCCTCGACCGTCGAGGTGTTCGGGACGGTGTTCGAGGCGTGGTACTCGCCGGTGCGGGACCCGGCCGACGGGGTCACCGGCGTGATCGGCGTGGGGACGGACGTCACCGAGCGCCACCGCGCCGAGGAAGCGTTGCGGCGATCCGAGGAGAGCAGCCGCGCGGTGGTCGAGAACGCCAGTTACGGGATCTACCGGTCCACTCCCGACGGCAGGTTCCTCGCCGCGAACCCCGCGGTGGTGAGCCTGCTGGGGTACGCGTCCGAAACCGAGCTGCTCGGGGTGGACTTGGCGCGGGATGTGTACGCGGACCCGAGCGAGCGGGAGCGGGTCATTGCCCGCTTCGACGGGGGCGACGCGATCCGCGGCGTGGAGGTCGCCTGGAAGCGCAAAGACGGCCAACGCATCCTGGTGCGGCTCTCGGCGCGCGCGGTGCGGCGGCCGAGCGGACGGATCGAGTACTTCGAGACCATCGCCGAGGACGTGACCGAGCGGCGCGCGCTCGAAGAGCAGTTGCGCCACTCCCAGAAGATGGAGGCGATCGGCCAGCTCACCGGCGGGATCGCCCACGACTTCAACAACCTTCTCACCATCATCCTGGCCAACGCCCAACTGGTCGCGAAGGCGCTCCCCGCGGGGCACGGGGACGCGCACGCCGACCTGCGCGACGTTATGTCCGCGGCGTTGCGCGGCCGGGTGATGGTGCAGGAGCTGCTCGGGTTCGCGCGGCGCTCGAGCCTCGACCTCCAGTCGGCCGACTTGGGCGGCCTCGTGGCGGAGCTCTCCGGGTTCCTGCGGCGCATCCTCCCCGCCGACGTCGAGGTGGTAATCGCCGGCAGCACCGGTCTGCCGGAGGCCCGCGCCGACGTGCACGCGACGGAGCAGATCCTCTTCAACCTCGCCACCAACGCGCGCGACGCCATGCCGAACGGCGGCGTCCTGCGCATCGAGACCGCCCGGGCCACGCTGACCGAGGAGCGGCAGCTCGCCTGCGGCGCACCCGCCCCCGGCGAATACGTCTGCCTGTACGTCGGCGACACCGGCGTCGGGATGGACGAGGAGACCCGACGGCGCATGTTCGAGCCGTTCTTTACCACCAAGCCGGCGGGGCGGGGAACGGGCTTGGGCCTCGCGACCGTCTACGGACTGGTGAAGCAGCACGGCGGCGGTATTGAAGTCGACACGGGTCCGGGGAAGGGTACGCGCTTCCGGATCTACTTCCCGGTCGCGGATCACCCCGCCGCGGCGGCCACGCGGGGCGAGGCGGGCACGCCTGACGTCCGGGGCGGCACCGAGACGGTGCTCGTGGTCGAGGACGACGACCAGTTGCGCCGCTCGGCGAAGCGCATCCTCGAGGACGCCGGCTATCAAGTGGTGACGGCGGCCGACGGGCAGGAGGCGCTCGAAGTGCTGGGGCAGCGCGGGCCGGCCGTCCACCTCGTCTTCTCCGACCTCGTGATGCCGCGACTCGGTGGGCGAGCGCTGTATGACGCCCTCCGCCGGGAAGGGCGGGCGATGCGCTTCCTGTTCGCGAGCGGCTATTCGGATCCGGACGGCCGAGGCGGCGTGCGGCTCGACCCGGCGCTCCCCTTCCTACGCAAGCCCTGGACGGCGAACGATCTGCTGGTACGGGTGCGGGAGGTGCTCGATGCGGGAGCAGGGACAAGGGAGATGTCCGATCTGGTGCGGTGAGCTCCGTCGGTCAGCGTTGCGTACCTCGCCCTTCTCCCTTCTCCCCGTCCAGCACCTCCCTGACCTTCCGCGCCAGGGTCTCCGGTACGAACGGTTTCTGCAGGAACGCCACGCCTGAGCGCAGCACTCCCTGGTGGACCATGGCGTCGTCGGTGTAGCCCGAGGTGTAGAGCACCCGCATGCCGGGCCGGGCCGGCGCGAGACGCTCGGCGAGCTCGCGCCCGCTCATCCCCGGCATCACCACGTCGGTCACCAGAATGTCGATTTCCCCCGGATGGCGGGCCGACAGCTCGAGCGCCGCGGGACCGTCGGCCGCCTCGAGCACCTGGTACCCGTAGCCCTGGAGGCCCTTGCGGGCGAGCGATCGCACGGGCGCCGCATCTTCGACCAGCAGCACCGTCTCGGTTCCGCGGCGCAGCTCGGGCGATGCGACGGCCACGGGGAGCGGCTCGGCCGCGCCCGGGACGCGCGGCAGGTAGACCTTCAGCGTGGTCCCGTGCCCGGGCTCGCTGTACACCCAGATATAGCCACCCGATTGCTTGACGATCCCGTACACCGTGGCGAGCCCCAGGCCCGTCCCCTTGCCGACCTCCTTGGTCGTGAAGAACGGCTCGAACAGGTGCTTCTGCGTCATCTCGTCCATTCCGACGCCAGTGTCCGAGACGGCGAGTAACACGTAGGGGCCGGGGGGGAGGCGGTGATGGCGCTCGGCATATTCCTCCGTGAGGAACACGTTCGCCGTGTCGATCGTGAGCCGGCCGCCGTGCGGCATGGCGTCACGGGCGTTGACGGCGAGGTTGAGCAGCACCTGCTCGAGCTGGCCGGGATCGGCGCTGACCGGGCCGAGGTCAGCGGCGAGGTGGGTCACGAGCGCGACGTCCTCGCCGAGCAGCCGCCGCAGCATCTTGTCCATGTTGGCTACGACGGCGTTCACGTCCAGGACCTTGGGGGCGAGCACCTGGCGGCGGCTGAACGCGAGCAGCTGGCGCGTGAGCTCTGCCGCCCGAAGCCCGGCGTTCTTGATCTCCTCGACGTCCTCGCGCCGCTGGTCCTCGGGCGGGGTCGCGTGCAGCAGCAGCTGGGTGCAGCCGAGGATGGCCGTGAGGAGGTTGTTGAAGTCGTGCGCGATGCCACCGGCGAGTTGGCCCACGGCCTCCATCTTCTGGGCCTGCCGGAGCTGCTCTTCGAGCTGACGGCGCGCGGTCACGTCCCGCGCCAGCACCAGGCGGGCGGAGCGGCCCGCGAACGTGATCGGCTGCGCCTCGATGTCCACGTCGATCGGCGTGCCATCCTTGCGACGGTGCCGGTAGCCGCTGAAAGTCCCGCCATCGTGTCCATGCAGCGTCTCCTCGACCCGCGGTAGCTCCGACGCCGGGCGGATGTCCCGGATGGTCATCGCCAGGAACTCCTGCTCGGCGTAGCCGTAGCGGGCCACGGCGGCGGCGTTCACGGCCAGGAAACGCAGCGTCTCGCAGTCGTAGACCCACATCGCTTCGGGGTTCGCCTGAAACAGCAGGCGGTAGCGCCGCTCATTCTCGAACAGTTGCTCCTCGGTGCGCTTCCGCTCGATGGCCATCGCGATCTGGGTGGAGACGAACTGGAGGATGTGCTTCTCCCGCTCGCCGTAGCGCACGCCCGGCGTGTACGTCTGGGCGACGAGCACGCCGATGGTGCGGTCCCCCGCCTTGAGCGGGACGCCGAGCCAGTCGATGGACGGGGGCCCGATGAGCTCGGCCTCGCCGCGCCGCTGGAGCTCCTCGTGGAGTTCGGGAGTGGCGAGCAGCGCCTGGCCCGTGCGCAGCACGTATTCGGTTAGGCCTTTGCCGAGGCGCTTCGCCGGAAAGTCCGCGTCCAACTCATCGACGAAATATGGGAAGCTGAGCAGCTCGCTGGCGTGATCGTACAGGGCGATGTAGAAGTTCTTCGCCGGCATCAGCCCGCCCACGATCTCGTGGATCGCGGCGAACAGGTCCTGCAGGTTGCGCGCGGAGTGGGCCGCCTCGGAGATGCGGTAGGTGGCGAGCTGGATCTGCTCGGCTCGCTTGCGCTCGGTGACGTCGCGGAAGAACCAGACGCGGCCGGCGGTCGCGCCGGCGATCCGCTGCGGCTGCGAGTAGCGCTCGAAGATGCGGCCATCCTGGAAGGCGAGGACGTCGAAGCTCGACGCTTCGGGCCGGCCGTACACCTCGCGCACCTTGGCGAGGAAGCCGTCGGGATCCTTGAGCTGCTCGAGGACGAACGCCAGGGTCTGCGCGCCGTCTTTGGACTCGAGGACCGAGTCCGGGATGCGCCACAGCTCGGCGAACTTGCGGTTGAAGCTGACGATCCGCCCCTGGAGGTCCACGACCAGGATGCCGTCCGCCGTGGACTCGAACGTGGCGTTGAGGACCGAGAGGGTCGCGCGTAGCTCCTGCTCGGCGCGCTTGCGGTCGCTGATGTCGCGGGCGACGAGCACGACGTGGCGCTGGTCCAGCGGCGAGATGGCGGCGGCGAACCACACATCGCGCCCCTCCATCTGCACGCTGTACTCGGCGTGCACGGTCGCGTGCGTCTCGAGGGCGCGACGGATGTAGCCGAGGAACTTGTCGGCGTCGGCCTGGTCGAAGACTTCGTGCAGCTTGCGGCCGATCAGCTCCGGAGCAGGCCGGTAGAGGAGCGACGGGCTCGTGGGGGCGATCTTCACGTAGCGCCCCTCGACGTCCAGCACGACGATGACGTCGCTGATCGCCGAAAACAGCGCTTGGAGCTCGGCCTCGGACTGGCGGAGCGGCGGGACGGGACTGGGCGCGTGCGTGGTCATCGCGGGGCCACAATACTCACCCGGAGGCCAGCGGGGGGCAACACCCTGCTCGGGGCGGAGCGTGACGCGCGTCACGCCGCGGGTCCCCGTCACGGCGCCTTGTTCGGGGGCGCCTCGTTCAGGATCAGCCAATACAGGCCCAACTGGCGGATCGCTTCGGTGAATTCGGCGAAGTCGACCGGCTTGCGCACGTAGCTGTTCGCGCCGAGGCTGTAGCTGCTGACGAGATCGCG
>WNGD01001730.1_pt1 | contig 23405 bp, 24 predicted proteins | sample 5400671 | NCBI WGS metagenome assembly WNGD01 (sample SAMN13153369, study PRJNA577476) | soil metagenome | isolation source: 40 cm soil or saprolite under grassland replicate 2 | place: USA:California | collected 2016-06-15
TACCAACTGAGCTACGCCCGCGCGCCGAGTGGTGGGGGAAGGATTCGAACCTTCGTAGGCTGACGCCGGCAGATTTACAGTCTGCTCCCTTTGGCCACTCGGGCACCCCACCTCGCCGGCAGCGCTCGCGTTCCCCCAAGTCGTTTTTTCGCCCTAGTGACAACGCACCCCGCGTTCCCAAGGCGCGGGGTGTGTGTGTCCCTCCGAATTCGAAAAGGGTCGGGGCAATGTTTTTCCTCTTCGGCAACGTGAGCTGACGAAGGGACTCGAACCCTTAACCTGCTGATTACAAATCAGCTGCTCTACCAGTTGAGCTACGTCAGCTGGCCGATGCTGAAACTTTACAGACTTGAAGAGTAAGGGGGGATGACCGCTATCGCAAGGGACGTGCCGTTAACAACTTAGACGAGTCGCCACTTCGTCCCGGAGGGGGTGTCCTCGATCTCCACGCCCCGCGCCGTGAGCTCGGCGCGGATCCGGTCGGCCTCCCTGAAGTCCTTGGATTTGCGGGCTTTGTCGCGCGCCGCGATGCGGCCTTCGATCCAGTGCGCCAACTCCGTGTCCACCGTCTTGGCGGAGGGCAACACATCGAGCACCTGCATCGCCCGGTCCAGCACGCCGAGGGCCAGCGCGGCGCCCGGCGCTCCCGCGTCGAGCGCCGCATTCCCTTCGTGCACCAGCTCGAACAGGGCGGCGCAGGCGCGGGGAGCGTTCAAGTCATCATCGAGCGCCGCGCGGAAGTCGACCTCGAATTTGGCGGCCAGCTCTGCAAGCCGCCCCTCACGTTTCCCGCGACCGTCAGGGAGTCCTTTAGGGTTTCCCGTTTCCCGTTTCACGCGCTCGTAGAACTCCCCCAGCCGCTTCACGCCCGCCCCCGCCGCCGCGAGCGCTTCGTCGGTGAAGTCCAGCGCCTTGCGATAGTGCGTCTGCCAGAAGAGCAGCCGCACCGCAGCGGCGTCCACGCCCTGATCGCGCAGATCGCGCGCCGTGAGAAAATTCCCGAACCGCTTCGACATCTTCGTGCCGCGCACGTTGAGGAACTCGCCGTGCAGCCAGAAGCGGGCGAACGGCTTCCCGGTTCCCGCTTCGGACTGCGCGATCTCGTCTTCGTGATGCGGGAAGATCAAGTCGACGCCGCCGGCGTGAATGTCGAGCGTCTCGGTACGGCAACACTTCCCGATCTGCTCGAGCGACATGGCGGAGCACTCGAGGTGCCATCCCGGCCGGCCCCGCCCGAACGGCGCGTCCCACGCCGCGCCGACCTGCTCGTCCGCCGGCTCGGCCCTCTTCCACAGCGCGAAATCGCGCGGGTCGTCCTTGGCGTACTCGTCGCTCGCGACCCGCGCGCCGACCTTGAGCTCCCGCGTATCGAGGCGCGACAACCGCCCGTAGGTCGAGAACTTGGCGATGGCGAAGTAGATCGAGCCGTCTTCACCCTTGTAGGCCACACCGCGCTCGAGCAGGCGCTCGACCAGGCGCACCATCGCGGGCACCGACTCGGTGGCGCGCGGATAGACGTGCGCGGGCGTGATTCGCAGGTAGTCGCGGTCCTCGAAGAACGCCTGCACGAACGGCGCCGTATGCTCTTCGAGTCGTTTGCCCGCCGCCTGAGCGGCTTTGATGGTGCGGTCGTCGACGTCGGTGAGGTTCATGATGTGGAAGACGTCGTACCCCGAGTACGCGAGGTAGCGGCGCAGCAGATCTTCGAACAGGAACGTCCGGAAGTTACCGATGTGCGCGTAGTTCCAGACCGTCGGGCCACACGTGTAGAGGGTGACGCGCGCGGGGGAGGGCGCGAGCGGCGCGAACGGCTCGACGCGACGGGTAAGCGTGTTGTAGAGCGTGAGGGTCATCGGTGCGGCTGAAACGTAGGACCGCCCAATAGGCAGGTCAACGCGTGCGGCGCGGCATCAGATCACAGCGCGGGCTCAACCCCCGCGTGCCTGGTGGCGGATCGCACACCACCGGACCGGACCGAAACACCGTCACCCGTACCGAGCGCCACCGGCCGGCGGCGTCCGCCGGCGCCAGCAGCCCGCGTCGGACCAGCCGCGCGGCGACGTCGGTCACGACGAGGAGGGGAGGGTCGACGACGAGCGACACCGGAGCGGGCATCCGGCGAGAGTACGGGCGGCGGCGGCGGGGACGGCATCCGATTGCCGCCGCCGGCATCCTTACTTCGCCGCCATCGCCCCCTGCACGATCGCGTCCACGAGCGGCGCGGAATCGAATCGCACCGGATCAGTGGCGGGAAGCCCCGTTTCTTCCGCCGCCCGCGCGACAGCCGCGCGCGCTTGCGCTTCACTCAGGTCGTACGTGTTCAGGCAGATCCCGATCACCTTGGTCGGGCGCACCGGCGCCGCGGCGCGCTCGTAGATCTCCACCAGCTCCGGGAGCGGCGGGATCTTCACCCACGGCTCGCGGCCGTGATAATCGCCGATGTAGTCGCGCGTGGCCTGATGGCACAGGATCAGCGCGTCGGGACACGCGCCGTGCAACAGCCCGAGCGTGACCCCGGAATACCCGGGATGAATCAAGCTCCCCTGGCCTTCGACGAGAATGATGTCGGCGTCCTTCGCCGCCTCGAGCACCAGCCACTCCGACGCCCCGGCGATGAAGTCGGCCACCACCGCGTCCACTGCGATCCCCCACCCTTCGAGGAAGATGCCGGTCTGCCCGGTGGCGACGAAGCGCGTGCGGTGGCCGCGCTTGATCAGGGCGTTCCGCAGCTCGACCTGCGCCGTCATCTTCCCGACGTTGCAGTCGGATCCCACGGTGTGCACGACGTACGCGTCGACCTCGGCCGCGAGCCCATCGGCGACCGGAAGGTTCGCGGGCGGCTTCCGCGCGTCGAAGATCCGCACGCCCCGCTCGCGGGCCAGCGCGCCCAGCTCGGGATCGTCTCCGATGAAGGTGTGCAGGCCGCTCCAGATCTCCAGTCCGCGCTCGATGGCGCGGCGCAGCCAGCCGCGCCACTCCGCCGGCAGCCGCCCGCCCATCGGCGCGATGCCGATGAGGACGGCGGTGGCGCCCAAGTCGAGGCCGCGCTCGAAGTCGCCCACGACGGGGAGAGCGCCGCCGAACCCCAGGATCTCCTGCACGGTCTTGCCCGCCTGGGCCCGATCGAACACCCCGACCACGCGCTCGGGCATGTAGCGGATGCAGCAGTTGGCCGTCTTCGAGGTCATCGCCTCGAACTGGCCGTCGGCGATTATGAGAAAGCGTTGCGTGTTCGCAGCGGGCATCAGGCGGCCGTCGGCGCCCTGGGCGTGCGGAACTCTGACGTGGTGCGGAGCACGGCGGGCTCGAACTGTTCGGCGTCGCCGTAGAGCTCGCCCTGTACCACGTGTCGCACGACCACCATGGTCACGGCGAGCACCGGCACCGCGACCACGAGGCCCACGACGCCGATCAGGGTCCCCATGGTCAGCACGCTGGCGATCGTGAGGACCGGCGGCAGCGACACCTGGCGCTGCATGATGCGCGGCACCACGACGTTCGCCTCGAGCACGTGCACCGCGACGCCGAGCACGATCACCGCGAGCACCCGCAGCCAATCGCCCGTGCCCACGACAAACAGCGCGGGCAAGAGCGTCGACACGAGCGTTCCGAAGAACGGGACGACGGCGACGAGACCCGTGAAGATCCCGAACGCCAACCAGTAGGGCACGCCCAGGGCCCACAGGCCGAGCGCGGTCAGGATGGCGAGCACCATCATGGCGAGAAGCTGGCCCACCACCCAGGCGCGCAGCGTCGCTCCCAGGTCATCGAGGATCCGAGCGGCGACGGGGCGGTGCTTGGGCGAGACGAGCGACAAGATCCCGTCGCGATACAGGCGCGGCTGGCGCGCGAGATAGAGGGCCATCACCACGACGCTCGCCCCCTCGACGAAGAGCTTACCCCCGGCGGTGACGTACGGCAGGATCGACCCCCGCAGGAAGGCCGCAGCGTCGTCGATCAGGCGCGCCACCAGCCCGGAGGAGGGATCGGCGAGCACCGTGTTCCGCAAGACGGGGTACTCCCGCGCCCAGCTCGCCAGCACGCTCTGGATATTGGTGAGCGTCTGGGGCAGTCCCGAGACCAGGGCCTGCGTCTGGTCGATGACGGGGGGGACCAGGAGGGCGCCGATGCCCACCACGGCCGCCAGGGTCGCCACCACCGCGGCGGTGAGCCCCATCCCGCGCGCCAGGCGAAAGCGCCGCTCGAGCGCGTCGGTAATGGCCGAGACGTACACGGCGCACAGCACGGCGATGAAGACGAGGAGCAGCACCTCGACCACCCGGATGACGAACCAGATGACCAGGGCGGCAACGAAGAGCGCCACGAACGTGGCGCCCGACAACCGAGAGGCGGACGGCTCAGTGTTCAGCGCTAGTGCTCGGGGGGGGCGTCGTCATCCTCAACCAGCTCCGCCTCCGCCGCTCCCTTGCCCAGCTGCTTCGACTTTTCAGGGGATCCGGCCGGGAGGAGCCCCATCTTGCGCTTGAGCTCGATCAGCTGCTGATCGGCGTCCGCGCGCACTTCCAGGCTCTGGAACTGCTTCACGAGCGTATCGCCGGAGAGGTCCTCGTTCACCTCGGCCGCCGCGATCAGCTTGCGCTCCTCGTGCTCGATCTGCTCGGTCATACGCTCGAACGTCTCGAACACGCTCTTGTCGCCGATCGACGACATCGTCTCCTGGATGCGCTTGTGCGCCTCGGCGCGCTTCTGCCGCGCGATCAGGATGTTCTTCTTACGTTTCGCTTCTTCGATCCGGTCGTTCAGCTGGCGGAGCGACAGTTTGAGCTTCTCGGTTTCCTCGCGGTGTTTCACCCAGGTCTCGTGCAGCTGCACCGCGCCCTGCGCGTGCTCGTTGTGGCGCAGCAGGGCCTGCTTCGCGAGGTCGTCCCGTCCCTCCTGCACCGCCAGCACGGCCCGGCGCTCCCAGTCCTCGGCGCTCTTCTTCTCCGTGTCCACCTGCGCCGAGAGGCGCTTCTCGTCCGCGATGGCCGCCGCCACCTGCTGCTTGGCCTTCGCCAGCTGACTCCGCATGTCGACGATCAGCTGGTTCAGCATCTTTTCCGGATTCTCGGCACGGTTGATCAGGTCGCTGATGTTCGACCGGATCAAGGTCGAGAGACGGTCAAAGATTCCCATGAGAGCCCTCGGTGTGCTGGCGGGGCGTCACTGTCCCGCGCCCAACTTGCGCTCGCGCCGCTCGGCGAGCATGCGCTCGGCGAAATCTAAGCGCTCGGCGAGCTCGGAGACCTGGCCCTGGAGCTGGGACACCTGCTGCTCCAGCGCGGCTACCCGCTGCGGGTCCTCACCGGCAACCCCCCAGTGCCCGCGCGAGCGCTGCCGGATGCGCCCGGCGAGCGCCTCAGCTATCCCGGTCGAGCGCAACACCCACCGCACCCCCACGAACATGAGAATGAGTACGACGAACGGCGACACCTGGTGGATCACGTAGTTGATGTCGGGCGGCACGGGCAGCGGTGGATATTGCATCACGTAGACGCCGTACGCCTTTCGCCTTTGCCCAGTTTCCCGGCCTCACCATCCCGCGCCTTGGTCAGCAGGCGCTCCGTAAAATCTACTCGCTCCGCGAGTTCCGCCACTTCCCGCCGCAGCTCTTCGACCGCCGCGAGCACGTCCTCTTGCCCTGCCGCGCCACCCGCCTGGCTCTGGGCCTTGAGCTTCGCCAGGTAAGTCCTGCTCAGGATGAACGCGATCACGGTCCCGAAGAACCCCCCGACCGCGATGATGGGGATCAGGACTTCCATCAGTTCCTCTCGTCGCCGTTCATTTACCCGGTCCGATCCGCTGGCCCTCGCGGTTCTGCGCGAGCAGCCGTTCGGCGAAGTCCATGCGCTCGGCGAGCTCCGCCACCTCGCGCCGCACCGCCTCGAGGTCCTGGTCGAGCGCCTCCCTCTGTTCCGCGAGCTGTGTGCGCACATCGCCGCCACCGGCCGAGGCGCTCTTGCCGCGGATCCGGTCGGCCACCGCGCGGCCGATCGGCGAGAAGGCCATCGCGATGCACGCGCCGCCCCCGAAAATGAGGATGACGGTCAGGATGTCTTCCATACCCCTCAGTGCGGCCGCGCGAGCTGATCAGTGTCGCGCCCTTTCGCGAGTAGCCGCTCGGTGAAGTCGAGCCGCTCTTCGGCTTCCGCCAGCCGGCGCTTGAGCTCATCGACCTCGGCGAGCAGTGTCTCCGCCCCGCTTCCGAGCACGACGCCATGCTTCGCGGCCTTCATGGCCATCCATTGCTCGTCCGTCCTCGACCATCCGCGTATCCACTCCGCGAGCGCCTTCCCCACCGGTCCCATGAGGACGAGCGTGGCACCGATGACGAGCGCGAGGCCGATCATGCCGACTGCCGGGACCCACATGCCCATGCGACGTAGTCCTCCCTCTCGTGAACTTACCGAGCTAGTGCCGTTCCAACTATACTCGACCGGCGGGCACGAACGGTGGCGTAGAGTTGGAACGGCACTAGTCGGCCACCGCCAGCACCTTACGCAGGTATTGGCCGGTGAACGACCCTTTCACCCGCGCCACGTCCTCCGGCGCCCCCGCGGCCACCACGGCGCCGCCCGCCGCGCCCCCCTCCGGGCCGAGGTCGATCACCCAATCGGCGGTCTTCACGACGTCCAGGTTGTGCTCGATCACCACCACCGTGTTCCCCTTGTCCACCAACCGGTGCAACACCTCGAGCAGCAAACGCACGTCTTCGAAGTGTAGGCCCGTGGTCGGCTCGTCCAGGATGTAGAGGGTACGGCCCGTGTCGCGCTTGGCCAGCTCGGTGGCGAGCTTGACGCGCTGCGCCTCGCCGCCGGACAGGGTGGTCGCCGACTGGCCGAGGTGGATATAGCCCAACCCTACGTCGTTCAAGAGCTCCAGTTTCGGGCGGATGCGCGGCTGATGCTCGAAGAAATCGAGCGCCTCCGCCACCGACATCTCGAGCACGTCGGCGATCGACTTTCCTTTATAACGCACCTCGAGCGTCTCCCGGTTGTAGCGTCGGCCCTTGCACACCTCGCAGGGGACGTACACGTCGGGGAGAAAGTGCATCTCCACCTTCACGAGGCCGTCTCCCTGACACGCCTCGCACCGCCCGCCCTTCACGTTGAAGGAGAAGCGGCCGGGTCCATACCCACGGATCTTGGATTCGGGCAGGTAGGTGTAGAGCTCGCGGATCGGCGTGAACAGGCCCGTATACGTGGCCGGGTTGGACCGCGGCGTGCGGCCGATGGGGCTCTGGTCGATGTCGATGACCTTGTCGATGTGGTCGAGCCCCTCGATGCGCTCGTGCACGCCGGGCATCACTTTGGCGCGGTAGAAGTGCCGGGCGAGGGCGCGGTACAGGATATCGGTGACGAGCGTCGACTTCCCCGAGCCCGACACCCCGGTGACCGCGACGAACAGGCCCAACGGAAACGCCACAGTGAGGTCGCGCAGGTTGTGCTGGCGGGCGCCGATGACCGCAAGGTGGCGCTCGGGGTCCGGAGTCCGGCGCCGCGGTGGGATCGGAATCCGCAGCTCGCCTCGCAGATAGCGTCCGGTGAGGGAGTCGGAGTGGTCGAGCACGGCTTTGACCGGGCCCTCGACGACGACCTCGCCACCGTGCCGGCCGGCGCGGGGTCCCAGGTCCACAACGTGGTCCGCGGAGCGGATGGTCTCCTCGTCGTGCTCCACGACGAGCACCGTGTTGCCAAGATCACGGAGCTCCTTCAAGGTCGCGAGCAGCCGCGCGTTGTCGCGCTGGTGCAATCCAATCGACGGCTCGTCGAGGATGTACAGCACGCCGACGAGTCGGCTCCCGATTTGCGTGGCCAGCCGGATGCGCTGGGCCTCCCCGCCCGAGAGGGAGTCCGCAGAGCGGCCGAGGGTGAGGTAGTCGAGGCCCACGTTACGCAGGAAGCGGAGCCGATCGTTCACCTCCTTGAGGATCGGCCGGGCGATGTCCGGGTCGAGACCTCCCCCCGTGCGCCCGTTCCCGCGCAACGGGATGCTCTCGAAGAACGCCAGCGCGTCCGTTACCGGGAGGTCCACCACGTCGCCGATGCTCTTGCCGTGGAGCAATACCGAGAGGCTCTCCGGTCGCAGCCGCTTGCCGCCGCACGTGGGGCACGGCTGCTCGATCATGTACTCCTCGAGCTGCTCGCGCACGCTGTCGGAGGCGGTCTCCCGGTAGCGCCGCTCGACGTGCCGCAGCACGCCATCCCAACCCGACTCGTACTGGCCGTGCCAGCGCTCGCTGTCGTACTGGAACGTGAGCGTCTTGCCCGGCGCCCCGGACAGGACGACCTTTTTCACCGCGGCCGGCAGCGCCTGCCACGGACTGTTCAGGTCGAACTTGAACGCGCGCGCCAGGCTCGGCAGGATCACTTTGCGCACGTAGCCGCTCGGCTCGCCCCACGGCAAGATGACCCCTTCGAGAATCGAGAGGCTCGGATCGCCCAGGACCAGGTCGGGGCTCACCTCGCGCCGGGTCCCGAGTCCCGAGCAGTCGGGGCATGCACCGAACGGCGAATTGAAGGAGAACTGCCGCGGCTCGAGCTCGGGGAGCGACAGGCCGCACGTGGGGCAGGCGTAGCGCTCGGAGAACAGCGTGGACTTGGCGCCGTGCACCACCTCCACGGTCCCGTCGGCGGCCTTGAGCGCCGTTTCGATCGAATCAGCAAGGCGCGAGCGGTCCGCCCGGCGCACCACGAGCCGATCCACCACGACCGCGATGTCGTGGTTCTGGCGGCGGTTGAGCTTCGGCACCTGGGCCAGGTCGTAGGTCTCGCCGTCCACGCGGACCCGCACGAACCCCTGCTTCTTGGCGGCCTCGAACACGTCGCGGAACTCACCCTTGCGACCGCGTACCAGCGGGGCGAGCACTTCCAGCTTCGTTCCCTCGGGCCAGGCGAGCACCAGGTCGGTGATTTGCGAGGCGCTCTGGCGCGCGATCGGCGAACCGTCCTTGGGACAGTGTGGTGTGCCCAGTCGGGCCCACAGGAGGCGCAGGTAGTCGTAGACCTCCGTGATGGTCCCGACCGTGGAGCGCGGGTTGTGGCCCGCCGTCTTCTGCTCGATCGAGATGGCCGGCGACAGTCCCTCGATCGCGTCCACGTCGGGCTTCTCCATCAACCCGAGGAACTGACGGGCGTAGGCGGAGAGCGATTCGACGTAGCGTCGCTGCCCCTCGGCGTAAATCGTGTCGAACGCCAGCGACGACTTTCCCGATCCCGACAGCCCCGTGATGACGGTCAGGCTGTCGCGCGGGATCTCGACGGTGATGTCCTTGAGGTTGTGCTCGCGGGCGCCTCTGACGACTAACGAATCGCTGGACATAGCCTCGTAGGCTAGAAGGCTGACGGGTTCCCGGTCAACTCTCCGGGGGAGGACGGTGGAGGATGGTGGAGGTTGTGGAGGTTGGGGGAGGTTGGCCCGGCGCGGAGCGACCTCCCCCAACCTTCACCAACCTCCACCAACCTCCCCCAACCTCGTGCTAACCTTGCTTAAGTCACTTCCGTTCCCTAGGTTAGCCGTCCCCATGTCCGGCACCGCCCTCGTCGTGCTGACCACGCTCGCCAACGATGCCGACGCGCGGGCGTTCGTCACAGCCCTCGTCGCCGCGCGCCTGGTAGCTTGTGGGACGCTCCTCCCGGGCGCCCGCTCGATCTACCGCTGGGAGGGTCAGGTGAGGGAGGAGGCCGAAGTGGTGGTCCTGCTGAAGACGGACGCGTCGAAGTGGGAGGCGCTGTGCGCCGCCGTGCGGGAACGACATCCGTACCAGGTGCCGGAGCTGCTGGCGCTGCCGGTGGAGCGGGGGCTCGAGCGGTACCTCTCCTGGCTGGCGAGCGAGGTGGTCGGGTGATCCGCAAACGCGAGCCACGGTGGCAGTCGGCGGCCGAGAGGGCTCGGGTCGCGGCGGAGCTGATCGAGGAAGCGGAATCGCTCACCGAGACCAGCACCATCGCCTCTCCGGCGGACGTGGCTCGGGCCGGTCTTCCCCCCCCGGTCACGGCCCAGCTCCCGGCGTCCGTGCCACCCCCGGCGCCGGCCGAGCCCGCCGCGTCCGGTGGGACGGCGGCCGAGCCGACGCTCGACGACGCCCTCGCGGCGGACCCGGACAACGTCGCGCTGTTGGTCGAGCGGGCCGGCCTGCTCGCGGGCGCGGCGCACTACCACGCGGCGCAGCAGGATTATGAGCGGGCGCTGCGCGTGAACCCGATTCACGGCGAGGCGCTCACCGGCCTCGGCGTGCTGCTATCACGCCGCGGGTTGTGGAGCGACGCCGTGACCCACCTCCGGCGCGCGTCGGAGGTCGACCCCGGCCGGGCGGCGGTCTGGTTTTATCTCGGGGAAGCGCTCAATCACGTGGACCAGCTCGATGGCGCGCTGACCGCCTACGAGCGCGCCGTCGAGCTCGAGCCCCGCAACACGCGGGCGCTCTACCGCCTGGGGATTGTGCTCGACCGGCTCAATCGCCCGGACGAAGCCACGCAGATGTATCGCCGCTCGCGGGAGACTACCGGTAGGTGATCCGCGTAGTCGTGGATGATCTTGCGTTCCTCGCCGCGACGGCGGTCGTGCGCCCCGCCACGACACGTCTCGATCCCACGACGCCGGCCGTGCGCCGGCTGGAGACGGTGGGAGGCACGGCATTCACGCGCGGGCTGCAGGTGCAGAAGGAGCTCGCGGTGGGAGCGGCGGTCGTGACCGCCGGTGGAGGCGACCTGCCGGCGGACTTCGTCATCCACGCGGTCATCCAGAGCGAGACCGAGCCGGTGAGCCGCGAGAGTGTGGCGCGCGCGTGGCGCGCGACGCTGCATCAGGCGCAGGAATGGGAGTTCACGAGCCTCACGGTGCCGCCGATCGGGACGGGGGCTGGGAACCTCTCGATCGAGGACGCCGCCGACATCATGGTGCCCATCCTCAAGACTCATCTCGGGACCGCTGCCTTCCCCGCGAGCGTATCCATCGTCGTGGAGACCCCCGAGGACCGCGACGCCTTCGAGGCCGCGTTGCGCCGCAGCGGGGCGGCCGAGTCATGACGCGTCGCACGTGGGCCATCGCCATCCTGGGCGCGTGGGCGGCTTCGCTCGGGTGGCTCGTCAAGCGGGAGGTCTTCCGCCCCACGGGAACGCGGCTGGCGGAAGCTGCCCTGAGCGTGCCGCCGGGCGCCGTCTACTATCGTCTGGATGTCGCGGGCCAGCAGGTCGGGTTCGCATCGTCCACGATCGACACCCAGGCGACGAGCATCGCCGTGACGGACATCCTCGTGCTCCGCGTGCCGGCGCTCGGCGTCCTGCGCCGGACCGCGGCCATGAGCCGCGCGACCCTGTCCCGAACCCTGCGGCTCGAGCGGGTGGACGCCCGGTTCGAGGGCGACCTGGGCCGGTTCGCCGCCCGGAGCCTCGTCGCGGGCGACACGCTCCTGACGGTGACCCTGCTCGCCGGCCCGGACTCCGAGACCACGCACGTCCCGCTGGCGCGCCCGATCGTGCTCCCGACTCTGTTGCCGTTGCGGCTGGCGTTCGGTGGCGAGCTGAAGCGGGGAAAGACCTATGCGAGCGTCGTGTTCGATCCGATACTCCTTGCGGAGCGGCCGGTGACGGTGCTCGTGGCCGCGGAGTCCACGCTCGTGGTCGCCGACAGTGCGGGGTACGACTCGACGGCGCTGGCGTGGGTGCCGGCCCATTTTGACACGGTGCGGGCATTCCGCATCGAGCAGCGCGAGGGGGGGGAGGGGGAGGGGGGGATGACGACGCGAGCGTGGATCGACGCGCAGGGCCACGTGGTGCGCGCCGAGAACGCGGTCGGCTTCGTCATGGAACGAACGGCCTTCGAGCTCGCCTACACGAATTTCCGGCACCGGGATACGACGCATCTCATTCGCGCGAGCGTCGCTCCGGGTCCGGGGGATGTGGTGGCGACCACCATGCTCGCCGCGCGCGCGCGGCTCCCGCACGACACGCTGTCCCTGTTTCGTGTGCAGCTGCGGGGCGTGGCGACCGCGGCGCTCGATCTCGGGGGCGGGCGCCAGCAGCTCAGCGGCGATACCCTCGTGATCCGCCGCGACACTCGAGCGGCGCTCGCGGCGCGCTATTCCCTGCCCGCCCGCGACTCGAGCCTCGCCCACTGGCTCGCCCCCGCTCCGTTGATCCAGAGCGACGACCCCCGCCTTCAGGCGCAGGCTCGGCTCATCATCGGACGTGAGCAGGACCCGGCGCGCGCCGCCCGGGGCCTTGCCGCGTGGGTGCGCGCCCATGTGAAGCGGCAGTCGACGGCGGTCGTGCCCAGCGCCGTGCGGGTGCTCGAGACGCGCGTCGGGGACTGCAATGAGCACGCGGTCTTGTTCGTCGCCCTGGCGCGGGCAGCCGGACTGCCGGCGCGCACCGCCGCGGGCCTCGTGCCGGTGGACGGGCGCTTCTACTATCACACGTGGGCCGAGGTGTACCTCGGCGACTGGGTGGCCGTGGACCCGATGCTGGACGAGTTCCCCGCCGGCGCCGCGCACGTGCGGTTCAGCATCGGCGGTCTTGCCCGGCAGGCGGAGCTCGTGCGCCTGATCGGCCGCATCAAGCTCGAGGTACTATGATCCGACTGGAGAATCTGACCAAGCACTACGGCAGCTTCGTCGCCGTCGACGACATCTCGCTGCAGGTCCCCCGCGGCCTGCTCTACGGATTCCTCGGGCCGAATGGTGCCGGGAAGACCACCACGCTCCGCATCATCGCCGGCATCCTGCGGCCCACGAACGGGCGGGTGCTGCTGGGCGGCGACGACGTGCATCAGAATCCCCTTCCCGCCAAGATGCGCCTCGGCTTCATTCCCGACCGGCCGTTCGTATACGACAAGCTCACCGGGGTCGAGTTCCTGCGCTTCGTGGCGGCGCTGTACGGCCAGGAAGGCGACGCGGTCGAGCGGCGCATCGCCGAGTTGCTCGAGGTGTTCGAGCTGGCGAGCTGGAAGGACGAGCTGGTGGAAGCCTACAGCCACGGCATGCGCCAGAAGCTGATCATCTCGAGCGCGCTCATCCACCGGCCGCAGTGCATTGTGGTGGACGAGCCGATGGTAGGCCTCGACCCCAAGGCGGCCCGGCTGCTCAAGGACATCTTCCGCCAGTTCGTGGGCCGCGGCGGGACCGTGCTCATGAGCACCCACACGCTGGAGGTGGCGGAGGCGATGTGCGACCGCGTCGCGATCCTCCAGCACGGCAAGATCGTGGCGGAGGGAACGGTGGACGACCTGCGCCGGCAGCACCGCGCCGGTGACGCGAGCCTCGAGGAGCTGTTCTTGAAGCTCACCGGAGGGGCGCAGGTCCGCGACCTGGTCGAGGTGCTGGGCAGCGGGGACAACGGCGGAGGCGCGGCGTGACGCAGCCCTCGCTCTGGCGGGTGCTCGAGCCCAAGTGGCGCACAGCACTGCAACGTCTGCGCGAGGAGCGCTCCCGCGGCGGCTCGGGCAAGCTGTTCATCCTGATCCTCGTGGGGCTGGCATTCTGGGTCGGCGTGTTCGCCATCCTCTACAGGATCCTCAAATACTTCCGCGGCGTGGAAGACCTCGGGCCGTTGCTCGCCGGCAAGATTCTGGGGATCGTGCTCCTGGCGTTCGTCGGGATCCTCGTGTTGTCGAATGTGATCACCGCCTTGTCGAGCTTCTTCCTGGCAAAAGACCTGGACCTCCTGGTCTCGGCACCCGTGGACTGGCTGCGTATCTACCTGGCGAAGCTGGGTGAGACGCTGCTGCACTCGTCGTGGATGGTGGCGCTGATGGCGGTCCCCATCTTCGCGGCGTACGGGGTGAGCTACCGGGGCGGGCTCCTGTTCATTCCCTACGCCGTCCTCACCGTGCTGCCGCTGCTGGTGCTTCCGGCGGTGGCCGGTTCGGCGCTGACCCTCGTGCTCGTGAATATTTTCCCGGCGCGCCGCACCCGCGATCTGCTCTCGATCGTCGCCCTGGGCGCGGCCGGCGGCCTGATCTTGCTGTTCCGGCTGATCCGGCCGGAGCGGCTGGCGTCACCCGAGGGCTTCCGCAACCTGCTCGACTTCATCGCGGTGCTGCGGACGCCGACCTCGCCGTACCTGCCGAGCGAGTGGGTGGACCAGGCGATCATGGGGTTTCTCCGCGGCAACCTCGACCCCATGCCACTCGCCCTGCTCTGGAGCACCGCGGCGGCATTCGTGACGCTGGGCGCCCTCCTCCACCGGCAGCTGTTCGCACCGGGGTTCACGAAGGCCCAGGAAGCCGCGGAGCGGTTCGTGCGCGGGAGCGTCTGGCGGGCGACCGTGGGTACCGCGCTGGGCTTTCTGCCGGTCGCCAAGCGCGAGTTCGTGATCAAGGACATCAAGCTGTTCTTCCGCGACACGACTCAGTGGAGCCAGCTCATCCTGCTGGCGGTGCTCGTGCTGGTGTACCTGTTCAACATCAAGACGCTGCCGCTGCACCGCGGCGAGGCGGTGGGCTTCTTCTACGTCACGCTCGTGTCGTTCTTGAACCTCGGGCTCGCGGGGTTCGTGCTCGCCGCCATCGCCGCGCGATTCATCTTCCCCGCCGTGTCGCTTGAGGGCCGGCACATGTGGCTCCTGCGCTCGAGCCCGCTCGATTTGCGGGCGCTGCTCTGGTCCAAGTATTGGGTGGGGACCATCCCGCTGCTGGTGCTGGCGTTGCTCCTCACCGGCCTCACCAACGTACTGCTCCAGGTGCGGCCCTTCATGATGGTGATGGAGCTCGTGACGATCTGCGGGCTCACGTTCGCGATCGCGGCGCTGGCGCTGGGCTTCGGCGCGTTGTACCCGCAGTTCGAGACGGAGAACGCAGCCCAGATTCCCACGTCGTTCGGGGGGCTGGTGTTCATGATGGCGACGATCGTGCTGCTCGGCATCGTGATCTTCGTGTTGTGGCAGGCGGTGTACCAGTACGTCCGATCCGTCTTCCTGGGGCAGCCGGTGGTCGTGGACGCGTGGATGATCGTCTGGTTCGCCGTAGCCGCCGCGCTGTGCGCGGCGGCCACGGCGGTTCCGCTCTGGGTCGGACTGCGGCGGATCGAGCGCTTCGAGTTCTAGCTAGAGGGGAAAGTTGAGCCCCGCCAGGACGTTGAACGAGGTATTGCCGGCAAATACGACCTTCGCCTCGAGGAACGGCTTGAATGGCCGCGCCCGCCGGCCCTCCCAGCCCGCGAACAGGTTCGCGCCGGCGTCGCTCGCGTCACTGGCATGCAGGTACGCGAACCCCGCCCCGAAATAGAACAACCCGTACACCGTCGGGGGATGGTACTTCAGGTCGGCGTTCAACCGAAACGGCGAGCCGGTCTCGCCCGGGTAAAACTCCGCCGACGGCACGAGCCCCCAGCGGCGGCCCACCGGCAGGTTGAGCTGGCCGCCGATGAAGACGTGCTTGAAGTCGAAGTCGTACCCGATCCGTGGGCCCACCGCGGGCCGGTCGACCATCACGGCGCGTCCGCCCCGCATGCGCCGCTGCCCCTGTGCCACCGTCGCCACCACGGCCATCCCGACGACGACGATCGCGACCCGCACTGTGAGACCGCTCACCGGCGCTCCCCGGTTGAAGGTCGCACACTGATACCGGAGCGCCTTGCGAAAATCAAGAGTCCACTAGGCGGCGACGCGCGCCCCGCACGAATGGCAGTAATGGGCGTCGTGCTCGAGGGCCGTGCCGCAGCGCGCGCAGTATCCGGGGGCCGTCGCGAGGCGGCGACCGCATTCGGAACAGAACAGCGCGTCAGTCTCCGGGCGAGGGCCGTGGTTAGGACATGAGGGAGCAGGGAGCAGGGAGCTGGGAGCAGGAACAGCGTGAAGCGGGCTGCTCCCGGCTCCCGGCTCCCTGCTCTCCGCCCGCAGGGCGACCAGCGCTTCGGAGGTGTACCGGGTTTTCAAGGCGTCGTAGTCGACATCGGAGAGCTTGCCAGTCGCGCGGTCGAACTCGATTTCTTTCAGCGCACGCAGCGCGACCGCCCGTGAGGAGAAATCATCGTCCGGATCCTCCCCGTCGCTCTCGTTTCCCGTTTCCCGATCCCCGTTTCCCGTCATCTCGGGTCGAAAGATCGGCCGCAAGACGAAATACACGGCACCCGCTGCGAGCAGGATCCCCGCGATCAACTCGAGCATGATGGTTAGACCGACAGGCGGTCGAGCTCGCCGCGTAGTCGCTCGAGCTCTTCGGGCGTGCCCGCGGCGACGGGCCGGGCGGGGACCGCGTCCGGCACCGCGGTCCGCGTCCAGCGACGCAGCACCAGCGCCAGCGCCACGCCCGCGGCGACGATGAGCAGGGAGGGAACGAAGTACCCCGCCAGGTTGAATCCGCGCTTGGGCGGCGCCATGAGGATCGCGACGCCATGCTCGCCCACGAACTGGTCGATGATCTGTTGCCCCGTCATCCCCTGCTCCGCCAGCTCGACCACGTGCTGGTGCATGGCCGGGCTGACCGCACAGGTAAAGTCCGTGGTCCGGCAGGTGTACACGTCGAGATTGCAGCCGCAGGTACAGTGGAGCTGCTTCTCGATCGCCTGGATGACGGCATCGTTGTCGGCGGCCGTGACGGGCTCGAGCGGCCTCCCCGCGCGAGCCGGGTCCCACAGGCGGCCCGCGGGGCCGGTGCCGGGGAGGGAATCTTGAACGGACTGCCGGACGGGCGGACGGGCGGACAGGAACACCATACCCGCCATAACGCTCAGGAACGCGCGCCTGTCACAGTCCGCCCGACCGCCAGTGCGCCCGTCCGCCTTCATGGCGTCCCCACCAGCCGCACCGCATACCCAGCCTGCGAGCGCTTGGCGGCCGGCGCGCCCCCCGGCCACATCACGATCAGCCCGCCGAGCGCGACGATCATCCCGCCGTACCACACCCACCACACGAGCGGGTTGATGGTAAACCGGAATACCGCCTGCTCGGTGCCGTTCACCACGCCGCCAAGCACGACGTACAGATCCTCGCGCAGATCGCTCCGGATGCCGACCTCGCTGGACGGCTGGAACGTCGGGCGGCCGAGCCCGTCCACGTGCTGGCGTTTCTCCGTGGTGAGCACGCCCAGCCGCTTGCCGTCGCGGCTCACCTCGAGCGTCGCCGCGGTCACCTGCCGGTTGAGCGCATCGTACTGCGAGATCCCGAGGTGGGTAAGCCGATAGGTCCAACCGTACGGGCTCTTGATCGACGCGGACTCGCCGGGCCGCAGGCTGGCCTCGGTCTCGGTCTTGAACGCCATGCCGGCGAACGCGACGAACAATATGACGATGCCGGTGTGCACGATGTAGCCGCCGTACCGCCTGCGGTTGCGGGCGATCAGGCGGCCCAGCGCCAGCACATAGCCCTCCCCGTACTGGCGGTGCCGGGCGCGCGCCCCGCGGGCGAACTCCTGCACCACGGTCCCCACGACGAACCCGCCGAGCCCGATCGCCATGAGGGCGTAGAAGTCCCGCATCCCCGCGACCAGCAGGATCAACGCCGTGAACGCGCCGGCGGTGCCGGGGACCGCGAACTGGCGCTGCAGGTTCGGGACCGAGGCGCGGCGCCAGGCGATGAGCGGCCCAATGCCGGTGAGCGCGAGCAGCGCGAGGCCGAGCGGGATGTTCACCTGGTTAAAGAACGGGGGCCCGACGGTGATCTTGGTGCCCTGCACCAGCTCGGACAGGATCGGGAACAACGTGCCCCACAGCACCGAGAAGGCGATCCCGATGAAGAGCAGGTTGTTGAACAGGAAGCTCGCCTCGCGGCTCACCATCGACTCGAGCCGCGCCTCGGCCGTGAGCAACGGCAGCCGGTTGGCGTACAGTGCGAAGCTCGCCACTCCCGAAATGATCAGGAACGCGAGAAAGAAGTATCCGACGCTCGATTGGGTGAACGAGTGCACACTCGAGATCACGCCCGAGCGCGTGATGAACGTCCCGAAGATCGACAACAGCCACGACCCGATGATCAGGGCGAGGTTCCACTTCTTCAACATCCCGCGCTTTTCCTGGATCATCACCGAGTGGAGGAACGCGGTCATCGTGAGCCACGGCAGGAGCGACGCATTCTCCACGGGATCCCACGCCCAGTACCCGCCCCACCCCAGCTCGACGTAGGCCCACCACATGCCGAGGCAGATCCCGATCGAAAGAAACAGCCACGACAACAACGTCCACTTGCGAATCGCGACGAGCCAGTCGGTGTCGAGCCGCTTCGACAAGAGTGCGGCAATCGCGAAGGCAAACGGGATCGTGATCGAGATGTAGCCGAGGTACAGCATCGGCGGGTGGAACACCATCCCGGGGTTCTGGAGCTGCGGGTTGAGGCCGCTCCCGTCCAGCGGCGTGTACGGCAGACGCTGGAACGGGTTCGCTCCCCCGAACAGCATGACCGAGATAAAGAAGGCCGCGACGAGCGACACGACACCCGCCACATACGGGAGGAGCTCGCGATGGTGGCGCGGGGTGAGCACCAGCGCGAGCGATCCGAACACCGACAACACGGTGGCCCAAAAGAGCAGGCTCCCCTTTTGGCCCGCGTACAGGGCCGACCAGGTGTAGAAAATCGGGAGATTCCGGCTGGTGTAGGCGGCGACGTACTCGACGTTGAAGTCGTGCTGGAACAACGCCCACTCGAGCGAGACGACTGCCACGAGGAGGGCGCCGCACAGCGCGAAGACGGCGTGGCGAGCGCTGCGCGCGAGGTCGGGACGACCTTTGAGCCCGCCCACGAATCCCGCGAGCGCCCCCCAGATCGCCACGAGCAGAGCGAGCCACAGCGCGAGGCTGCCGAGCAGCGTCATCTACGCCTTCGGAACCGCTTCGTAGCGCGACCCGCACTTGGCGAGCACGTTGGTCGCGTAGATCACGCCGTCTTTCTTGAGCCGACCCTCCACCACGACCTCGACGCTGTCGTTGAACGTATCGGGCGGCAGGCCGTGGAACACGACCGGATAGCGCGCGCTGCCGTCGGTCACCTGGAAGCGCAGCGTCTGGGTAGCGACGTCCTTGGATACGGTGCCCGGCACGACGTGGGCCCCGACCTTCATCCCGACGTCATAGAAGGAAGGATCGACCGCGATTTTCTGCGCCAGCTCCGTCGGCGTCAGGAAGTACTGGCCCGTCTGCTTCACGCCCGACGCCATGAGGTAGCCGACCGAGCCGACGATCAGCACGGCGCCGATGGCGAACTTGGTTCCCGCGTTCATCCCCTATTATACCCCACCGCTTGTCCGAACGGCGGCTGCTCGAGACCCCGGTCGGTCACGAACCCGCTCACGTAGCGCGCCGGCGTGACGTCGAAGGCGGGATTGAGCGCGGCGACTGCCGCCGGCGCGACGAGCCGCCCGGCCATCGTCTTCACCTCTTCCGGGCCGCGCTGCTCGATCGGTATTCCACCGCCGTCGGCGAGCGCGGGATCGATCGTCGTGGAGGGCGCCGCGCAATAGAACGGCACGCCGTGATGCAGCGCGAGCACAGCGAGCGAGTAGGTGCCGATCTTGTTGGCGAAGTCGCCGTTCGCCGCGATGCGGTCGGCGCCGACGAGCACGAGGTCCACCTCGGCCTGGCGCATCAGCGATCCCGCGACGGCATCCACGATCACGGTGCAGGGGATCCCGGCGTGCACCAGCTCCCAGGCCGTGAGCCGGGCGCCCTGGAGGACGGGCCGCGTTTCGTCGACGACCACGCGCACGCGTCGCCCCGCTTCGTGGGCCAGGTAGATAGGCGCGAGCGCCGTCCCGATTCCGCCGGTCGCGAGCGCCCCGGCGTTGCAATGGGTGAGCACCGTCGCGCCGTCCGGGACGAGCGGCAGCCCCGCCTCGCCGATCCGCCGGCACATGGCGCGGTCTTCTTCCCAAATCGCCGTCGCCTCGGCCTGGAGCCGCTCCCAGATCGCCCCGCCCCCCCAGCTACCCGGCGTCTCCGCGGCGACGCGCGCCATGCGGTCCAGGGCCCAGCGTAGGTTCACCGCGGTGGGTCGCGTGGCCCCGAGCAGCCGCACCAGCTCGTCGAGCCGGGCCAGGAAGCGGTCGCGCGGCGCCGCCCGCAGCTCCCGGGTGCCCGCTACGAGGCCCATCGCCGCCGCGATCCCGATGAGCGGCGCGCCGCGCACCTGCATCGAGCGAATTGCGTCCGCCACGGCGTCCCCACTCTCCAGGTCGCGCTCGATTTTCGCCTCGGGCAGGGCGCGCTGGTCGACGATCCGTACGGCGCCCGATGGCGACCACGCGATGGCTTGGATGGTCATAGCAATGCGGAATGTGGAGTGCGGAATGCGGAGTGTAAATGGAAGGTCGGACCGCGAGTGACGGTGAACCGCTCACGGACTGATGTGACGCGGCACGAGCACCCCTGGGTATCCAGTCTGCACACACTCACGGAGGAATCGCATGAAAGGGGTTCTGACGGCCGCGCTCGCGGCCACTGTGCTCGCGGTCGCCGCGTGCAGCGAACAGGACGGGGCCGGGCGCCCGCTCGGGCTCGCGGCGGCGGCCGACTCATCGCAAGACTCGATTCCAGGCCGCAAGCCCGGGCCCGTCGCGTCGGTGACGATTTCACCGGATTCCGCCACCGTCGCCGTGGGCGACAGCGCCGGTTTCTTCTCCGACCTGCGCGACGCCGAGGGGATTCCCGCCAGGGACGCCAACGTGAAGTGGAGCGTGGCCGATCCGACCGTGGCGAGCATCGAGGGAGAGTTCGGGCAGTCGGTCATCCTGCGGGCCCTGCGGCGTGGTACCACCACGGTCACGGCCAGGAGTCACGGGAAGAGCGGGACGGCGCATCTCGTGGTCGATTCGTTGCCACCGCCCCCACCCCCCGGCGATTCGGTCGCGACCGTCACAGTCACACCGTCGGCCGACACCGTCGCCGCAGGCGACAGCGCCAGCTTCTTCGCCGACCTGCGCGACGCGCAGGGGAATCCCCTCTCCGGCCGGGCGGTGTCCTGGACGGTGAGCGATTCGTCGGTGGCTCGCATCGAGGGCGCCTTCGGGCAGACGGTCATCGTCCGCGCTCAGCGACAAGGATTCGCGCTCGTCACGGCTACGAGCGAGGGCAGGAGCGGCACGGCGCACCTCGTTGTAACGGATTCCTCGCCACCTCCGCCACCGCCCGGTGATTCCGTCGCGACCGTCACGGTAACCCCGGCGCGCGACACGGTCGTAGCGGGCGACAGCGCCAGCTTCTTCGCCGATCTGCGCGACGCGCACGGGAATCCCCTCTCCGGCCGGGCGGTGTCCTGGACGGTGAGCGATTCGTCGGTGGCTCGCATCGAGGGCGCCTTCGGCCAGACGGTGGTGATCCGCGCCGTCAGCGCCGGGTTCTCGCTCGTCACGGCCACGAGCGAAGGGAAGAGCGGGTCGGGGAGTCTACTCGTCCGGTAGGGCTTCGAGTTCGAATTGCGGATTGCGGATTTCGGATTGCGGATTTGTCGCGTCGAACCTCGACCGTCGAATCCGCATTCCGCAATCCGCAGTCCGCAATTAGCATTCACCCATGGCCTACCAAACCCTCCTCTTCGATCTCCGCGACGCCATCGCGTTCGTCACCATCAACCGTCCCGACAAGCTGAACGCGCTGAACGACCAGGTGGTGGACGAGCTGGCCGACGCGGCCGAGCGCGTGGCCACGGAGGACGCGATCAAAGGTGCGATCCTCTCGGGCGCCGGGCCGAAAGCGTTCGTAGCAGGGGCGGACATCGGGGACCTCGCGAAACAAGGCCCATTCGACGGGAAGGCGCGGGCGCTGCGCGGTCAAGCGATGCTGCGGCGTTTCGAGACCTGCGGCAAGCCCGTCATCGCAGCCGTGAACGGTTACGCGCTGGGCGGCGGATGCGAGCTCGCCATGGCGTGTCATCTGCGGATCGCGAGCGACACCGCCAAGTTCGGCCAGCCAGAGGTCAAGCTCGGCATCGCCCCCGGCTATGGCGGCACGCAACGGCTACCGCGGCTCGTCGGCAAGGGCCAGGCGTTGCGCTTGATCCTCACGGGCGAAACGATCGACGCCCAGGAAGCCTATCGCATCGGCCTCGTGAACCAGGTCGTCCCGGGGGCGGACCTCCTCGCGACCGCGGAACAAGCGCTCCGGGGTATTCTCGCCATGGGCCCGCTCGCCGTACGCCTCGCCCTGGAGGCGGTGGACCAGGGGCTGGAGATGACGCTGGAGGAGGGACTGCTGCTCGAAGCCAATCACTTCGGGCTGCTGGCGGCCACGGAGGACATGAAGGAAGGGTTGACGGCGTTCCTCGAGAAGCGGCCCCCGCGCTTTCGCGGCCGATGAGAGTAAGTCTTGCCACGACAATAACTTCTGGGTATTTTTAGTGGGTTATCTGGGGCACTCGCGGCGCGGCCGCGCTGCGCCACGGGCGTGCCCCGTGGCGCTTCTTGTAGGGGGGCAGGCGATGGCCGAGCGCAAAACCGGCGGGGGCGGGGGAAGCCGGGGGAACCGGCCGACGGCAGTCGGGGAGGCGTTGCGGAGCTATCTCGCAAAGTCGGGGCTTGCGACGCGGCTCGCGCAGGCGCAGGTGATTCCCGACTGGCCCGGGTTAGTGGGCCCGCAGATCGCCCGAGTGACGGCACCCGAGAGCGTGACCCCCGACGGGACGCTGTTCGTGCGGGTCGCGACGAGCCCCTGGATGACCGAGCTGCAGCTCATGGGACCGCAGATCATGGCGGCGATCAACGCTGGCCGCGGCGCCTTTCGGATCAAGTCGATCCGCTGGCTTCTCTCACAGTAGAGCGATATGGCGAAGGCGAAGGCAAAACCCAAAGCATCGAAGGACAAGGGCAACGGCGATTACCAGGCCGACTCGATCCAGGTCCTGAAGGGCCTGGAAGCGGTGCGGCGCCGCCCCGCGATGTACATCGGATCGGTGTCGGGACGGGGGCTCCACCACCTCGTGTACGAAGTGGTGGACAACTCGGTCGACGAGGCGCTCGCCGGCTACTCGACGCAGATCGACGTCACCATCCATACCGACAATGCGATCACCGTGGTCGACAACGGCCGCGGCATCCCGGTCGATATTCACAAGACCGAGAAAAAGCCGGGCGTAGAGGTGGCGCTGACGGTGCTGCACGCCGGGGGCAAGTTCGACAAGAGCACGTACAAAGTCTCGGGCGGGTTGCACGGCGTCGGCGTATCGGTCGTGAACGCGCTGTCGGAAAAGCTCGAGGTGTGGGTGGACCGCGACGGGAAGCGGCACCACATGGCGTTCGAGCGGGGCAAAACCACGGAGAAGCTGGAGGTCATCGGCAAGGCGAAGGGCACAGGCACGACCGTCTGGTTCAAGCCCGACACGAAGATCTTCACCGAGACGCGCTTCGACTACGCCACGATCGCCACCCGGCTGCGCGAGCTCGCGTTCCTGAACAAGGCCCTCACGATCACGCTCAAGGACGAGCGCAAGGGGCAGCAGAAGGAGGAGACGTTCTTCTACAAGGGCGGCCTCGCCGAGTTCGTGAAGCAC